>Ga0257122_1000067_pt1 | contig 112931 bp, 90 predicted proteins | sample SI106_120metaG_FD_190146 | JGI IMG/M metagenome (GOLD analysis project Ga0257122, IMG submission 190146) | Marine microbial communities from Saanich Inlet, British Columbia, Canada - SI106_120 | ecosystem: Environmental > Aquatic > Marine > Inlet | place: Canada: British Columbia | collected... | reverse complement strand
ATCTTGGCGCTAACTTCAGTCCGAAGCTGTTCCCCACGAATGAAGAAGGCCGGCGTTTCAAACGACAGATCCAACCCCAAGGGCTTGGTGTCTTTGGCTGCGACCTTCTTTCCCCTCGCCTTATCGGTCGCCCCCTCGGCTTGCTTGGCGATTTTCTGCTGTGCTTCCTTTTGGGCGGCCTCGGCATCTACGAAAATCAAATCTGTCATCGCGGCGGTCGAATGCAAATCATCCTGGCCCTCCAGCTTGGGGATACGCAGAATCCCTTCGGTCAATTTGATCTTGCCCCGCAATTGGCTCTCAGACACAGCGCCCGCCAGAACAATTTTTCCGTCAAAGCTCGCCTGAGCCAACGCGCCAGGAAAACCTCCTAGCCGAGTTGCCTCAAATTCCGCGGTGAATTTTCCAGGACGTCGATCGGTGAGTTCAACACGTGCTTCACCCTTCAAGTCACCGTCACCCGAATGCAGCTTTAAGCCGGTGATTGCGAGTTCTTCGGGCGTCAACGAGAGCCGCAAGCCAATATCGCTCAACGGACTCTGTCCGAAAAGATGAAGATGCGCCTTCTTTATTTCCACCTGCGCGCGAATATCCGGTTTGCTTTGCGGCCCTTCAAGCGACACATCTAAATCCAGCACACCTCCCGACTTTTCAACCATGGGCGCCAATGACGCCAGGCCCAGGTCGAGAGCGCGACCCCGAACCTTCGCCTTTATTGTCTTCTCCTTCAGAAGATAGTCCAAACGTCCGTCAATCTCTCCGGTCTTTCCCTGTTTCAATGACAACAAGGCTTCTATTCGATTCCTCGCGTAGCTTCCGCTCAGCCGAAGATCCTCAACCTTCAATTTTGCGCGCGAGAGTTTTTCAATGCCCACAGCCCATTTCGCCTGGGGGCTCTTGGGGCTGCCTGAAATATTGATCGTTCCGGAGAGTGCGCCCTTCAGTTGTTTAAGGTTCGCATCCAGCCCTGCCAATCCTTTCAAGGGGTATGGGCCCAATTGCGCCTCTGCCTCCAGAACCGTCTTCATGAGGGCAGAAGGGCTTGCAAGTAATTTGCCGGCCGATGCCCGCAACACGCTCTTGACCGCCAAAAGCGGGCTTTGATTGTGTCGAATCGTCAAACTGCTAACGATGTCCCGATCGCCTTTCGCATCCAATGACAGGGCGACATTGCCGAGTTGCCTGGCCTCAAACTGGGCACCGTCCCACTTTCCCGTGACATTCAGGCGCGGCTTTCGAAGCGAACCGGCTAGTTCGATTTTTGCAGCCGCTACGCCTTTCAGTGCGGGCAGCTTGGGCAATGACTTGCGCACAGACTCAAGCGACGTGGCGTGCAATTCGAACGCGGCGGCCACTGGCATTTGTTCCAAATGCGACCGGTTCTTCAACGTGCGCAGGACTTTGCCTAAGGACCGAGGCGTCGACGCGTTCAGTTGCAGCAAATCCTTCTGCTTCCAGCGAAGGTTCATAGCGACGCGCGTCGATTCCTTCCCGCCCTGAAAATGAAGGCGCGTATTGACGGAGGCCAGTTTGTCTACGGCAAAATGTCGAAGGCCAAGACGGAGGTCGAGATTGGGGGCTTGCATCGACCCTTGGAACTTTCCCGTCAGGTCGACACGGCCCCGGAGCGACCGAGGTAGTTTCAGGAGCCGTCGGGCAGCTGCGAGATTAAGATCGCTTATCGAAACGGTCGCATTTCCTCGAGGTGAGGGCGCCAGTTGTAGATCTCCACCAACTTTCAGTTCTCCCCCCATCAATCGGAAGCGCAAGGGCTCAAACGTGACCCTTTTCTTCCGCTGCGCAAAGCTGACCGATGCCGGCTCAACTAAGCGTAGGTCAATTCCCCGAAACATCCCTCGAAGTTTCGCCAGCTGAATTTCGATCGTGCGTTTGACCCGCAGGGTCGCTTGCACCGCCAGATCTAATTCATGGCCTCGGCCTTCCACTTTGATCTCAAACGCTCGCCGATTGCCAACGACCCATGCCTTTGCCGTTTCGACGTGCAGGCCCTGACTTGTGGCACGAAAATCGTTCAGGGATAGATCTACGCTACCCCTTGGGGCATTGGGAAGCCCGTCTAGTTGGAAAGGAAGGTCGATCCTCGCCACCGAAAAGTCCGCGTAACCGAGCTTATTGCCTTCCAGCCGACCACTCACTGCGAGCGATTTTTTGACGTTTCCTTTGACCTTCGCCTTCAACTTAAGCATTCCGGCCAGGGGCGCACCCGTCAATTGGGCGGGAATTTTGGCGAGCCCTGGCAGATCTGCCTCGAGCGCCACGTCAACCCGCGACAGGTCCCCCTTTCCCTTGGCGCGTATCGTCCCATAGGGGCTATTCAAGCTGAGCTTGCTGAGTTTCCAGATTTTCCCATTCAGGGCAGCGTCGATGTTGCCTCCCTTTATCCGGTGACCGTCCATCGAGGAAGGGAGGACCGAAAGATGAAAATCGGTCTCGGAGGCCTCCTTGGTTGGAAGCCCCTTCCCTTTCAGACTCATATCCAGCGCCAACGATGCCGAAGGTAGCTCTGGCAAGAAGCGATGGGGTTCGAGCCCGCGCACCCGAAGGGCCACGTCGTAGCGCCCTTTATCCAGGGGAAGTTCCACCGAGACGTCGAGTCCAACCCGTTCGATAGTGCCCTCTTCAATTCTCACTTTGAGCGTGGGCGCGTTCAATCGCCCCCCCGCCTCGAGGGAAAGATCGACGTTGTCTCTAGACGAGATCCCCCTACCCTTTAGCTTGAGTAGTCCGTGAAGGTGGCCTGCGATGCTGGTCAGACCGCCATGCAGGTACACGTCGATACTGGACCGACCGGGGATTTTGCACGCCAACGACAACTGATGCAGCGTCAGATGGGCCTGTCCCTCACGGGCAAAGCCGTCCAGGTTCAACGCGATGTTGTCGACGGTGACTGTCTTAGTCGTCGGGGGCTTCTTCGCCAGAGACGCCTCTATCTCTACAGTCACGCCACCGTCATCAATACGTAGTACACCGAGCTGCACTTGCCAGTCAGAAGCTTCTTCCGCGCCTTTCTTCTTTTCAACCTCCGTTGACGAAGGCGTCACGATCTGAGTCAGGTTGAGCTTTCCATTCTTCGCCTTGCGAATAGTCAATCGCGGCCGCTCCAACTCCAGAGTGTAGATCGCGATTTCCCGCCTCAACAGGCGACCCATGGATAGGTCATAGCGGATCTTCAATCGGTCGAGGGAGAAGACCGAATCGCCAAACCGATCCGCCAGAGACAAACGCTCCACAATGAAGTGGTCACTGAGATTTCCTTTGATGGCCCCTAGTTTCAGACCAGGTATCAGGTCGCGGGTTTGCTGCAAAATAGTATCGCGAATTTTCGCCCGACCATGGTCGCTACCCAGATACGCCAAAGCCGAAGTCACGATGACCGCCAACGAAAGCAATAGCCCGGCAAATATCTTAAGAAAGATATGCAGTACCCGACCCATGACGCTTTGCTTGCGCTTCGCCATCGCTAAAACGCCTGCCCGATGCTTAAGTGATACGCCAAACGATCGCCTGGATCTGGATTTGTTCGTCCGTCATCTTCAGCTTCGGCAAGTCGATTCAGTCTGACGCCAATCCCAAAACGGATCGCACCGATCGGAGTCTGATAACTCAGGCTACCCCCCACGGCGAGGTGTAGCTGATCAAAAGAGAGATCTCCAAGCTGCGGGACAGCGTCGCCCGCATCAAAGAACGCCGCGAGCGAAATCCAACCGCCAAAAAGTTTCCAAATTCGAAGCCGTAGATCAGAGGAGAAGAGAACGGCCACATTTCCACCCTGGGGAACCCATTCACCGCTTGCTACGCGCGCTTGAGGCGAAAGACGACCGTAGGTAAAGCCGCGATGATTGTTGGGACCACCAAAGCCGATACGCTGGGTAACCGGGCTATTCTGATCACCGAAGGGATGCAGGTACGCAAACGTGGCCCGCAAGGCGAGAACGAGTCTTTTGGTACCCAGAGGAATATAGCCGCGAAGATCAGGCTGCAATTTGAGATAGTCGAACTCTCCTCCGAAAAAAAACGCCCCCTCTTCCAGTCGCAATTCCGCCGAAAAGCCAGATCTACTGTCCTTGGGGGAATCCACCCAATGGAATTTTGCAAACTGGGCCATATACGCAAGGCGATAAGGGCCGGTGGGGTCGATGAAGCCAAGACCCGGGGGCGCCTTCTCGGGCGCATAGGCGTCAATGTCCACATTAAAGAAATCGTAGAAACGAAGGTTCCAGGAAATCCCCAACGTGATGCGATCCCTCCAGAAACTCCGCTCTAGTCCCAGGGACGTATGGGGACCGTGGTATTGGTAGGCTTCGTCAATGCCCACATCGTAGCCAACCTGAACGAACGCTCTGATACTCGTGGAGAAGATATCTGGCTGCACAAGTTTGATTTTGCTGTCCAAGGCAAAACCCAGCCGTTGCGCATCCCAAACGGTTGGCATAGCGACAAACGCCGGTTTCATTCTCATACTGAGCACACGCAAGCCACCGAGAAAATTTCGCCAGGTCCAAGCGATGGAACCATGAAACTGATGACGTTTTCGTTCGATACCCAGACCAAATCCGAGTTGAAGCCGATGCAGTTTTCCCTGCTCGACCTTCATCTTCACCGGCGCCGTTGCGGTGGCTTCGCTGGGTAGCGTCGTTTTCACAGAGGAGAAAAGACGCTGATTGAAAAGTATGGCGCGCGATCGTTCGAGTTCTCGGGGATCGAAGCGATCGCCTTCGGCCACGGTCAACAGATGTTGGAGTTTGTCGACGGGTAGTCCACTGCCCCCTTCAATCGTGACCTTTCCCAGCTTGACCAACGGACCGCTCTGTACCCGATATTCCAAGATAGCTTTTGCGCGATCCCTATCGACCCGGGCCTTTCCGCCAACTTGCGCGTAGGCAAAACCCTCCTGCTGTAGCAAACGAACCAAACTCGCCTTGTTCTGCTGGTACGCGTCATAGTCGAAAACGTCGCCCGCCTTCAAAACGATAGCCTGGCGCAACTGTTCAGACTGACGCGGCGCGAGCTTTTCGAAACCGATCACGTCGACCGTTTCGATATGGGTTCTTTGGCCTTCATCAATACGAAGGACGATGGCGACGGCTTTTCCTTCTTCGCGTGCGACTACCTCTGGCTTACTGATCTTCATGCGGAAAAAGCCGCGGCGCGCGTAGTAACTGCGGAGGCGCTTCAAATCGTCATCGAGCCACGAAGGTATATACCATTGTCGTTTAGATCCAGGCGCCCACCACCACCAACGGGTCTCTTTCGTCTTCAGGCCCGTAGCGAGCGCCGACGATTTGATCGATTTGTTTCCGACAAAACGCAGCTCATCTACCCAACGGCGGTTCTTGGGTACGGAGCACGCGATGAGACCAGGAAGGAATGCGACGAGGAGTAGCCACAAGAACGGGCATCGCCGTTCGCCAGATGCTGAGGTTCTGGCTGAGGTTCTGGCTGAGGTTCTGGCCGAGGCCCTATTCGGAACTATTGGCATAGCCCAATGCCGTGCCATTGCCAGAATAGACCATATTGAGGAATCCCGGCGAATCCCGGTGAACAGCGGGGCCGCTTATCGAAGCCGAATCGAAAGCGCCGGACGTACCCAACTGCAACAACGGGGTGGTCGCCTTCACAGTCCAGGCCAGGCCGTCCAACGATGATGCATAATAGAGAGCAGAAGACTCGGCCAAATACCACATGCGATAGAATGGCCCTTCCTTCAGCACCTGAATACCGTCGATCGTTGGGTGACTGAAATTGCTTAGCTCTGAAACACGCGTCCAACTGACACCATCCGGAGATGTGGCGAGCCCCACGGTCTGCGGGGCACTGCCGCTGACGTAGTACATTTTATAGGTCGTGTCATCCAGCACAACAGAAAGACTGGTCACACCGGCTTCGTCCCATGACCCAGCTGCGCCTGCCTCGAAAATGGCCGCGCCACCATTGGCCTTATTCCAGTTGATGGCGTCACTGCTCGTGGCATGGCCGACACCCGGGGCCGGCGAAAGCGTGCTGCTGCCCGTATACCAGAGTTTGAATTCGGTACCGGTGTGGATTGCTGAAAAAGGCCCGAGCTTTTCGTTCCAACTACCGCTGGTTCCCGCCCGGAGTACAGGCTGAACCTCACCCAGCCACCCTTGGTGAACTTGGCCGCTCCTCGCGAAACCTATTTCCTCGAGCGCATTGGCCCCTGTGCCGAGATACCAAAGATGGTATTCGGTCGAAAAACCCGTGCCGAGAGAAAGCAATTGCGGGGCCCGTAGGGTATCTGTGGACCAAACGAATGCGGGTTCGATGATGGGGATCGTAATATACCTTTTCCACCCCGCATCCCCCGGATGGTAAACGGTAAAATTCAGTTTTCGAGATTCACTCGCCGCCCCCCCGACAAACGTCAGTGTGGCTTCATAATTTCCTACCGTGAAAGGATAACCATTGAGCACGTTAATCGTGATCAGTTTCGAGGCTCCAGCAGCGATGGTACCGGAGGCCGCTGGGTTGATTTCCAACAGCCAGCTCGGCTGAGCCAGCACGGAATACGTGATGCTATTGGCGGAGTCATTGGTCAGAACATAGACCTTTTCACCCGAATAAACCGCGCCGCCGACATCCGCAAAGGCCACGATATCGGTTTCTGGACTGACGGTAAAAATGACGGGGGTGCCATCGACGGTGCTATCCCCCAAGGCGTCAATATTGAGACCGTCGACCTTGGGGCCGTCTGGCGATACCGTATCAAGTCCAATATCCCCATTCAGACCATCGGTGCCACTGTCTTTCAGCCCTAAGTCATCGAACGGACCTACACTATCGGGAAGGCCGAGATCGAAGAGCGACCGGCATTTTCCACAAATGCACTGTTCTTGGGCGCCGCATGCCGATTCGCATTGCACCTTGTCGCAGGGATGGTTACGGGAAAGTGGACAAGCCGTGAGACCCAACCCAACAAAAGCCAACAATGCAGCGATCAATACTCTGCGAATATGTCGATACCAGCTCATAGATTCACGGAAAGCAAGCATAGCAGTTTTAGCCTGCCGAGGAAAAGCTGACGTCCACACCCCCGTGCGCTGCCTTGTTGGTAGCGATCGACACGCTCATGAGCTTCTGCACGAGCGCGATATTCGTTTGGCAATGCAATGAGAGGGGCATGGTGGAAAACGAACCACCACCAGCGAGGGCCAAGGGAATAATGAGTTGGTCAGCAAGGTATTCGCCCACCCTTACGGGGTAACTGAGATATCGTTTCATTTCAGCAAGTGCTTGCTCGACCACACGCTCCGCGGGCAAACCCCTTTCCCCGAAGCTTGTGATCGTCTCACATATGCCACCACGCTCTGCATGCAGAAAGAAGACATTCGCCGGGCTAAGTGACTTCTTGACCTTTACCACTTCGGCGGATGCAGCGGGTAAATCCAAGGCCTCCGTAGCCAGACGTAGCTCCCGTGTGGCCACATGTTCCGGCAGGCGCGAACTGATAACCCGCGCTTGTAATGAAGGTGCGTGGTCGCCCGCTATTGCCGGTAGAGCGATCGGTTGAAGTGTGCGCAATGGCGAAATCTCGGCGATTAGGCGGCCGCCTCCTTTGGGATAGAAACCATGTTTTTTGAGCTGCAAGCTCACCTGCGCACCCATGCGGCTAAGGAGCGGCAAGAATGTTCTCGCCAAGAAATCGAAGGACGGCGCCATGGGATTATGCGTGCCGCCGATGAGTTCCACGCGGGATTCTTGCTGGGCGAATAGCAGGGGCCAGAGAATCGTCTGAAACACCAAACATGTGCTTCCTGCAGTACCAATATCAAAAACGTATTCGCCCCCCTGCGGCTTCTGGGGGGTGAAGGTGAGTTCCTGAGAACCGAGCGAAGCTCCCGCGACTTCGGCGGAGACTATTTCCGCTGTGGCAGAAACCGCCGTCAAATGCTGTTTGCGGAGGCCGGGCTTTTTGCGGCCTGCACGAATATTCACAATGCGAAGGGGAAAACCCGCTAGCGCCGCAAGAGATAGAGACGTTCGCAATACTTGGCCGCCGCCCTCACCTTGGGATCCATCGACTTCGATCATCTATTTACCACTCAACCCTTCACGCATACAACTTGGCGCAGGGTGTGAACGATTTCGACGAGGTCGGCTTGGGCGGCCATGACCGCATCGATCGGCTTATAGGCCATCGGTGTCTCGTCGATAACGTCGGCATCTTTCCGACATTCGACGCCCTCGGTCGCTTTTTTGTGATCATCCAAATTGAAGCGACGTTTGGCCTCAGTGCGCGACATCGCCCGACCCGCGCCATGGCTGCAACTATGGAAACTCTCAGGATTGCCTTTACCACGAACGATGTAGGATCGCGCCCCCATGCTACCGGGGATAATACCGAGATCCCCTTCTTTTGCCCGCACGGCCCCCTTACGCGTGAGGTAGACATCCTTGCCATAATGATGTTCCTGACTGACATAATTATGGTGACAGTTAACGACCATTCCTTTTAGTTCGAACGCTGGCAACTCGGCCAAATTCGAAAGCGCCTCAACCACCGCTTGCATCATCAATTCACGGTTCTTCATCGCGTAGCGCTGTGCCCAGCCCACACCTTCCATATAATCGGCGAAATGGTCGGCCCCCTCTTCGAGATAGGCGAGGTTTTTATCGGGCAGGTTGATTTGGCGCCTTCGCATATCGCGTTTCGCGAGGTCGATGAAATAGGTACCGATACGATTGCCCACACCGCGTGACCCACTATGCAGCATCAACCAGACTCTTTCGGCCTGGTCCAAACACACTTCGATGAAATGGTTGCCGGTGCCAAGGCTGCCGAGGTGGTGCAGATTATTCGATTTCGCGATCTTAGGGTGTTTGTCGACAATCCGCTCGAACGTTCCGGCCAAATCCTCATGCCACGCCTTCGCGACCCGCGGCGTTGGCGAAGACCAAGCACCACGATCGCCCCGTCCACCGTTGTGGGTTCGGCCGTGGGGGACGCATTTTTCAATGGCGGTACGCACGGCGCGCAGATTGTCGGGTAGGTCGGCAGCGCCAAGCGACGTTTGCAAGGCCATCATGCCGCAACCAATATCTACTCCGACGGCAGCCGGTATCACCGCCGATACGGTGGGGATCACACTACCGATGGTGGCGCCCATGCCCGCATGAACGTCGGGCATGGCCGCGACCCAGCGATGAATGATCGGCAACTGAGCCACGTTTCTGAGTTGGTTGATGGCCTCGGCCTCGATGGCAACGCCCCGGGTCCACGTCTTGATCGGTACGTTTTCAGTCTCGATCAAATCATAACCAAAATCGGTAACGATGGGACGCCGATTGTCTTTCTTCTTGCTCATGACCAACTCGCAGTCGCCCAATTGAAGCCCGAGGTGGGCCGTGAGGATGGTTACGGCATGATGGTGGCAACACCGTCGCGTGCCATCGTGCCCAGGAATGTGGCGTAATGACGTGCTGCCTCCGGCACATCGAAGACTACAAAATGTCCATCCTCGCGACAAAACTGCCCATCACAATAGCGACTGCTACTGCAGTCGGAATCAACTGTGCAGGCCTTTTCGGTCAACGCTGCTTCGTATTGTAAAAGCCCGACCGTTACCGCGCCTCCGCTGGCTTTCATATTTCCGGCCACAGGCACAGAATAGCTGGCGCTTTCTCTGAGGCGTAAACCTTCGATCTCGCGCAATGGCGTAGCGGGATATACATGAGGCGTGTGGATGGCCGTGGCGAGCGAATCGCTGGTGCGCAAGGGCGTATAATGATCGATTAGCCCTTGGGTCAGCAGAATGTTCTTAGCCGTTAATCCGGCCTTGGGTTGACGCCATAGCGCCATTCCGTAGTTATTCGTATCTGCCGGCTCCAAAGCTTGCTGCATGAAGTTCAGAACGGGATGAAATTCGTCGGCCTCTTCGTTTAGGGCCAGCGATACGAGTTCACCTATATCAAAGGGCTTCGATTTATCGAGGAAGGAAAGTACCGCGCTTCCGCCCGCCCCCGAAAGTACGGCCGTATTGATCTTTGGTTCATGCGCTAAGAAGATAGGGCCCGTTAGCCCCCCCTGGGAATGTCCCATGAAATAGATACGGCTTTCGTCGAATTTGACTTTCAAGTCCAGCGTGACCGTTCCGGTTTCTTCTTTGCCAGCGAGCCAGGGAAGTTCACTGAACGTGAGTCCTTCGACCATACGCAATAAGGAAAAGCCATCGATCCCCCCTTGCACAACGTTATCCACCGCGGCTGGCATGTTCATTACGTTGAAGAATGCGAGGTCTTCACTGGTGCCTTCAGGGACCCGCGCACCGTGCATGCTTTGATCAATTCCGATGACCGCAAATTGCGCGACCAAGGCCTCATTTGCATCACGAACCTGGGCGAGTTTCTTGGCCACCCCCGAACGAAGAAAACTGCGAAAATCTCCTCCGGTGCCATGCGCATAGAGCACGACGGGCCACCCGTCCTTGGGAATTGCGCCTTTGGGCAAAGAAAGGGCAAAGCGCATCGATTCCATCTTGGCCACGATGGGTAATCCATCGACGTCCACGTTGATCTCGCCACCCTGCTCAGGTGTTTTGAAGGGAATGGTTCCCGCCTGAAAAAACGGTGCGCTATACGAGCCACGAATTTCCCAATACGTATCTTTTTCGGCGGCAACCGCGAGATCGGTTGCTTTGGGAGCAGAAAGGCCATAGGCGACTTGTCGGGCGAGACCCGCCAACCGCGTGGGGTCGCCCGTGGTGAAGACAGTAGCCGCGGCAATATTGGTGATGCCCTGCTCTTTGAGGTAACGACGTAAGCCGGCATAGATTTCATACCCCGCTTGAATATGATCCGCGGGAGCACTGTCGTGGATCAAGGCCGCGAAGTCGGTCGACCGTTGAAGCGAGTCGCCCGAAAGGTCGGCCGCACCATCGGTGACCATAACCGCGTATTGGGTGTTGGGCTGCAGAACAAATCCAGCGAGGGGTTTAATGGCGAGATAATTGCTCGGAATATAGGCGCCACCTTTTTCCCGGTAGGTCCAACGGACGGGAATTTTTTGCCCATACTCCGCTGATTTCTTGTCGATGTTGACCCAAACCAGCGTGGAGGAAGGCGACAACGAATCAGCAGCATCCTGAGGCAAGGTAGCTATGTCGATCGTGTTGCAGAATTCGTCATCTTGAGAACCCGACGCCTCTGAAAAAGCGCAGCTAAAACGAAAGTAGGCCGCTCCGTTGGTTGAAAACCCCCCATATTTATTCTTCATCGCCAAGTCGAGATATTGCTGAATCAATTCTTGCTGCCCCGACGAAAGGCGTCCGAGATCGATCGTGCCGTCTTTGTTCAGCCGGAGGTCGTTGGGATAAGGCAGCGTGAGTAATTCTTGGTTCGGCTCGGTAGAAATCGAAAAACCGACGGTACTGGGGTTGATCGACCGTTGGTCGCAGGCGCCCAGACCGAGCGTCAGTAAAACAACGACACACGCGGCCCCCAACTGAATCGTTCGGGCCGACGCCGCGCGATCAACCATCATCATTGACGCGTTCCATAAAGCGTTTCATGAGACCGTCGATCATTAGATTTCGCTGGTCGCGATCGAATCGACCGTCACGGAAGTCCGATTGCGTCTTTTCATAATCGAGTCGAATCGTGGCCACCAACTCCCGATACCGCCCGATCTTTTCCGTGATTTGCCCACGGTTGCGGATAAAATACGCGATGAGCGATGCGGCCGTGGCGCCGGCGAGTATGATGCCCAGCGGGCCACCCACCAAAAATCGTAGCCCGAGCCGCAGGGCCAAGACCCCTGCCGCCCCCACCGCGAGCTTTTTCGTACCCGCGCCTGACCGCACTGAGTCGAGGGCCATCGAGGCTATTTCCCCTGAGGCGATGACCAGGGCGATGAAGTTCGCGCGGCGTCCTTTGCCACCCGATTGATAATACTCATAAATTGCAGACTTCAGGAAACTGTCGAAATCGACATAAATATCGTCCGCACGTTCTGCCTGCGCGCTATCGCTCATGGATTGCTCCCTGGTTCGCTCGTCATGAGCAGAGGGTGATCTAATACTAACAGAAAGGCCGCCCACCTATGAAGCGAACGCACGCGGCCAACAGTGCTATTGTATATTACGCTGATCGCCCAACAAAGGTACCGACGTCGAAGATGCTAAGAAAAATCTGCATAATCTCGCTGATCTTGCTCAGTCCCCCGGCCACCGGGGCGCCCCTCGATGAATGCCGCACCCTCGTCAAAAAAGGCGAATATGCCAGCGCGGAAAAGAAGCTGGCCGGAACCGGGCGAAAGGGCAAAGCCGACGCGCTGCTCTTGCAGGGCCAAATCCAGCTTGAAACGGGCCGCTACAAGCAGGCCATCAAGAATGCGCGAAAGGCAGCTCGGGGAAAACAAAAGGCGGCCGCTCTAACGTTGATGGCCGAAGCCCAAATACACGCGGGGAAAAGGGCTGCCGCAACCAAAACGCTGAAGACAGTCGTCACGAAATTTCCAAACCACCTGCGTGCCCGTGCACTTCTCGGCCGGCTTTATTACGACACCGGCAAGTGGGCCTTGGCCCGGTCGATCTTCGACCAATTCTATGATGACTACGATGCGGAAAAAATCGACTCAAATTCCGGCGAGGGCCTCAGCTACGTCGCCATGGCATGCCATTACACGGACAATTTCCGCGATGCGAGTGATACCTACGCGGACGCGGCGAAAGCCGACCCGTCGCATATTCAGACCTTCATTCAGTGGGCGAAGATCTCGCTAGAAAAATACGAAGCGGGCTACGCCGAGAAACACTACAAGAAGGCGTTAACGATCAACCCTCACCATGCCGAGGCGTTGGTCGGTATGGCCCAGGTCAAACTCGAACAGTCCAACGACGTTGCTGCAGCGGAGAAATTGCTCACCCATGCCCTAAAAACAAATCCGGCGAGTATTGACGCCCGCGTCGTTAAAGCCCGCATTCTAATAGACAATGAGCAAAATACCGCCGCCGAGCTCATTCTCAATCAAGCGCTTAAGAATGACTCCGACCATCTCGGTGCACTCACCATGCTGGCCACCAGCCGCTACCTACGCGACGACACCAAGGGCTATAAGGCCCTGCAAAAGAAGGTTCTAGCGCTCAATCCTCGCTATACAAAGTTCTTCCGCACGATGGTCAAGCTGGCCGTCCGGCATCACCGCTATGAAGAGTCGATTGCGCTCAGTCGAGAGGCGATCGCAATCGACCCCCAAGATTGGTATTCGCTGGCCGACATGGGGCTGAACTACCTGCGGCTTGGCAAAGATAAAGAAGGGCTTAAATACCTACGCCAGGCCTGGAAGGGTGACCAATACAATGTGCGAAACTTCAACACGCTGAACCTCTACGACGACATCATTGCCAAACAATACGTATTCATCAAATCGAAGCATTTTCGCCTTCGCGTCCATAAGAAGGAAAAGGACTTCCTTGAACGAATTACCGTTCCCCTGTTGGAAAGAGCGTACCAAACGTATGCCAAGAAATACGGGTTCGAGCCGCAAACGCCTATCGTCATCGAACTCTTCAGCGATCCTCAACACTATGCGGTACGCACCGTTGGATTGCCCGGCCTCGGTGTGCTGGGCGTTTGTTTTGGCCAAGTGATCACCTCCACAAGCCCGGCCAATGGGCGTTTCAACTGGGGCCAGGTGCTTTGGCATGAACTCAATCATATTTTCACGATTCAGCTAAGCCGTTCGCGGGTACCGCGCTGGCTGACAGAGGGGCTGGCAGATCGCGAGCCCGAACTCATCCGTCGCGAATGGAAGCGTGAAAACGATTTCGATATCTATAAGGCACTACGCTCGGGGCGTTTGCACGGGCTCAACTCGATGAACTCGGCATTCACTCGAGCAAAGAATATTCGCGATATGGTCGTGGCGTACTATCAGGGGAGTCTGATGGCGAACTACCTGGTCAAGTATTGGGGCATGAAGGGCGTCGTGGCAGCACTCAAAGACTACGGCCGCGGCGCGCGCACTGAGACCATTCTACCCAAAATAACGGGACTCAGCTTGGAGGAACTCGATCTGCGGTTTCGCCAGTCGGAACTGAAAAGACTCTCTCACTACAATACCGGCTGGTATGTCGACCCTCAGGATTTTCAAGACCTAGATAAGATCCAGGCGCGCTTCAAATCGGCTACAGGCACGAAGAAGGTTGAAAAAGCGCAGGCGGAATTGGCCATGGCACTACTTTACGCTCGCAAAATGAAGGAGGCCAACGATACGGCGGAGGCTGTATTGAAGAAGAACGCGAAGAACAAGCTCGCAATCTTCGTCAAAGCTCAACTCACCAAGAAGTCGGACAAGGCTGAAGCGATCTATAAATCACTCCTTACCGTTGGCGGTGATGGCTTTCAAATACGCCTCAGGTTGGGGGCGCTTGCCCTCAAGCGCAAAGCACTCGATGAAGGATACGAGCATCTTTCAAAAGCGAAGCTTTTCGACCCGGAACGTAAGAAGCCCTATCAATTGCTCCTCAAAGCCTATCGCAAGACCAACAATCGTCCCAAGACCATTGGCGAGTTGAAGGGGCTGGTTAAACTACAGCAACAGGCATTTGCGCCCATCTCCGAATTGGTGTCTCTCTTAGAGCAGGAAAAAGATTGGGCCGGTGTCCGCCGCTACGGGATGCAGGCCTACTTTATTCAGCCGGCATCCGTTCGCTTGCATAAGGCATTGGCCAAGGCCTACGAAAACGCCGCGCCTAAGGTCGATCTAGATCGTGCGGCCTGGCACCTTGAGGTCGCCCTGCTGACGGCCCCCAAGAAACCAATTCCGCTGCGACTCGCACTCTCAAAGATCTACGTTCAACAGGGAAAGAAGGCCGCTGCGCGGAAGGAGCTGAAGGCGATCCTGGCCACCGACGGAACGCATAATGAGGCCAAAGATCTGCTACGTAAGGTTGCCAAGTAGGCGCGAATTGACCTAACGTATTGTCATGGCAAAAGGTGGCTCAACGGTAGCGGTTTTCGCCGCCATCATCGGCAATTTCGTGGTGATGCTCGCAAAATTTGCGGCAGCTTATGGAACCGGCTCAGATACCCTATTCAGCGAGGGAATTCACTCCACGGCTGATACCCTCAATCAGATCCTCTTGGCCATCGGTATCTGGTCATCCCAACGGCCCGCCAGTCCAGATCATCCGTACGGACACGATCTGGAACGCTTTATCTGGGCCATGATCAGCGCCGTCGGTATCTTTTTCCTCGGATTCGGCGTCACCGCCTATCACGGTGTAAGCTCCCTATTCCACCATAGTGAAATGGGCAATTCGCTCTGGGCCTTTATCGTCCTGGCTTTCAGTTTTATCGTGGAAGGCATCGTCTTGATCATCGCGGTCAGAGCGGTGCAAAAAGACGCAGCGGGAAAGCCCCTATTCGCCTATTTGCGGAAGGAAGCCGATCCCCCCGTCGTCGCCATCGTGCTGGAAGATAGCATCGCCGTTCTAGGCGTCCTCATCGCGGCCATCGCCATCGCCCTAAACAGTCTCACGGGAAATGCTATTTGGGACGCCATCGGTTCAATTCTCATCGCCATTCTCTTGGGTTTTGCCGCCGTCGTTCTCGTCGCTCAGAACCGCCGTTTTTTGATCGGGGTGGCCATCCCCGTCGGCATGAAGAAACGCGTACTCGACGTGGTAAACGCACAACCCTCAGTGGAAGCCGTATACGATTTCAAAAGCCGCATGCTTTCCATCGATAAATACCGCATCAAGATGGAAGTCGAATTCGAAGGCAGGCTGATCGCCCAAAAGCTCGAAGGGCTGATCAAAAAAGCCTATCCCGAAATCAAGGATGCCCAGCAATTCTACGCGTTCTGCGAGGAATTCGCCGACCAAGTCATCGACACACTCGGAGATGAGGTCGACCGAATCGAAGACGAAATCCGCAAGAAGGTTCCTGCGGTCGCCCACGTAGATATCGAAACGGACTAGCGATTACCGACTACCGACGTCGTGAGCAAGCTATGCTTGGCCGCCGCCGCGCAGCGGGGGTGGCGGACTCACGGCGCATTCAATCAGCCGAAAACCGATTACCGACGTCGTGAGCAAGCGATGCTTGGCCGCCGCCGCGCAGCGGGGGTGGCGGACTCACGGCGCATTCAATCAGCCGAAAACCGAAAACCGATTGCCGATACCCGACGACCGATACCCGACGACCGATTACCGACGTCGTGAGAAAGCTATGCTTGGCCGCCGCCGCGCAGCGGGGGGCGCGGACTCACGGCGCATTCAATCAACCGACTACCTACCGAATTGATTGTTCTTAGAAAGTCAGCGCGAAATCGACGCCGACGCCTTCAACCCCTAGACGCGGGGCAATATCCCAATTTACCCTCGCTGTCTGTGCAGCTGGGCCCTTCTTTTCGGGACTTTCGATATAGGCCTTATAGACAAATAGAATAGACGCGGCAGCCGCGGCACCCGCACCGACCAGAAGCCCTGTCGTAACCGAGGCCATGGTTTTTCCTTCGCCACAAATCCCGTTCAATGTGGCGAGTTGTGCGTTGTTATTCGAATGGCTACAGATATTCTCATTGGGATTTTGCAGGATTGCGATGGTCGTACCATCGATGCCACTCCCCAGCGCTACCAACCCTGCGATCTCCCCTTCCTTCTTTGCTTCCAAACTCTTCACCCGCAAGCCGGTCACAATTCCACCCACGGCAGCGCCCACAGCGACCGTAGCTGTCGCCCAAAATGCGACTTTCCAACCCGTTTTGGGTGCCGGCGGTGGTGGGGGCGGCGGCGGCGGGGGTGGAGGTGGCGGTGGCGGCGGAGGCGGTGGAATCGCTTCTAAGGTAACCTGAACTTCGGTTGCTGCGCCGCCCTGAACGGTGATTCGTCGCACATAGGGTTTGAACCCTTCTTTCTTTACTTGCACGACGTAGGTACCGCTTTTTAGCTTATCTGCGACCAAGGCCCGTTTGCTGGTGGCACCGAGATTCTGGTCTCCTACAAAAACGGCCGCACCCACTTCTTCGCAGCGGATAAGGATCTGTCCAAAAACCGGCGCCAATATTTGATCCGCAAGACGTTTGACGACATCGGCCGCCACAGTGGTCTCAACCACATTCTCGGTCAAAACCTTTTCGATGCGCGCCTTCGTCACATCGAGCAGTTTGAGCGTGAGCTTGAGACCATCGCTTTCGACCGCCTTCTTTTTCTTCTTCTTTTTGGAGCCGCTGTTTTCATTGACGAGCGTCCCCCAAAGCAATTTGTCGGCGCTCAAACTCGAGCCAACGCGTGTCATACATTCCGCCGACGTATCGACACAGCCGAATACCAATTTGATCTCTTCGAGGGATTTTCCCGGCGCGAGTTTATAGCCGGCCCGGCGAGCGACGAGAGACTTCAGAGCAGCGGAATACCGATCGGCCACTTCGGCTGGTACGCCTTGAGCCTCTACACTGAGCACCGCAACCGATTTGATCTCGCCAGCCTGAGCTGGCGGAATAAATCCGACAACCGCGGTGATCGCAAAACCCAACACCAAACACTTCATGAACGCTCTCCTGAAGGCATTATACAGATTCCGCCTTCAAATACCTACATCCAACCCTTTTTTACGAATCTGGAATTGCTGCATAACTACAGCAGCTTAGCCGTGGCTGCCATCCTAGCGCCTCCATTGGAGCCCGGGCGACCTCGGGTGAATCGCGTTGGCCGAACGTTTCCCTGTGCCCTGTAACGACCATTTTGGGATACGCTGGACGGCACCATGAGCTCACCCATCCGTGTATTGATCGTCGAGGATCAACCCACAATTCTCGCCCAGCAAGAACGCTTGTTGCGCGCCTTTGCGGAATTGGAAATCGTTGGCACCGCACGCGACGGAGAACGCGCGCTTGAGTTAATCGGTCAGCATCAGCCCGACGTCGTCTTGTTAGATCTTGGCCTGCCCGACATCGATGGCATCGAAATCACCCGACGCGTCAAGGAAAAATGGCCGGTAATCGAACTTCTGATCTTCACTATTTTCGACGATCAGGAGCGCGTTCTACAAGCCGTCCGCGCGGGGGCATCGGGATATTTACTCAAAGGAATGCCGGCGGAGCGTATCGTTGAGGCGTTGGTGGACGTAGCAAAAGGGGGGAGCGTTATTCAGCCACAACTCGCACGGACCCTACTGCTCCAACTGAAACCCACATCGATCGCCGAAGCTCAACTCACACCGCGCGAAGCGGAGATCCTAAACCTCATCGCCAAAGGTATGACCAACCGCAGAGCGGCCGAAACGCTCGGATTGAGCAGGTCGACAGTACGCACGCATTTGGAACATATCTACAGCAAGCTCGAAGTCTCAAACCGAACGGAAGCGGTAACGGAAGCCATCAAGCAGGGGTTGATCGATCCCTGACCGCCGAGGCCGTGGGCAATTCGACAACAAATGTTGTTCCTTCGCCTATCTTGCTGACAACCCGAATTGAGCCTCCGTGTTCATCGAAGATCTGTTGGGTCAGCGCCAAGCCGAGCCCTGTTCCATGACGCTTTGTACTGAAGAAGGGCTCAAATATCTGGGCGAGGTTCTCAGCAGAAATACCCTCCCCCTGGTCGGCTATTTCCACGCGGATACTCCCGTCGTGTTTCGCCGTGCGAATGATGACTTTTCCTCCCGCTTCGCCCATCGATTCCCCCGCATTGCGTAGGAGGTTGAGAAAGGCTTGGCGGAGCTGGTTTTCATCGGCTTGGATGGTGGGCAGACCGCTTTCGAGTTCAGCGACCAGCTCGACGTTTCGCTGCTTCATTTCTTTGGAGATAAATGAAATAAGGCTGCTCAGTACGTCATTCAATTGCTCTGCTTCCAAATGTGGCTTGGGCAGGCGCGCGAATCTCAAATACTCCTCGGTAATCTCGGTGAGACGGTCGACCTCCCGATGGATTTCCCTACACAGCGTCAACGCCTCATCACTCTTTTCCGTCGGCAATCCTTCCAATTCTTCCGCTAACATTTCAGCGTTCAGGGAAATTGAACTGAGGGGATTACGAACCTCATGCGTGATATGAGACGCCAACCGGCCCGCGGTCGCGAGACGTTCGCTGCGAATGAGACGTTGCTCCCGTTCTTCAACCGCAGCCGCCATGCTGTTGAATTCCCCAGCCAGAAGACCGAGTTCATCATTGGAGTTGATCGTCACACGTTCGGCGTAGTCGCCACTGCCGATTCGCTTGGTGCCCTCGACCAGCACTTTCAAAGGACGGAGCATCTGACGGGCCCGATACGTGACGATGAGGCTGATCAGGAGAGCCAACACGAGAGCAAGCCCCGCCCAAACTACATATCGTTGATCCTCCTCGATCTGTAAGCCGACTGCCTTAACTCTTCCGTTTAAGCTTCCCCGAACGCGACGAATTGTTCCGACCAACGCGTTTTCGTCTTTGAAGAGACTTTCGCCCACGTCTTCTCGTTCTGCCTCTTTTTCGGATAGATCGGAAAAGAGTTTTTCGAACGGTGCTTCATTTTTTTCGAACGTGCTCTTTAGTTTGGTGAGTAGCTTTTGCGTGCGGTGAAAAAAGAGTTGATCGTGCTCTCCGAGTTGGGACTTCTGCGTGCGCGTCACAACGTTCAACGCATGTTCGAGCTGTTGGAGGCGATACCGCCGTGCTGCCCGTACTTGCGTCTGAATGAAACGCGAGCGCCCCCGACCCGCACTGCGTTCTGCCACCCAATAGAGCATATTTCGCTGAATGATATAGAGTTCGCTCGAACTCTGAGTCAGACGTAGATAGCTGCTGTTGATCAGATCGAGCTGCCTACCAACCTCCTGCATTCGGTAGAAGGTGAATCCCATGACGGCGGCGAAGACCAAAACCACCAAAAGGAATCCAGCGAATATTCGCGCTGAGATGGAGCGACGCATCAGCGAGGCATCTTCTTCAGACCAAAGCCACGGCAGCGACCATGCCCAATTGTTTGGCAACGTGCAGCAACTCGCGGGAAAAGGAATCGTCCGTCTTGGACGCACCACCAAGCACGCCGCAGATATCGTCACCTTTCATCAATGGAACCACGATCGCAGACCCGCTCTGAAATCCCAATAGGGCAAGGTCTCCTCGACTTGTTACGATACAGGGCTCACCTCGATTCACCGCAAACCGATAGAATGCCCGAACCATTTTTTCGCTCGGCTGCGTGCGCCCCGGACAGATATTCGCCCGCCATTTTCCAGCTCGGTTATAGAGGAGGAACCCCATATCTAAGGGGATCAGTCGGCGAACGACATTGACGATCAACTCCTCGGCCACTTCTTTGTCGGCTGCCTCCATGCAGCGAAGACTGATCTGATAGAGAATGGCCAGAAGGTCTCGCTGCCGACGCATTTCCTCGTAGGCATTCGCGAGATCGGGTTCGGCTGCCTCGCTGAAAGCCTGGCCAAGAGCCTTGACGGAGGCGTTCGGCCCGGGCGTCAGTTCCTCGGCTGAAACGAGTTCTTGTACCGGTCGCGCGATTCGCCCGTCACGCCCCAGGTCAGCCATCTCCATCAGGTCCGGCTTTTCGAGGTCCTCGTCCATCACGAGCCGAAACGTGACTTCACGCGAGATACTGACCTCATCGCCCAGCGCAACTTCGGCCTCTTTGACCTGTCGGCCATTGAGATAACACCCATTATGGCTATCTAGATCTCGCATCCGAAATGCCGTCCCCGCGACTAGAATCTCGCAATGACGGCGCGATACCTTATTGGTATTGAGTAGCTGGTTGCATTGGGCGGGATCCCGGCCAAAGACATTTGACCCCTCAACCAGCGTGAAACCTGGATGATCAATGGTGACAGCCACTAGCCGCGCCGAACCGGCGCCACTCGCAGAAATTGCCCCGAGAGCCGGGACTTCCTCAAAAAGGCTCTTTCGGCGTCTGCTCCCTGCCATGCGGATACCCTCAGCCCTGTGTGTACCACGACACCCTCGATCAGCAAAATCCAAAAGGATTCACCACTCTTGACGCAGCGGGTCAAAAATAGGTTAAGATCGTAAATGTTGACCGCACCTGTCGGCCGAATCAGAATAGGGTTGTACTTAGAGCCGGGTGGGAAGGCTCGATGGTGATAATGAAGCCTCAGCCAGTCTTTGCTGAATCACGCACGCTTCCTCCGCTGATCGCGCGTAGCCGCGCCAGTGAGACGTTGCCCGAACGCCTTGGTGCCGGGTCTCGAATGGAGGTCTATCCTCTCGTCGATGAGCAAACCGTGCTCCGCGTACCGCGGCGAACCGAGCAACATTTAATAAATATCTACGGTAGTTCCGGCCGAAAGGCCCTGGCCACGGGCCATGAGGTCTCCGTGATTACCGAAAGAGAACTTCACGATCTGGAAGCGATGGGTGCGTTCATCGGGGCCTTCGTTCCCGATACAGCCCCCTTCGCCGATTTGGACCTCGAAGGTAACTTCCGCTACTACGCCCTGCAGCGGCGCGTCCGCGTTATTCAGGATCTTCGGATCTGCACCCAACGACTCGTTGAAACGCACAGTCTCTACAGCCTCGAACGTTTCGTGCGAGATGTCCGGGATATGGTGCACCACCTCGGCTTGATTCCAGACTTCGGCGGCAAGGGAAATCTGGTACTCGACCGCTACGGACTGGTCAAACTGATCGACATCAATAATTTCCGCCGCTTGGTTCCCAACGAACTCATCGATGAATGCTTTGGTCCCGATCACGATTGGTCGGAATATGCTCTGGGGCGCAAAGACGTGCGCAAAGAAGTTCCGGCAGGTTTCGTCGACGATCAAGGGCATCCCATCGCCGATCTCAGCCTGGCCACCCTGCAAAATCTAGAGGTACGGGGATTGGGCCGCGACTACAAGCAGGTCATCAAGGATCCCTTCTACGCCCCGCTACACCACGAGACCCGTCGAATCCTCATCACACTCCTCCGCCCCGTCATGGCTTAGAGAGCCGGGCGAGCCAATCATCTAATAAGAAATCACCTCGACGTCTTCCGGCACTTTCGTTCGATACGTCTTGTCTATATGGGTGATCAGCTCCAGCATGACCGTTTCCATCTTCGATGAACTCTTTTCCACCGGTGTGTCGACATAAAACGTGCCGCGCTCGCAACGATCGCCATCGCTCGCCAACGGAATTGAACCACCAGGCCTACACCGACCATCGACGTAAACGATAATGAACTTTTGGAATCGATGCTCTTCAGAAACCGTCTTGCTCACCATGTAGTTGGCAAAGAGTCCCGACAAGGCGATGAGGTCTTCGGATTGCTGACCATAGCCGTGGAGAAAATAGACCACCGGATAACGCCTATCCTTATTCGCTTCCTCGAAATAACCCGGCGGCAAGAAAAGTGAAAAGAGTCTGTCCTGCGCAGTGGATTCGCTTTCAAACGTTAGATTCTTCAAAAAATGGTCGTTGCTGACCTCCGCATTTTCGGTTTCACGGTCGCCATTGGGCCAACGATTTTGTAGAAGCGCGAAAAACGACGTTGTGCGATTGGCGATTTGCAGCGCGGTGCCCACGTGTCGGCCATCGCCGGTCTGTTCCACATCCGTAGCCGACATTTCCGGATCGCCGTAACGTAGATAGACATTCTTGCCCACGTTATCCCAATCCACTTGGTTGAAATCGTAGAACTGAACCTGCTGGTCGCCCAGGAGTTGTTCAAAGGAATCGTAGATACGAATAGGCTGCCCAACACTAGCGAGCCGACCCACAAATTGATTCGTCGATACATGGGAATTCAGAAAATCGCGTATGCCGGCGTCGGCCCAAATCGTAAGCCGTTCGCGTTCAGCCTCGGACAAGCCGAGATAGAGGGTTGTGGGATCGTGTTCAGACCAACGGGTAGCCATCGGCGAACGGTCGTGCTTTCCGTTGCCTTCACCATAGTCGTAACAGGCACCACCTTCGGAGGCTTGACAGGTCTTCGCTACCCCATCAACACCCAAATCTTCAAAAGGCTCTCCAACGTCGTACTTCCAGTTCCCCTCTTTCCCCGTTGGATTATGGAGATAGTGGTAGTCATCACCCGCAGGGTCGGGGTTTTCCGTGGCATCGTAGCCCGCTTCTTCTTTGGACGATTTACCGTCGATACCCACGTCGCTGAAGGGCTCCCGGTGATGCAATACGACAGGCTCACCAGAATCGCGTTTGCCGTTTTCGTTTACATCATAGGCGAGGAGTATTTGCATCGGCGTCGTTTGCTTCAACGTTTCGTCGAAGATACCTAAGCCCTTCGCGCTGGAATCGTTGCCGTCACAGAAGCTAATCGCTTTTAGCTTTCCTTCCGGATTGTATTCACGATCATAAAGCCCTTCGATGACAGTGGGGTTGTCACATGCCTCGCTTCCTTGGTCGAGGAAGGTAGCGGAAAGACCCGGCGGCAAAAATGCATGATTTGGATTGGCGTACACCCCATTTCCGTAGGCGCGAAATAGGTCCCGAACGGCACGCGTATAGGTCGCGCGTGTGAGATTCAACCCCACGCCCTGCCCCTTCTGATAGAGCATCGATTCGAATTCCATCGTGAGCTCGTGTTGCGTTTTGAGGATCTTCCTTTCGGATGCGCAGAGCTGGCCCACGTCGCCCTTTCCTGCCGCTTCGTCTGCAACTGTACAAAAGCCAGAAAAGAGCGACTGTTCGAGCAAGTCGGAAAAATAATGAAAATCCATGCCGGGCTCGCCACCGAGGGGGCCGATGACATCGAAGAGTTCAGGATGCCTAAGCCCGATCACAGCCGCCGCTCCACCCCCCATCGAAAACCCGACAATGGCGCGATAGGTGAACCGCTGTTTGATCTTCTTGCCGGCGCTGCTACGAACGGCGACTTGAAATGAAGCGAGTTCGTCAAAATCAAACGAAAGCGTGCCGGTAGGGTCGAGCTTCGTCACCGGGTTTAGCAGGGGCAGGGTCACCACATCATCCCCACGTTTTGTGATCACCACCAACGCTCCGGGCTTCATGCCCTCGGTGAGCCTAGCGACTTTGAAGGGCAGTGTGAAACGGAACTGTTGACCGGTAACCGGTTTGGTGTCGGCACTAAAAGTAACGCGGGGGCCGATGGTGAGATACCCGTCGGGCGCGATATCGTCCCCGCATGCGATCTTCAAATTTCCCAAAGAGCTGCCCGCTGGTGCTTTGATGGCTGCGTTACGCAAATCGAGGGCGGCCTCCGCTTCCACCGCCAATAGTCCGTCAGCGTCCAGCGCCCCCTCCGCCCCGGTGCCGCAGACGATCTCCGTCGATACCGCGGCATCCACACCGCCATCGGAAATCGCCATATCGGCCTCGACATCGTCAGCCTTACAGCCGACAATGCCAATGGTCAAAAAGCAAAAGAACAATGCGAAACACGTGTAGCGATAGATCTTTGTCATGGTCTAGCTAGTCTTGCTCGCGATAACCAGATCCGCAAGGAAAAGCGCCAAAGCGTTGAAGCTCATCGAAATCAAAACCCTCTCCGCCCTCGAAGATCTGCTAGGCGAACCGCTAAAGGAAGACGACGCAAAGGACTGGTCTGAGCTTCTGCAACGCTTTCCCGTGCGCTTTTCCGACCACCTCCTGAAACAACTAAAAGACAACCCCTTACTTGCCAAGCAATTTCTTCCCAGCATCCAGGAGGTTAGAAAAGACGGCGGGGCGTCTCATTGTTTCAAAGGCCTACTGGGCACGGGAATCAAACAGTTGGAAAGGGTCTACCTCGACCGCTGCATCATCATGCCGCAGCCTCAATGCCCTGCCTATTGCCGCTTCTGCTTTCGAAAATTCTACGAACATTCCCAAACGGGAGGCATGAGCGAAACAGAAATGCGCGCCGCAATCGACTATATCGGTCGTGATCAGCGTATTTGGGAGGTCCTGGTCACAGGCGGTGAACCGGTCATGGACAAAAGGCGGCTCCGGTTTCTGTTGGCGGGCCTGCGCGAGATACCGCAGGTTCAGACGATACGCATTGCGTGTCGCAGTATCGTCACCGCCCCCGATCTCATCGACGATAGCTTGATCGAACTCCTCACCGAGTATCAAGATCTCGAAAACGGACGTTCGATCGAGGTGGCGAGTCACTGCAACCATGCCGAGGAACTGAGTTCCGAGAGTGTAGCGACACTCGTGCGACTTCGCCTAGCGGGCATTCATGTCTACAACCAAGCGGTGCTCATGCGCGGCATCAACTGCGACGCCGCCATCTTGGAAGCGCTCTTTCGCAAGCTCCGCAGCCATGGCGTCGAATGCTACAATCTCTTCTTTGCGGGTCCGGTCTTGGGTCTGCAGCATATCAGGCCAACTCTGCAAGAGGCACTCGCACTCAAGAGTGCCCTCCGGCGCCGGCTCAGTGGGCGGGCCAACCCCCATCTCATCGTCACCACCCGTTTGGGGAAGGTGGAACTGGGGGTCGATGGTTGGGTCGTGCGGCGGGAAACCGATAGCAGTTTCGTCTGGATCCGCACCCCATATCGGCTTGAGAGCTATACAGCCATTGATCGCAATTTTGAGCTGCCAGACGATGCCTACCTGGACTCAGAAGGACAAATCGTCATTCGATATTTGGATGGTGAAGCATCCGAGCCTGACTCCATCCGTTAGCCTACGAACCACCCGTCTCAAGACGAGCCAGCACCCCTCTGACGATTCGATCACAACGATCTCCAGCAAAGGCGAAGACCTCGTGAATAGCTCCGCCCATTTCGCGTTCCAAATGCGTTCGCATGGCTTGGCGTCCGCGATGAAGACGCACCTTGGCTGCAGACTCACCGATACCCAGCCTGTCTGCCACTTCATTTGTGCTCAATCCCTCGACATCGCGCAAGACAAGTACTTCTCTCGTGCCGTCGGGTAATTCGTCGATGGCAGCCTCAAGGAGTTCTCGTAACTCGCTTACCACGGCCTGCTCCTCTGGGTCTTTTCGTCGAGACGGTAAAGCCACCACGTTGTCTGCACCGACCAACGTCGATTCTCCCCGCCTCTCACCTGTACGACGGCGGGATAAGGCCAAGTTGACGACGATGCGACTCGTCCAGGCACCGAAATTACAATCATCTTGTAGCTGTTCAAGCTGAGTATAGGCCCGTAGATAGCTTTCTTGTACAACATCCTCAGCTTCTCCGTCGTGGCGTAGAATTGCCCGAGCGGTGCGAAAAAGGGTTTGATTGTGGCGACGCATCAACAATTCAAAATCGGCCACGGCTCCCTGGCGTACACGCTCGATTATGGCTCCGTCCGTGTCGCTCGGCTAACGTAGGCGTTGGCCAATTGACTATACGTACTCAGATTGGGGTGTTGTTTTGCCGCTGCAACTAGCTGCGGAATCATCTCCAAAGAGATCTGCCCCCGCGCAATGTCTAACTGTGACAAGGCAGCAAAATGTGCTTTTCCCGTACGTCGCCAGCGTGCCGCAGCGCCGTCGAAACGATGAAGTGCACTTTGCAATCGCGCATCACTACGGAGAACAGCCAACACGTCACCAATACGGTCGCGGGTAGCGCGCACCAATTGCTCGACCAACAGCAGATCGTCATACGACTGTGTGAACGTCACGCGGCTGAGCAGGAGCCCGACCGTACCTTCCAAGAGATTCGCGTCGCCTTGCCGTTGACGTAACACTGCCAAGCGGCCATTGATACGAGCATCTAGATTGCGCAGCGCCAAACCCGCTTCCCCCGCAGATGCCCCCTAAAGAAGGGATCGTCCCGCAGACCGGCAAAGACCCGCAGCTTTCCGCTCGAACTCGTCAGTCCATTCGTGAAAGACGGGTCACCTTCCACGTAGTGCCCGTTCGCCCAACATTCAAGTTTATCAGCGGCATAGAATTGGCAGATGATCTGGGTTTCTGTGGCCGTCTTCCCGTAGCCCTCGCTACGGTTGATATGGACTGCGTATTGCGTGGACGTGCCAAAAGCACTCTTGGCCGTGGCAAAGGCGCTCATCGTTAATGCGACGTTTACTTTTTTCGCATCGGAACTCATCCAGGCGTACAAATCCAAGATGTCGGCCGTGGGTTCGCCGGTAGCGGCCGGCGAATCGGTATGATCTGCGGCATACACGTGTTGCGGGGGGCCCATGACGAGCCCGAATGCCATCAGGCAAAAGGCCGGCAGGCTAACCATGCTAAATCGTTTCATCTCATCTCATCCTTTCTACGTAAAAAAAGCATCATCAGGCCCCTGCTACCCATGCCCTCCATTTGGAGTCGTGACAGGACCTTTTCCCAATCGACGTCATGAGTTCGAAAAACGTTACCAAGATTGTGAAAAACAAAGAGGCGGTGGTAAGCTGCCGGCAATGTTAGAAAATAAGCGAATCCTGATCACCGGCGGGGCGGGTTTTATCGGCACGCACCTCTGTCAACGCTTGGTCGAAAAGAACGAACTGGTGATCCTCGACAACCTTTCCCGCAACGCATTGCAGCCCACGGGATTGGACAAACATAAATCGATAGAACTCGTCGTCGGAGATATTCAAGATCCCGTATTGGTTCAAAAAGCGATCCAGGGCTGCAGCCACGTGATTCATCTCGCGTCCATCGCCGGCGTGGATACGGTCATGAAAAACCCGGTACCCACCATGCGCATCGCGCTCTTGGGCACCTTGAACGTTTTGGAAGCAGCCCTCGCTCAGGGAGGAATCGAACGCCTGGTCGATTTTTCCACCTCAGAGGTCTTCGGGAGCCATGCTTTCAACGTCACCGAAGGCGATGTCACCAGCCTCGGTGCCGTAGGCGAGGCCCGCTGGACCTATGCGGTAAGCAAGCTCGCCACGGAGCATCTCTGCTTCAACTATTTTAAACAATATGGTCTGCCCACAACCGCCCTTCGCCCCTTCAATATTTACGGCCCAGGCCAAGTGGGCGAAGGCGCCATTCATCATTTCATCTTGCGGGCCATCAAGAATGAGCCACTGAAAATTCATAACGATGGTGGCCAGATTCGTGCGTGGTGTTATGTCGACGACATCATCCGCGGCACGTTGATGGCCTTAAGCAATGAAGCAGCAACGGGGCATTCGTTCAACATCGGCGATCCCAAAACCGCATTGACCATTTACCATTTGGCCAAAGAGGTCATTCGGCTGGCGGGATCATCATCCACTATTGAATTTGTGAAATGGCCCCACCCCGACGTCGAATTGCGTATTCCCAATATCGACAAGGCGAGAGAACTCCTCGGCTACGAACCCCATTTCAGCCTTGATGAAGGCCTGCTCCGAACCATCGAATGGTATCGCAACAACGTGACATGATGATTCGCTTAGGCCCACCTGATATCAACGATGACGATCGCCGCGCTGTCGACGAAGTTCTGCGATCCGGCTGGCTTGTCAACGGCCCGATGGTCACGCGCTTCGAAGAGGCCGTCGCTCAATACGTCGGCGCAAAGGCCGGCGTCGCTGTCTCCAGTGGCACGGCGGCCCTCATCGTCGCCCTACGTGCCCACAATATCGGCGCCGGGGACCAGGTATTGGTTCCTGCTTTTACTTTCCCCGCAACGGCCCATGCTGTCATGCTGGTCGGGGCCGAGCCCATTCTCGTTGATATCGATTCCCGTTATTGGAATATCGATCCCGAACAAGCCGCCGCTGCCCTCACGCTGAAGACGAAGGCGATCTTGGCCGTCGACCAATTCGGCCTTCCCGCCGATAGAAACGCTCTGAGCGCCCTGACCAAGGCCAACGGCGAAAAGCCGCTATTGATCGAAGACTCAGCTTGCGCGCTAGGCGCCTCCTTCCAGGGAATACGTTGCGGCGCAGGTCATAGCCTTTCATGCTTCAGCTTTCATCCACGAAAAGTCATCACCTCCGGCGAAGGAGGCATGATTTGCACCGACGACCTACAGCTCGCCGCTAGAATGAGAGCTCTGCGCAATCTCGGGCGCCAAGACGATGGCGGTTTTGGTGAAGCGGCGGGAAACCTTCGCCTCAACGAAATGGCGGCCGCGCTCGGACTCTCCCAAATCGGTCGCATCGATGACATGCTGCAAAAGCGCCGAGACCTCGCAAAAGGTTACTGCAGCCGGCTCGAAGGAGACAGCCGCTTTTCCTGGCAACATATCCCGAAAGACACGCAGCATACCTGGCAGACCTTCGCGCTTTCGTTGGCAGCGGGTATCGATCGCGACGGCATTATCAAGGCGATGGCGGCGGCAGGCGTAGAAGCGGCCATCGCAACCTATGGCCTACATCGCGAACGCCCCTACGATCAAGACCCCCGCTGGACCGCCGAAGCGTTACCCAACGCTGAGCATATGGCAAAGCAGGGCATCGCCCTACCCCTGCACCTCGGGCTCGACGACGCCAGCTTAGACCAGATTGTGGCGGCCTTCTTGAGCGCGCTGGCCAAGGGGTAAAATGATGCCTGATGAAATGATAGCTGATGAATTGACGGCTTCAGAATCCGGGCTGGTCTTGAAGGTAGAAAACCTCGCCAAGACCTATGCCTTGGGTTTCTTCCGCAAGAAGGTCAAGGCCATCGTCGACGTCAATGTGGAAGTACGTCAGGGGGAGATCTTTGGCCTACTCGGCCCCAATGGCGCGGGTAAAACGACCACACTAAAAATCATTATGGGGCTGGTTCGGCCTACTTCTGGCAGCGTAGAACTATTGGGACAGCCCATCGACGATCAAGGGGCAAAGAAACGTATCGGCTATCTGCCGGAAAACCCCTACTTCTACGATTATCTGAGTGGTCGTGAACTACTGGCTTTCGTTGGCCACCTCTTTGACCTTCCCCGGGCTACCATTCAGGAACGCTCGGAGAAATTGATCAAAGACGTCGATATGGGTCATGCCGCAGACTTGGCTCTGCGACGCTATAGCAAAGGCATGATGCAGCGTATTGGCATCGCGCAAGCTCTAATGAATGACCCCGACCTGGTTATTCTCGACGAGCCTTTGACCGGCCTCGATCCGCTGGGCCGCAAACATCTACGAGACCTCATCGCCGACCTCCGCCAAAGGGGAAAGACGGTGATCATCTCGTCGCATATCCTAGCCGACGTTGAACTACTCGCCGACCGGGTGGCGATCTTGGTCAAAGGAAAAACCGTCGACACAGGCCCTCTCAGTCAGCTTGTGGATGCCCGTACGCTCAACACCGAAATCATCGTCCGCCAAGCAGATCCCTCACTCAACGACGCGATAAATAAATGGCAAGGCAGCCAGGCATCAATAGAAGAGGTCGAGGAAGGCTGGCGCATTGTAGTCGAAGGAGATCAACAAAACGATCAGGCCATCGAGCTTATTCAAGAGCACGGAGGAAAGATCGTCTCTGTCATCCCGCGCAAGGAATCCCTGGAAGACGTCGTCGTTCGCCGCGCCACAGCGGACGCCCCGCAGCAGGGGGCACCACAATGAAAAAGATCCTTGTAATCGGCTTGAATACGTTTCGCGAAGCGATTCGCAACAAGGTACTTTATAGCCTGCTCTTTTTCGCCCTCACGGTAATCATCGCCTCCATGGCTTTCGGCGCCCTGGCCGTCACGTCCAAAACGCGGCTGACGCTGGATTTGGGCCTCGCTGGTATGAGTCTCTTTTCTGTGGTTATCGCCATCTTCGTTGGCGTCAATTTAGTCTACAAAGAACTCGATCGGAAAACCGTCTATACGCTGCTTTCAAAGCCCGTAAGGCGCTACCAGTTCTTGCTCGGTAAATTCGTCGGCTTGGCCATCACCCTCGGCGTACAAATCCTGGTCATGACTGCCGTGCTCAGCGGGGTGCTGCTATACCAAGGTGCCGAACTGGGTAGCACCTTGGCGATCATGGTCGTGCTGATCTTCCTCGAGGTCTTGGTGGTCACCGCCATCGCCGTTTTCTTTTCTTCCTTTTCCACCCCCTTTCTCTCCGGCGCGTTCACCATCGGCGTCTTCCTCGTGGGCCGAAGCGTGCCCGATATCAAGTTGGTCGCCCAAAAAATGAACGATTCGGCGCTATCGATGCCCCTGGAGATCATCGCCAAGATCATCCCCAACCTGCGATTTTTCTACGTCACGGGTGCTAACGTCGACGGTCAAGCCATGTCCGTTAGCGGCACATTCGTCGACTGGGGTTACGTTGGCTTGGCCTCGGGTTATGCCGCCCTCTATCTGGTCATCGTCTTGATCCTCGCCATTGGCCTTTTCTCTCGTCGAGATTTTGTCTAACCACCAGCAGAAGGCGCTACGGATAGCCGCCATCAGTCTTGCCATCAGCCTCATAACAGGCGCCATGGTCAGCCGAATGCTCTACGGCGCGCATCACCATTTAGGCCTTGCCGAAAAGGCCCGCAGCGAAGGCCAATGGCCCCAATGTCGACGGGAATACCGGCGCGCGATGGCCTACTATCTTCCTGGAAACCCCTGGATGCGACGCGCAAAGCAGGGATTGGTCAGCCTCGCCAAAGCGTTGGAGGCGAAGGGCGACAAAGACGGCTCCCTTGCCGCCTGGCGGGATTTGCGTTCGGCGATATTGATGCTGCGCGGCCCGGGACAACCCTATGGCGATGCATTGCCGCTGGTGAATGCCGCGATTCTGCGCCTGAGCCGCGACCGTCATGAACGAAGCGCGCGCGGAAAGCAGCCGAGAGCATCTGGGAGTGAAGTGCTCCGAGGACAACGCCTCAATGCTCCGCCGCAGCCTCACCCGGTCTTCACTGGCCTGGGATTATTGGGTTTTATTGTATGGGTCGGTGGGACGTTTGCATTGATCGCCGTCGGTCTTGACCGCCATGGAAAGCGTCAGCAGCGTTTTTGGCCGGTCGTCGGCGCTACGGCCGCTGGCTTTCTGCTTTTCTGTTTGGGGATGGGATTGGCGTGACGGAGGCATATTCTAGGGTGAACCCAATACGTGCTAAACTCGGTGCCTGAACTAAGAGCTTTCGATTAAGACGATGCCTGCCAAGCCCAACGAGCGCCTCGGCGAAATCCTCCACGGAACCTATCGGCTAGAACGCCTATTGGGACGCGGCGGCATGGGCGAGGTGTACGAAGCCTCTCATCTTCGACTGGTTAGACGTTTCGCCGTTAAGATCCTCAAAGGCCCCATCGCAGAGCACCACGACCTCGAACGCTTTCGCCAAGAAGCACAAATCACGAGCGCCCTCGGCCACCCCCATATCGTCGAAGTCATCGACTTCAACGAACTCGATGATGGATCTGCATATATCGTCATGGAACTATTGGAAGGCGAAAACCTCGCGGACCGCCTCCTCCGAGAAAAAAAGCTCAACCTGGGTCAAGCCGCCTCGATCCTACGTCAGACGGTTGGCGCGCTCGAGGTCGCCCACGCTAAAGGCGTCATTCATCGGGATCTGAAACCCGCCAATATCTTTCTTTGCCGGCGTGACGACCGCGACGACTACGTCAAAGTGGTCGACTTCGGCATTTCCAAAGTTCTCGGTGCCAAGGTTGCGCTGACGAAAACGAGCGAGATCATCGGTACGCCCCACTATATGGCTCCGGAACAGATCATGAGCGAAGACCGAACGGTAATCGACCAGCGGTCTGACGTGTACGCCATGGCGACCATTACCTTCGAAATGCTCGCCGGAAATACGCCCTTCAGCGCCGACTCCGTGCCGGCCCTGCTCTATCGCATTCTCGATTTTCCAGCGCCGAACGTCCAAGAGTTCCGTGAAGAGATCCCCGAAGCCATTGGCCGTGTTTTGCAGATGGCCATGCAGAAGGAACCCGGCAGCCGCTTTGATTCCATCCGCAAATTTTGGCATGCCTTCGTCGAAGAGCTACGACGGCAGGAAGACACCCTGAACTCAGAAACCGGTGATCAAGGCGCAGCCGCAGCGGCCATGAAGATCACCATGGGACCGTTACTTTCACCGACGATTCCACCGGTGCTCCCGTCCAAACAGGTGCCACTCACAGACCAAGACCTCGTTCCTCCAGCCCAACGCGTTCCCACCGGTGAACAGCAGAGTCCGGCAGGGGAAAGCCAAAATCAGGATGGTTTCGCCCACGACCCCACGATGGCCTCGGGCACCCGACCCACGCTGGCTACGAATTCACTCCCGCGCACGCTGGCTCAAGAAAACGGCGCTCTACTTGAGCTTGCGACAACTGAGCCGCCCGTAGAAAAGGTGGAAAGCTCGCGAGCCGATGTGCCGAATACGCTCTCCGCTGCCGACGATTTGATCAGCCTCCGACTTAAACGACGCGGTATCCTCGGCACCAAGAATGCGCTGCTCATCCTGATCACTGTGGGTGCCCTAGGGCTGAGCCTCTTCTTCTACCTTAGAGGCCAGCGACAATCCGCCGCACTACCTCCCACGCCCCCCACCAAACCGGACGCCAGGGCTCAACCTCAAACGGCCCCGGCAACCGACCGCCGTGATAGCGGCCCGGCCGACCTCGCCATTCCACGGCTAGCAAACCCATTCCGAGACCAAGGCGCAAAAGCGAAACCGCCGAAACGGCCGACGACCTTAAAAACGCCGAAAATTCGCACATCTACGCTTAGCGTATCGACCCGTTTCGACGGCAAAATAGTACCGGCCTATATTTATCTCGACGGCAAACGCGTCGGTGAAGCACCTTTTTTCAAATCCGGCCTCAAGCCCGGTAGCTACCGCCTAATGGTCAGACGCGCCGGATTCAAAAGCACCTTCAAAACCGTTATACTGGCGCCAGGAAAAAAACTAACCACCGTCATCGATTTGAAGAAATAGCGATCGCCCTATGATCATGCGCGCCACTCGATTCAAACGCCGATTCCCATTCCTCGTCGCCGTCCTCTGCTTAGCGGCCACGACCGCAATGGGCAACGCGTGGGCGGCAGGCGCCAACGACCGATTTCAGCAGGCTTTGAAATATTATCAAGAAGCCGACTTTGCTAAATCGATCGCCGAACTGGAAGCGGCGCGCAAAGAAGCGACTACGTCAGACCTGCTCGGAAAAATTGAACTCTACCTCGGCATCAACTACACGGTTCTGTCCAAGATGGAGCTTGCAGAAAACGCCTTCAAAGAAGCCTTGATTCATACACCCACACTCTTGGTCGATAGCCGCCGCCATAAGAGCCTTGTGTCTCAGACATTCTTCACAGTCAAAGCCGGGATGAAGGGCCGGCTTGTGGTGGTTGGCGCAAACGATGCAGCGGTTTTCGTCGACGGCAAAAACATCGGTACCTCACCGCTCAACGAAAACGTTTCCATCGGAATACACCGATTGAAAGTCCTGAGTAAGGACGGCAATTCGCAGTTCACGCAAAAACTACTGATTCAGTATAACGAGGAAACAAAGGTCAACGCGCTCCTAACGCCCATCAAGGGCTGGTTGAATCTCAATTCCGAACCCAGCGGCGCGGAGGTATTCCTCGACGGAAAATCCCTCGGAAAGACCCCGCTCAAGGCGCGTGCGCTCAGCGCCGGCAAATACCGTTTGCTCGTTCAGCTCACCGACACCCAAAAGAAGGAGGTGAACGTCGTCATCCCACCTCTCGCTGAAGCGTCGGTTGACGTCAAGTTCGCTGAGCAAAACAAAGTCGTCGCCAAACCAACGCCGATTAAGATCAAACCAAACGATAAACCGCCAACGAAAGATCCAGCAGCAGGAAGCCGGCTTTGGACCTGGGTCGGCCTCGGCGGCACCGTCGCGGCGGCAGCCATCGGTATCGGCCTGGGTGCGGCAGCTCAGTCAGATAATAGCGCGTGGAAAACCGAAGCAGACGCCACCCAAGCGCAAAGCCTGCGAGATAGCGGGCAAAGCAAACAACTCGGTGCCAATATCTGTTACGGCCTTGCGGGGGCGTTGGCTATCACAACGGTCGTACTCTTCTTCGTAGAAGGTCGCTCGCCTGCCGAAAGCTCGGCCGGTAACAAGAAGCCCTCGCGTTCTGCCAGCGTCGTACCACTTTTCGGTGAGACCACGGGCCTGATGTTGGAAGGGCGGTTTTAGACGCATGCGACGGCTAACGACGGCGATCCCAACCCTTCCTTTGCTCATCGCAACGCTTTGCGTGCAACCGGCGTGCGTCCTCGACTGGGACAATCAGGGTACGTCGATAGACGATGGTAGCGCTGTGGACGCCGTTGTCGATTCTGGTGGACCGATCGAAGTCGATGCCACCATGGACGTTGGCTGCAAGACCCCTGCCCACGACGCCAGCTGTGATGACGGCGGCTGGTGCAAAATTCCGGCCGGCTGTTTTGTTATGGGATCACCGGATGCGGAGCCGTGCCGCAACACCAATGAAAACCAACATAGAGTTACTCTGAAACACCGTTTCGAAATGCAACGATATGAGACGTCCGGGCCCGAGTTTCTCGATCATTTCGTCATCAAGCTGGGCGGCCTAAACAAATATGATAGCGCTTGTACCGCCTCTGAAGGCCACAGCTGTCCGATGAACAATCTCACTTGGATCGAGGCCCTGGCCCATTGCGATGCAATCAACCTCACCGATAGCCTCGACGCTGAAACCTCCTGCTACGACAAGGAGCCGAATCAGTACGAAAAGTCTTGTGAAGACAAAGACGGTGTCTGCCCCAAAGATTCGGAACTCTGTATTTGTATGAAGAATAGTCCCGGCTGCAAGAGAGTATGCGTCGAGTACAAAGTGAAAGAAATATACGCAGAGAATATCCATGATTGCCCGGGATATCGACTGCCCACAGAGGCTGAATGGGAATATGCCTATCGTGCGGGAACCGTAGAAGCGCTCTATTCCGGGGAACACCCGACGCCCGCTCAATGCGATGGATGCAGCACGGGCGACAATGCGATAGTCGGAGATATTGCGCAGCACTACTGTAGTCCGCCGATCCAAAATGAGAACCAAAACCACCCCGGGCCCTCAGGAAGAGCGTTACCAAACCGCTGGGGACTCTACGACTTGGCGGGCAATGCCGCCGAATGGACCTTCGACAACTATCAAGATATCGCGGGCTCCACCTGGGTCATAGACCCCCAAGGTCCCCCCAGTGGCAGCAGACGTACAATGCGTGGAGGTACATTGATGGAGAATGCCCGCGAATTTCGCGCAGCGAGTCGCTATGGCATTAGCCCAAGCACGCGATACAAACTACACGGATTTCGCTGCGTAAAGAGCAATCAGAACCCCTAGCGATGAGAACGGAGCTAATGAGATTCCTAATTGCTATCATTCTCCCAGTCATGAGCGCGTGCTCCGGCAACGTGGCTCCCGTTGCGGATCTGTCACCGTCGAATGACGCCCCGGCAGTGCCCAACGATGGGCCCGGTACCGATGGAAAAAAGACGGATGCCGGCCAGACCGATGCCAAAGGTATTGACGATCAGAGCGTCGACCAACCTTGCACCGTCACGGAAGGCTGTGACGATCAGCTCGAATGCACCGTCGATAATTGCTCCGGTGAAAGCTGCGACAACAGCCTAAAAGACGGATTCTGCCTAATCGCAGGACATTGCTACGTCGACGGCAACGAAAGTCCCAACGATAGCTGTCGCAACTGCAATGCCACCCTGAACCCCAACGGCTGGTCAGATAAGGATGCTGGCGATTCGTGCAACGATGGCCAGGATTGCACCTACGATGACGTCTGCACCGCGGGCAGTTGCGCCGGAACGACCTATAGCTGCCCGGCCGATAGCATCGCGTGTACGACAGAGACCTGCAACGGACTTGGCCCCTACCCTTTCGGCTGTGACTATCCAATTCAGAGCGGAAAATGCCTAATCGAAGGCAAATGCCAGCAGGATAAGGAACAAGATACGTCGATCGCCTGCCGTGCCTGTCGTAGCGATATGGCGACGGAGTCCTGGTCGCCCTTTGCCAGTCCGAGCTGTGTCATGACATTTGCCGGTATCCCAGGCGGAGGCGGCGCTATAAACGGGGCCGCTCACCTCGCAACGTTCAACTTTCCCGTCCAAGCCTTAGCCAACGGAAAGGGTGATGTCATTGTCGTCGACAGGAACAACGAACGCATTCGCCTTATTTCCAACGGCAAAGTGTCCAATTTTGCGGGTAGTGGAACGAAGGGGTTTCTCGATGGTCCCCAGTTGGCAGCTCTTTTCGACAACCCCGAAGGGGCTGCGGTGGATAGCAATGGGGCCCTGTATATTGCCGACGAGAACAACAATCGTATTCGCAAAATTGCGAATGGATACGTCACCACAATTGCCGGGAACGGAAACTGCGGTCATAACGACGGTGCTGCCGTCGCTTCCGAAACCTGCCATCCACGATCGGTGGCCGTGGATTCGGTCGGAATCGTCTATTTCTCTGATTCAGCAAACCCAAGAATTCGAATGGTCTACAACGGCATTGTGAGCACACTCGCTGGCAGCGGCACGACAGGGCACAAGGACGGCTATTCTTCCGATGCACAATTTTCTGCGGCCGTTGCGATGATCGTGGACGCCACGGGAAAAGTCTATGTGGCTGAACCCAATCGGATCCGCACGATCTATGCGGGGCAGGTAGAGACATTCGCCGGCACCGGCGACAAGAGCAATATCGACGGCCCCATAAGCACAGCGGCGTTCGCCAATATCCGGGGCATGGCCATTGACAGTACAGGCACGATGTACGTTTCGGATTCAACAGCGCACGGCATCCGCATGATCAAAAACGGCGTGGTTTCAACCTTGGCCGCCGGAAACGGCCACCTCGACGGAGGACTCGATGTCGCGGATTTCTATCAGCCGCGGGGATTGAGCCTAGGCGCGAACGGCGCACTCTATATCGCAGATGCTGGCAATGACGTGATACGCGTACTCTTTCCACCGGCGAATTGAGTTTTTCCATCCCAGTGAAACGCACGCATCAGGGCATCCGAGACGAATTTTATCGTGTGTGCGAAGGGGCGGGGTTCGACCTCGTACACGCCGCGACAATTGGGCCTTATAACAATGCGGTCGAAGAAGCGTTCCGACTCCCTCAGCTGGCCAGCCCGAATGATCTGGTCATGGTCATCGCCAATTCCGCAGCCCTCTGGCAGCCTTTTCTAAGCGCGTTGAGCGCGGACAAAGCGCTGCGTGAGCATAGCGACCCGCTCAATACCTATACCGAACGTGTCGTCGGAAAGGCCGCCGCCGATATCGCTGCACGCTTGGAGCTGCCAATGGAAATCCGCTGGGCCCATACCCTAGGCCCGGGCATGATCGCCATTCAGCGTTTGGTCGACCTTTCGGGGTTGGCCACACTCTCACCGAGCCATCTCAATATTCATCCACAACATGGTCCCTGGATCGGTTTACGTGCGGCCGTGGTATTTGGCATCGAAGGCCCCGCAGCCCCCAGCCCTTCCGCTAGCGGACCGTGTGCCGCTTGCGAAAGGCCGTGTAGGCCGGCCATGGAGGATGCGTTGGCGAAAGCGAAGACACTGACCTGCGACGAAATCGCCGACCAATGGCAACTTTGGCTGAAAGTACGGGATACCTGTCCCGTGGGAAAATCGAGCCGGTATAGCGAAGAACAGATCCGCTACCACTACATCAAAAGTCTCGATTTGCTGCATTCGTTGCTGCCAAAAAGAGACTAGCACCGCGGTTTTGGGTCTTCGGATATCGGTAAGTCGGATATCGGTAAATCGGTTATCGGTGAATCGGTTATCGGTGAATCGGATATCGGTGAATCGGATGTCGGTAAGTCGGATGTCGGTAAGTCGGATGTCGGTAAGTCGGATATCGGTCCTATTGAATGCGACGTGAGTCCACCACCCCCCGCTTCGCGGAGGCGGCCAAGCAGAGCTTGCTCACGACGTCGGTGAATCGGATTACTACTACCTCCGGGACGCGACATGCGGGGCCGGTTCACATTTGGAACCACATTGCGCGCCCAGAAATTCGCAGCGCTCAATGCACACGGCCAATTGTTCTCGCGTAAGAACGTCGCCTTTGCGCATCGTGCGGCATTTGGAACTGCAGGTACGAACGGAAAGGCCGCAACGTTTGCGGCACACGAGCGGCGATTCGTTCGCTTGCCTCTCCACGGAAAAATCCACTCTGTTTTGACTCAGATCCCTTTTCAGATCGACTTCAATGTTTTCTGGCGAAAGTGAGTACGCCGATCCTTTGCTATAGTCGACGATCAAGCCGACCCAAAAGAAAAATCCAAACGCGATATTTCCAGCGACCCAACCGGACGTCTTCTGTTTAATCGGCACCGACTTCGGCTGATAGCCCGCTTTCTCAAAAACCACGTTATGCACTTTGCCGCGCGGCAAAGTGATCTTCATCGGCGTCAGCCCCGAAATCGCCGTGCCCGGTACGGAGACCCTCGCGCCGGGCGGATGACTGACAACGGTAAGTGTTTCCGTCTTGCCGTTTACGATCGACGCACACCCGGTGCCCGTCACGGCGAAAATGGCCAATAAACAACTTCCAATAATAGCGAGGCGAGGCATCGTTACTCCTTTGCAAAAGCGATCACGCATTTCCCTTGAGCCCCACCTAAAGCAACCCTCGTGCCAGTCCACCAAAGATCCGACCGCGAACGCACATCTAGTTCCTCAATGATTGCGGCCCATTGAGGAACTCAGTTTTTCGATTTTTTTTGTGTTTTTAAGAGACAGAACGACGGAAGGTCCGTCTGGCGCCCGCTTCGACTTGCCAGTGGGTGGCTAAAACACTAGACCGGACGCCGCCCTTTGTCGCCCCGCAGAAAACGGTCGATGGCGCTCGCGGCTTCACGGCCTTCGGCCATGGCCCAAACCACGAGGGACTGTCCGCGACGAACGTCTCCCGCGGCGAATACGCCGGGTTTGCTGGTGGCGTAACCTTTCGTGTCGGCCGCCACATTTCCGCGCGCGTCGAGCTTCACGTCGAGTTCTTTCAGCAGACCCTCGTGTACGGGATTTACAAAGCCCATGGCGAGAAAAACCAGATCTACCGGCAGATCAAATTCAGAGCCCGGTATTTCCTGCATGGCGCGTCGGCCGTTTTCGTCGGGCTCGCCGAATTTTACTCTCACCGCATGAAGCCGCTGCAAACGACCGCCGGTACCGGAAAAGCGTTTGCTCAGCACGCCGTATTCTCTACGACCGCCTTCTTCATAAGAGCTTGACGTTCCGCCACGCCGTGGATGAAGGGGCCACGGACTATCAGCATCGCGGCCCGGACTCGGGCGCTCGAGCAATTCCAGCGAGGTGATTTCGATCGCGCTTTGGCGATGCGCGGTGCCCACACAGTCGGCTCCGGTATCACCGCCGCCGATCACCACGACGCGTTTACCTTCGGCAAGAATGGTGTCGGCCTCGGCAATAGCATCACCGTAGGACCGTTTATTTTGCTGGGAAAGATAGTCCATGGCGAAATGCACGCCATTCAGCTCGCGCCCTTCGATCGGCAAATCTCTCGGTACTTCGGAACCGCAGCAGAGTAAAAGCGCATCGTATTCTTCTTCCAGACCCTGCGCGCTGACGTCCACGCCCACATGAACGCCCGTACGAAATTCTACGCCCTCTTCCACCATTTGCTGAAGCCGGCGATCGATAATCCACTTTTCCAATTTGAAATCGGGAATGCCATAGCGTAGCAGCCCCCCAATTCGGTCGGCCTTCTCGAAAACGACCACGCGATGTCCAGCGCGACAGAGTTGTTGGGCAGCGGAAAGGCCCGCCGGGCCAGAACCCACGATGGCAACGGACCGACCGGATTTGCGCGCCGGCTGCACGGCTTCGATCCAGTTGTTTTCCCAACCGCGGCGTACCAGTTCCCATTCGATCTGCTTGATCGTCACCGCATCTTCATTGATCCCCAAGACACAGGCAGATTCACACGGTGCCGGACAAACCCAGCTGGTAAATTCCGGGAAATTATTCGTCGAATGCAACCGGGCCAAGGCTTCATGCCAACGGTCTCGATAAGCGAGATCGTTCCAATCGGGGATCGTATTGCCGAGGGGACAACCATCATGACAAAACGGAATGCCACAATCCATGCAGCGTGCCGCCTGGTCTCGAAGCTCCTCTGGCGAATTGTCGAGCTGAACCGCACGAAAGTCTTTGACGCGTTCATCGACGGGCCGTTTGGGCATGTCGCACCGGTCATATTGTAAGAAGCCGCCCTGTTTACCCATTGGCGCACCGCGCTTCTTTACGGCCCTGCAATACCCGTTTGTATTCCCGAGGCATCACTTTGACGATGCTCGCTTTATGCGCGTCAAATTCCGCGAGTAGTCGCCCGGCTTGTTGGCTTTCCGTATGAAGTACATGCCGACGCAGCAGGCCAATAACTGTTTCTTCGTCGTCGGTACCACCGTCGGCATCCAGTGTTTCGAGTTCGACCATTTCCATATTGCAGCAGTCGGCTAATTTCTGTTGCTCATCAAAAACGTAGGCGATGCCGCCACTCATACCGGCTGCGAAGTTTCGACCGACGGAACCGAGGATCAGCACGCGCCCACCCGTCATATATTCGCAACCGTGGTCGCCAATGCCTTCAACCACCGCGTTTGCACCGCTATTGCGGACGCAGAAGCGTTCACCCGCTCGGCCTCCAAAATAGGCTTCACCGGATGTGGCGCCATAGAGCACGACATTGCCGACAATGATATTTTGAGCGGGATCGAATGTGGTGCCCTTGGCAACCCGCACCACCACTTTACCCCCCGAAAGCCCTTTGCCCACGTAGTCGTTGGCTTCGCCCTCGACGGTAATGCTTATGCCCCGAGGCAAAAAGGCCGCGAGACTTTGCCCAGCCACCCCATCAAAGGTGAGTCGAATCGTATCGTCGGGTAAACCATCGGCGCCGTGTTGTCGTGAAACCTCTGCACCGAGCATGACGCCCACGCTGCGATTGATATTGCGAATAGGAGAGCGAATCGCCACGGATTCGCCACGTTCGAGAGCGGATTTACACTCTTGAATCAAGGTATTGTCGAGCGCCCCAGCCAAACCGTGATCTTGACGCTGATACCAAGAAACGGCATGTGCAACCTGTGGGCGGTAGAGGATCTTTGAAAAGTCGAGCCCGCGCGCCTTCCAGTGGTCGATAGCCGGTCGAACATCAAGCCGGTCAACTTGCCCCACCATTTCATCCAGATGACGAAAGCCCAAGCGCGCCATCAGCAAACGAACTTCTTCGGCCACGAACATAAAGTACTTCACGAGATGGTCGGCGTTGCCCTGGAATTTCTTGCGCAGTGCCTTATTCTGCGTGGCTATCCCCACCGGGCACGTATTTAGATGGCACGCGCGCATCATGATGCAGCCCTGCGTGACCAAAGGTGCGGTGGAAAAGCCAAACTCCTCCGCACCCAATAGTGCACCGATAACAACATCGCGCCCGGTTTTCAGACCACCGTCGACCTGTACCCGGATTCGGCCGCGCAGATCATTGAGCACGAGGGTTTGTTGGGTTTCGGCTAAACCAATTTCCCAGGGCGAACCCGCATATTTTATCGAGGTTAAGGGTGAGGCCCCTGTGCCGCCATCGTGGCCGCTAATGAGTACGGTATCGGCCTTGCCCTTCGCTACACCGGCGGCCACCGTGCCCACCCCTGTTTCCGCTACGAGCTTCACGCTAATCCGGGCTCGGTTGTTGGCGTTCTTCAGGTCATGAATCAACTGGGCGAGATCTTCGATGGAGTAAATATCGTGATGAGGGGGCGGTGAGATCAAACCCACACCGGGCGTTGAGTGGCGCAAACGCGAAATGACCTCATCCACTTTATATCCGGGAAGCTGACCACCCTCACCGGGCTTCGCTCCCTGGGCCATCTTGATCTGAATTTCGTCCGCGTTAACCAAATACCAACTGGTAACGCCGAAGCGCCCCGAGGCAACCTGCTTGATCGCACTGCGGCGGCTTTCGCCGTCGGCATCGGGGCTAAAACGTTCCGCGTCCTCACCGCCCTCACCGGTATTACTCTTGCCACCCAGCCGATTCATGGCGATGGCGAGATTTTCGTGAGCCTCTCGCGAAATGGAACCGTAGGACATGGCCCCCGTGCAAAAACGTTTGACGATTTCAGAAGCCGGTTCAATTTCATCGAGCGATAAGGGCACTTCGACAAAGCGAAACTGAAAGAGCCCGCGAAGGGTGCAGTTTTCCGCGCCACCGATAATCTGAGAAAATTCCTGGTAGGTCTTGAAACAACCGCGCTGTACGGCGTGTTGAAGTTTTGCTATCGCTTGAGGGCTGAACGCATGCCGTTCCCCTTGACGACGCCAATGGTAGAGTCCCCCTGCCTCAAGCTCATGGCTCTGGGGCGGAACAGGGTCGAAGCCTTGTTGATGTCGAAGCTTCGTTTCTTCAGCGATCACCTCAAGGCCGATACCGCTGACCCGCGACGGCGTTCCGCTGAAGTAGTTGTTGACCAATTCGCCAGACAAGCCGATGGCTTCGAATAGCTGAGCCCCTTGGTAACTCTGCAGGGTGGAGATGCCCATCTTGGCGAAGATCTTCAACAGCTCTTTGTCGATCGCCGTGAAATAGTTATCAACAGCCGTCTTATATCGCAGGCCTTCCGGCACGTAGGTGGCATCGTCGACGATTTCGCGCAGGGTCTCAAGAGCGAGATGCGGACAGATGGCGCTGGCCCCATAGCCCAAGAGTAGGGCGAAATGACCGGCTTCCCGCGCTTCACCCGTATCGACGATCAAGCCACACTGCGTACGAGTTTCCGTCTTAACCAAATGCTGATGAACTGCACTCAGAGCCAAGAGCGCCGGGATAGCGGCCAGTTGTCTATTCACGGCGCGATCGGTGAGAACTAAGATTTCCGTGCCAGCGTTGACGGCCGCTTCGGCACCCAGGCAAAGGTCTTCAAGCGCCGAACGCAAACCTTCCGCGCCCTCGCTGACGCGATAGAGCGTGCTGAGCTGCCGCGTCTTCAAGCACGTGGAAGCTTGAATCTGTTTCAGTTCCTTTTCGTCGATCAGTGGCCGTTCCAAATGCAAAAGCGCATCAGAGGACGGCGCCGTTTCGCCGAGGTTACCCAGTCGGCCCAACGTGGAAACCAGGGACATGACCAGGCGTTCGCGAATGGGATCGATCGGGGGATTCGTAACCTGGGCAAAGACCTGCTTGAAATAATGATAGAGCAGCCGGGAGCCGTCTGAGAGGCAAGCTAAGGCTGCGTCGTTGCCCATCGACCCCATGGCACCTTTTGCCTGGGAAGCCATGGGCGGCAAGACCTTGCTCAAATCCTCCAGGGTATAGCCAAATACCCGCTGCAGCTTTTTTAGTTGGATGGCATCCATGGGCTGGGCCGCAGCAGAAGCCAATTCATCCAAGGGAGCCAAATCTTTGAGCCGGAGCAAACGGCGCTCGACCCATTGTTCGTAGGGATGCTGAGAAGCGACCGTTTTTTTGATCTGCTCATCTTCAACAACGTGCCCGTTTTCCGTGTCTACCAGAAAAATTCGCCCCGGTTGAAGTTGGCCTTTACGCTCCACTTCTTCGGCGGAAACCTCCAAGACGCCCGCTTCCGAGGCCAAGACCAATACCCCGTCCTTGGTGAGCATGTAGCGGGCCGGACGTAGGCCATTACGATCGAGGATCGCGCCTATCTTGCGACCATCGGTGAAGGCGATACAGGCGGGCCCGTCCCAAGGTTCCAATAGATGTGAATGGAATTGATAGAACGCCCGCAATGCGGGGTCCATATGAGGCTCGTTATCCCACGCCTGTGGGATCATCATCATCATGCCCTGCGATAGACCGCGACCGCTTTGGACGAGAAATTCGAAGGCGTTATCAAATATTGCGGAATCGCTCGCCCCCGGTGTCAACAAGGGCAAAAGCTTGGGCAAGTCGTCGCCTAGCCGCTGGTTGTGCAGACTTCGTTCCCGAGCGTGCATCCAGTTGATGTTGCCGCGTAGGGTGTTGATTTCGCCATTATGGGCCATATAGCGAAAGGGCTGAGCCAAATCCCATGTGGGAAAGGTATTGGTACTGTAGCGCTGGTGCACCAACGCCAAAGCGGTCTTCACGGATTCCTCGCTCAGATCGGCATAGAAGCCTTCGATCTGATGCGCCAAAAGAAGCCCTTTGTAGACGATGGTCCGGCTCGAAAAACTGGGAATATGGAATTGTCGTTTTCGCGACCCCACCCTTTTTTCCGCCAGACGCCGAGCCAGGTAGAGCCTTTCTTCGAAATCATCCTGGCTTAAGCCTTGGGCCGCACTGACAAAAAGTTGGCGAACGATGGGCATGCCACCGCGCGCAATGGGTCCGATCTTGGTGATATCGATCGGTACATCACGCCAGCCCAAAACCCCCTGGCCACATTCTTCGACGGCCTTTTCCAGAACCTGGATCTCCCAGTTCTGCTGCACCACATCACGGGCGAGAAACACCATGGCGACGCCGTATTGCCCCACCGGAGGTAGCGCAAATTCGAGGGCGGCCGCCTCTTGGCGGAAGAAATCGTCCGGAAGTTGGAGCAAGACGCCGGCCCCATCGCCGGTTTCGGGATCCGCCCCCGTCGCCCCCCGATGGGTCAAATTGATCAGTACATCTAGCGCCCTACGAAGAATCTGATGGGATTTTCGCCCCTTAAGATCGGCGACAAAGCCAACGCCGCACGCATCGTGCTCGTTCGCGGGGTCGTAGAGACCTTGTTTTTCTGGATGGCCAAAAGTCATTGATTATCGCTGCGATGAACCGTCACACACTCGTGTTGTGACTCAATAATTCTGGGCTGGGATTTCGCCGTATTTTCGGTTTCTGTCTAGGCGCGAACGAGGTGAATACTTGTACGTATTCGCCGAGTTGAGCAACGACGGCAGAAACCGAAAGGACAAGAAAGCCGGCTCAGAATTATTGAGTCACAACACTAGCGCGAAGCATGCTCTTACGCAACGCGTTAGGGATGATGGGCCCCCTCCGCGCAAAACGCCGGCGATAGCAGACCCTTAGCAGAGCCATTGACGGCGGAGGTGATTCGGGGCAGAAGCGGGGCGCTCGCACGGGGCGAGATCGGTGAGATAGACAAAATGAGCCAATCCATTTGGGCGATGCTCAGCAAGGCGGCTGCCCAGGAAACGGTGGGAGATCCCGACTACGAATTCGGCGGTTTCGCATTCAAGGTCATCAATGCCATCGGTCGCTATTTCCGCGTCGAAATCAGCGGCCTCGAAAAGGTACCCGACGGTCCAGCCGTCCTGGTCGGCAACCATAATTCCGGCCTAACCTTTATCGACCCGATGTTCGTCGGAGTTGCCTGGTACAACCGCACCGGCGGCGGCGACGAATTCGTTTATCTGGTCCACGACGCCATGCTGGCCACACCACTCCTGGGCACGTTCCTACGCAAGATGGGCGCGGCCAAGGCGTGTCGGCGTGTGGCTGACGACAGCCTGAAGATGGGCCGCAAAGTGATGATCTACCCGGGCGGAAACTACGAGGCCTTCCGCCCCTACAGTCAGCGCTTCAAGGTGGATTTCGGGGGAAAGAAGGGCTTCATCCGAACCGCCCTACGACACCGGGTCCCCATCGTTCCCGTGGTTGGTGTTGGCGCCCATGAATCATTTATTGTGCTTTGGCGGGGCGAAAATCTCGTTCGTCGCTCCGGCCTCGGGAAACTCTTTCGCGTGGATTCCTTTCCCATCGGCCTCGGCTTGCCGTGGGGGATCTTCGCTGGCCCCATCTTCCACTTCCCGCTTCCTGCAAAGATCCAAATCGAAGTCGGCGACAGTATTTCGCTCGATGCCTACGGCGAAGATGCCATGGACGATGAAGACGCCCTCGAAGAGATCTATCAACGCGTCATGACCGAAATGCAAGCGATCATGGACCGCGTTTCCAGCGGCCGGCGACTTCCGGTCTTGGGTTAGAGTCAATTTGGGGTAGAGTGCTCCCAAAGGGGGCCCGAGATGGACAAGACCCTAAAGGGAATCGTCGACCTACTCAGTGATGAACGCGTCGAGCGCCGCTGCGCTGCGGCCATGCTTCTTGGCGACCTCAAAGCCAAAGAACCGCCCGTTATCACCGCCCTGGCGAACACGCTCACCGAGGAAAACGATGTGTTGCGAAGCTACGCCCTCGACGCGTTGATCGGCATGCGGGCCAAGAAAATGGCCCCTTACGTTTCCTCGCTCTTGGATAGTACCAACCCCGAAATTCGTCAGAAGGCGCAAACGCTACTCGGAAATCAAGGCAGCCGTTCAGCGACGGCGATGATCAGAGAATTGCAGGACGCGCCAGCTGCTCGGCGGCGAAAAATCGTCGAGCTCTTGGCGAAACAACATAATAAGGAAACCTTCGAACGGCTACTCGATACCCTCGTCGATCGGGAAATGGGCGACCCGGTCGTCAACATCTTACGCCACGAAATGCTGGAGATGAACGCCACCGATGAAAACGCCCTGCGCGACGTTCTCCTCGCGCGCGTGAAAGATAAGACCCGGCAAGAAAGCGCCGTAGAGCTAAGCCAATTGCTCAGGCTATTGGGGAATTTTCGCCAAAGCCGTCTGGTCAACGCGCTATTGCCATTCACGAAAACAAAGTATCCAGCGGAGGTACGGCTAGCCGCTCTTGTGGCGCTGAATAAGCCTCTGTCGGTCAAGCATACCTCCAAGCAGATCGAAGCCGTGCTCGCGCATGCCGATGATCCCAATCCGACCATCGCCCGTACCGTGGTAAGCACACTACGCGGGCTCGCCATTCCCGCAGATATCACCGCTCGTCTGCTACAACTCGCCGATGGACAGCACGTCGAAACGCGTTCTCTCGCCGTCAAGGCCCTCGGCTCATCCAGCGACCCCAAAGCCCTGAAGGCCCTTTTGGGCCACCTGGAAACCGGCGACCCAAATGCTCGCGATGCGGCGGGCCGTTCGCTGAATAAGATGGAGGGGATAGCTGGCCCCCTTTTCAAAGCGATGTTGCAGGCCCTGCCCCAAAAGAAGAGCGGGACAAAGGGCGGTGCCAAAGGCAGTGTTCAACGTGCTAGCGGTTCCGGTGGCGACACCTATTTGGAAAGGCTCTTGCGGCTTCTTTCGTCCCGGGCCGACGAGCTCAAGCCCGCCCAGCGGAAGAAACTCGCCGAAAGTGCCGTGCAGGCCCTGGAATCTGAAGCGAGTTCTGCCGAAGGACTCCTTCGACTTTTGCGCAAAGCGGACCCCAAACGCTACAGCCAAGTCCTTACAGATCGTGCCCTCGCACATCGCCGCGGACGTCGATTTGGCCAAGCATTCTCTCTGCTAAGCAAAGTCGACCAAGCCGGATTGCTGGAAGATGACGCGCGCTACACCTGCGGATTGAGCGGCCTATGTGCCTCCGACGAGAAAAAAAGCTACGGCCGTGCCTCCCGAACCACCGATCCCGTACTCAAACATTGGGTCGCCCTCGTCCAAAACGGTTACCCCCTAGCTGCAAAGTTGAAGCGAGAGCGAATTCTAAGTCCTGAAGATTACTTCTTTGTAGGCTTCAATTTCTCCGAGAGCCACGACGAAGACGAAAAGGAATTCGGCGGTGAACTGCTAGCCCACCTCGTCAAGAAATCTCCTCGAAGTAAGTTGGGGCGCAGCGCCAAAAATAAGCTACGCTTAGGGGGCTTATTATAAATATGGTGGTCGGTCGTCCTATGAAGATTATTTCGCGGCGAAGTAGATTCTCTGAGCTTTTATTCCTACCTCTCTTCAGCGTTCTGCTGGCTTCGGGAAGCATCCTGTTCAGCGGATGCGCCGAAGAAGTAGAACGCTTCACCGTCAAAGTCGCCGGAGACGACGCCCAGATCCCAGAAGGGGACGCCGGCGTATCTGAAGCGGGCCAAACCGCCGACCGGCTCGCGCTGATGTCCATCTCCCCCAACCACGGCAGTTTCACCGGCGGAAATATCGTCACCATTTCGGGCCTCGGCTTCACCGACCAAGTCGTCGTCGACTTCAATGGCAAGGAAGTCGATGCCGTTCAGATGGAGGTACTGGGCCCAACCACACTGAAGGTCTTCGCTCCCGCGGGAGAGGTTGGCTCAGCCGACGTCACGGTTACGCGAGGCCAAGAAAAGGTAACGCTGAAGTCGGGCTATCATTATGATCCCGTCACCGTTTCCCCAAACTCGGGGCCAACCGTCGGCGGCACGCTGATCACCATCAACGGCCAAGGAACCAACTTCCAACCCGGTATGGTATTGAAGCTCGATGGAGAACCCCTCGCTGGCTTGCAAATCAACAGCACAACCACGCTTCAAGCCGTAACCCCAGCGGGCAGCGACGGCCCCGCAGATCTCGACATCGAAATCCAGCCGGGTAAGACCATCACAATTGAGGATGCCTTTACGTATTATTCGGCGAGCAACCCGCTCAGTGGCGGCATGGGTGGCGGCCCCCTCCAAGGCACGCTCACCGTCACCGTACTCAACTGGATGACCCGTGCCCCGGTCGAAGATGCAAAGGTGATCGTAGAAAAAGACCGCGACCTCTTGCTCACGGGAAATTCGGACGCCAATGGCAATATTGTCTTCACCAACGCGAATCTAACGGGACCCATTTCGGTCAGCGCTGGCAAAGAAGAATTTGAAACGGGATCGCTAATCGATTTCGATGCCCGCGACGTTACCATCTTCCTTTATCCTTTCATCCCGCCAACCCCGGGGCCTATGGGACCAGGCACGCGCCTCGGCTTGGTCCAAGGTTATGTTCTTTTCGGGGGTCTCAGCGGGATTGGAAGTCCGCAATGGAAAGTCGTTCCCGAACCCAAGACCGGCCAAATCAAGCGAACCTACGTCTATTTGGCGAATGATTCGATCCGCTATGGTCCGCCGAGTGCCGATATGCAGGCGATCATCGATTTCACCGACAGCGGCGCAACGGCCTGGGCCTTCAGCAAATACGTACGTCCCGGATCGGTCACGGTTTGGGCCCTAGCTGGGCTTTATAACCAATCCGACGACTCCTTCGAACCCTACGCCCTCGGACTGAATAGGGGCGTGGTCGTTGGCCCCGGAGAAACGGTGAATCTGGACGTCATCGTCAACACGCCACTCACCGAAAAGGTCGACCTCAAGCTGAAAGACCTCCCGCCCGAGGTCAATCGACACCGTATTCGGTTAGGCATCGATCTCGGCGCCGACGGCGTCTTATTGTTGCCCCCACACGAAGTCAGCGGCGATGGCGTTTCGGAAAGCTATACGTTTGGCAGTCTACCCGCCTTCACCGGCCCCGGACTGCTCGACGCAACCTTTAGCCTCGAACTCATGCTCGACACGTCTACCTCTACTATGCTGCCGCTGGTTCAAGCCATCGAAAGAAACGTCCTCCCCAAAAACGGGGAGATCGAAATCGGTAATTTCGTGGGGGTCCCCAAGCAGATCTCCCCCACGGCTTTCGGTACCCTGCAAGGCAATACCTTACGCTGGACCAGCAACGGGGCGACACCCAGCCTCGCCGTCACCCGAATTCTAGCCTCCGATCAAACTCCGATCTGGCGCATTATCAGCGATGGAAGCGTCACGGAAGTCAATCTACCCGATCCAGAAACCCTGGGCCTACCTGCCTGGCCAACCGGGCCGATGATCTGGCAACAATGGCTCGTACATTTACCGCAATATACATTTGACACGTACACGTATTCTCATCTTAGCTCTACCTACTGGGACCGTTGGTCCTTCAACGAATTTACCTTTCAGATTGCGCCGTGACCCATAAATACTCATTTATCGTAATTCTAGTCAGCCTTGCTATCTCATTCACCCTCACCTGCGCCGTAACCGACGAAGTGGGGCAAGAATGTGATCCTGGTATTTTTCAATGTTCTGGAAGCATCGCACTCAAATGCGCCGCGGACGGTTATGGGTGGCAAGTCGATCAAGACTGCGCCGATAAAGACCTTACCTGCACCACCAAGGGCTGTTTGGTTTGCGAACCGGAAACCATGGTTTGCCAAGCGGAAAAGCTTCTGCGCTGCAACGAAAAAGGCACCGGCTACCTTTCCGAACCCGTGCTGGTTTGCGATGCGAGCAAAGGTGAACTCTGCGACGGCGAAACCTGTACCAACGCCTGTGATCTCGCGAAACAGAACCGTAGCTACGTCGGCTGCGAATACTGGGCCGTCGATTTGGACAACGCGGTCGTCCAAATCGGTGCCGCTGCTGCCCAACAATTTGCAGTCGTGCTGAGCAATCCCTCGCCGCTTCCAGCAACCGTAACCATCACCATCGACGAGGCCAAGGTCGGCGAACCCGCACAGATCAAGGTATTCGATACCCGCACTATCGCCCCACAGGCCTTAGAAGTCGTTCTGCTAGACCCCCGCGAAGTAGATGGCTCACCTCCCGGTGAATATAATACCGGCACGGGCACGGCTGTTACGCGCAACGCCTATAAGATCACGTCGACCGCACCGCTGATCGCGTACCAATTCAACCCGCTTTCTAATGTCAGTGTCTTTTCCAATGACGCTTCGCTCCTGATTCCGACCGAAGCATTTACCACCGGCTCAGACCGTGGTGCCGACTATTTGGTCATGGGATGGCCTCAAACCATCGCTTCCACAGACGATCGCTTTACCAATTTCGGCGTCGACCTTCGCGCCTTCATGACCATCGTCGCAACGCGCGACGAAACGATCGTTTCCGTCGACCTCAAAACGGGCATCATCGGCGACGGACCCGATGGAAAAATTCCGGCGACCGAAGCGGGCAAGACGCTTACCGTAGAACTCGACGCCTACGAGGTACTCAATTTGGAAACCGGCGGCTTCGGCAGCGATGCCGATTTCACCGGCTCGATCGTCAGCACCAATAAACCCGTCGCCGTCTTTTCTGGGTCTGAAGCATCTGACGTGCCCGATACCCCCGACCTAACCTATCGACGCTGCTGCGCCGACCATTTGGAGGAACAGATCTTTCCCCGCGCAACCCTTGGACGCACGTTTATCGCGCTCAAGACACCGTCGCGAACGAAGGCCCTCAAAGAGGCGGGGGCCACCATCAATGAAGCGATCGAAAAGGAATATTTCCGGATTCTCGCGTCGGGCGAATTCACGACGGTTGCAACCAACCTCCCCGACCCCTTCGATAAATTCACTATCGACAATCTGGACTTTATGACGTTGGAGGTCGAACGCGATTTCACCATCGAATCGAATTCGCCCGTGGTCGTCGGTCAATTTGTCGCCGGACAACAAAGTGCGGGCATCCCCAACACGCTCCCCGGTGGAGACCCTTCGTTCATCTTGCTTCCGTCAATCGAACAATTTCGTAAAGACTACCTTTTCCTTACGCCCGATAAATATGCTTTCGATTTCATTCTCATCGCCGCCCCGGAAAAGGCAGAACTGAAGTTGGATGGCCGGCCCGTCAAAGAGGGTTGTGACGATACAACGGGCCTCAAGCTGTGCTGCAGCAAGAATAATGTTGGCAGCGCCAAGATCCCCGGCGACGATGCCAAGACAAACTTCGTCGCGTATAAATGTCAGCTTTCCTTTCCTCAGATAATCGCCGGCCGCGTGCCTCCCAACAACCTCCAAGCCGGCAGTCAGAACGACGGTGTGCACCGCCTCATATCGACCCATCCCGTCGGTGTGATCGTGTATGGCTTTGACGCCTACGTTAGTTATGGCTACCCCGGCGGCACCGATCTGGAACTGATCAACGTACAATAGCCCATACCCGGATCGCTCCCTCATGAGTCTCTACCACTGTAATAATTGTCAAAAGAGCTTCGAACATAGCAGCGGAAAACCGCGCTGCCCCGATTGCTTGCGCCAACACGGACTTGAAGCGGCCACGCCATCCAACAAGCAAAAGGAAAAACGCAAGCGGCGCCCCACGGTCGGGGCACGTCGGCGCCTACCGTGGGCCCTTGGCCTTTCCTGCGTCGTGCTGCTGACTTTGCTCGCACTCGTTTTCGTCCGCAGCCGAACCGATCTACCCAAGCCCGGCCAGCTCGCCATCCTCGATGAAGTGGTATTGCGACAAACCTTGATCCAGCGCGGTATTCCCAGCGACCGACTGGTAAACCCTTTCAAACCGGGAGATGCGGTAACGGCGCTGGCCAACGCAAAACTCAAAGAAGGTGACAGCAAGGCGAAAATCAAACAACTCGCCTCAGCGGTAGCAGCGCAGATAAAGCACCTCAAAGTCGACCTCAGCGGCAATTTCGAGCATCCCGTAAGGGGCGCAGAAAAATTGGCGGCGGCCCTCAAATCCGGCGAGGCGAAGCGCGTATTCGATCTAGAACTCGCATTTCTTTTCTCCACCATCCTGCGCCAACACGGTTTTGCTGCCTTGATCGCCGAAGCGCACTCCCTAGAGGCACCGGTACGTTCCGCAGCCGCCAACGGGGCTGTCGGTCGCTATCTCGTCGTCGTCTACCCCAAGGGTAAATTGGGCAAGACCCCATTGATCACCCTAGACCCGGCGAGAGCAACAGCCTTGCCTGACTGGGCTGGCGGGGGCGAAGACCCCGATATGGAAAGCAAGGCCGACGACGCTACCTCCCTCGACGACGCCTCCGCGGTGGCCCATCTAATGTCCCTGCGAGCGCTACAATGGCGCCGCACTGAAAAGAGACTTCCCGAAGCCTACGAACAGGTCGAGCTCGCCGTACGGGCCGCGAGTCCATCGGCCACGCTACTCATGGCGCAAGCGCTTGTCCTCGCCACCTCGGGCGGTATGAACGATGCCGTCAGCAAAGCGCAGGCTGCGCTGGCACTCAGAGACGACGCGCCACGCAACGCAGGCCTCGGTGAAATCTTGTTGGGTGCGGGAAAGGCTGCAGAAGGACTCAGTCGGCTCGAAAATGCGCTCAAGAAGGACCCCGCCTATTGGCCTGCTTTGCGCTCCCTTACCTCGCTGCGTTGGTTCGCCCGAGAAAGAGAAGCAGGTAATAAGCTGCTCGACCAAGCGCTGAAGATCGCCCCAAACGAATTCGAGATCCTCAAAGCCCAAGGCCTACGCCGCTTGATGGAGAATAATTGCGAGGCTGCTGTTCGGATCTTGCGCCGGGTCCTAGCCGAATACGCCGCTGCGCAGGTACGCCTCCAACTCTACGTCTGTTTGAAAAGGTTGGGCAAAGACGATGAAGCGCAAACAGAAAGAGTGGAACTCTTGAAACGCGCTGCGGAAGACGGGACAACCGAGGAAATCAAACAAGCTTTGGCCGCCATCGAAAAGGGGGCCGCTACCAGTCCGCAGCCGACGCCGGATACGTCGTCACCGCCATTGGCACCGCCGCCGCGGCGTAAAATGCCACAGAGGCTCAAGCTTCCGGATGTGAATTTGGGTTCGCCCTAGAGCACTGCCTAGAGCACTAACTGGCGCGTATTGCTAACGCTGCTTCGGATAGCCGCGTAAGTCTTCTTTCTGCACTGAAGGCATCTTGTAGACCACCACAGCTTCCATCGTCGTTGAATTACGAGCCGACGTTGCCGTGCGAGACGCCCCGATATTGGAGGCAATGCCACGGTCATTAAGGAAGGGAATTCCCTCGGTGAGGAATTGCGCACAACTAAAGACGCCCTCCGCTGCATTCCCACCGCTCACCGCAAAGGCCGTCGCTTCCTTGAGGCGCGTCTCGTAGTCCGCCTCGAGTTTACCTTGCTCGCTTTCCGTAGCCTTAAAGAGGTAGCCATAATAGATCGATGACGAAGTTGGATTCGGTGTTCTTGCTTCAAAGAACCGGCGCAGACTGCGACGACGGGCGAAGGTTGCATCGTTACTTCCCTGAACCACGCGCAGAAATTTTTGTACGAGCGGTGGCGGCTGAACGACCCCCTGAGTTCCGGTGAGATCATATGTGGCAGCGTCACCCACGCGCACCGCCACGTGTCCGTAACGGTTCCGTTTGGTCGGGGCTTTATGATTCAGCTCAACGGTCTGTTGGCCAACGCGCTTCATGATCGCACGAATCTCAGCCTTGCTATTGTTGCTAGCCAAGTCCACCACCAAATGCAGCACATCGCGCCCTTTCACTTTGGCGTAGTAATGCGGCAGGTTTCGTTCCTTCACGAGCGCCTCAAGATTTGAAGCTACGCTAAGGCGCGTATCGAAATCTGAACGACCGAACGCTTTGAAGTTCGAGGCCCGCTCCAGATGTTTTCCTCCATAGACCTGCAGTTCGCTCCAAACCTGTTGAATCGTCTCACGCAAGCCGAGTGGCCCCGATTGGCTAGGGGTTCGTGCAGCCGGCCGAGCCTGAGCTGCCGGCTGAACCCGTGCCGCGGGGCGAGGCTGCGACGGACGCAGAGCCTGCATTTTTCTGGCAACGATCTTTCGAAAAGGACCGATGGCCTCAGCGGTATTAAACGTGCCCGCGATGACCATCAGGCCGAATAGAGCGACGCATAGCCGCCCGGCCTTGATAACTAACATTGGATTCTCCCCGGCTTCTTGTGCCCACAAGAATTGCCTAGGCCGTATCAATGCAACCCTTAGGCCAGGGATCTAACGAACGGATTAGTTCGTGATCTTAACGGAGTAGACGGTCAGACACGTATCTCTGCCAACGGAGATCCCCGTCAATATACAATGTAACTTCGATTATCGGTCTTTGATGCTTTTTTGGGGGGGAAGCTACGACCGTTCTTGATTGGGCATATCTACGAGAAACCAGGGTTCTGGTTTTCTTGAATCGGACCTTAGGTTGGCGCGTTCTGAATTGGAGTATTCGATGCGGCAGGCCATCGTATACCAAAGCGAGGCTTCAGGCCGAATCAGGACAGTTACGCGGCTATTGGACCGCGCGGCCACGCGGGTCTTTTCCCGTACCGCAGGGGCATAGATCGTTCCGTCAAAACGCGAGCAAACCAAATCGAAAGTTTTAGCCTGGGCCTCGGGATTCGCGATGCTGATCACCGCCATCAAGGAATCCCACCCACCGATCTTTTCAGGTTTGGGAGCCGATGCCTTGGCCACGCGAGAGGCGTACCCCACATCGACCTCCGTGATAGAAAGCCCATCGATCCTTGGCTTCATTTTTATTCCCGTCGTGGAACACCCCGCGAAAAGAGGAAATAGGGATAAGATCAGAATCGAAACTCTCATGGGCTTACATCCTTCTCTGCTTTATGGGGCCTCAAAAACCTTTACGGCACCTTTGCCGCCCCAAAAAACACGCAAAAAACCACAGACTTGACTTAGCAATAGGTTGTCGTGGTTTTCGTCTTGTGAAATCCGATACGATTTCACATGGTTGGGGGGCTACCCTTGACCGGTCAGCGTGGGGCCCTCTTCATCTAATAGGATGCCGGAGTGCTGAGATTGGTTCAGAAAAAGTTGTCGTTTGATTTCAGTCAGATAGCCTGCCGGCCACCCATTTCGGGTGCGGGCTTGATTCGGGGAATCGCTAGCTGTTATGCCTAGCGGCACCATGAGCGCCCTCAGTCAAAAAACCGACAAACGAGAATTGGTCCTCCTTTGCAACCCCCAAGCGGGAGGCCGCTGGAAAGAGCTCGCGGGAATTCTCGATTCCCAAGAGGCCCGGCACGTCAGGCGAATCGTCACCGACTCGATTGCGGATGTGGGGCCGGCGCTGGCCAACCTAGGCGATGATACCAAACTCGTTTGTATCTACGGGGGTGACGGGACCATTCATCGGATCATCAACCGCCTATTCAGCAGCGAGAAGGCTTGGTGTCCGCCGTTGGCATTCATCGGTGGCGGCACCATGAATCTCGCAGCGGGTTGGTGTGGTCTCACCTCGTCCCCCGAGAAAAATTTCCGCCAGGTTTGCCAGATGTACCAAAGCGGCGAATTGCTATTCAAGGAGATCCCCCTCCTACGCATTCAACAAGGCGATCGCGTGCGCTGGGGATTTATCTTCGGCACTGGGCCGATCATTCGCATCGTGAATGAATACGAACAAAGCGGTAAAGGAAAAGCAGCCGCACTCGTCTTAGCCGCCGAAGCGGTCCTTTCCATCTGGACCAATATTCCCAAAAGACTCAATCCGATGACTCGCGAATTGAAGGGCGAGGTTACCATCGATGGCAAGAAGCTCCCTTACGATCAATACACAGCGGTGTTCTGCAGCATCACCAGCCGCATCAATCCTATCGTCGAACCTTTTATAAAACCCCGCACACGGGATACGTTTCATTGCGCAGCGTATGCCTCAAATCGGCGCGAATTTTCCTTCCTCATGCCCTTCATCGCAAGAGGCATGTTGCCCATCGATCCCAAAGCACTGTTGCGTCCGGCATCAACGTGGAAGAAGATCGCCATGTCATATTTGGGCAAGGGCTCATTTCCCACCGACCCCCGCTACGTCAACGACGTGGCCTCAGAATTCGAAGTTCATACCGACGAGGAATTCTTCACGATCGATGGTGAAATCCTGCCTTCGACCGGCGAACCGATCAAAGTTAGCCTCGGTCCACGAATCAAGCTCGCCGTCAGTCCCACCGTCGAATTGGGGCCCACTATGCGTTTGGCGGCAAAAGTTCCCCGCCCTCACCGCCCCAGTCGCCATCTAGAAGTTGTAAGCTGAGGAATAGCGCGTGACGAAGTCAGCGTTGATCGTCGGCAACTCGGACGGGATCGGCCTGGCGCTTACCCAACGCCTTCTCAAACAAGGCTGGCGCGTTGTGGGCCTATCTCGCAGTGCGAGCCCCCTCGAACAAACGCCACAGCATGTCCACCACCAGGTTGACGTCGACGGAAAAGAATACGAGGAAGTCCTCGAACAAAGCATCGCTGAACATATTCCCGATCTTTGCGTCTACTGCGTCGGCATCGGAGAAATGCTCAACCTCGACAATGCCGACGCTAGTCTAACAACCGAAACAAAGGTTCTGCGCGTCAATCTGATTTCACTCGCCAAGACGGTCGCGGTGATTATTCCACCCATGCTCAAACGTGGCTCCGGCCATCTGATCGGTCTGTCCAGCCTAGGCGACGAGCTTCATTCTCCCGACGCCCCCAGCTATTCGGCATCCAAAGCGGGTTTCTCGAGTTACCTCGAAAGCCTCGGGCTGGCCTTGCGGCCCCGAGGAATTGCCATTACGAACGTTCGCTTCGGTTTTGTCGATACCAAGATGGCCAAATCGCCCGTCAAACCACAGATGATGACCGCGGAAAAGGCCGCCCACTACCTAGAGCGATGTATCGCAAATCGCCCGTTGCGATTTTCCCGGCCACGGCTCATGGGCCTGCTCACGCGCATCCTGCGCATCCTGACGCGCTGGAAGATCTGGTTTCGCAGCTAGAAACCAAATGCGGCACCGGATGTTTTCGGCGGTTGACTGCAACCCCAACGCCCCTTTGACAATTTTCAGCGACCGCTCTGCCCAACCAGCCGGCCGTCTGATACACTTGCCGCGATGGGCACCCTGGCAATCGTCAAACTCGTCAAACATCGGGTAAAAGAGGGCGATACCCTCGACACGATCGCGACCTCGTACGACGTCAACAAAGAAGATATCGCGAGTTTCGAATGGGGCGCCAAATCCACCGCTGAAATAAGCGCCGCCCTCAACGACTTTGTCGGCAGCAGCAAAAAGAGCGCTGATGGGCGCCAATACATCCTCGACGATTCGGACTACCCCGGCGTCATTCACGTCCCGACACCGTTGAAGCTCGGTGGACTGCTTACGCGGCGAACCTATCAAATTCTGGTGCGCCGGCAGAAATTAGTGGCCCTTATTCTAGAGACGAAAGACGGTTTGCGTGTTCCCGGTGCGCACTACGAGGTCCATTGGAAAGACGGCGCCACCCAACGTGGCCGGCTCGGTCCTGCGGGGAACGACGTATTCATCAATCCCCATGAAGGGGAATTCGAAGTCCATTACCCAAAACCGGATCAGATCAAGGCCTATGCTTTGGCAGCGGCCGTGAGTGCTGGTTTTCTGAAGCATGATACCGCTCCGCTTTTTGCGCTATTGAGTCATCCGCCGAAAATCGTCACCGGCGCGGTACGCTGCTATGACAAATATTGCTGCAAGACCAAGAGCCAGAAATTCGAAACCGATCTTTACCAAGAAGTCACCGACCCCGACGCGCTACTCGTCGCTGAGAGCTACCTGCGAAAGGCCGGCGTGAAGGTCAGGGCCCCACTCTCGATCCGAGACCTTGGCGACAACGATACAAGTGGCGATCGCAGTGACGGTGATACTGACACCGCCACTGATTATCATATCTCGGCGAGCCCAGACCTTGGCGGAGCAGCTAAGGGACAAACGGTAACCTATGGCGCAAGCGCCGCGAACGAAACCCCCACGCCCGACTATTTCCGTTGGTGGAGCCTACCAGACGCCACCACAGCAAAGCGGTATGGCGATCATAAAATCGTCAAAGGCCCCAAGACAAAGACGTGGCCGCTAAAGTGGAACAGAAAGCCGGGTACCTACCTCGTATTCTGTAATGTCCAATCCAACGACCAATCCCTAAACGATGTTCTGATATTCACCCAACAGGTACTCACCGAACAGAGCGTCGTGCCGCGCATGACCGAAAAGGGGCTCGCAAGCGGACGACTCAGCCCCGATGCGATGTTGCGCGCCGTCGCCGCCTATTGCGACCTGGTGGAAAAACTCGGCAAGGAATTCACATTTGAAGACGACGACGCCAAGACGGAACATCAAGAGCAGGTAAAGGAAATGCAGGCTTACGGCCACGCCCTGAAAGCCCGTTTGAAGGGTACCGAAGGCAAAGTACGCCTACCCTTTGCCGCAACGCATGTGGCAGACGACAATTTGCACCGCCTACATGTTTTCGCCACGCCTATCGTGGAAAGCGGAGAGGAAAAGGAATGGGCCATCGTCGATTGGACCGATCCCCTCGATGGCTACGCCTCCGAGGTGTATAAGGGAAAGGGCAAGAGCGCAACGGCAGCGTTGGCCGAGGCCGTAAATATTTGGGCCAAGGCCGCCCAATACCCCGAGGGCACCGTCTATGCGGAGCTCAGCCATCCTGCTTTCTCCACGGAATTCAATACCAGGGGAAAGAGCCGCTGGGAAAAGGAAGACCGGGCCTTTCCGTGGATCGCGTCTCAGGATGGCGACATAATGGTTCCCGGCACAGTAACGCTGCTCAAACCGATCCCTAATGCGGGACTTGTCAGCGGACTGATCTGGACGCGTATCTTTTCCAACAAACTATCCGCCACCATCAACATCGCCCAGCAGCATGCACCAGACTATGAGGAGAGGCGGCAAGATTCCCTCGATGCCCTGACGGTTATCGACAAATTGTTGGCGACAGTGTCTGCTACTTCTGAATCCTCTGACGGTTCCACGGAGGAAGAAGCCTGGCAGGAAGGCGCCCAAATTCTGGTGCCCCCCGACCCCACGAAAAGCGATGACGACCATGACACGCTTTTCACTTTCGTCGGCGATGCCACGAAGACAGGCATCGAAGGCGTTTTGCTCGAGACATCGAAAATGTTGGGGCTCTTCACAATACTCAAGAACAGTGAACTCAAGCCGGCAACCCAAATCAACATGGCACTGGACTATATGCGCAGCGAAATGCGTACCGCCTATATCAATCTACATCCCACCCAACGCGACCAGGCCACACTCCAGGATGAGAACCTTGAAGCGCTAAAGAGACCCCGCAAGCTATTCGACATTCTCCAAATACCCTCGAGCATGGGTGATACGAAGAAGGGCAACGCTCCGAAAGCCAACGAAGGGCAGAAGAAACCCGCGGTTAACGAAGAAAAGATGGCCGTCCGCCATAAGGCGGAAATAGACGTCATTCCCATTGAAGGCGTCGCTACAGGAACGAAATCGAGTGACGTAAAGAAAGTGCTCTACGATTTCTGTGTGCGCATAGATATCTCCCCCGAGGATGCCGAAGAAACCAACGATAAATTCCGCCTCTTCAGCACGAATGGCGAATACGAACAAACCAAAACCGTCAAAGATGACATGGTCAAAGGCGATGACTACGTCGACCTGGAGTTCTCCGAAATCGAACGGTCGTGGGCCTATTCTCTAGAAATCACCTCGGATGAAGCTGAGGATCCTGAGTTCCTCTTCGAGAACGTCTCCTACGACGAACTGAACGATCTCTCCCCAAATGCCAACGATGATGCCGGCGATGATGACAACTCACAAAGCGACGACGAGCCTTGGGATGATGAGCCTTGGGATGATGACGATGAGTCATTACCCGACGACGACGACGACGACGAGGACGACGAGAACGATGATTCCTAGGATAGTGCGATTGACAGATCGCCGGGCTGGGGTGCGCCGTGGCTAAAAAGAAGAAACCCCAATACAGCCTCAAAGCCCATAAAGAAAAGAAGGGGGAGGAAGGGAAGAAGAGGAAGACCAAGACGGCAACGGTCTCGCCTAAAGGCCCCGTCGTGCTCAAGGTCGAGCCCTTACCCCAGTTTCCGGCGGGGCTAACTAGAAACTACCTCCACAAGCATATTTTCGAACAGTATATTTGGGAGGGAAAGACGGCTGCCACAGCCGAAGACTGGAAGAGTTTTCTAGGAATCTACGAACCTTCGGAAGGCGATTCAAAAGAAGAAGCTGCTAAAAAGGCCAAGGCGGCCAAAGCCCAGGCCGCGAAGGCCGCGGGGTATTGGGGGTGGGGCGACCGGGTCTTGCTGAATGAAGGCCAGAACACGGGTGTGAACAGCGGAGAATACCGAAGCTTCCGCAACGCGGGTTGTGGGGTCACCACGTTCACTATGGTATTGCGCTATCTGGAGAACGGAGCGGGGACCCTCTATGACCAACTGGTCGCCGGCATTCGCGACCAAACGCTTAGCGAGGGCAAGGCGCTTCCCGGAGTAAAAGACCGTATCAAGAAGTTCCAGCCTTCCCGAATCAAATCAACACCGGTAAGAACCCTACGCTGGGTTCGTCTTTTCGAGACGCTGGACAAAGCCAAGTCGGGAAACTACAAGAATCGCTCCACCTACACGGTCAAAAAGAAAGGGAGGAACTTCGGCAAGACAGGCCCCGAAGTATATCGGCTGGCCCCGCGAAAAATGGATGTGGGTTGGAAACGCAAAGGAAGCGGAAAGAACCCGATTACTGGAAAGATGCAAAGCGGGGAATTCTGGTACACAAAGGCGGAGTACAAAACCCGCACGACGGCAGCTAACCTCGACTGGCAACTCGAATCGAACTGGGACGTTCCCGCACATTGGTACCCCGTTTGCGTTCTCTGGTGGAGCAGATTGGTTTCGGACCAAGAAACCGTTTCTGCGACCACGTGGAGAACGACCCCCTATCAAACCAAAGGCGGGATATGGCGATGGCAGGACTGGAACCAGAGAAAGAAGACCTGGAAAGGGGGATCCAAGGAGAAGTACCCCCTCCCCGAAGCGCTGGATATGGCCGGTTTGGAGCTCTACAGCCACTTGGACTATTCGAAGAAGAGCGTGACCTATGCCAACCGCCAACACCGTAAGAGAATCATGGAGGCCCTCGATGACGGGTATCCCGTTACCGTCATGTTTCCCGGGCATTTTACCTTGATCGTTGGCTATCGAAAGTCTGGAAACAAGCTCTACTGGTACGTGAACGATCCTGGCTATCGCATGCAATATTTTATCGACGCAAAAGACCCACCCGACAAATGCAAATTTGGCAGCTACTTCATCCTAAAGTTCAAAGATTACAAATCCGTGAAACCCAAGTTCTTGGACAAGGATAATATCGTCGCCAGACTGCGAACGAAGACGGAAAAATAGTCCCGGCAGACTGTATCATTGGGGCCCCTCTATCCCTCCACGCATCAGGTTTCTGGAAGTGATGGCTTCAAAACTGACGACTACAGCACTCCACCGGTTTTCCAATGAGGCTCTTTCTTAGGCGGCGGAGGTCTGTCCGTCAAGATCAGGGCATTTTCTAGGAAGAAAAGATCCGCCGCTTGCCAGCGTTTCTTTCCCTGCAGATATCTGCGTTGAGCCAGCTTGGTGAATTTATCACGGGCCGCCTCTGGTAAGAGTGCCAGGGAGGCGTCGAGGAATCGTTTGAAGGATACTTCATCAACCGCGGTGTTCTTTGTGTTGTCATAGGTATCAACGATCTGCGAGAGAGGGTCACGCCCTCCACTCTTGGCCGCACGCAAAATCCGACCCATCCATCCACCCCCGACCTCTCCAAGAATACCTTCTACCTGATAGAATCCCTTCGATTTCGCTTGGTCAGGCTCAAAGCAATAGGCAATAACGCCTGTAGTCAGCAGAAGGCCGCCGATGACCCACATGGCAGGCATGGGAAGGGAGAAAAATCTGGCGCCTACGAGGCCGAGGGCGTAATAGGTTGCTGTTCCGGTGTAGATGCACTGACTGGCTATCTCAACGGCACTCTTTTCAGCCAACGCACTATCCTCCCATTCACCCAGTATTCGGAATCCCCGCCAATACTTGATATGGGCATCAACGGCGACGAAAAGTGCAGTAGCCAGGGTCGCACCAAATTGTAGGTTCGCGACGTTCGCGGCGCTCACAATTCCTTTTCGACTGAGCAAATCGCCAACCCCCCATTCCAACATGGCATCTAGTGCAGGTGCCAATCCGACGCCGGTCACCGTCACCGCCTTCTCCGTCAGGCCCGTGGTATTCTCTTCGCTATCCCAATCCTCCCAGTAGCCATATATACAAGCCGCTGCCAAGATGATCTCAAGTAGGGGACCGACATGGCGTGCCCCGTAATATTTGCTGGTCGCATGATCGGTAATCGCAGCCTTCAGTGCGGCTCTCCGTTTTGGCGCGAGTCTTTTGCGTTCCGCTTTCAAGGCTTTGCCTTCGCGTTCCGCATCGCGAAGTGCGCGTTCGATTCTTCCACGCCTTTCGACTTGTTCAACCTTGCGGTCAAGTTTTGCGATGTTCTTCTCTAGTGTCTTTTCCAATCGCGATGGTTTCATCGCGTCAGTCAGTTTCCTTTCGAATGCTGCTCTATTCCTGATTTTGCCTTCCGCTTCAAGCCTTCCCGCGACACGGGAGATCACTCCTTTGCCCTCACCCAGGATCTCCTTGGTGACCTTGGACTTGGAATGCCAGTCGAACAAGGGCAAATACATGCCAACAATGCTGAGTTGGGCTAGGGCAGCAACCTGCGAGGATTTTGTACTTGCGTCACGGATCCTCCCTCGGCAGTAGTCCGGATCGTGGGACTCCATTATCATCGTGCCCCAGTTCATCTGCTTCGCGAGGACTCTCTCCGCCCATTGCTCGCCAGCTGCTCTTCGCCATTCATCCACCGCCATGGCCTGTTCGTGGTCGGCAATCGCGCGGGCCACCGCTCTGGCGGCTTTCTTTCCTTCCGAGGCGAGACGTTTCACCGCGTTCTTCTTCAGAAGAGATAGGTCCTTTTGGGCAAAACCCATGAGATTTACAGTGACCAAATCACATTCAAGAGCGGCGACTTTTGACCGCAACTTTTCGTCGGGGACCAGGCTAAAAAATTCCTTTCTTGCCCTCTCAGCGGGAGTGCTAATTTCTTTCGCGCAAGAGACTTGGCTGTTGATGATGTATTTTTCGGCGTGGTTCGTGAGGGCTATGGCAGAGATGATCTCGTTACCACGTTTTTCCAACTTTTGAACGTTCATATGCTGCACCCGCAATGTCTTGCGTAGTTTGGCATGGCTGGGCAGCGTCTTCATTTTTACAACGGGGTCTGTTGTCCATTCTGACTCAGTCGTAGCCTGAACCGACGAGAAATAGCCATTTTGGGATAACCAACGAATATCGGCCTGTTGACCGTTGGGGTCTAGCTTGGCCTCCCTCCAAAGTTGATAATCATAGGGCAATACGGCTATCCAATGTTCATCTCTCGCGGGAAACCCGGCATGCAGCTTCTTGGCCGATTTCGGCACGGCCCGCCAAAAACTGCGGCCCAATGACGGATGGGTCATGCCAACGATAACCTCCAGGATTCCCTTTTCGTTTGCCGCATAACTTTTTGTATTGGGGTCTTGATAGAGCTTGCCTTTACGCGCGAAGGCCAAGGTCACTTTCTTTTTGCCCCATTTGCTCGCCGGTTGCGCATAATACGTTTCGGGGTTGAAGTCCGTGATCATTACGACGGTATCTGTAATGCGTTTGCCGGTTTTCGCATCTTGACAAGCAACACGCGTTCTCTCAGCCACATCCCAATTACGAAATTTCGCGAGATGTACCACTTTGCCGTTTTGCTCGATGACAATCGCTATTTCCAATCGCCGGTCGGCGTCCCCCTCTAGGGCACACTCTGGCACCGCAAACCCAGGACAGTAGAGCATCCGATATTTTTTGCTGCCCTGGTACATCGGATATTTTAGGAGGAGTTCGAAGTGTTGTACGATCTTCTCACCAGCGGGAACGTCCGAGATTGCCTTCAATTTACATCGAGGCGCCACCCATTTGTTATCTTCTGAGTCGAATAAGATACTGGTCAGAAAATCTGCATCCGCATATCTTTTCACCTCGCCCTTGATATGCCCTAAGGGAACGTCTACGCCGCGCTCTGCGCTTCCGTCGAAACCAGCGTTCGCCTTGCCTTTATCTACTTCTAGCAATCGTAACGTAAAGGGCCCCTCTGTCCGGGGAAATGCGCTAACGCAAGCGACCAGGACAGGGTTGCCGCTCGGCTTCATTGGTAGGGCTTTGGCTTTGGCTTCACTACCAACGAACCGCAAGGGTAGTTCACGAATATGCCAACCGGGCTCAGACATACTGGTTCTCCTGCGATAGTTCCACTTCTGCTTCGGCGAGGACCCACGGGATACGTTGTGGGTGGCGACGGTCGCCTTTATGAACCGCAGACACGAGAAGGCTCGTGCTCCCGATCACCGAGCCCTGCTGCTCGCCATCATCGACCCACTCCTCGGGAGCGCTATCCTCGGAGCAAACCCAGTAGCCATCATCTTCCCCATCCCCGGCCTGGCCTATTTCGGAGTCTCCCATCTCAGTGCCTGACGACGAGGTTTCCTCCACAGCACCTGTCTCTGCGCAAGACGGGTCCTTGAGGCGAATGTCGTCAATGGTCAATTCGTAATAGGCGAGTGAGGCGACTTCATGCTCCAAGAACCCCTCAGCATCGGTGATTCCTTCATATGTCTCGCCATCTTGACTTCGAAGCTTGTAGGGCTTGTTGACTAAAGTGGTCGACCAATCATTGTCGTAGAGGATCAACGAAACGTAGTAGAATTCAAAATTGCTGTGCACTCTAAGGGTATGACAATAGTCCGTCGGATAATTGGAAACCTGCCAAGGAAGGGGGATTTCGATCTCCGGATCGGGAACGTGAAGTTGCGCTTCGAGGAAGGAGGCCGTCGTACCCTCCTCGGCTTCGGAGCCCGATTCCGTCTCGACCGCCGGCGGCTCACCCGCGGCGCCTGCCTCTTGCGCCGCTAACTCCCCATCTTCATCATCATCACCTTCGGACTCGTCATAGTGATCGTCAACATCGTCGGCGTCGCCGAACGACCAGTCGAAGTCATCGTCGTCGTAGTTGTCATGATCGTCAGACGATGAAGAATCGTCCTCGCGGTCATCGCCCTCATCATCACCGTCATCGGGTACGGTCTGATCGCTTTCGTCATTCTCGCCTGAACCCAGTACCTGATCGAGGTCCTGGTGGCTTCCGGTGGCCTCAGACAACAATGTTTCGATGATCCGCTCAGCTATCTGCTTATCGGTCGTCTCCCAATTGTAGAGCGCCACGCTTTGCCAATCGATACCGTATCGCGCTGCGATTTGGTCGATGGTTTGTCCTTTCTCAAGAAGGTGGCTTTGCGGAACTACGATCTTGAAAGGACCCTCGTAGACCTTACCGCCGTCCCCTCCTTTCTCAACCGCCTCCTTGCGCTCTCGGTCGCCTTGACGCTGTCCTGCCTCTACCCATTCGAGGCCTCTTGGGCGCGAATCTCACCATAAGGGCTGGAAACCGAGCAATTGCCGGCCTCGATACCAGAAAAACGCACCATCCCTTGTGCATCGGTTTGGCATTCTTCCACCGTACCGTCAGGAAGCGTCACCGCGAGATCCACTTCGCCTATCGGGCCACCCGTATCGGCCTCCACCACCCGGAATTCCACCCAAACCTTCTCCTTTCTCCGAGGCGGCGAAGGAGAAGGTACTTTTTCCTTGGGCTCTACTGTCGGGATGGGCTTGGGTTCTGGAAGGCCGTCAATTCGCTCTAATAGTACGAGGCGCCCTTGGCGCATCTTTCTTGCAACCAAGGCGGCAGCTTGAGCGACCGAAGTTCTCGCAGCATGGACTGACGGATCATTGCTGGCGGCTCTGAGAAACTGTAGCTCATTTTCTCGATAGGAACCGAGTCGCCTAAGAAGCTGTTCAGCTTCGGCTGTACTCTGAAAACGCACGGGCTGACAGCCTTTCGGCCGAACATCTTCCGCGCTAACCAGGAAATAGAGTCTGAACCCGTCGTTGAGTTTGATCGCCATCGTCCAAGAGTATAACCAACTTCCCAGACACGGGCCAATGAGGCTTCATTGTGCTCACTTTTTCAGGAGGACAAGCGTCCGCAAACGAGTACCACCAACACAAAGATACAGGGCTGTAGTGAAGGAGTTCAATCCGCTCGATGATACACAGATTGATTATACTCGGCGCAGAAGCTAAACGCGTTCGATCAACAACGCGATACCCTGACCACCACCGATACACATGGTGACAATACCGTAGCGCTTATTTTGTCGGCGTAGGTTGTAGGCACAGGTGAGCGTAAGCATGGCGCCTGTGGCGCCGAGGGGGTGGCCGATAGCGATGGCGCCGCCCATGGGGTTGACCGATTCGGGGTCGATGCCCATATCTGAAAAATCGCGGATGCAGGCCAGGGCTTGCGGAGCGAAGGCTTCGTTCAATTCGACCATGTCGATCTGATCGCCTTTGAGTCCGGCACGCTTCAGCGCCAAACGTACGGCGGGAACGGGGCCCCAACCCATGATTTGGGGATCGCAGGCGGCAACACCGACGGAAACCAAACGTGCGAGGGGTTTCACTCCATGCTTTTCGGCATCGCTTTCTTTGCCGATAACCATGGCACCCGCACCGTCTACAACCGCACTGGCATTGCCCGCGGTGATAACGCCGCCGGGCTCAAAGGCCGCGCGCAAACGAGCCATCTTTTCCATGCTAACGCCGTCGAGGATATGGGTGTCATATTTGATGCGCGTGGCTGGCTTCGCGGTATCACTGATGACGTCCACCGGGGCGATCTCTTCGTCCCAATGGCCGGCTTCTCGGGCGGCCTTCGCCAGCTTGTGGGAACGCAGGCCGAAGACATCGGATTCTTCGCGGGAGATCTTATAACGCCGCGCTAATTCCTCAGCCGTATTGGCCATGGCCATTTTGGCGCTGGGATCGTAGAGACCCGCCAAGAGCATATCTTGGAGATGTGTTCCCGGCGGCAAAGCCCGCGCATCGATCGGGCCATATTTTTGCGTGGTCGCGCCTACTTTGCGGCCCCGCATATTATAGAGCGTGAACGGGTACTGCATGCTTTCCGCACCACCCACAACGATGAACGGACGCTCTTCGTCGTGACGCATTCCCGCTGTAATGATTTCGGAACCCACTGCAACCGCTTCAGCACCGCTGCCGCAAATTCGCGCTACCGTAAGCGCCGGAACATCTTCTTTCAATCCACCGCGCCACCGCATACCTTGCGCGCCGTAGATCGAATCACGATGGCTATGCTGAGCCATACCCATCACAACATGACCGACAAGACTGGAATCCAATTCGGTATTTTCCAGCGTCGCTTTGATCGCCATGCCACCCAATTGGGTGGTTGTGAAGCGCGAGAAAACCCCGGGCTTTTTGTTGTCGACCAGAATATCTGCGCGAGGCGTGCGACGGGCGCCATCAAGAATGACAATTTTTTCTTTAGTACTCATCTGTCGCCCTTTCTATTCGTGCATGAAGACCGCAGGAACCCGCGGACCGTTTTGCATGAAGTTTTTCATGCCGATATCCATATCTACCAAGTTGAGGCACTGACCGAAACACTCCGCCTCTACTTTGAGACCCTCAGCCAAAGGTAGTACCAAGCCGCGCCGCAAAGCGTCGACCAACACCGCATCTACCGAAAGCGAATGTTCGCCAATATCCACGGCGGGAAACTCATCGGGGATTTGCATTGGTTCGGGGTTGACCGGTTTGAGCTTTACTCGGCCCGCGACATGGTCGGCGATCAACGCTTTGGCCGCGGCCAAAACATCCTTACTCACCTCGCCCGTAGCCCAACCCCATTCAACCGCTTCTTTAGCGCCAACGGGGCGTCCAGTACGCAAAAGGTCCAAACCGCGTTCGAATCCGATCAACCGCGGAAGACGCTGCGTGCCGCCGAAACCGGGAATGATACCCAGATTGACTTCGGGTTGACCCAACATCAAACGTGGGCCCACCACGCGTGCGTGACAGCCCATGGAGATTTCCGATCCACCGCCGAGAACGGGACCGTTGAGCGCGGCCACGATCGGCTTGCGCATTTCGGACATCAGATCCAAAAGCTTGTAAGAGCGAAGGCTCTTTTCTTCAGCGGCCTTCGGGGTTTTCAAAACCGCCAATTCGGTTATGTCAGCACCTGCCAAAGCACCATCGAAGCCGGTGAGGATGATGCCCTTCACGGTCTTGTCTTGGTCCAATTCCATGAAGGCGCTCTTGAGCTCTTCCATGGTGAGGTCGGAAAGGGCGTTCATGGCCTCGGGGCGGCGTACCATGACAATGGCCGTCTCTTCGTCTCGCTCGATGGTCACGTTGCGAAAGAAACTCACCAGAGATTTATCGGTGAATTGCTTGGGTACAAAGAACCCTGGATTCTTTTCGGCAAACGCCTTCGTCATCCGTTCGAGTTCTTCAACACCGATTTTTTCGGCGATGTCTAACAGCCCTTTTTTGAAACCCAGCGCGTGTCGTGTGAGCCAGTTCAAATCGGAGGGATCACAAACGCCCTTTTCCACGACGAAATAGGTACGCGCCATCACAACGGCGAGCATGCGGTCCAGTACGGTTTGGGCCAATGCTTCATCGTGGGTGGGGTCGCCGGGATTTTTACGATCGTGCCATGGCGTATTCGCCTGCGTAGCGAAGCTTGGCGGTGGATCAAAAAACTCGGTGCCGTGGTCAGCCCCACGCAAAAGCTCCAAACAATGGATATTGAGCAGGTTGCCTTTGGTGAGGTCCATGACGTTGAAGGGGCCGCCGCCACCGATCGCTTTGTTGACGATCGCATCGACCTGGGCCGGCGTAGCCACACCGTCGGCGACAATACGCGCCGCCTCTGCACAATAATTGACAAAGATATCGTCTGCGGCGAAACACGGCACGTCTTCGGTGACGATAGGCACCTTGCCCAAAAGCTGCAGCGTGCTCAACATGCGCTCGCCGAGCACCTCGTCTCCTGAAAGGACCACTTCGATCGGCTTAGCGCGCCAAGCCGGAAAGAACGGATGGTTAACAAAACAACGTGCGGGATATTTGGCTTCTGCCGCAATTTGGGAACGGGGAATGCCCGAGGTTGCAAAGCCGATCAAACAACCGGGTTTCACCACGTCTTCCAGCTGCCGGAGAATCTGTCGTTTGATACTCAGATTTTCACTGGCCGCTTCCAATACGTAGTCGCAGTCTGCGAGGTCCGCCATATTCTGCGTGGTGACCAAGGCGGCTTGTATCGCCTTGGCGGCCTTCGGGTTGATCTTGCCCCGCACCACCCCTTTTTTGATATATCCCTCAATACGCGCGAGCCCGGCATCCAAGGCTTCCTGCTTGATATCCAGCAGATAAACCTTGGCTCCCTTGGCTTTGGCCAATGAGGAGACAAAACCATAGGCCAGGTCTGGTCCGATGGATCCCGATCCGATAACGCCAACGATCATCTCTGACTCCTTTGCTAAAGCGCTGGCACCATAGCCGCCGAAAAGGGAAAAGGTCAATCACGCAGAAACCGATCTGCACGAGGTCTAACGGCGTAAATATTCAACGAGACCAGCGATGATGCCGGTGGCGATCTCCGGATAGATATCGAGGAGTTCATCGAGCGCGCCGTCGCTGATCTGCAGGGTCTCAGCATCTTCGAGCGCAATCACCGAAGCGCTGCGGGGTGAACCATCGAGCAAGGCAACCTCGCCAAATATTTGCCCCTTCTCCAAAGTCGCAACAGCCGCGCCCAAATCCCCGGCTTCGAGCTCCCCGCTTTTCGCGACTCGAACCTCCATCCTCCCCTCACGGACAATGTAGAGAGCGGTACCCGCTTCCCCCTGCCTGCAAATGGCCTCCCCCGCCTCCCAATGCCGAGACTCAGCAACCTGGGCGACAGGCCGCAGCTTTTCGTCGCTCAGCTGTGCGAAGAGGGAGACGTTGCGTAAAAGCGCCAGACGGCTGAAAAGATCGGCATCACTCATTGCGTAAGCAGCTTATAATAAAGAGGTTTTGCGTTCAAGTGCGCGATTTGAAGAAGGGGGTTCTCCTCGATCCTATCTTATGAGATAGAATCCCACAGTTAACTACGTCATACGAGCGCGCCCTACATCAGCTACCGGAATATTCTGGCTGCGGTGCAGATCGTTGCTGCGGGTTTGAAATGTCGGTACGGACGCCAAATAAAAAGAAGCTCGGCAGTTCGCTCATCGTCGCGATGCTCTTCGCGTTTGCGTTTTCATTTGTATCGGCACCAGCCGAAGCGGCACGTCCTGCAAAAAGCCAACGACAATTGAAACGCGCCAAGGCGTTGCTGAAAACCGGCGACTATCGCAAAGCTGCCAAGGCGGCACGAACTGCGTACGATGTCGACGGCGATCCGAAGCACGTGTTGTGGCTCGCCCGAATCTATGCCCGCGCCAATCGAATGAAACTCGCCCGCGGTACATTGAAACGTTATAAGGCCCTCCGGCGCGCCCAAAAACGCCGCGATGATGAATACGCAGCGATCGCCAAGATTCGCAAACGACGGGTCAAACAGGGTAAATGGCCGAAGCCGAAGCTGTCGGATATCATCGTCAAAAAAGATGAGACCCCGGCCAATAAGCCACTACAACCCTTCCGAAATGTCGATGCACGACATGCTTCGTTGAAGCGTGGCCAGAACCCAACCCAGAACCCAACACAGTAAGTCCCACGCGTGTTGCTAGACCTCCGCGGTCCCGGTAGTCGTTGCGATGAGCCCTAAAGAAAGCGGCGGTTGGGACCAACTTTCAAAAGAGCTCAAGGAACGCATCGACCGGCTGCCTAGACAGCCCGGGGTCTATCTGCTCAAGAACCGGGAGCAGACGATCGTCTACGTCGGCAAGGCCAAAGATCTACATTCTCGGGTACGCTCCTATTTTACGCGATCAGGTGACACCCGCGCATTTGTACCGCGACTAGCCCGCCTCCTCGGTGACGTCGAAACCATCGTCACAGAAAACGAAAAGGAAGCACTGCTCTTAGAAAATACGCTCATCAAAAAGCACCAGCCCCGCTTCAACGTCAATCTGCGCGACGATAAGAACTATTTGGTCCTGCAACTCGACCCTACCAGCGAATACCCTCGGTTGGAGGTGGTGCGCAAAATGGGCGCTGACCACCGCTGGTATTTCGGCCCCTATCATTCGGCCGCTTCTTGTCGAGAAACCCTGCGCATCGTCAATCGGCATTTCAAATTGCGAACGTGCACCGATCATGTACTCAAGAGCAGAAACCGCGCTTGCCTCCAGCATCAAATCGGCCGCTGCCTCGCGCCCTGTATCATCGATGTGGATAAAGAGATTTACGCCGAGCAGGTCAAAGATGTGTCTCTCTTTCTCAAAGGGCAGAAAGAGACCCTATTGCAGCAACTTCGTGAACGAATGCGGGCCGCTTCTGAAACACTGAATTTCGAACGCGCCGCCGAGCTACGCGACCAAATCGAAAGCGTAGAACGCACCCTACAAGGCCAACAGGTCGTTGGCCGACCCGATGTCGATCAGGATGTCTTCGGTTACTACCGCGAGGGAGGTGCCATCGACTTTGCCGTCCTTACGATTCGCAACGGCAAACTCATGGGCCGCCGCGGGTATTCCTTTTCTGGCCAAGAATTCCCCGACCAGGAGTTGGTATCTTCTTTCATCAATCTCTATTACGCGCGTGATGCTGATATCCCAACCGAAGTATTGATCCCTATTCCCCTAGAAGACGTAGATGCAAAGGCCAATTGGCTGCGGGAATTGCGGCAGAAGGCGGTTCAGATTCTTCTCCCCCTACGCGGCGACAAAACCCGTCTGATCAAACTCGCGCAGCGCAACGCCCAGAGTAACTTCCAAACCCGTCGCAGCCGCCATACCGATCTACATAGCGCTTTGAGTCAGCTACAAAAGAGGCTACGGCTCAACAATTATCCCAGGCGCATCGAATGCTATGACGTATCGGGCTTTCATGGCCAAGAGGTCGTCGCATCCATGACGGTACTTCTGGATGGAGAACTCGCCCCTCGCGAATATCGTCACTTCCGCATCAAGACCCTCGCTGGAGACGATTTTTCATCTCTCTACGAAACGCTTTCTCGACGCTTCCGGCGTGCTGCTAGCGACGACCCCAAATGGGCGATGCCTCAATTGATCGTCATTGACGGCGGGAAGGGACAACTGTCTGTGGCCCAGGCGGCTCTCAAAGATGCCGGGCTCAACAAAGAATCGGTCAAACCCGATTTGGTCTCTTTGGCTAAGGAACGCGGCGAAGACAATGCGGCGGGAGAAGAACGTCCTGAACGCGTCTTCCTCGGAGGCGTGAAGGAACCGCTGCGTTTGCGTTCGAATACGTCTGAACTCTACCTTCTGACGAAACTCCGCGATGAAGCCCATCGCTTTGCCATCACGCACCACAAGAAATTGCGCCGACGTAAAACCCTCCGCTCAGCGCTCGATGATATCGAAGGAATCGGTCCCAAGCGGAAACGCCAATTGCTAAAGAGCCTAGGTAGTCTAAAAGGGGTGCGCCAGGCTTCCTACGAAGAGCTACAGGCTGTACCGGGCATCTCGTCGAAAGCGGCGGAAGCGGTTTTCCGTTATTTCGCGGGCAGCGAAACCCCTACTGAAGAATAGGCTGAGGGCCTATTCGTATTTGGTTTTGCAGATTTCCAACTGTCCGCGAACCAAACGAATGGTCAGGCCTTTGCGGTCGAGATAGCCCACCTTTTGAAAGAGATGCATGTTGCGAATGTCGCCCTCTTCCGGTGGAACGCCTTGGGATTTTTTGCTGGCGCTGCCGGTGATGAGGCGTGCTTTTTCGCCTGGCTGAAGAATCAACCCCGCTTTGAGCTTAGTGATGAGCCGAGGCCGACTGGGTCCGCCTTTACCAACCGTCACGGAACAGCCCTCGGTATTCACCGCGGCGTCGCCTTCATTATGCAGCGTAATCCACTCTTGGTTGATATGCTTCTTCTCAGGAGCCGGATGAATTTCTGAAATCGTTAGCTTTTGTGCCATTTTCTTTTCCTCAGCGAAGATAGTAGGGGGGATTCGATAGGATCGTCAACGTAAAGGGCTGCGCTACGCCAATGAACTGGCCTGCCCTACTAGCTCGTCGATGGAACGCCAGCCCCGGCGGTCGGCATCGATCGATAGATCTCGTAATATCGTCCGCGGTAAATTGGGTCCACCGTAGACAAAGCCGGTGTAGATCTGCACCAAGGATGCCCCGAGCGAGATACGTCTCAACAAATCAGCAGCGTTTTCTATGCCGCCCACCCCGATGATCGGAACCTTTTGACCAACTGTTCGATAGAGTAGACGCACAACTTGATCGGCACGCTCCTTCAAAGGCCGGCCGCTGAGGCCCCCCGGCAGATTCCGCTTGGCCTCGCTTAGTCCATCACGTGCGATCGTCGTATTCGTTGCGATGATCCCGGCGGCTCCAGCTGCCACTGCAGCGTCGGCGATACCCTCTAGTTCCGCATCTTCGAGATCGGGCGCGAGCTTGACCCATACCGGCCGCGAATACCCCTCTTTAGCCGCCACCTTTTTTTCTTCTTCAACAACCTGGGAAATGATCTCCCCCAGATTCCCTCCGGCCTGTAGATCCCTCAACCCCGGGGTATTCGGCGAGGAAACGTTGATCGTCAAATAATCGCCGATACCCGCAAGTTTTGCGGCCAAAGACGCATAGTCAACGCCGGCCATGAGGTTATTGGTCGTCTTGTTCTTGCCTAGGTTCAAACCAACAATGCCCACCTTGGGCAAAGCCCTGAGCCGTTTGGCCACCACGGCAACGCCCTCGCTAGGAAAACCCATCGCGTTGATCAAAGCCTGCTTTTCACTCACCCGCCATATACGCGGACGCGGATTTCCAGGCTGGGGCTCATAGGTGATGGTGCCAACTTCGACATGCCCAAAACCCAAAGCCAAAAGCGTTTCGACGGCCATACCCGCCTTATCCATGCCCGCCGCCAATCCAAGGGGGTTTTCGAAACGTAAACCGCAACGATTCACCACCAACCGTGGGTCGTCGGTAACACGTCGCCGCAAAAAATCTAACGCGCCGGGGAAACGGCCAAAATGATGCATCGAGGCTACACCCAATTCATGAGCGCGCTCCGCATCGACATGAGAAAAGACATTGCGATAGAGAAGAGAATAGATCCCGGTATCGGACATGGTGCCCCCGTCTTAGCCTGGTCCTAGAGTATTTGAGTGTTCTAATACACTGCCGGATTACCGGCGATCTCGACAACCTCAGCCGCAAAAGCCTGGGCCGCCGCCTCACAGTCATCCAAGCCACCGGTCAAATACGCGCCCGCATAGTTGGTTTCGGTGGGTGGGGGGAAGTTCTTTACCAATCGCACGTCCGCCGCCTTCAAGGCCGCATCCACGCCATATACCGCTTCCAGAGGCGTCGCGATCAAATAGGCCATGGCATCCCCAACCTCCAACCCAGCCTCTTGCGAAAGATAGTGGCCCAACGATGAGATCACGTGAGGAAAGAACGCGACATCGCCAGCATCATCGGCTTGATAGAAATGGGCGACGCGTTCCAAATAGTCGATACAGGATGTCATCCCGCGGCGAATATCCTCGGGATCTGCTCCAGCTAGAATTCCAAGAATCTCCCCGGACGTTGGGCCCGACGCATGGCCCGAACCGGCATAAAATGAGCGCGCAAATACCACGTCTACCGGAGCGTTCTTGGTCGCCTCGTCCAAAGCAGCGTAGAGCGGGTCGTCCATATCACAGGTGATCAACCCCACCGCAGGATAGCGTTCGCCGTCGAAGCCATAGGCCTGGGCAAGTGCAGGGTCGACGCGTGGAATAATTCGCGCAGCTTTGATCTTTGGAACGAGCGGATCGAGAATCGCCATTTATCTCTCCCTATACATCCAGAACGTTGGCTATGAGATGTGCTCTAGGTTTAATTTCACCCCAGATGTCTGCTGGTCCAAGATCGCTTGAATAACGCGAACCGCCTGTACGCCGGCTTCCTCGGGGGGGAGGCCACGTTGATGAATATTGCTGATCGCCTGCTTTTCCGCATCGATTCGCTCGTCCGCGGGTTGCCAAACGAAGTAGGCACTCATGCCATCACCGGTACCGAGCCCTGGGCGTTCGCCGACCAAAATGATGCCAACCCGGGCACCTACTTCTTGACCGATCACATCGATTTGCTTGCTGCGACAATAACGGACAAAAACCGTCGTCCCATAACTGATACCCGCATTATCCAAAGCCCGGGTCAGCGAGGCCACCATAGTCGGTGCATTGAGCATCACCGCATTGGCCGACAAACCATCGCCAACCACGATCTGTACCGTATTATCTCGCTTACAGCGCTCACGAACGAGATCCATCGACGCGTCGTTCAATTGACGGCCCAAATCGGGACGCAACAGGAATTGTTCAGGTGATTCGATTTGGCTCTTCAGCGCCAACCAACCCTGGGCTTCACCCCACCCTTCGGGGACCTGACTTTCAACCGCCGCCTTGGCCACCGCAAAGCGCGTCAAAAACTTCAATAAGGTCTTCGTGCGATAACGAAATCCCGTTCGCCCCACCCCAACGCTTGCCGGCGTCGCATTCTGTAAACGCGCCAAGAGTTCGGGGTTCGCAAATTTCTGTTCCGCCGCACGCTTTAGCCTCAACGCGCCCCTCAATACGGGTCTGCGAGGCGGAGCGTCGTGGCGTAGTCTGGGCGGCAATAACTCGGGCGGGCATTGGGGAACACGCCCCCGAGGTGCCCCGCGACGCAACCGAAGTTCACGCATCAACCTAGAGGTGGGCATTCTTCAACTCCTCATCCTCTTTTCGTTCTCTCTTCGCCATCCACTATTCGCCATCTCTATCTTAGGCCTTGAGGCATGTCGGATCGCCGAAACGCGCTGTGGGCATCCCGTCTTTGATCAGACCTGTTTCTTCCATCCATCGTTCAAATTCGGGCGCGGGCCGATAGCCGTAAATATGTCGCACCGACGCGTTGTCGTGAAAACTGGTTGAATTGTAGTTCAGCATGATGTCATCGCCGAGCGGCATGCCCATATAGAACGTGCAACCCGCAGCGGCGAGAACCATCGAGAGGTTTTCCAGTTGGTTCTGGTCAGAATGCGCGTGGTTCGTATAGCAAACGTCACAACCCATGGGCAGTCCGGCAAGCTTGCCGCAAAACACATCTTCCAAACCCGCGCGAATGATCTGCGGACCATCATAAAGGTATTCGGGACCGATAAAGCCGACAACCGTATTCACAAGGAAGGGGTTCCAGCGACGCGCCAGCGTGTAGTTTCGAACTTCAATGGTCTGCTGGTCGGCGCCATGAGCTGCATCCGACGAAAGCGCCGAGCCTTGCCCTGTTTCGAAGTACATCCGGTTCGGCCCCGTAGCCGCCCCGAGCTCTTGAACCATTTGAGCCGCTTCATCCAATAGTTGAATGTCGATACCAAAAGCCCGACACCCCTTTTCCGTACCGCTCAGCGACTGGAACATCAAATCCATGGGTGCCTTACGCCGAAGAGCCTCCATCTGAATCGTAACGTGAGAGAGCAAACAGTTCTGGGTAGGAACCCGCCAACGGTCGAGATGCTCCCGGGTTACCTGCAATAATTCGCAGGTACTTTCGGTTGAATCCGTAGCTGGATTGATACCGATGACCGCATCGCCCGTGCCGTAAACCAACCCTTCGCGCGTCGAGGCGATAATCGCGTCGGCATCATCGGTGGGATGGTTGGGCTGCAATCGGTAGGAGATGCGCTGAGGCAGTCCGACCGTATTATTGCAGCGAACCACAACATTGATCTTCTTCGAGGCCATGGCGAGATCAAGGTTGGACATGAGCTTCGCCGTGGCCGCGATGGTCTCGGGAGTCAACGCCGGAGATAAGGCTAAGATATCGTCGCCGCTTGTAGCCGTATCCAAGATCCACTCACGAATCTCACCGACGGTCCAGGAGCCGACCTGCGAGAAGATCTCTTGGTCCAAATTATCTTCAACCTGACGCGTCAGCTCATCGATTTCGTAAGGGACAACGGGATTTTCTCTGAGTGTTTTGAGGGACGTATCGGCGAGAACCGCCTTGGCGGCGACCCGTTCTTTCGGATCACGAGCAGCAACCCCAGCGAGTTCATCGCCGGATTTGATTTCACTCGCTTTGGCCAATACCTCTTTGAGGTCCGAGAAATGATAGCGGTTCCCGAGTAAAGTCGTAGCAAGGCTCATAGGGGCGGCAGTCTAGATCGGCCGGCGCGCGTTGCCAAGACGAATAGGAAAAACCTATTGAACCGGCAGCGCCTTAACTAGCCGAGATGTTTGGCCGGCTTTGATGTTGACCTTGAAAGAGAACTTCTTCCGACCCACGACCAACGTAATGGTATGGCGACCCGATCCCACCTTGAGTGGCGCACTCGGCGGTACCGGTGTTTTCCGACCCGTCTTCTTACCATCCACGAGGATCTTCGCCCCGGTTGGCCGGCTCGTGACAATCAAATAACCCGGCGGACCCGCCGCGGGCGCAACAGGTTTCGTCGCTTTCGGTTTTGTCGCCTTCGGTTTCGTCGCTCGTGGTTTCGTCGCTCGTGGTTTCGTCGCTCGTGGTTTCGTCGCTCGTGGTTTCGTCGCTCGCGGTTTCGTCGCCTTCGGCTTCGTCGCCTTCGGCTTCGTCGCCTTCGGCTTCGTCGCCGCTACGGGCGCTGGCTTCGTCGGTTTCGCCGTCACTACGGGCGCTGGCTTCGTATCACCTTCACCTTCTGGCTTCGTATCACCTTCACCTTCTGGCTTCGTATCGCCTTCACCTTCGGGCTTCGTATCGCCTTCACCTTCGGGCTTCGTATCACCTTCACCTTCGGGCTTCGTATCACCTTCACCTTCGGGCTTCGTATCGCCTTCACCCTCGGGCTTCGTATCGCCTTCGCCTTCGCCTTCGGGCTTCGTATCGCCTTCACCTTCGGGCTTCGTATCGCCTTCGCCTTCGGGCTTCGTATCGCCTTCACCTTCGGGCTTCGTATCGCCTTCGCCTTCGGGCTTCGTATCGCCTTCGCCCTCGGGCTTCGTATCGCCTTCGCCGCTACCCGCTAGAGCCAGCTTCGTGGGTTTCTCGCTGGGTGCGTCATTGAAGAGCAGAAAATACGCCGCAGCGCCTCCCCCTAAAAAGAGAATGACCACACCGATGATCACCGGCAGCAGCCAACGGCGTTTGCCGACACCTGCCACGTCTATTCGCGGCTCAAGAGGAAGCGTTGTCTCTGGTAATGGCTTGGCAACGGGTGGATCTGTCGTAGCAGGCACGGCGGCAGGCACGGCGGCAGGCACGGCGACCGCCTCCGCAACGGGCGGTGCACTTTTCGGTGACGGCACCGCGGCTACGACGATCGCTTCCGCAACCGGCTCTGCCTCTTGTTGGGCCGCGTGCAATGCCGCGTAGTCGATATTGTCTGCGTGCAGCATGCCCGGTGCGATGGTCGGTGCGTCGGGGTCGTAGTCGGCAGTGTCGCCGATCACCACGCTATTCGCATCAGCGTTCGGATCTGCTGCGGGACCGATAATTTCGACGTCCTGGGTGGATAGCGTCGTACTCTCGCCCGACTTAGCCATCTCGGCCTGCAGTGCCTCGATGCTCATGGGGCCTACGGTCTTGCGCTCGTTGTTGTCGATACGCGGCGCTCCGACGCCAACACTGGCCTTATTATATAACTCGCCCGGCCTCACGGCGGGACCCACGGTCGATTGCCCCATTTCCGAGGCGCTGGAGCGTAGCGCGCGCGTGGACGGTGAAGGGTTCGACGAATCGTCAGCGGCGCGTGCTGCAGCGATGATCCCAGGATTCATCCGCAGCGTTCCGCCACCGATCTCTTCGTCGGCGTCGGGCCGTGACGCGCGACGGAGCAACTCCTCGGAAACGGCTCCTTCCGCTGTTTCATCATTCCAGCTCGGCCGATTGGCCGCAAAATCAGGGGCGCTAGCCGGCAGCTGGGTTTCAGCCTCGACCGTCGCCGGTTCACCCTTTTCGGAAATGGGGGTCGCGGCAAGAGGTTGAGCGACAGGGACTCCGGGCAAACCCGGCAATGGCGATGTACCGCTCGCCCCAGCCGATTCCTTTTTCTGTCCAGCGAAACCGTTCATGGTGTCCTGAACGCTCGGATCCGGAGTGGCCAACGGCGCCGCAGCCGGCACCGCGCTCTGTTTCATCTGCGCCACCTCAGCCGCTGTCGCCAGTTCGGTCTTGGCCTCCTGTGGCCGCGCTGCGCTCGCCAAATTGGGTAGCGGCGGCCGAGGCGGCCCAGGAACGGGCACACCACCGGAAACCGCTGCCGGAGGAGCATAAACCGCAGCGGGCGGCGGTACGACGCCTCCCGAAATAATGCCGCCGGAAACTACGGGGGGAGGCATCGGCACACCCCCGGAAACCACGGGCTCGTCGGGTACGGGAACGCCGCCGGAAACCACGGGATCGGAGCTTGATGCCGACGAGCCCCCCGGTACGGCGAGAGGCACGGCGCGGGAAGGCGCTGCTTTGGCCGGCATTCGGTGTGCACGCTGGTCGAGCATCGTTTTGCGTTTGGGGCGACTCGCGCGTGCCCCCGCTGCTGCGGCAGCGGCGCTGGGTAGCCCCTCTACTTCGGCCGAAGCGGGTGCATCAGAAAATGTTGATTTCATCCAACGCGAAAGTTGCTTCGCGCTGAACGTTTGACGTGTTGTCTGAACGTAGATCTCCAACGCCTGGCGAAAGTCTTTTGCTTGAACAAAACGATTCGCGGGAGCCCGCGCCAAAGCCTTGCCAATTATTTCACCCAGTGCGGCAGGGACAGCGGCAGACATCGCGGAAGCATTCGGCGCCTCGGCCTTGCGTAGCAGAGCGAGGAGTGATTCAGCATCATTTCCCTGATGAGGTGGATGCCCCACGATGGCGGCAAAGAGTACCGCACCGAGGGAATAGATATCCGACCGCTGGTCCAGCGGCGTACTGTTGGCTTGTTCCGGCGATAGATAACTCAGTCGCTCCGAACTGTTGAAGTCGATTCGTCGCTGTCCGCCACGTGCGCACCCAAAATCCGCCAGCTTAACGGCGCCTTCAGCGGAGATTAGAATATTGGTTGGGGAAATCTCCCCGTGAATGATCTTCAGCGACCTTCCGGCACCGTCGCGTTTGTCGTGGGCATATTCCAGCGCGGAACACACGCCCAAAACGACCTGGACGGCCAACGGAAGAGGCATCGCACGACCGGCTTGCGTAAATTGTGCCGCTATTTGAGCAAGGCTTTTGCCGTGCACCAGCTCCATCGCTACAAAGGGTGCCCCCTCCGCTTCGCCAAATTCAAAGACTTGAATGATGTTTGAATGGCTCAGGGCCGCAGCGAATTTCGCCTCCGCAATAAACGCATCCAGCACGTCCTTGTCGTGAACGTGGCTGGGCCGAATCCGCTTGATAGCGACGATCTTCTGAAATCCGGCGGCACCACTCGATCGCGCGCGAATAACCTCGGTGGTTGCGCCTTCCGCTAGGGTCTCCAGGAACTCGTATCTGCCGAATTTAACAGTCAAATTGACGTGCCTTCGCTTCGCTATTGGAATTTCCCGATTTTAACGCATGGATCGGGGGACGGGCAAGCCTTCCAAATAGGCCCCACCTCGTGGGATGGTAGCCGCTATGAGTATCGACGACGCAGGAGACTTTGGCGACTTCGACGCCAAAGATGCCGAAATAGAAGCCCGATTCCAAGACCTCGAGCAGGAAGCCGAGCTGGAAAAACTCCGTAGGATGCAGGGGTTAGACGACACGTCGACCTCCCCCCGGTCCTCGGCTGCGAAGCGTTCGCCGTCCGCGTCCGCCGACCCGCTTTCCGATTTGAAAGCGGCCCTCGGAGAAGACGATGCTGAACAACCGGCCGGGGAGGGGAAGAAAAAACGGGAAAAAGCCAAAAAGCAGGAGGAAGGGCAATATGTTTTGCTGCTCTGTCCCGCCTGCAATGCTAAGAACCGCACCAAATTGGAAAAGCTCCGCAAGCAGCTGCCGGTTTGTGGCGGATGCAAGGAAACCCTCAGCTTCGGCTGATGAAATGAAGCTCTCATGACGCAACAACACGCCTATTTCGTACAACCGGACCAATGGGATCATCCGACGCTCTGCCAGGCGCTGCATGACCTCGCCCTGGATGAACTTTGGTTTCGCATTCTCGATGGCCCCGAAAACTCGAAGGGCGATTCGCTCCTCCAACTGGAACTCTACGACCTGGAAGACGGCAATCCCATCTTCGTCGAGCAGTTGCTCTTCGCACTTTCGGTAGACGGAAAAATGGCCATGCACCTCAGCGTCGATTCCGAAGCGGGAATGGTCGCGCTGCAGTGTTTTGTCAGCCAGACACCGCAGATTCGTTGGTCCGGCGAGCCCGCCGCCTTCAGGAGTGAAAACGTCGATCCCCCCGGAGAGCGTCTCTACCCTCGAGGAGAAAACGGACTCGATCAAATGCTACTCGAGGAAATGCAGGTCTCTTTCAGCGAGCTGCATACCATGCAGGTAAGCGAAGCGGCCTGTGATGTGGCGGATGAATATACCGCGTTGCTATTGCGCGGTAGGATTATCAAGCCCCCCGTAGGACATCTGCGAAACGCCGATCTCCACGCCTTTCACGAGACTTTCGTAACGTCCCTTGAATCCGACGATGAAACCGATGGGGAACACGACGAACACGAGGCTGATCACGTTGCCCTCGTTGCGCTTGAACCCAAGGCACTCGCAGACCTATGGTCGCAACAGGCAGCGGGAGACGTGCTGGGGTTTCTCCAAATGATCAATACCATTCGGCAGAAGGTCCTCGGGCCACTCGCCCATGTCCTCAACGAAGTGGGACTTCATGTTGAAGGTGCCGGACAACTCGAAAGCCCCCTCGCTGAAGCGGTCGAACCCGATCTCCTGACGTACGAAATCCTCGCCATGTCTACCGCCGTTGGATATTGGGGCGGCATCCCCGTCGAATTTTTTGATGAACGCCTGATTCCCCTACTTTCCATTGGCAAAAGCGAAATCAACAAAGGCGCCGTGCAAGACGCCCTTCCCGAAATAGCTGAACTCGGTTTGCTCTCCGCCATGACCGAAGTACTGCCCTATTCCGCGCCCGAAGGCAGCCTACTCGAATCCTTCGACGACGAAGAGGTTGCGCCTCTCGCCGCCTGGGCTATCCAAGACGAAAGCTACGAAGGGAGTTTATTTCTACTCAACGTCGAGCGGCTCTCGAAGCTCCTCGAAGATTTCGACGAAGACAATTTGGATGCAAAAGCCCAAACCTTCTTGGAACTCTGGGCGGAATCGAAATTTGCCCCCAACGCCGCCGACAATGACACAAACAATGACACAGAAGCGCTCGCAGATTGGCTGCAGGAACGTAAGGTGATGGACGATGAGGATTGGCAGGAACAGATCCAGCTCCTGGCACGTTTGAAAGCCTTCTTAGCGTTTAGCGAGCTCAACGAATTGACGCCTGCGCTTTTCTTCTATGGAAAAACAAACGCCTAAACGCAGTGCCCAAATCAAAACAAAGACCGTGGCCGTCACCGGAGCCACGGGTTTTCTCGGTCGCTATATCGCCGATGCCTTGCGAGCTCACGAAACCAACGTCATTGGCGTGGTTCGCAATCCGACTCGGGTCCCACACCTCATCAAACGTGGAATAGCCATGCGCCAGGCCGACCTTGGCCAGCGAGATCGTTTGGCTGCCGCCTTTTCGGGGGCGGATATGGTCGTTTCCAATGCTGCGCTCTTTGCACTGGAAAATTCCGATCGGGAGGCCCACCGCCGAGCGAACGTCTTGGGCACAGAAAACGTCCTGCATGCGGCATTTGATGCCGGGGTGAAAAGGGTGGTGCATATCTCTTCGGTTGCCGTCTACAAGGGTCGGTTTCATCGGTTGACGAACGAGGGTGGTGCGCAATACCGAAAGATGCCTCGATTCGGATCCCAGCAGGTCGTCTATTCGGCCTCGAAAGCACTATCGGAACAATCGGCTTGGCGTTTGGCCGCCGAACTCGGGCTCGAACTGACGACGCTTCGGCCCTGTGGGATCTATGGCGGCCACGACACCAACATTACGCCGAAACTGATGCGCCTCTTTGGTGGCAAGGTCGCCCTGATCCCCGCCTTCGCCCATATCCCACTCGTCTACGCCGGCGATGTCGCCAACGCCGTGATATCAGCGCTACGCACTCCGCAGACTATCGGACAAGCCTATAATATTACGGGGGAAGACCTCCCGCTCAGTGATTTTCTGAAAAGTTGGTATCGGTTCCGAGGTCACGGTCCCAAGCTTGCGATTCCGATTCCCCTCCCCGTCACCCGCACCTTTGATAATCGCTTGGCGGAACGGGATCTCGGCTGGAAAAATCGGTCCTTTATCGAAGGTCTACGGGATATGCAGGCCTTCCAAGGCTAAGGAACGAAGGAAAATCAGACCGGACCCCACAAACGGCGCGAGGCCCCTAAAGGGCCCCGGTGGTGGAAGACATGGGATTGGTGTCAAAAGAGGGTTATATGAAGGGAACTCGATCTCCGGTGCGCTGGACCGAGTCAGAACATAGGTGGGGTTTATTGCGCACCCCGCATATTGAGACATTTAACCAATGCAAATTAGATTTCCTGACGGACATCGTTTTCTCCAGTGGGTTGCCTCGACCTCTTGGCTATGCACGGCGTATGCCAGAGAACGGGGGCTTGTTATGACTACACAATCCCGGGAGAGGATCCTTTTACCCCTGGCAAGTCGAGTGGAAGCGGCCATCACTCTAGCCAGATCCAATGACCAGGTGGCGCCTCACCTCACCAATACACGACCGCCGAGATCTACAATAGTGAAGCCAATGAGAACAAAATGAGAACAAAACGAGATCACGAACGCTGGATGATACGCGCCTTGGAATTAGCGGCACGCGCCGCCGAAGCGGGAGAGGTACCCGTGGGGGCTGTCGTTGTCAGCGAGGGAAAAATTGTCGGTGAAGGGTTCAACCGCCGCGAGGAGCTGCAAAGCCCCACGGCGCATGCAGAAGTCCTCGCGATCACCGAAGCAGCAAAGAACCTGCAAAGCTGGCGGCTTAACGGGGCACAAATCTACGTCACATTGGAGCCCTGCCCGATGTGCGCGGGGGCCTTGGTCAATGCCAGGATCGATGAATTGATCTTCGGGTCCACCGACCCCAAGGCCGGAGCGGTTCGCACGCTTTATGCCCTGTGCGAAGATCCCCGCCTCAACCACCGCATGAAAGTCACTGGCGGCATTCTCGCCGAGGACTGCTCGGCCATACTGAGCCGCTTCTTCAAAGAGCTCCGCGTTACGCGCACTTCCCCAGAAGACTCGCCAGCCCCCTAGCGGCCCGTACAGCGAAGCCGGAAGAAAGAGTTGCGGCCACGCCTCCGAGAATCGGATAGGCACTCTTTTCTCGAAGATCCAGCAAGGGATTGTGATCGATCCAATCCCTTATTTTTCAACCATATAGCGCATGGCCCGCACCTTGCACAACGGCGCTGGCTATGCGCTTCATAAGCAGCGGTCTGTTGATCGCGTTGACATTATCGAGCAGTCTTTACCTTTATGCCTCTCCGCGCCGGACCGTCTCTGCGCGCCATATCCGCGGTGACAGCCGCCACCAGACCCTGGCAACCCGCGGCGGGACCTTGGGGGTCTTGAGAACGGCGCTGGGCGAAACCCACCACGGAAAGGCAACCCCCCGTGCACGACCCAAGGAACTCCGCACGCCGCTCGTCGGCCACACGGCTCAGGGCGTCCCCATCCGCCAGGAATTACTGCATATCGGCCAAGCCGAAGGCGGGTCTCTCGCGAAAGTCTTAAAACGAACGGCACAGCTGGTTCCGGGGCTTCTCCCCACGCAGCGTCATCGACGAGCGAATGGAGTGCAACAGATCGAGTTTTTACTCACCGGGTGGAATCTGGCCGAGAAGGGAGCAGATCTCTACATCGCCCCCTATGCGATGTCGAAGTTCAGAAGGCAGATCTTCCTCTTGAATAGTGCGGGCATCGGACACCTCAATATTCTGCCACGGAATATTTGGGTCAATGAAAACGGCGAGTTCGTTCTCGCGGGCTGGGAAAAGGCGGTAGCCGGTGCCGGCGCCACGGGCGACTCGCGCGCATTGGATAGGCTGCAACGATATATGAGGAAAGAGATCGGCACAGGGGGCTAGAGCGCTTGACGAGGCACCCCCGACCAACTATCCTGCGCCGGCTGAACGCTGGAGAGATGGCCGAGTTTGGTCGAAGGCGCCTGATTCGAAATCAGGTGTACGGTTTTCCGTACCGGGGGTTCGAATCCCTCTCTCTCCGCTAGAAAATTTGGTGTCTAGGTGTTTCGACACAGAGGCAACGCCCAGGAGAGATGACCGAGCGGCCGAAGGTGCACGACTGGAAATCGTGTGTATCGCAAGGTACCGAGGGTTCGAATCCCTCTCTCTCCGCTCCGTGATACCCTTCAAAAGGTATCGCGCTTATGGCTTCGGGCGACGGTAGTTCTATGAAATCCGCCAGGCCCGGAAGGGAGCAACGGTAGTAGAACAACCGGGTGCCCGGAGCCGCTTTTTTTTCTCCATCTACTTCATAGAAGTAGGTGGTCAGCGCCCCCTCCATCCTGCACAATCAAAACGATCGTAACAGGATGTGATGACGGATGGCAGCCAAGAGCTCAGCAGCAACAAAACCAAAGACGACCCAGCCGGGCAATGACGACAAACACGGCTATGTCGTTTTAGCGCGCCGATATCGCCCCACTCAATTCGACGAAGTCATCGGGCAAGGCCACGTCACTCGAACTCTGCAAAATGCAATCGAAGCCGATCGTGTTCATCATGCATATCTCTTCACCGGAAGCCGCGGTGTTGGCAAAACGACCGTCGCCCGGCTCTTAGCCAAAGCGCTAAACTGTGAAGAAGGCCCTACGCCTACGCCCTGCGGCAAATGCGATATTTGCCTCGAGGGAAATGCGTCGGTAGATACATTTGAAATCGATGGCGCGAGCCATACGGGCGTCGATGATGTGCGCGAGCTAAGGGAAAACGTTCGCTACCTTCCTTCCCGTGCACGTCGAAAAATCTACATCATTGACGAAGTCCATATGCTCTCCACGAGCGCGTTCAATGCGTTGCTAAAAACGCTTGAAGAACCACCGCCGCACGTCGTCTTTATGTTTGCGACGACCGAGCCCCATAAAATACCAGCGACTATTTTGTCGCGCTGCCAGCGTTTTGATTTCAAACGCGTGCCCGCACCGCAGTTGGTCGAACACTTAGAAAACCTACTCACCCAAGAGAAAATTGTCGTCGACAAAGGGGGGCTGAGTTTGATCGCCCGCGCGGCGGAAGGCAGTGTCCGTGATTCGCTAAGTCTACTTGACCAAGTGATCGCCTACGGAACAGATGATGCCGAGATCTCTTCGAAACGCGTCGCGGAAGTGTTGGGCGTGGCTGATCGCAGGGTCCTCTTTGGCCTATCGGAAGCACTCCTACGAAAAGACGCGAGCGCTTCGTTGGAAATCGTCTCCCGTCTATTTAGCGACGGACAAGATCTCGCCCAGTTTTCACAAGCTTTTCTATTCCATCTACGCGACCTGATCGTAGCAAAGACCTGCAAGGAACCCGCATCCCTTCTGGAAGTGAGTTCTGCAGAATTGGCAGATCTGCAAAGCCAAAGCAAAGACGCCGATCTACTTCAGCAGTACTTTGATCTCTTCAGCCGCAAGGCGGAAGACATCGCGCGTTCGTCGTTTCCCAGACTCCTTTTGGAAATGGCCCTCGTCGAAATGGTCCACATGCAGCCGCTTGTACCCCTTGGCGATCTTCTGAGACGCCTCGAGGAAATGGAAGCGCGCCTCGGCTCGAATTCTGGCGGCGGTCCATCAGGCAATAGCCGCCGCGGTCCATCGGCCGGCAATCGCCCCGCTCCGGCGAGGGCCCCCCAAAGAAATATGCGCAATGAAGAACGCGGGGGACCGATGAAGAACGCCGGCCCTCCCGCTTCAGCGACAGCGCCGCCCAGTCGCGTCGCCCAGACCGCTCCCCAGTCGGCGCCGCATTCCAAACCGGTCGCGGCACCGTCGCCGGTAGCGGCCGCGAATCAAACGACCTCCACCGGCCCTGCCGCCGCAGCAAAGCCGGAGTTCACCAATGACTCTGGCGACTTGCATGCTTGGCAGCAGTTGCTCAAAAAGGCGGAGCAATCCCATCCGGTGGCGACCAGCGCGTTTTTGACGGGTCGGCTTCTTTCATGGAGAGAAGACACCATCGAGCTCGGCTATCCTCCGGGTTCCTTTGATTTGGAGCGCGCCAACAACCCCAACAAAAGGGCGAAGTTCGAAGATGAATGCAACCGGGCTTCCGGTCGCAAATTGCGAATCATCGTACGTGCGATGAAGCCCGAAGAATTGAATTCTCCCGAAATCGTGAAGATGTCTGCTATGGAAGCGGTTGAACGCAAACGAAAAGAGGAAAAAGAAGATCTGCGCAGCGAAGCTGAAGGTCATCCTCTAACGCGCGCGTTCGTCGAGGACTTTGGCGCCTCGATCGACAGTATCGAGACTCTCGACGACTAATAGAACGCCGGGGCGCCCCCCCCCGAAAAAAAAAGAAGAAAAAGAAAGAAAAGGGATAGAGCATGACTGACGACGCACCGAATAAAATGGAAGACCTCTTCAAAACGGTTCAACAAGCACAGCAGGAACTCGGTCGGGTACAGGCAGAGCTCAGCAAAAAAACCGTCGAGGGTTCCGCTGGTGGTGGAATGGTCAAGGCGGTGGTCAACGGTCGACAGCAGCTCGTTTCTCTACATATAGAAGATGATGTCGCCACCGGTGGTGATACGGAAATGCTTCAGGACCTGATCGTCGCGGCCGTTAATCAAGCTTTGAGCAAGGCCGCAGAGCTCGCCCAGGAAGATTTTTCGCAAATCGCTGGAGGCCTCTCCATGAAAATCCCCGGTCTTAGCTAAGAAGTCCAATCGATGGCCGTCGATCCGCTCACCCAGCTCATCCATGAATTAGGAAAGCTCCCTGGAATAGGCGCACGAACAGCCACCCGCCTCGCCTTTCATATCCTCCAAAGCCCTACCAGCTACGCGGAATCGTTGGCAGAAGCATTGATGGAGGTGAAGCGTTCGCTCGGATATTGTTCGATTTGCGCCAATCTCACGTCGGCGGATCCTTGCGCGATTTGCAAAGACAGTCGCAGAGGCGACAAGCAAATCCTCGTGGTCGCCCTCCCACAGGATTTGATGGCCATCGAACGCACGGGAAATTTCCGGGGCCGTTATCACGTATTGCACGGCCTGTTGGCCCCCCTCGACGGCGTCGGCCCTGACGACCTTAAGATAAAATCGCTACTACACCGGCTCAAAGACCCAGAATTGGAGATTATTCTCGCCACGAGTCCAAACGTTGAGGGAGACGCCACCGCCCTTTATTTGGCCAGCTTGATCAAGCCCCTAGGCTTTAGGGTATCTAGAATTGCGAGCGGTGTACCGATAGGTAGTGAATTGGAATACGCCGATGGCGTTACAATCAATCGCGCAATCGAAGAGCGCCGTACCGTTTAGGCGCATAGTCATTGGCCGCGGCCAACGCAAACTGGTACAATCCTGTTCAATCCAAAAGTTAATCTCTGTTTGAGGAATTCTGTTGTATGCGTTTTTTCCAATCACGGATTGGTCAAAGCGAAGCGATTCAAGGAGACCCCGACATGCCTCGAAAGCTCTTAATCCTCGCATTTGCGCTCATGGGCATGCTGCTCTCCTCTTGCATCATCCCGCATCACGGCCGCAGCCGCCACCGGGTACACTGCCGAAAAAGTTGTGTCCAATGGGGCTATAAACAGAATTGCAATACCCGTTGCCGCGCCTGGCGCAATGGCATTTGCATCGACCAACGCCCCAATTGCAGCAAGAAACGGTTCTGCGTGGCGTATGCAAAAACCTGCGGTTGAGAACCGAGTTTCGGAACCCCAATGGCAATGAAACCCAAATTCCCTCTTGCGTCCCGTGTGGAGATGACCCAAATCGTCTTGCCCAGCGATGCAAACGCACTGGGTACCGTATTTGGCGGCAAAGTCATGCAATGGATCGACGTGGCCGCAGCGGTAGCCGCGCGCCGACACGCGCTCGGTACGGTGGTCACCGCCTCGATGGATAGCCTTCAGTTTATCGAGCCGGTTCAGCTCGGTGATGTCGTGGTGCTCTACGGGATGATCAATCGCGCTTGGCGCACCTCAATGGAAATCGGGGTGCGGGTGGAATGTGAAAAAGCGAGCGATGGAAGACGGCTCCATGCGGCGAGCGCTTATCTTACTTTCGTGGCGCTCGACGAAGAAGGACGCCCCAGGACCGTTGGCCCCTTGCAGCCGCAAAGCGACGACGAAAAGAGACGCTTTGAAAAAGCTGACGATCGACGCAAAATGAGGCTGGCCGAGCGCGGGACGAAACGCCAATGAACGAGGAATTCGCCGGTATCCTAATGCGGTTGGTCCATGACGTGAACAATCCGCTGGCCGTCGTCCTGACAAATCTGCGCTACCTCGCGGATAAAATAGAGGACGGAGACTTATCCGACGCTGCGAGTGAATCGCTCGTTTCCGCCCAACGAACCTCGAGAATGCTCACCGATGCCGCAGATCTCGGTCGGCTCGCCAAGAATAGCTACGCCATAGAGCGCCGCCCCATCGATCTAGCCGAACTCGCCCCCGTCGTTTACGAGGCAACCGTCCCGGTATGGCACCGCCGTGAACTCAAAATCGAGCTCCCGGCGCTTGAAATCAAAACTGATCCCGCACTCTTGGGGCGATCGCTGATCAACATCGCCGACCACTGCCTGGCGCGTACACCGGCCGGGGGACATACCCTGTTGCGAGCCCGGGACGAAGAGGATGCCGTCTGTATCGAGTTCCTCGACCAGGCCTTGCCCTTCCCTCCTGGCCATCTGGCGAGCTTTCTCTGCCAAGACCTCCCCGAAATCACCGGAAGGGGTGAAGGATTTCGCAATGACCAGGGAATAGGTTTATATTTCGCAGGTCAGGCAGCACGGGCATTGGGGGCGCAGGTCGCCATCCTGTCGCCGGGGCTGGCCGGCACTGGGCTAACGTTTCAGCTTCGCTTCCCACGTGGCGCGGAGTGACAGAAAAGATTAATAGATCTTGAATTGATGAAAAAGTTTTGTTATTCAGTAACTTCAGGCTCATCCTAGCAGTCCCACCAAGAAGGAGCAGTCGGGTATGAACCCTGACATGGTCATGTACGAAGAGGAGTTTGAGCAGATCCAAGGGGTCTGCCAACGCCTGCACCGCGATGCGCACGCGAAAGCGGTATTGCTGATCGACAAGAACGGTCAGCTCATCGCCGAATACGGCGAGATGACCGGCGTGGATACCACCTCCCTCTCTTCACTCACCGCCGGTAATGTGGCGGCCACTGGCGGTATTGCCAAACTACTGAAGGAGAGCGAGTTCACCGGACAGTTTCATGAGGGTGAACATACCAATGTTCTAATCACCATCATCGCGCAACGCGTGATCTTGGTGATTCTTTTTGACGAGCGTTCGTCTCTTGGTCTGGTTCGCCTACGGGTGAAGCGGGCCGGACAAGATCTCTCGGCTATTTTTGACGCCCTGCTCGCCAAGGCGGAACAACCTTCTGGTCCGTCGATCTTCTCCGAAATTACGGATGAAGATATCGACAACCTATTTAACGATTAATGTCGTTTATCAATTACTCATCGCGTGAGATCAACTGCAAGATCGTTTATTACGGTCCGGGCCTTTGCGGTAAAACAACCAACCTGCAATATATCTACGCCCGCACCAATCCGGAGCATAAAGGGAAGATGATCTCCCTTGCTACCGAAACGGAACGAACGCTCTTCTTCGATTTTCTTCCTCTATCTCTCGGTGAAATTCGCGGCTTCAAAACCCGTTTTCATCTCTATACTGTACCTGGTCAGGTTTTCTACGATGCCAGCCGAAAGCTGATCCTCAAAGGGGTCGACGGTGTGGTCTTCGTCGCTGATTCGCAGATTGAGCGAATGGAAGCAAATATCGAAAGCCTGGAAAACATGGAATACAACCTGCTGGAACAAGGCTACGAATTGGCCAAGGTCCCCTGGGTTATGCAGTACAATAAACGCGACCTGCCGAATGTGGCACCCATCGAAGAAATGCGCGAACTACTCAACGAAGCAAACGTCGCTGAGTTTAACGCCGTCGCCACAACGGGCGAAGGTGTGTTTGATACGCTCAAGGCCGTCGCGAAGAAAGTTCTTACCGAGTTGAAGCGCGGTGGAAACCAATAACAGCGCGAGTTCTTCCCGGCGCTACCGTCTGCGTAGCGATAGCCTAAAGATCACCGAAGGCAAAGTCGGCGATCATTCTCACTACCTCCTCGAAGATACCGAAAGCGGCAACCGACATCGCCTCTATGCTCTCGAATACCGTGTCGCTATGCTTCTCGATGGCGAGCGAAAAGCGGATGACATCAGTCAAATGCTTTTCGATGAAGTCGGCTTTCGAGCAGCCCCTATCGACGTCGATCGCTTCGCAACCCAGTTGCTAGCCTTAGGCTTTGTCGAAGTCGTTAGCTAGCCTCCTCACAACCTTCGCTGTCGCTGTTCAAAAAAGCCGCTATTTTTTCTTTCGAGGTGTACGGGTGTTGTTCGATAGCGCTGAGCGACTGTCTCGCTAACCAAAAGCGAAGGAAATTGTTTTCGGCCTGAGCGGTTTTCAATTGTGCTAGGCGCGATTCGGCTTCTTTTTGCTCAGCGTGGATCGATTCCAATCGCGGCGGGTCGCGATCTTCACCATAGCCAAAAGTATCCTGGCTCCAGATCACCCAAAGCTCGGTCTCCGAAGCCATCGGCCGAACCTCTATCGGTCCAGGGCTTCAGTCGCCAATTCGTACGATTTGCTCGGTTCGTCGGTAGATGATTCCAACAGGGTCTTCGCTTCGGCCAACTGCTTTTTCGCTTCCTCCGGTTGCCCGGTTTCAGCCAGCAATAGTGCGAGCTCGCTGCGCAGATTATGATCGGAGGGCAATCCTTCGACCGCTTGCTGTAGGAGAGGAAGCGCGATGAGAGCGTCTCCTTTGCGCTGCAGGATAAGACGCCCCAGATTCGCTTTTCCGCTAGGCGATATCGTTTCCATTTGCTCGGCATGCCAGTAGTAACGCTCGGCTTCCTCCGTTTCTCCGGCACGGCAAAGATTGTCTGCCAGCGCGTTGAGAAGCGGCGCGCCCTTTTTTCGCGGTGCATCTTCTAGCGCCACCAAATACGCTTCTGCTGCGGTTCGCGCATCACCCTGTTTTTCCGAAATCGAGGCCAGGCGAGCCAAAAGCAGATATTTATCCGCCGCAAAATGAAGCAGCTTTTGCCCGTCGTATAGTGAAAAGGCACCGGTGGTATCGTCGGCGGCGAGCAGTGAATCGAGTGCGCTATCGAATCGCTGAAGACTTTGACCGACAACCCATTGCAGCAGAAATTCCAATAGCAAAATGGGAGCAAACGCGATGAGCAAATAGATGCCCTTGAGCCCGAGGGAGCGACCGATGTACAGGGCGACGATGACCAGGATGAGGTAGAGCCAGCGCTTCGGCCAAACCACGAATTTGAGGCGATCTTTCATGGGCGCAGCCTACGCCAAGATCTGCAAACGCTCCACCTTAAGGATATCGCCGATCATCGTGATCCCCATTTGATCGTCGGCGATCTTTCCCACCACCTCAGCGCGGGCCCCATCCACAAAGCCACTCCCGCCAGTCAACTGGTAGACCACTCCCTGGTCGGTAACCAGAGACCAGGCCCCGGCCGCCATATCACTATATCTTAATGTTCCCGTATACTTAGGCATTGTTCAGACCTTTCACAAACCGAACGATAGACACGTCACCCACACTCTAGCGTGAGACTAACGCTAATACGTCGCTTGCATAGGAAATAGCCCGGATCCTCTTTTTTTCCCAATAATTTTCACTCGGTAGGGGTTATTAGAAGGAGGAGGGCCGATGATAAAATACGACGTCTGCCAACTGAGCGCACAACTTTTTCACAACTCGGGCGTTGGTAGAGACAAGATTGCCCCAGCGCGGACCCTAGGCTAGCATGCCGGGGGCTTGTAAAGGAGCATCGGTGGCGCTGGAGCAATACGGCGACGAGGCGCTTATGGAAGCGTATCGAGATGGAGATTCGCGGGCGTTTGAGGTGCTCTTAAACCGGCATCGCAGGCCCGTCTTCAGCTTCCTATTGCGTCAGGTGGGAGATCCCACGCTCGCCGAGGATTTATTACAAGAGGCGTTTTTGCGGATCATCCGCAATGCGTCCAGCTATGAGCGTCGGGCCAAGTTCACCACTTGGTTCTACACCATCGCTCGGAATCTTTGTCGAGACCACGGCCGCAGGGCCAAACATCGCAAACATTCATCGCTGGATGCACCGCTAAGCAAAGAGGAAAAGGGTGGTTCCCTAGGAGATGTTGTGCCGGATAAGGGTCCCCAAGTCGATCGCCAAGTTATGAGCCGACGACTCAAGGGTCGACTCGAAGAGGCTATCGGCCAGTTGGGTCCAGAGCAACGGGAGGTATTTTTGTTGCGCGAGGGCAGTGCCCTCTCATTCAAACAAATCGCTGAAATCGTGGGCTGTCCGGAAAATACGGTGAAAAGCCGTATGCGCTATGCCCTGGATAACCTTCGCAAAGCACTAGAAGAGTACCGCGAACTCGCCACCGCGGTACAATAAGGGGTAAGGCAAAGACGTCATGGACTGCAAACACGTTGAACCGCTCTTGATGGACTTTCTCTATCACGAGCTAGAGGCCGCTGAGCAACGCCCCCTTGAGGCGCATTTGCAAAGTTGCGCCGATTGCAGCCACGACTTGCAAGAGCTCCGACAAACCCGAGAAATGTTCGGCCAATTGGAAATGGTCGAGCCGTCTCCTGAAATAACCACGTTGCTCTTGGAAGAGGCGAACAACGCCCTGAAAGAGCGAACCAACACCTTCTGGCAGCGCCTCCGAGAATATCTCCGCCCCATGGTTCTTCATCCCGCCGCGGCCGGCGCGTTCACGCTGGTCTTGATGTTGGGGGTGGGCTTTCTTTTTTATCAGAAAGACCTCGGCGGCAATATGGCAGATGAGGGGGCGCTCATCGATCCGCCGCCCGCGGCAAGCCCTGCGGAAATTGCGAGTGCGCATCGCTCCAACGAGGAAAAAGATACCAAGGAAGAAACAAAGGCAGTTGCCAAAGAAACCGAACGGTTCGCGGGAGCCAAACAACAAGCGGACAACGATAGGGCACCGACGCAACAAATGCCCGCTACGCGAAGTGGGGCCGACAAGAATGCCGTTGCGCGAGCCATAGCCGACGATAGCCTAGGCTCCCTGGGCCAGGTAGGATCGAGTTCCGGCAGAAGTAACGACGGCTGGAATGCAAAGGGTGGGTTGGCCAAACCGGGTAGCGGTTCCGCGACAGGCACACGGGTTAGGAAACGCTCGCGTAGGTCGGCCAGCAAGAGGGTCACCTACGGCAAACGCGACCAGAACGTGGATGTGCAAGATCCCTTCGCCGAAGCGCCTGCGGCCAAAAGCAAAAGAGGCGCAAAGAAGAAACTGCTCAGCGGCTATATCCAAAGCCAGAACAAAGCACCTGCGCGGGTTGAACAGAAAAAATCCGAAGGTGAATCACCGAAAGCGATTCTCAACCGACTGGCCCGCGCAGCAAAGAAGGGTCTCTGTGACGAAGCCTACGGCTTGGGTGATTCGCTTATTCGGCAGCGGCCCAATGACAAGGCCGTGGTCACAAGATTGCTCAAGCGATGCACGACCGTCATCGCTAAGCGCTCGCGTTCATCCGTCCGCGACGCGCAAAAGAAATTTCCCATGCTCAACGATGTGTTGACCGGGGAAGTAGAACGAAACCAGGCGCAGGCGAAAGCCGGCAAATCAACGCCCCAGGGCTATAAGGCTTCGCCCAAAAGAGCCGCCCGCAAACGTTCGGCCAGCAAGCCCACTCCGCGAAAGGCCGCCGCTGCCGAAAAGAGTTCGTCCGACGCGCCATCCAAGCAGGCCCCCGCAAAGACAACCGCCTACTAGGCCCCCTCCCTGCAGGTCACCCTATGACATCAGAAACACGAGGCCGACTCTGGTTATTCAGCACACTGCTGATCAGCATCTGTATCGGGTGCCACTCCGAGCCCAATTCAGGAGCCGATTCGGGACCCGGCTTGGAAATCGACAGCGCCATTTCGCCGCCAGTCGACCTCTCCGAGGCCATGGCACCTGATAGCGTTCCCCCTATCGACCAGGGCCGCACCGTCGATCTCCCCCCAGAGGATTCGCCCTCTATTCCGGTGGCAGATTTCGGCCCCGATTCGGCCACGCCCTTTAGCCAATGCGGCGGCATTTGTGCTCAACAGAATCTCAAAGCGAGTTTCGGCAGCGCGACTGTCCCTTTCGAGCGAGCGATCTACGGCCTAGAAAAGAACGCTCAAGGTAAATGGAGCATCTATATCGAAGCCCTTCATGGGGGCTTTAGTGGTTGTCCACAGCAGAATTCGCCATCGCCCGACCGCACGCTGATCATCACGGGCATCCCGCTTCCGACCGGACCAACTACACTGACCCACACTCAGGGGCTTTCGGTTACGTTACTGGATTTTGAAGGTTCTCTCATTTCCCTTCCAGTTGCCAAGGCGACAAGCATTCAGGTCAGCGTGGTCGCTGCCAACGTCTGCACCGCTTGCGTTGGCCAAGCACCTCCAGCTGATATTGATGGCTTCGTCGCTCTCGACCTGCAGGCAACCTTCGCCGAAGGCACCGTCTCCGGTCATCTATACGCCGAACACTGCGATAGCCTCGACCTCTAGACGCCACTTCCCTACAGGTGCCCACAGGTCATCGCCGCCAACGGCGTTGGCGTTTCCCGCCTGTGCGAATGCCATTCGCGGAAGATCATTCTTTTCCCAGGTTGGCATAGGAAATGCTTTGCATGGGGCGTGTGTAGGCCCAGATAGCCTGCGCACGTATCGGGGGCCAATTGGGCCATTCCCCTTCTGTCGGTGCCGGTGATAGTATCCCCGGACACTCTAATACATTGGTCGAAGGTCGAGGTTTCGCATGCTCATGCTTTACATCTATCTTGCGTCGTTGGTACTTGGCGGCATTTTTCTTGGCGCCTCCATTTTTGCGGGTGGCGATCATGACGCTGAACTCGATGCAGATGTCGATGTCGATGTTGACGCCGACCATGACCTCGATATCGACGTTGATGCAGACGCGGATGCTGATATTGATGCCGGTGCAGACGTAGCCACCGAAGGTGTCGACTTCGCCGATTTCTGGCTACCGTTTCTGAGCGTACGATTTTGGGTTTTCTTCTTAACCTTCTTCGGGCTCACGGGAACCCTGTTGAACCTGCTCGGACTCGCTGGAAAGTTTACGACAATGGGTGCTGCGGGCGGCGTTGGTGTCACCTGTGGTTTCGCGGCCGCTTCCATCATTCAGCGTTTGAAGCGCAGCGAATTGGGGCGCGTTCCCGGTACCGAAGCCTATAAAGGTGTGGAAGGAAAAATACTGCTGCCCATCTCGGCTGAAAGCCGCGGCATGGTTCGCATTAGCGTCGACGGGCGTCTGGTTGACCTACGCGCCAAAGCCGATGAAGGCGTCACGCTAGAACGTGGCGAGAAAGTACTCTTGATAGATTACGCCGAAAACGAAGCGCATGTGGTTTCGGCGAAAGATTTGAGCGAAACGACCTAGCGAATGCTATCGGTCGAGAGGAGGATGGAGGAAAAATGTCTAGCGCTGATATTAATGGCCTGATCAAGGTCGCATCTGTCGCTGCTGGTTCAGCGGTATTCCTACTGATGATCTTTATCATCATTAAACGTTTTCTCTATATTTGCCGCCCCAACGAGGTGCTGATCTTCTCCGGGCGCAAATACAAAATGCCCGACAATACCTTCCGTGGGAATCGCGTGGAGTTTTCGGGCCGTCATTGGCGCCGCCCCATCGTCGAAAAAGTGGACCGTATGAGCCTGACGATCTTCACCATTGAGATCATCAGTAAGGATGCCTATTCCCGCGATGGTATTCCGCTAAGCGTCCGAGCGATCGCGAACGTCAAAATCGCCAACGATCGAAAGTATATTCACAACGCTATCGAGCGATTCTTGGGCCAACACCGAGATGCATTGCGTCGCGTTGCTCAGGAAACCCTAGAGGGCAACTTACGCGGGGTTTTGGGTACCATGACCCCCATCGAGGTCAACGAAGACAGGTTACAATTCGCCGAACGCCTCGCGCACGAAGTCGATGATGACTTCAACAAACTCGGTTTGCAGCTGGATACCCTGAAGATTCAACACGTCACCGACGACCGCGAATATTTGGCCAGCTATGGCCGTCAGCAGGTTGCGCAGGTTATCCGCGATGCGGAGATCGCGGAATCCGATGCCAAAAACGAAGCGAATAAGAAAGCCTCCGATGCAAAGAAGCGGGGTGAGGTCGCTCATCATGATGCCGACCGCTTGATCGTCGAGCAACAAAATGAGCAGCGCCGTATCGCAGCAGATCTCCACGCCCAAGTTGAAACCGAGCAGAAGAAGGCGGACGCCAAGGGCGCTGAAACACGTTTTGAGGCCGAGCAGAAGCTCCAAGAGGTACGCAAAGTTCTGCAGCAACTGCGCCTCAAGGCTGAAATCGAGCTCCCGGCAGAAGCGCAGAAGCGCGCCCAGGAGTTGATCTCCCGTGGCAACGCCGCGCCCATCGAAGAAGATGGCCGAGCCGTGGCCATGGTGCTCGATATGTTGGCCAAGGAATGGACCGAGGCCGGCCCTCAAGCTCGCGACGTTTTCTTGGTCCAACAGGTCGAGGAACTGATGGCAACGATCGTTGGCAAAATGAGCGCGCTGAAAGTTGGCGAAGTACACGTCATCGACTCCGGCGATGGCTCTGCACTGCCAAACTATGTTTCAGGGTTTCCCGCCACCGTAACGCGGGTATTGGAAACTCTGAAGGAGACCACGGGCATCGACGTGACGCAGATCTTGAGGCCCTCCAACGGTGTTCCCGCCAACGGGCGGCCGAAAACGCCGGATAGTGGTGGAAGCCTCTCGCATTCGATGCGCTCGTAGGTAGGTAGGGATTCAATTTCTCGGACTCAAAGGAGATACTATGTCAGCCATCGCAGTCATCGTAGGTGTTTTGGTGATCGGCGTCGTCGCCATCGCCCTCACCATTAAGAAACTGCTTTTCATTTGCCAACCCAACGAAGTGTTGATCTTTTCCGGCGGCCGCACGGCCGGTACCGGCGCGGGCGCATCCGTTGGCTATAAGGCCATCAAAGGTGGGCGGAAGATCAAGGTTCCTCTGCTCGAGGTCGTGAACCGTATTGAATTGACGAATATGGCCATCAACGTCGGCGTCGCCGGTGCGTATTCCAAAGGCGGCATTCCGCTTAACGTCGATGGCGTCGCGAACGTCAAAGTCGCCGGCCAAGGCCAAATTCTAGACAACGCGGTCGAACGCCTGATGGGTAAACCCAAAGCGGAGATTATGCAGATCGCCCGCGAAACCCTGGAAGGAAATTTGCGCGGTGTCTTGGCGACCCTCACACCGGAAGACGTCAATAGTGACAAAATCAAATTCGCCCAAAGCCTCATGGAAGAAGCCACCGACGACCTAAGCCGGCTGGGGCTGGTATTGGATACGTTGAATATCCAGAATGTATCTGACGAAGACGGCTATCTCGACGCCATTGGTCGACAGTCTTCGGCGGTTGTGCGCAAGAATGCCATCGTGGCCGAGGCCGAGCGCAAAGCGGAAAGTGTTCAGCGAGAAGCCCACAATAGGCAGGATACCGAACTCGTACGCATCGATAACGCTATCCAAACCCTAAAAGCGGAAACCCAAAAGCAGGTGACGCAAGCGCAAACGAGTCAGGCCGCGCTGGTGGCCGAATCACGCGGTGAAATCGCCGCCTTGGTGGCTGAGGCAGAAGCCGAGATTGACGTGCAGAAGGCACGTATGTCTCGCGTTGAAAAACAGCTAGAAGCCGACGTGATCACCCCCGCCAGGGCGAAAATGGAGGCTGCTATTAATGAGGCCCGCGGTGATGCAGCCAAGATCATCGAGGAAGGTAAGGCGAAGGTTTCCGCTCTCCGACAAATGACGACGGTCTGGAAGACCGCAGGCGATGCGGGCCGCGATATTTTCTTGATGCAGAAACTCCACCCACTCATCGAAACAATCACCGATACCGTCGTTGGCGTCAAAGTCGACAAAGTCACGGTATTGGGCACAGGCGGCGGAAATGGCGCCGGCGATTTGGCGTCCCAAGTCATTGCGGGCAACGAAAAGATGAAAGCAGCGTTGGGTGTTGACGTGGTCGGCGCACTACAGTCGCGGCTGGCCCAGCCCGCCGAGGTCGTCACGCCGACAGAGGTATCGGCTCCCGTCATCGAGGCACAGCCCGAGGTAGCGAAAGCCATTCCAGCGCCCAAGGCGCGGCCGGCCAACACGGCGCAGCGCCGAATGGCAGCACCACCCCCCGCCGCTACTCCGGCACGGCCGGTCGGCTAGGCAACGGCGCTCAAAGCCGATTGGACGCATCTACAGACCAACCATGCTAGGCTTACCCTGTTACCTTGGCTGCCGCATCGGCGCCTTAAGCAGGAGTGTCCTCTGACTGAGATACCACGCTCATCCGCGAAGAAGCCCGAGGAAAAGGGTGGTGGAGGCCTTGGCTGGCTGCTTTTCACGCTCGGCATCATAGGGCTCTGGCTACCCGCGTTCGTCGTGGTGGGCAGCCTAGCGTCGCGTATTCATCCGAGTACGTATTGGATGCTTTCAGCCGCGATCTTCCTCACCCTCTTCATTCCCTTTTTGGTCGCCGCATGGCTGAGGGGCATTCGCCGCAAACAGGGTATGGCGCGAGCGAGGATTCGGCCTCGGCGCCGCACCGTTATCGGTTTCAGCAATCTGGCGCTATTGCTCGGGGCTGTCTTAGCCATTCCACAAACCACAAAGGTCGCTCTGAAAACTTCGGGCAGCTGGCCCACGGAACTCATCCTCAGTGACTCTGAAGGCAACACGCGCGGGGTTCGGATCAGCCGCAAGATAGTCAATTGGCTTGCGGCTACTCTCCCCGGACCGGAACCGGCCATACCCACCGACAATCTCGCAACGCCACGCATCGTAAGAGACGGTGGCGTAGCCGATGCGATAGAGCGTCTCGACGGGCGAGAAGATGCGGAAATCCCCCCCCCCGAGGGAGACGAGGATGGCGAGGAAGACGCTTCGGAGATCACTCTGGCATTCGAACGCAGGGGAAGCGCCATAATCGTGCCGGTCCAACTCGGTAACGGCCGCGACACCATCGATGTAAAAATGATCTTCGATACAGGCGCTACGCTGACAACGATCGATAGCGCAACCATGGAAAGCCTCGGCCTCGTAACAGCCGATTCCACGCCGACGATCTCGGTACATACCGCCAACGGCAAAGCGACGCGGCAGATCTTGACCGTAGACGAAATCTCCATCGGTGCCGCGCGAGTGCGAGGAGGATTAACCGTCGCGCTCTGCGAACCCTGCGCCCAAGGCGATGTGGTCGGCCTTTTGGGTTTGAACTATTCCCGACATTTTCGGGTCATTTTGGATACCGATGCCGGCAAACTGAAGTTGAAGAGAAAACTCCCCTCTCCCGGACATCTGGCAGATATCCGCCCCTTTATCTCGTTCAAAGATATCAACGGTATTCGTCGGGGAAAGAAGTTGGAAGTATCGCTAACCCTAGAAAACAAATCCGACCGCGCGCTAGAAGAAGCCGTCGTGGCGGTGATTTGGGAAAAGAAACGCTACTACCAAAACGCCGGCTTCATCTCTCCGAATACGAGCAAAGACGTTTCCATAAAGGCCAAGCTCGACGACAGCAGAAAAGGCACGGCCTTCAAAGTCGAACTACATCAAGCCCGCTGGTAGTTGGCGATGACGCCTATTTAATCAATCTCAATGGAATGGGATGGGCGCGAATGCGGATTTCCTGGCCGTAGCGAATGCTTTGCCGGCGGTGGGGGCCATCTCCCCAAACTCGACCCTGGCGCACACGGTTGGTTAGCAGCAGACTTTCGCCGTTTTCGATGAAACCACCAATTTTTCCTCTGGGCGTGCCGGGCGGAAAATACGGCTCGCGTACGATGTATTGCAGTCGCTTCGAGCCCAGGGCCATTTTGCTGCCCCCCGATGATCGAATCGCGGCAGTTGAACCCGTGGGTGCACATACCCAAATACCTGAACCGCGGATGGCCTGCCAATCTTTCGTTCGCGCTTTGCCCCACAGGCCGTCGACTTGCGCCAGTTGAAAGCGGGTTTGATTGGCTGGGCATGGATGGCAGAAGAGGACGTCGTTCAAACAGGGGCCTAAAACGGGCTCATCGTCTACGAGAACTTGTAGGCGGGTGAGGTTGCGGGGTCTAAGCGTGCCTTCGCGCAGGTCGCGAATGATGGTTGGTAGCTGCGTGACGATACCACCGCAAAGTGCACCGATGCTTGAGCGGGGATCTGAATTGATACCCAGCAACGGCGTATCGTCGAGTCGATAGCGCGCCACATCCAAAAGCGTACCGTCGCCCCCCAGACTGATCACAAGATCGTATTTGTTGAGTGACCTATTTTGTCCACGCACCCGGTACTGCGCATCGACCTTCAAGCGCGAAAGTGTTCGCTTCAATTTCTCGAAGGCTTTTTCCTGTGCTTGATGGCTACGCAGCATCCGTTGAGCCACGGGGTCTTTCCGACGGATCGCGCTGGAAACCGCACTCTCGCGATGTTCCTTAACGTAGATCTGATAAGCGCTCTTGCGATAGACAACCAGCGCGCGTTCTAATTTCACTGGCCTCCCTCCTCTAAACTGCTCGCGATCTCTGCTAGCAGCGGCCATGACCAACTATGACGAATTTCCTCGGGTAACCTGCCGCAGCGTTCAGCGAAAGCCCGCAAGAAACGCCCCGTCGTTGCATTAGGATACCCTCCACCCCCCAGAGGACCAAAATCCTCCTCGTAGGGCTGGTAGATTTCCTTCAACCTACGGTCACGCTCACTTTTTGCTACGATGGACGCCGCCGCCACGACCGGGTGATCGTTGTCGGCCCGATTGAAAGCCTCCAACTGCGGGTATTCTTCGCTCAAGGACGAAAAGAGGCGCTTACCGTCAGCAATAATGGCGCGTGTCGGTGGGCCATCTGCAATAACCCGACGGGCCAGATCCCGTTCCAGCTCATTGAGCCCCCCCTGGGCCACCCAACGGTCGACCTCTTTCGCCTCAGCATAGTGCACGCTCACCGTGCAGAATTCCGAGATTTCGGCCGCGAGCTGGGCACGCTGCAGCTTCGCCTTCGAGCTTGACCCATAGGCCTTGGAATCCCGCAACCCCAAGGCCTTCAACCTAGGATAATCTACGTCCTCGACAAAAACGCCGCAGAGCACCAACGGACCGACCACGGGGCCCCGCCCCGCTTCATCAATTCCCAGCAGCCAGCTCATTTTTCAGCTTCCCCAACTTCCCCAATTTGATCGGCTCCCAATTGAGTGATCAGGCTGAGCAATGGCTGGGCCAAGCGCAACTCAATATCCATCCGCTTCATCTGCAATTCCCGACGTAAACCCTTCAACTGCTCCCTTTGAGCCGCCACACCGTTTTCCTGCCATTCCGTCAATGGGCTGAGCAACTCACCTTCAAGATCCAGGCGTTTACGCTTCAGGGCCTGGCGAATCGGCTCAACCGCTATCTGCAATTCGGGCAATTGGCTATTAAAAAATTGGTCGATCCACCCACCGTGGAGAAAGCCGCGTACAAACGAAAGATATCCGCGGTAGACCTGCTCCAATAAATGAAGGTGATGCGCAAAACTGCCGCTAACTTCTTCGACGCGAGCCGTCAGTTCCGGCAGGCGTGTATCCGTCGAGATTTCCCGTATCGCCGAAAGGATATCTTCCTGTCCGCGCATAAAACGTTGACGCAAGCGTAGGTGCGAATCGTTGGCGTGCTTGCCAATACCTTCCTGCAATAAATCGAGTAGGTAGTCTTTATCCGCTGCCGTCGCCTCGTTCTCGCCGAGAATCCAACGCCGTGGCCGCACAAATTCCACAATCTCCTTTGCAGCACTGACGTAGGTTTCACTCAACTCGGCCGCCAACTGCGGGCGTTCGTCAATGATGAGAGAAGCCTGGCCCAATTGGTCGAGGTCTTCCGTTGCTTTCGCTAAAACGCCTTCGGAATACTGAACCTGGGAGAGGATGCCTTGTAGTCCCCGGTCGGCTTCGGTCAAGACCTCTCGTAAACGCCGTTCGGCTGCTGCCTGTTTGATTCGACGGCTGCGACTAAAGATCCGCTCCTCCAAAAACCGTCGCAACTGGGGAAACTCGCTATTCTGCAAGGCCTCCGCGTCTTCTTCTACGATCGCCTTCAGCGCCTGCCGGGACGATACCGGCATCAGACCCTCGATCAAATGTGAAAAACCCGCCTCGATATGAGCGACCACGTCTTTTCGTTCTTCTTCATTCAAGCGGTCGACCTTGTTGAGCACCGCCACGGTCTTCAGCCGCTGTTTGCTAATGATCGTCAACGCTTCTTCTTCGGTCTGCTTTCCCGCTTGGTCTGCCGCAAAAAGCCAAACCACTGCATCCGCGATTTCAATATACTCCCGCGCGGTTTCCTCGTGTTCGGGTACCAGCGAATTCAGCCCCGGCGTATCGACGACGTTGACGCGTTGAAGTTCCTCTGACGGATAAAGCAATTCCACCACGCGAATCTTGCGCGCCTCCGCATCGTTCAGTTTTCGCAGAAAAGGACCAACTTCATCCCAGGAGAGCATTTCCTCTCGATCGTCACGCCAAAGGATGCGAGCCCTTTGCTCTTCACCATATTTGAGGATATTGATCGTCGCCGTGGTTGGCGTAATTCCCATCGGCGCAATCTTCTCACCGATCAACGCATTGACGAAGGTGGACTTACCGGTATTGAATTCACCCATCACCGCAACCAACAAGGGCCGATCGAAGTCGTTTTGAATGCGCAAAACGACGGGCCCATATTGGGAGAGTTCCGCGTTGGCCAACATGAGCTGTTGTGCTCGCCTCAGCAGCGGGTAGAAGGCAATCGCCTTGCCACTATCGGCTTGGGGCGCGCTCAAGGCGCGGTAGGTTTCCGCCAGCGCTTCCTCGACTACCCTATTTTCGCCGCTGAGCCGCATGGCCGCGCGGAAGCATAGAAGCGCCTTTTCCAATTCGCCTGTACGTCGATAGTACAGCCCCATGGAAAACCGCGTTGCTGAGGTTTCTTTTTCCGCCAAGGCTCTTGCGAAAAGAGCCACGGCATCTACCTCATCGGTGGCGAAAAGCGCCGACGCCGAAAGTCCGAGCGAATCGTTCGGCGCGAGTTCCAGTAGAGCCTGCGCCTGCGCCTCAAGCTCCGGGGGGGCCCCCGCCTCTAGCTGAAGTTTCACAATGCTGCGGCCCAGACACAGTCGTTCGTATGCCACAGACTTCTCGGACAGTTTTAATGCGATAAGATAATGATTGAGGGCCTGCTTCTTTTCACCCAGAGCTAAATACACCTCAGCAAGCCCCTGATGGGGGTACGGTTGCTGGCGGTCTAAATCCATGGCGCGGAGAAACGCCTGCTGGGCGGCGGCTGGGTCTCCTAGAGCGAGTTCTGCCTTGGCCAATTGCGTATAGCTGTGGGGCCAACCGGGATGCGCCTCGACCATCCTTAGAGCGGCCAATCGCGATTCGGCGAATACGCCCAGCGAATGGAGAACCTCCGCAAGTGACGACAAAGTCTCGCGGCTGACAACCGCCGCTGTCGCCGCTTGGCTTAGTGCATGACGTGCGAGGGAAAGGTTTCCGATCCGGTGGTGGGCCCTGCCCAGGAGTGCGACAACCGCCAGGTCTTCCGCTCGCCCTACCGCAACGGCTTTGCGCAGTTCGCGGATAGCGCGTTCTGTATCATCTCTTTCGAGGTAGATCTCTCCGGCCAGCGCATAGAGTTCGGCTAACAGTACGTCATCGGGGCGCGCGCGAATGGCTGATCGCGTTTGCGTCAGAGCATTTTCGGCATCGCCTGATTTCCACAACGCCTCAGCCAACACCGCGAGAATTTCGGCATCGTCTTTCTTCAATTCAGCGGCGCGCTGAAGGCTTTCGACCGCCCGATCAGACCGATGACGGGCCAGCTGGACCATACCGAGCAAATACCAGGCTTTGGCGAATTCAGCCTGTGCTTCGACTAATTTAAGGAGTTGCGCCTCGGCGATTACAAGTTCGCCGCCGGCAAATGCCTTCTGGGCGGCTTCGAATTGCGTACGAAAATCGTCGGGTAGCGAGATCTCGTCGACCAAGGCCCGCGCACCTTGGCTCAATCGCTGCCAAAAGCCCATTGTGCGCCCCGCTACTCCTTCGGCTCTGCTGAGACGCTTGAGGCCGGCTCAGACGCAGTGACCCATATCGTACCGCGTAATTGCTCAAGGCTTTTTTCTATTTCAGTGACGGCCGCCTGCTGCGCATCGAGTGTTTGACTCAAAACAGCGGCATCCTGTTGCCGTTCGCCTCTTTCAGAAAGGCTCTTGTCTAAGACCTCTGAGATGCCACGCGTTAGCGCTTCGCCCGCGTTGGTAACAAACTCTGTCAGCCGGCTAGCGAACTGATCAACGATTTCTTCAAACCGGGGCTGAATGGTTTCTGCTGCGTGGTGAATCGCCTCAGGGGCTTTGATCTTAGCCTGCTCCTTTATTTTGGCGCCCACTTTTTCTCTCAAGACCACAGCCAGAATGGGTGCAGCCAGGGTGAGCAGACCGCCCACGAAGGTATTGACGAAAAGAAAGACGGTAGTTCCTAGGGCGCCTAGCGCAAAGACTCCCGCGTCGTAGTGCAGCGTATCTACCTCAAGGTCGACCCGGGTATCTTCTGCCCCTAAGCCGGTCGAAACGGCGTCTAAGACAGAATGTACATTTTCGTTGGTGACCTTGATGATTTCCTCGGCCAAATGCTCGAGCAGTTCGGCGAGCTTGTCGCCTTCCAATTCTGCCCATTCTTTGAATTTATCTTGGATGAAATTATGCAGATAGCGTTTGACGTCGGAAGCGTCAGCCTTCTCTATTTCGGCAGGCAACGCTTCACAGAATGCTTCGACGAAGAGTCGAAGGTCGTGTCGGAGTGTGGCTTTGATCGCATCGCATTCGCTACCCACCCTCTTGACCAGTTGGTTCAGATTCTGTTTGGAACCTTCCAGTTGTTTGTGGATCTCGTCGATCCGCTGGCTAAGCTCTTCCAAAGAAAGCTGCAGACTCCCCCGCTTGATGCCTACGCTGGATTGAATGTACTGGCAGGTTCGCAAACCATCGGAAATGGCATTGTCCAAAAGGACGCGACCACGTTGTTCGGTCAGGTATTTGGTCAAATAGGCGAGAAACGCCGACATGCCGCCGTCTTTTTGATTTTCTTCCAGATACGATCGTGCACTAAGCGAAAAGATCACAGGATCGTCAATTAAGGCTCCCAGGTTTTCCTTCGCGAAGGCAAGGGTTTCTTTCTGCTCGTCTGGGTCGAGTAGATCGTTTTTACCCAGAACGAAAAGGAGTTTGTCTCGGCTGCGCCGCAACAGACGTTGCTGGATAAAGATACGTTCACTGCGTTTGAGTACCTGCGTGCTATCCAAAAGGAAAATGACGGCATCGGCCCGGGGGATATAGCTATAGGTAATTTCCGCGCGAGCTTCGCTAATATCATTTACGCCAGGCGTATCCACCAAGGTAATACGGTCCTGGAGTATTTCCGCCGGGTAGCCCAATTCCAAATAACGAATCCCTTCGGAATGTTCTCCCTCCATCGTGACGTATTCGGCTATTTCAGAGGTATCTACGGCCTGAGTCGTTCCGTCACGGAGCACGGCCCTCGCCGACGGCTCCTTCGACCAAACAATATGATTGATCGTCGCCGTAGTCGGGGTAATGCCCACGGGTAGAATTGCCTCTCCGATCATCGCGTTCACAAATGTCGACTTGCCGTGGTTGAACTCGCCAAGGACCACGAGATTGAATCGTTCGTCGGCGAGCTTCGGCAGGCGAACGGCGATAATATCGGTCTTCAGCGATTGCATGCCCAGCGTTCCGGCTTGTCCAGCCAGTGCCTTGAGCAGAGTGGTGATATTTTCTTTGGCCTCTTTATATTGCTCGATCATCGTCGGTCCCTTCTAGTCCTTACGAAAAATAGCGAGTATTTCGGATACCTCTGCATCGCAAGAATTGAGGCTCGTGCCGTCGACGTCTCCCTCGGGATCGAGAGCGCTCAGGTAATAGTAGGTAGTCGCGAATTTGCGTAACGCTTCAACGCGTTTGGGCAGATAAGGGTGGCTGCGAAATAGCTCGGCAGCGCGGCCCACACCTTCTTGGCTTTCCTCTAGTTGTTTCAGATACTCATCGACGTTGATCTTCTCGGCCAGCTTTTGGCTACCGAGAGCGAGACGAATAAGGGCGGAGGTGGCTTCGCCCAAATCACCGCAACAGAGTATTCCCGCCCGATCGCAGGTAATTTCCGCTCGCCTGGCCCAGGACTGCAACGCCATGATCGCGGGCTGAACGATCCAGCGAACAAAAACGTTCGCCGAATACATCAGATAGTAGAGTGCGGTCATATAGACCACATGGTTGTTTTGGATATGACCGCATTCGTGCCCAATCACGAATTTCAATTCATCCTCGCTCAAATGATCGACGAGAATGCCGTTGAGCACCACGTAGGAATCATCTCGCGTACCCAACGTATGTGCATTGAGCACCCCCACTTCGGGTGCGATATATACGGTAGGAGGTGCGATCTCCAACTTGGCCGAACAATCGGCCGTGATCTTGTAAATTTCGGGAAATTGTTTCTCGGTGACCTTGACGGAAGTGCCAAGAATTTCACTCTTCGCAACATTCTTCCACAAACGTACGGTGGCTTCTACCGCCAAGGTAACGGGCGTCATCCGCTCCAAAGTGCGTAGTACTTTTTGGTCTGCCGGATACGCATAGGCCGCGCCCCCGAACCGAGACTTGTCACCATCGCCTTTGCGTTGTTCGACATAATCCGAAAAATTGAAATCCACCTCAGCCACGGCGATCCTCCATTTCTACAGAACACTTGGGGGCAAATCTACTGCGCCTGCCCGTCTCATACCAGTTTGTCGATAATCTACGGGCTACGAAGCCCAAGACTACCGACTCTTCGGCCCTACGTGCCAATCGCTGGCCAGAAAGAGAGGATGTACCCCCGAAATGGCCGTCCGGTAATGCGCTTGCGTCGCCAGATCAAAGCCCACATAGGATACGGGGGCCGGCACTTGTGTGCCCCCATCGAGCTGGGCCAATCCTTCCAAGCCTAAACCAAGACCGACGTAGTCGATCACTTCATCTGCGGGGTTGCGTAGAATCACCGCGTTGGATTGGGTGGTGAGAGCGTCATAAAATGGAATATTCGCGCCTGTTTGAATATCGCCAAGCGCGAGATTTCCCTGATTATTCTCGAATATATGCACCACCTCACCGGGACTCAACGTCCTACTGGGTAATACGTACGAAACCTCGCTAAGTCCTATGAGTGTCAGAGAATAATCTGCGATATTTCTCGGTGAGGTAGACGCGTTTCGCAGTGAGAGGTAATCGATCGTTCCAGGAAAGACCTCGTGAATCACCAAGGTCCTGTTGGTGCTCAGACAGGGGGAAACCACGCCACAGTCGCTATCGGCACAATCAATCCAGCCGTCGAGATCGTCGTCCTGGCCGTTGTCACAAATTTCAGCGACGGGAGCGGCGTCGACCATGTCGATGGCACTGTCGGACACGCTATCGGGTATGGCATCAAAGGTCAGATCGGGCCCCAAATCCGCCGTGAAGTCTGTTGTGAGATCCACGGGTAGATCAAAGCTCGTATCAGGAGGGAGGTCGATGGGTAGATCGCCCGGTATGTCGAGGCTACTATCGGAGGCAGCATCTGATGTGGCGTCGACCAACGGCGCGTCTATCTCAACATCCTTCGCGAAATCGAATCCCGCGTCCATGGTCGAATCCGGACTAGGCGGTTGGAAATCCGTATTGAGATCGGGTGAATCGTCCGGGCCGTCTGAGTCGGGCGCCGAATCGCCGAAGTCCTGGGGACCGAGATCGGAAACGGGCGGCCCCAGGTCTTCACCGCCGGCAACCTGTCCTCCCGCACATGCGCCTATCATAAGGGCAGAGGCTAGGATATTCATGCGCGCAATCCGCAGGAGCATCGCTGAAGACTAACCCAAAATAACGAAGCGAGCCATGGCCGTCTCAGCCAGAATCGCAGCTGAATGAGCTACTTCAGTTCTTCGACGGCGTTGTCGGTGAGCCCGACGGTCTTACGAAAGATCAGTAATGCGATGACGCCAACCAAAACCGCGAACCAGAGTGTGCAGAGGCGGATGAGCAGGGTCGCCGCAGCCGCGGTGGCCACATTCACCTTCCCCGCGTAATTGAGCAAGGCGGTCATGCCGCCATCGGTCAATCCCAGCCCGCCAGGGGTCGGTAGGCCTCCAAGAGTCGTCGCGCTGTAGATGAAGACGGCGAGGAGCACGGCGATGGTGGTATTGGGAAATCCCCCCAACACGAGATAGAAGCCATAGCATTCGCAGAACCAAGCAGCCAGGGAGAGAAGGGTGGCCCACAGCAAGGGCAGGGGTTTGAACAGTGTCGCCATGCTCTCGTAGAACTCTTCTAGTTTGTGGCCAATTTTAGAAAGCCCGGGAAGCCGGGTAACCAACCTAAGTAGTGCCATCGAAAGCGTTCGTGAACTGATGATTGCCAAGAAGACCAGCAACAGAGAGCTCACTGCAACCAATACGGTCTCGCCTTGGCGAAACGTAAAAAATCCGGCCAGCATGAGAATGACCAAGGCGATCAAGTCGGTGATGCGCTCAGCCATAACCACCGGCGCGGTGCGTGCCATCGGAACCCCTTGCGCCGTGCGCAATAGATAGGCTTTGAGTAATTCACCTATCTTCCCGGGGGTCACGACCATGCTGAGCCCCCCCATGAAGATAGTCAGATTGCGGCCCGTTGGGACCTCCACCGAAAGCGTTCGCAGATAGAAGGACCATTTCAAATAACGTAGGAGGTAGTTTGAAAAGGTGAGCGTCAAGATCGGCAAAAAGCGAATATAGTCGAAGGCGACAAGCGAGCGGCCCAACTCCTCGACGCCGAGATAGATCGCCATTGCCGCATACACGCCGATGCCCAGGACAATGCCGATCAAAAGTCGTCTTAAGAGTTTTCCCATGGTGGCCCCGAACGCTCCTCCAATAGCCATGGGAACTATACGCAGGCGGGCGCCCTCTGTCAGCCTCGCCGCGTCATTCTTCAGCTTTCTCGTCCCTTATCCCCCCCTTCCGGCCCCCACCGCACACGGAAAATGGCGGCCAGACGTAACTTGCTTGACAAGGTATGGGGTAGCCTTCTAGCCTAAACTCTGCCCGCAGGAGGGGCGTGCGCATGTCCGAGAAGAGTAAGCCCTTAGTGCTGGTCGCTGACGATGCCCCGGAAATTCTATCTCTGCTAACCCTGCGACTGCGCAAGGCTGGCTACGACGTTATCGATGCCGCCGACGGCGAACGAACCCTCGAAATGGTGCGCAAACACCATCCCGATCTCGTTATCCTCGACGTCATGATGCCCGGCATGAATGGATGGGAAGTCGCCAAAGAGCTGCGCCACGATGCCCGTTTCAAAGATCTGGGCATCATCATGCTCACCGCCATCGGCGAAAAGATCAATGAAATGACGTCGCCCATCTACGGCGCTGATGAATTCATCGACAAGCCATTCGAATTTGACGATTTGGAAGCCAAGATCAAAAGCGTACTCGCCAAACGAGGCAAATAGCTCCACGCAGCTCTATTGCAGCTTGTTCGTCGAAGACCCGTTCCTAGAACGCGAGCCAATCTCTCAACCGATTAAAGAACCAAATTAGGACGAGCAAGGCCACAACGATCAGGCCTATTCGCGTACCGAACGATGACCCTGTCGTTGTATCGCCATACGAGATCATACCCGCTTCAACAAAGTTCTCACCCGTTGAAAAACGGTCAACGATCTGGTGTTGATGCGAGTGCGTAACAACCATCGCGAGCTGTGGATCATAGACCACAAACCCATTTTCCTCAGCGAAGGCGAAGGCGATTTCACAGAGCGTCAGTGCGCCATCAAATACCCCGTAGTTGATAGCCAAATCGAAACCGAGGAGCACGCCATCTTTTCGATACGGATCGAGATACAGGTTTGCTGTAGGTAACCCTTCTAGGAGTTTCTCGTCAAAACTCTGTTCACGACGTAGAAATAACTCGTAGCGCTCCGTCACGAATTAGACTCCGGTTTGTACTAGTCTTCGTCTTCGTCAACGGTAACGTTTTCATTAAGATAGGAGTAGGCTTTGACGTAAGCAGGGGATTTCGAATCGACCATCTTCAGGACGCGTTTCCAATAGGCGCGTGCTCTTTGTGGCGAGCTGCTTTTGAGCGCATATCCCTTGTTAAATATCTCCAGGGCTTTTTGCTCTAGTTCCTTCTTCACCTTCTTCAGCTGAGCGTCGACCGGCCCGAATTTTGCGGCAATGGCAACCGCGGACTTGGCGCGTTCATATTGCTTACTCGCCATCAAACTGGTCGCCCTAACCCGCGCTACTTTGTAGAGTTTGCCCCGAATAGACTGTTGATGTTTCCCACCGCCCACCTTGCGATCCTCTGCGAGGGCGCGCTGGTAGTGCTT
>Ga0257122_1000066_pt1 | contig 113223 bp, 86 predicted proteins | sample SI106_120metaG_FD_190146 | JGI IMG/M metagenome (GOLD analysis project Ga0257122, IMG submission 190146) | Marine microbial communities from Saanich Inlet, British Columbia, Canada - SI106_120 | ecosystem: Environmental > Aquatic > Marine > Inlet | place: Canada: British Columbia | collected... | reverse complement strand
GACGGTCTTACCATCAAGGGGCAGAGTAGTTATATTGTGGCGAGTTTCCATGCGGATCCTTCCCCAAGGTTCATTTCCAGGCGCCTATTGTAGTGATGCGTCGGGTCTAATGCAACAAAACTGGCCTGTATAGGGGGTGGAATGTCCTGTTCTTCTGCTTCTTTTCTGGTTTGGAGAGTAGGTCCCTTTGGGTTAGAATGTCCTGCCTTTAGTGACACGCCCGAGAGGAAGCAGACATGAGTGAAGATAAGCGGCTTTCCGCCAAAGCATATGAGGTAATGGATGGGAATGAATATCCCCCGGTCATAGGGCCTGATGAGAATGTGCCTGAGTTTACCCTAAAAGCGGTTATTATCGGCTGTCTTATTGGGGCTGTTTTCGGAGCCGCGAACGCTTATCTCGGGCTTAAAGTTGGACTCACTGTGTCAGCCTCAATTCCAGCGGCGGTGATGGCTGTAGCCCTCTTTAAGCTGTTTCGTTCGGGCACATTGCTGGAGACGAATATAGTTCAGACGATCGGTTCAGCGGGAGAGTCGCTTGCGGCTGGAGTCATTTTCACGATACCGGCTTTCTTTCTTTGGAATATCGAACCCGGAAAAATGGAAATTGTCTTGATCTCGATTCTGGGAGGGATGCTGGGAGTTTTGTTTATGATTCCCCTGCGTCGTTTCCTGATCGTAAAAGAGCATGGAAAATTACCCTATCCGGAAGGGACCGCCTGTGCTGAGGTGCAGGTAGTGGGACAGGGTGATGTAACCAAGGCAAGAGCTCTATTTGCGGGTATGGGGCTTGGCGGCCTATACCAATTTTTCATGCATGGCGAGTCCTTCGCATTATGGACAAAAGAGCCGTTCTACCAATTTCAGAAGTTTAAGGGAGCATTACTTGGTGCTGAGATTACCCCGGAATTATTGGGAGTTGGCTATATTATCGGACCAAGAATTGCGGCCATCATGCTCGGTGGAGGTCTGCTTGGCTGGTTTGTACTCATTCCCCTGATCACTCTTTTTGGAGCTAATGTGGGTGTGCCGGTTTACCCGGAAACGGTCTCAGCCCTCTCAGAAATGGGGCCATGGGGAATCTGGTCACGGTATGTTCGCTACATTGGAGCCGGAGGGGTCGCCTTTGCTGGAATCTTCGCCTTGATCAAATCTCTGCCGGTGATTGTTCAGAGCTTCAGTGCGGGTCTGAAAGGGATGGGCTCAGCAGGGGCTGCCAGTACAATACGAACTCAGGAAGATCTTCCTATGCGCTGGATACTTCCAGCCTCCTTGTTTCTCTCTGTTTTAATCGCTGTTTATCTTTGTTCGTCTTTTTTCACCGGGCAATACCTGGTCTATGGTCTGGTGGCGGCGTTCTTGATCGTCCTGTTTTCATTCTTTTTTGTAACTGTATCCTCCCGCATCGTGGGACTGCTGGGTTCGTCTTCCAACCCAGTTTCAGGGATGACCATTGCCACTCTTGTGATTACCAGTTTAATCTTCCTCTTCTTTGGACTCGAAACCATGCCTAACGCTACCGCTTGCGCTCTGACCGTGGGGGCTTTCGTGTGTATCGCATCGGCCGTGGCAGGGGATACTTCGCAGGATCTAAAGACAGGATTTCTGGTGGGGGCTACCCCCAGGCTTCAGCAAATTGGGGAGTTCCTGGGTGTAGTAGCGGCCGGTCTTACCATGGGTGTGGTGATGTATGGGCTTAAGGCGGAAATTGTCTCTGGAGCGCTGCCCGCTCCTCAGGCGAATCTCATGAAGTTGGTAATTGATGGGGTTTTGCAGGGTAACCTTCCCTGGGCCCTGGTCTTAAGCGGCATCTTTGTGGCAGTCGTAGTGGAACTGCTGGGAATTAACTCCCTCGCGTTTGCTGTAGGTCTCTATCTTCCTATGTCCCTGTCGGTTCCCATCATGATTGGAGGGATCATTCGCTGGTGGATTGATGGGAAACGAGAACACAAGGATTTTGAAGATCGTCGGGAAGCCGGGGTTCTCTATTCTTCGGGTCTTATCGCCGGAGCTGCCCTGGTAGGACTGGTTTTAACCTTTATGGTACCCCTGCGAAATGAAATCACACCCATTGGGGCCATTGGAAGAATGATCAAGCGGCCCGGAATCCACCTGGAACGCATGGCAGGAGATCAGATTCGAGTGAATGGTTCAGAATTAGCGGGATCCTATATCCCCCTGAATGGTGAGCTGGAAGTAGAATGGGTTCGCGAAAATTCCAAAGCGATGAAAAAGCTGAAGCTAGGTACCTGGGATAAAGTCTACCTGCACCGTAAGGGGGACAAGGTGGAGAAGGAAGGGGAGCCGCCTCACGCTATCGAAAAGGGAGTTCTTGCTTTTGGGTTGTTAACCTTGAGCCTGATCTGGGTGGTACGCAAGCGCTCGGGGGGCTAGAGTAGGGACTCTATAAAATCGAAGCGGAGAAATACTGGTTGAGATTGGAGCCTGTGGCCTTTACGACTCTCCAAATTCGATCGAGGCCGTTGCGAGTGAGATATTCGAGCGCGTCTCCCTCTTTCTGAAATACGAAAAACGGGTGCTGAGAGTCCCCATAGTAGTAGACAGAATCTCTTTTTCGAAGACAAATGAGATAGGTTCCGTTCAGAGCCTGTAATACCATTAAATGAACCTCCTTCCCCTACCTAAGAGTATTGATACATTTGTAAAAAGCGTCAAGGGTTTCACCAAAACAGTTCCTTCAGAAGGCATCTAAGAGGCAAGTGCGTGAATGTGATAATCTATACCGAAAAGCAATTGGTTTGTCAGGCTAGCTGAACAAACCGGAATCTGTAGGATTCTGTTTGAATCGAAAATTCCTTAGTTATTCGGTGAAAACGGCACAAATGATCATCAGACATTCTGATTGCTGTTCAATGTTTCAAGATTCGGGTTGATCCCAACTGATCCCGCTCTGGGTAACTCAAAAGCCGGGAAGGATTTATGAAAAGACTTTTAAAAAATGCCATCGAATACGCCCAGTCATTAGGTGCTCAATATGCCGATGCTCGCTGGACCTGTCTCAAGTCCGAATCTATTTCCGTGAAAAATTCCTCTGTACAGGGAGTTGATTCTCACCTGGACTGGGGAATCGGGGTACGAGTTCTTCACTCTGGTTCGTGGGGTTTCGCGGCCAATCCTGATGTGGAGAGCGAGGAAAGAATGCGAACAGCGGTGGAGCGGGCTGTGAACCTGGCCAAGGCCTCGGCAAGGGCAGGGGATACTCCCCTCAATCTCGCACAGAAGCCGGTGGTAGAAGATAAATGGGCATCCCCTTTTGAAGAGGACCCCTTTGAAGTGCCCCTGGAAGAAAAACTCGATCTCTTGATTTCTTGTACAGAGATTATGGATGGTGTTGAGGGTGTTGCTTTGACTACCGGCAGTCTGGATTTTCATAAGGAGCAAAGGATATTCATGGATTCGGAAGGAAGCTGTGTGGAGCAGGAAGTGCTTCACTCTGGTGGTGGAATTTCGGCCATGTGTCTTCTGGGCGGTGAGGTTCAGGTACGGTCGTATCCTTCAAATTTTCGAGGTAATCACCGGATGGCAGGCTATGAATTCATCCGTGAAATGGATTTGAAGCGTGAAGCCCCTCGACTTGGCAGTGAGGTAGTCCAGCTTCACACAGCCATGTCTTGTCCTGAAGAAAGGATGGATCTCATCCTGGGTAAATCTCAATTGGTTTTGCAAGTTCACGAGAGCTGTGGTCACGCAGTTGAATTGGACCGTGTACTGGGCTACGAGGCCAATTTTGCAGGAACTAGTTTCCTGACCCTCGATAAGCGCAATGCTTTTCAATACGGTTCTAAGAAAGTGAACCTATTCCAGGATGGCACCAGTCCACAGTTCATCGGTTCCTCCAAATATGATGATGAAGGAGTTCCCTGCTCGCGGACAGACATCGTGAAAGATGGAGTATTTGTGGGGTATCTCAAATCCCGTGATAGTGCCGAATTTGAAAATGGAGTCTCCAATGGAGCGGCCAGGGCCCAGGGTTGGAATCACATTCCCATTGTGCGCATGACAAATGTTCATTTAGCCCCTGGGGAGGAATCTCTCGAAGAACTTATCTCATCCACCAGAAGGGGTATGTATCTTACAGATAATTCTTCCTGGTCCATTGATGATAAACGCTGGAATTTTCAGTTTGGTACAGAAATTGGCTGGCTCATAGAGAACGGCAAGATCACGAAAATGGTCAAGCATCCTACTTATACGGGAATCACGCCTGAGTTTTGGGGTGGTTGTGAAGGGATTGCCTCTGAGAAGGAGTGGGAGGTCTGGGGGACACCTCATTGCGGAAAGGGTCAGCCCATGCAGGTAGCGCGCGTAGGCCATGGAGTTTCCTATGCGAAATTCTCAAATGTGAGAGTGGGGGTATCAAGATGATTGGTGTTGATAAAGCCAGAAGTATCTTTCAGGAAGCCAAGTCTCAGTGCGGCAGCGACCTTCAGGTGATGCTTTCCGGGGGTAAGAAGCAATTGGCCAGAATTGGTAAAAACCATGTCTACCAGAATTTGATGAAGAAGGATTATACCCTCAAGGTCCAGGTTGCAGATGGTCAAAAAGTTGGAAACGCAAGCTGTAACCGGTTTTTTGGAAAAGAACTTTTAGAGTCAATTCAAAAGGCCGAACTGATCGCATCCCATCAAAAAGAAGATCCTGATTTCTGTGGATTCCATGGCTCCGATCAAGAGTGTATTGATGATAAGTTCTATTGTGAAAAAACCATCGCTGCTGACTTTCAGGAAAAGCTAAAGGGTATGGGGCAGATCTTTGAGGATGCCAGTGCCAGGAATGTGGAAGTGGCCGGTGCTTTTTCCCATGGAGACAGCATTGCATGCATTGGAAATTCACATGGCTTGTTCCAGTACCATGTTTGTACAGACGCCAATTTCACCCTGTCTATCATGACACCTCAGGGAGGGAGTGGGTGGGCTGAGTCTCATTCTCACGAACTTTCTAAGATTAGAGCGGAGGAACTCTATGAACGTGCTCTTCAAAAAGCCCTTGCCAGTGAGAAACCCGGATTGCTTCCCGAGGGGGAGTATACGGTGATTTTGGAGCCACCAGCGGTAGAGAGTTTAGTTATGTTTCTGGGATACCTTGGATTAGGAGGGCTTCCATGCGCTGAAGGAAGGTCTTATTTTTCCGGCAAGGTTGGGCAACAGGTTCTGGGAGAAAATATCACCCTCATTGACGATTACCTGTCCCCGGAGAGTTTTGGATGTCCCTTTGACTTTGAAGGATCTGCCAGGTCCCGACAGACCCTCATCGAGAACGGAAAATTCATGGGACCGGTTCTGGATCGGTCCACCGCGAAAAAACTGGGGTTCGAGGCGTCCACTGGACACGCTCTACCTTATCCGAGTCGCCCGGGTCCTTTGCCTTTGAACCTGGGCATGCAAGGTGGGGATCAGAGTCTGGATGAAATGGTTAAAAACACCAAGAGGGGAATTTTGGTTACCCGATTTTTCTATGACAACGTCATTGACCCTGGGAAAATGACAATTACCGGTATGACCAGAGACGGAACTTTTCTGATTGAAGATGGAGAGATCTCAACCGGACTGAAAAATCTTCGCTACAATGAATCCCTCCCCAGGGTATTCCAAAACGTAGCAGCTATTTCAAAGGATAAATGGAGCCTGAGAGGCTTCGGAAGAACCAGCTTGCCAGCCCTGAAAATCGAGGGTTTTAAATTCACGGGACAAAGTAGCTAGGAGCCTCACAGGGGCTTCAATTAAGCAGGTAGGCTAAAATCTATTCGAGTCTCTCCAGATTCTTGTATTCTTCATAGAATCGATCTATATCCTGTTGTAGTTCCAGGAAATTGTTAGCGAACTCGGTAGGGGCTTGTATGAAGCCCTGGGCTACTATGGTGCCCTCGAGTATTTGCAGTTGGGCCTGAAAGTCCTCAAGTCTCAAGATGAGCCCGGTGAGAAGATTCTTGATCTTGTCGTGGAGTTTGATCTGCCGCATGAGAATGGATAGACTTCGTTTGAGCTGCGTACGTATGGTTCTATCCTGTTTTTCAACCAGCTTTTCCTCGACGGAGGCTTTCTTTCGCTCTAATCGCTGACCCATTCCAGGTATCAAAGACTGGTTCAGAGTATAGATATCCTTTTCCATAGAGTGCATTCTAGTGTTCACAAATTTTGTGATCTCATCTGAAATGTCTTGCATGAGGCGCTGTTCCACCTCTGGAAGAGCGTTGATCTTTTCCTGAATTCGCTGATGGAGTCTTTTGATTTCAAGTGTGACCGGAAGGGAAAACGATTCCTTCTGAGCGCTTCTGCTCAGAAGATTATTGGAGAGAGCCAGGGCAATTCCAGCGTAGCCAAGTGTGATAAGGCAGGAAATAAAGGATGGGAAGAGTACAAAAAGCCCGAAGAGCACAACAAAGGGGACAAACAAAGTTCGTAGGAGAATTCTCACCATATGATCGGGAGGCTTCACTTCACGACGACGTCGAAATGGGACCAGGTCCTGTTCAAGATAAAAGTGAAGTGAGTCCCTGATGCCTTGTGGTTCTGAGACAATAGGGTGTTGATTGAGTTTAGCTTCAGCGGGCAAGTACTCTTCTCCCAGGATCTCAAAAAAAAGCTCCGTATCTCCAACTGTCAAGATTTCGCCGGGCTTGAGAACCAGAGATCCCTCTACTCTATGGTCTTGATAATAAGTGCCGTATTTTGAATTGAGATCCCTGACCACAAGGACATGATCACGGTATTCCAGCTGAAGATGGTATCTTGAAACTCTTTGATCTCGAATGGGAATATGGTTTTCTTCCACTCGTCCTACTCGAATGATCGAGGACTCCTCCAAGACCATTTCATGGCTCTGGCGAGACTTGATTCCGCGTATATGAAAGAGAACTCGAACACTCATATTAAAGTGGGACCTATATCCTATTGTACCGAAAGAGATGTCCCTGCAACAGGGATAGAGGGATTAAGATTTCCCTTTGGTCGGGGGTTTATATAGTTTGAGCAGGGTCTGGAAGACTTGTTCCGCACTTAAATTGACCATACAGGAATGATGTGAGCAGGTCCTTTTTCGACAGGGATAACAAGGAATTTTATGATCAAGTCCAGGGTATGGAGCCCAATACGGCCCGGTCTCAACAGCCAGAGCCGATCCCCCAAAGAGGCCGATACTAGGTGTTTTAAACGCACTCCCCAGGTGCAGTGCGAGACTATCTCCCGATATGAGAAATGCAGCCTGTTGGGTCAGTAAGGCCAATTCCCTCAGGCTGGTTTTATTCACCGCACTTTGAACACTATGGGGAGGTAAAAGTTTCAGTATTTCTAACTCAAATAGAGAATCCTCCTTACCAGCGCCTGTGAGAAGGAAATAATGTTTGGGATAAGTCGACTGGATTCTTTTGATCAGGTTTGCAAAGCCCTGAGAGGTCCAGCGCTTGGTTTGTTTGCTGGCTCCAAGGTTGAGAAGAAAAAAAGGTTTTTTAATTCGCAGTCGATGCAAAAGGACTTTCAAATTTTTTTGTTCGGGCTCTGTAAATGTAAAGGCGAAGGGATCTTCCAGCGGCTCGAGTCGACCACCGAGGTGCTCTATGATTTGCTGATAGAAATCAATTCTGTGCATGATTCGTTCTTTTAGGGGTGGAAGAGTTGTATCCAGAAGGAGGCTATTTCCTTCCCTCGTGTTCAAATGGTGAAATCCGATGCTTTTTCTGGCATTGCTCATCCAGGCTACGAGTCCTGATTTCATTAGACCCTGTAAATCGATTGCCAGATCAAATTGAACTTCCTGTAGTTTTAACCGAAATCGATTGAGGCTTAACAGGGCTGAAAGCGGCTTGTTGAACCGTAATTTTTCTTTGGGGAAAATATGAAATTCAATCCCGGGATGATGTTCAACGATTGGATAAGATTTGCTCTCAATTGCCCAGTGAATTTTGGCTTCTGGGAAATTTATTTTCAGCTGCTCAACGGTGGGAAGGGTTTGAACCACATCGCCGATCGCACCCAGGCGAATGAGTAGGATATTCTTAATTACAGGGGGAATGGGAATCATGAATTCAGAAGTTTTTAGCTCTACTTCGGTTTGATTTACGCGCTTCTGATTCGTTTTTAAAGTAAATACGATTTTGTGGTTTAATTTTCTTTGCGGAACGACTATTTGTTCGATGATAGATCTTGGAATGTACAGATGCAACGAAGTTGCCAGTACTCTGAGTTGATCTGGGATAACCGGCATCTATTTGGCGGGTGGATATCGTATCAATTTCAGCGCTAAACTCTATCGCGCGCAGGACCTTAAGTGTATAGACGGGATCCGCTTCAGACCATAGTTTCTGCAGTTGGGCTGCATAACTTTTCACGGTTTTTGGGTCAGAGATTTTAAGGGGGCGGAAGTTACTTTGTTCGGAATCGTTGAGATGGTCACCTCCCATCAGTACTCTGGTACGATCTATAATGATTAATGTCAGAGGGATAAGCCTGGATTCTTCCAGGATTCTGACAGAAATATTATCCTTAAGTGTGCCGATACTGTTGGTGGGATCATCAAGGTTGGAGGAATCCAAAAGGATTCGAATATGTACACCCTTGGAGGAAAGATTCTTAAGAGTCTTAGACAGGTGAATGGAGAAGAATCCCGGAGTAATAATTTCTATACTGTTGTTAGCACCTGAAAATTCTTCATGGTAATAGTGCCAACCTTGTGTCTCAGCATAGGACTGGTTAATTAGAACCTGAAGTATGAGAAGGACACTGTAGAGACGACGTAACGCGGTAGACATAGCGACATTGATAATACAGGGAAGAGTTAGGGCTGTCTATGAGTGGGAATTGAGCCGTATGAGCTGGATTGAGGACATAAAAAATGAAATGAAAAAAAAGGTTCGGAACCCCAAAGAGGTTCTGAACCTGCTCATTGATCTTGAAGAGAGTGATCTTCAGGCGATCGATAACGTTGAATTCATCTACCTGAAAAAAGTTCTGGAAAAGTTATCCAGAACCTCAGTGGATCAGAAAAAGCTCGAAAAAGTTAACGCTCGAATGAACAAAATTGAGACTCGATTTGGGAAGCGCAAAGTACGCTTCTCTTCCAAAAGGGGTCCCGAAATGCTCTTCTTTTCTATGCTGAGAAAAGCCGGAGAAGAGAATTATGAAACTTTACATGTGAAGTCCGATTCAAAACCACTTGTTCGGCAAGCAGGGGAACTGCGCGTACTCTCCGGTGAATCGAGCTATGACGAAAGCGATATACTTGGTCTGTTAGCAGAAGTTCTGAATCCAGAAGAATTCGCTCGATTTCAAAAGGAGAAACAAGCAAATAGTTCCCTCTCGTTACCGGGAATCTCACGCTTTAAAATCAGTGCCTATTACGAAGGGCGAAAACCAGGGATATGTTTCCGACAGGTTCCTCAGACCATCCCAGAGCCGCAGGAAATTGACCTCTATCTGGGTCATCTTGGAATCACAGTACCCCCTAAGGGCGGGTTGATACTGATATGCGGTCCCGCGCTTAGTGGTAAAAGTATGGCTTGTGCTTCCATAATGGAGGAGTGGAACCGCACCCGCGCGTGTAGAATCCTGAGCCTTGAAGATCCAATTGAATATCTCTTTTCCGACAAAAGAGCGTCGATTGTTCAAAGAGAGCTTGGGACTGATTTTACAGATAAGGCAACGGGTTTGAGTCATGCCATGGGGGATGGGGCAGATGTGGTGTTTCTGAGCTCCCTGGATAAGCGGGAGGATCTTGACTGGGCTTTGAATCTCTCTGAAAGTGGAGTATTAGTCCTGAGTACAGTCCAATCGGAAACCTGCCAGGGAGCACTCGAATTTCTGGCCGGATTGGTACCGCAGTCTTCCCGTCTTCCTTACCTTGAGAGAATCTCTCGGTCCCTGACTCTTTCGACCTGCCAGGTTCTTGTGCCCACGAAAACCGGGGGAAGGATAGCCGTTCGAGAATCTCTGAAGGTAGACCCCGGTGCTAGAAACCTGATTCGTGAAAATAACCTCCTTTCCCTACTTCCATATATGCATCAGACTATTGAAGGCGGTACCGTGTCTTTCCATAGACAATTTCAGCGGTTTCTTAACGAAGGGGTAATCGAACTTCAGGAAGTAATTGATTTGATCCCGGACCACCAGACCTTTCTGGCCCGCTACCAGGGACAATCTACAATTTGAGGAAAATTCGTGAAAATCTGTGACTATGCTGAGCTTGCGATAAAGAAAAAGGTTCGTAGATTTTATCTTACCTCCGGTACCCGACCCTATATGAAGTCAGAGGATCGTACTGAACCCATGGGTGAAAAGGACCTGGTTCCAGCAGAGATATACTCCATCATGGATGAATTCTTGGAAGCGGATCTAAAAGAACGCCTTTTAAATGGGGAAGATGTGGAAATATATCTACCGCTTGAAGGCTTCCACTCTCTGAGAATACGAGTCTTTCGTCAAAGAGGTTCATTAGGATTGAGCGTGAAAATAGTGGAATCGAATACCAGAAGTCTTGAGGATTGTTCTTTCCCTCATAAATGCTCGGATTCACTTCTCACTCGTACACCTGGTCTTGTGATTGTCTCGGGAATGCGCGATAGCGGCCGATCGACTACAGCTCGTGCCATGCTTTCCCACCTGGCAAAGAAAAGGTCAATTCATGCCATTTGCTATGAGCGCATACCGGAGAGTTCCTTCCCTCAGTTTCAATCCAGCATGGTTAGTCGAAGACTAATCTCGGTGGATGTTCCCAATCTTCAGGAAAGTGCCCGTTTATCAATGCGAGAAGATATGGATGTATTCCTACTTGAGGATATGGAAGACCTTGCCTCCTTTAAATTAGCCCTGGAGCTTTCCTCTCGAGGGGTCCTGGTTTTGGCGACCATGACCGCGAGGGACCTTTCAAATGTCCTGCTGAGGCTTATTTATTGCTATGGCGAAGATCGAGGCCTTCAAGCTTCCCTTGCCAAGAGTCTACTTGGAATTACTCACCAAACACGAATCTATAGCAAGTTTCAGGAGAAAAGTTACGTGATTTATGAGTGCTTTCGGAATTATCCTGCAACTCGAAAACACATTCGAGAACACCAAATTTTCCCCATTCTCAACTTCATGCGTCAGGCGGGAAAACCCGATTGCCTCACTTATCATCGAGGTTATGAAGATCTTGTCGCAAACGAGGTTCTTGATTGGGAATCTGTTCCCGAAGAGTATCGCCAGTAGTAGGGGAGATCGGTAAATATGACCACAATTGCAGCTGTTCATAAGGATGGGAAAATCGCGATTGCTTCCGATTCGCTTGTCTGCTTCGGTTCCCATAGAGAACCCCATGGCTATACCCGCAGTTCAGATAAGATTCTCAAGGTAGGCGAATCCCTGGTAGGTACTTCGGGACCTGCCGTGTTCGATAATGTTTTGGTCCACTATTTGAAGAAGAACAAAAAAACGCCAAAGCTTGAGAACACCGAGCAGGTCTTCAGCTTTTGGTTAAAGTTTCATAAATCCCTCAAGGAGCACTATTTTTTAAATGGCGAAGATGATGAAGATGATTCCTTTGAGTCTTCTGAAATGTCTATGTTGATCGTTAATCCAAAGGGTATTTTTGGTGTTTCCTATGATCGTAGAGTCATCGAATATACTAAATTTTGGGCCATCGGATCAGGTGCTAGCTATGCCATGGGAGCCATGTATTCCCTCTATGATTTGGAAGGTTTCAACGCTGGTGAAATAGCCTTAGGAGGGGTAAAAGCAGGAGCGGAATTTCATTCAAAATCAGCACCTCCCTTTCAACTGGAAATACTGAACAAAGCTTAGAGCCTGTTCACGATCCTAGAGAAACTTCCATTCGACGTATCCGCTGTAATTTACGCTCTCTTTAGCGGAGATGCCGACCTTCTGCCAGGCCCACGGTGTGAGGTCCAATCCGGCGGGATTCTTAACCACGCGGCCATCCCAGCGCCGCCTTTTCTTTTTAAAAAACTGGACGGCCCGGGGAATTTTACCCTTAAGCCAATAGGGATCATCACGAAACCAGGGCCCCAGGTCGCGAACTTTCAAGGGAATCCAACGTGTGGGTCTGCCTTTTTCATCTCTTCGTCGAATGGCGATCATTTTACCAACGGCGCTATTGTCCGGAAGTGCTGCCGTGACTATTCCCCTCTTCACTTGAGAGCCATCCTTGAATACATTGCTCTCATCCTTATTGCCCGGATTCCCAAAGCTGGTGGCATAGACACGGAAGATTCCTCTTGCTAGTTTTTGCGAAGAGTAATTTTTAAGTACATCGCGTGAAACCGACTTTTTTCTCTCGTAGAGGCTGCGGGCGACGATTCGTTTCATTAACTGTTCAAAACCCTTACGATCGTCTTTTGAGGGTGTGGATTTCTTCTTCTGAAGATAATCTAAGATGAGATCTCCCGCAGGGTCCTCTCCTGAACTACCCAATGAAAGGAAGACTAAGAAAACGGGAATGCTTATGGAATGTTTGAAGTGAGAGACGATTCGAGCCAGAGCTTGAAGTAGTCGATTTCTGAAGCGCCTAAGGGCGAAAGATCGATGCCGTGTACTTCTGGATGTCGAAGCACGTAGGTTGTGGGATAGTGTAAAAAGACCCAGGGTACTTCCTCCGTGATAATTTTTTCAGCCTCTTGATACAGTCGAACTCTTCGAGATTCGTCGCCTGCTTCTCTGGCCTGATCAAGTAATTGGTCTACCTTTGAATTGGAAAATCTAGAACTATTATAAAAGTTAAGGATACTTGAAGAATGGAAGTTCGAGTAGAGAATATTATCAGCATCAGGATAGTCTGCTAGCCAACCCAGGCTAAAAAAGGCTACATCTCCTTGGTCTATGGCTTCAAAATGACTGGACCAGGCCACCACTTTTAACTTGATGGAGATACCAAGGTCAGCTAGGTTAGCCTGAACAATGCCGGCAAGGTCCCGAGATGCTTCTGACGGCGGAATCTGTAATGTCAAAAGTTTAAAGTTCTGGACCATGCCCTTATCGTTAAATTCATAGCCAGCGTCTTTTAAGAAGGAACGGGCTTTTTGGAGGTTGTAGTCATAGGCCGGAAGGTCTGGATTATACCCGGGGATTCCCCTGGGCAGGGGACCCTGGGCAGCTAAACCCCTATTTTGCAATATATGGCGTACAACCATATTCTTATTAATAGCGTGGTTGATTGCCTTCCTTACGTTCTTATCGTCAAAGGGCTTTAATGTTTGATTCATGCCCAGGTAGGTCACCTGTAGTGCTGGTCTTTCTTCAAAGCTGAAATTCGGATTTTTGACGGCGTCCTTAAGAAATCTGGTGGGAATTCGGTCCGTGTGAAAAATCTCCTTTTCCAAGAACTGTTGATATTGCCGGTAATCGTGTTCGAGAATCTTAAATTCGATTCGATCCAAGAAAGGCCTACCCCGGTGAAAGTCCAGATTCGATCGTAAACTGAGTATTGTTCTAGCGCGATTGTAGCCTTCAAAGAAGAAGGCACCGCTGCCTACGGGGTGGTTTTTAAATTCTTTTCCCCAGAACCGAACATCTTCACGAGGCACAATACCTAGAGCGACCGTTGTAAGAATACTGATAAATGGGCTAAATGGATTATTCAGGGTGATATCCAAAATATGATCATTTACGATGTGAATGCCCGTGACGTCCTTAGCCTCTCCTTTAGAAAACTCATCAGCACCCTTAATAACATTGAGGATACTCCTATTTGGACTTCCTTCTTTAGGGTCTATGAGTCGTTCAAAAGTATATTTCACATCGGAAGCGATTACTTCCCGACCACGATTCTGTGAGAGTAAACCTTCCTGGGTAATTGTGTGAAATCTGACTTTTTCCCGCAGCCAGATGCGGTAGTGTTTTTTATCCGGTGCGATTTCATAGCGCTGGGCTATATCCGGGATAATCTCCAGGTTGGGATCGAGGCGAAAGAGCCTTGAATAAATCTGACCAAGGACCTCCGCCGCAGTAGTATCGGTGCAATGAATCGGATCCAGTGTTTTAGGAGGTCCGGGAAGGGCCCTTCGATAAGTTCCCCCAAACCGAGGCCTTTCAACAGTGGGGCGCTCCTGTTTCGCATAGCGAAAGGGTACGAAAAGGTAGGCAATAGTTAGTACTATAGCCAGGACGATCACTAAAAAGGTAATGGCTCTGGTCATCAAGATCCCATTTCAGGCAAAAGCCGAGGCGCCAGAGTATACCCCAATTGAGCTCAGAGCCGGAAGAAGATGGGTAACTAAGATCACTTCTCAGTGAGTGTGAACCGTGCTGAATCGGCTCTGTCTATCCTCAGCCTGGATCTGGTTTTCGCCCATAAGGCTTTTCACTGCCTTCAAAATATTTGCCCTTCCCCATCCGTAGTCCTGGTCTTGGCCCGAGGCCCCGAGGTCTTCTGCGGTTGTGGTGAGAAAATCTTGGATTTGTTTAACACTTAGATTGGGATTTGCTTCCAGCAGCAGTGCGGCAAGACCTGAAATATGGGGGGTAGCCATGGAAGTTCCGCTCATTCTTTGGTATCCGCCACCTGGCTTGGCTGAGAGTACATTAACACCAGCTGCTGAGATATCCGGTTTTATGTAGCTCTTTCTTCCCCATTTTACCGGACCGCGGGAAGAAAATTTAGCGATGGTATCAGACGAATCTACGGCTCCAATAGCGAAGGAATGGGGATAAGCGGCGGGTACACCTATAGTTTTAGGTTTGGATCCAGAGTTACCAGCAGCAAAGACGGGTACCATATTCAGGCGGACCCAATTCTGCACAGCTTTCCAACGCGACCGCTCTAAAAATTTAAAGCGTTTTGGTGCACCCCAGGAATTAGACACTATTTGCGCATGATCATCAGTGTCAGGATTTCCATCTGGATCAGCTATCCAGTTCATGGCTTTGAGAATTCCGCTCTTGGAAGCGCCTCTCCTGCCGAAAATTTGGGCTACGATGAGCTTTACATCGGGGGCTACCCCAATGTGAGTTCCTGAGCTACTTCCACCGGCGATGGTCCCTGCTACATGGGTTCCGTGACCATGCCAGTCCGCTGGAGTCGCAGGTCCCTTACTGCTAAAACTCTTCCAGTTGATTACCTTTCCTTTCAAATCAGGATGCTCAGGGTCAATTCCTGTATCTAGAATCCCTACGCGTACACCCTTTCCTGTCAGGCTATGTGCTGCACGTACCTTATCAACACCGAGTTTTTTCAGCCCGTAAGTCCAGTCCTTTTCCTGAGGCTCTTCCTGGGGATTGGCGACTGGTTTAAGCATGGGAACCGGGCCATCAAGGATAATCTGTTCGATATCATCGCGAGACGCCAGTTCACTGAGGACTCCATTGGATACTTCAGCGACGAGGGAATTACTGGTCCATAATTCGTCGAGAATGCGAGTATCTTCGGAAAGAAGATTGAGGCGTTGTTTGAGACTGATGCTCGATTCTTGAAGGTTTTTCATCAGGGCCTGTTTCATCGCACTGGTGGAGCGAATAGAGTTTAACTCCAGGGCGGTTACACGATCTTTAAGGGTGATGATTACGGTACTCTTGCCAGCTTTCTGATAAAGCGAAGAAATTTTATCTTCGACCTGAGCGGCACCAAATGCCGAAGTGATCAAGGCTAAACAACTTAGTGAAACTATCCAGTATTTTTTCATCGCTTGCTCCTGATGGTTTCTTTAAAGAGAGGGTACGAAATTCGATTTCGCGTGATTCTATGGATCAGATTCAGGATGTCAAGGGTAAGATTCATGGGAATTTTCGGCTCTTTAAAAAGGACAGATCTTTAACAAGAAGGCTTAGCAAATTTTCCGCTGATATAATATGTGACTATGAAGGCTGCGAAAGCTGAATATATTTCTCTGGTTGAGAAACTAGAACAGTGGAATCACGCCTATTTTGTGCTTGATTCTCCCCTGGTTTCTGACCTGGAGTATGATCGGCACCTCAAGCGTTTGGAGGAAATTGAATCTCAGAACCCTCAGCTCATGGTGCCCTACTCTCCTACACGAAAGATAGGCGGTGCTTTACTGGAAAAATTTGAGAAGGGGGCCCATTCCTATAGGCTCATGAGCCTCTCAAATGTTTATTCTGGAGAGGAGTTTCTGGAATTCGTAAATCGGACCAGGAGGATTCTATCCCAGGAGGGTTCCCTGGAATTTTATGCTGAGACTAAATTTGATGGTCTTTCAGTCGCGCTGAGATATGAAGAAGGGTACCTGGTGGAGGCTCTTACCCGCGGTGATGGGGCCATGGGTGAAAATGTAACTGAGAACATCCTCACCATCCGGTCTATTCCGCTACGTCTTAACAAGCCGGAGTCACTTGTGCTCCGTGCCGAAGTGCTTATGCCCAGACAGGAGTTTGCCCGTCTAAACGTAGAGCAGGAAACTCTTGGAAAAAAGATTTTTGCCAATCCCAGAAATGCTGCAGCGGGAACGATTCGACAGCTGGATACTCGCATTACGGCCAGTCGCAAGCTGGATGCCTATTTTTATGAAATCATGGATCGCGAGAGGCATCCTTATCTTACACACTCAGACGCGATGAAAAGGCTCAAGACACTAGGTTTCAAGATCGATCCACGAGGGCGGTTCTGCCGGGGTGAACAGGAAGTTCTTAACTTTTATGAGGAGTTGCGTTCTCTGCGGCCAGATCTGGATTACGATATTGATGGAATTGTAGTTAAGCTAAACCGCTTTGAAGACTATGATGAACTCGGGGTCACGGGAAAAGCGCCCCGCTACGCCATAGCCTTTAAGTATGAGGCGGAGCAGGCACAAACATCCGTTGTGGATATAGCGGTTCAGGTTGGCAGAACAGGAGTTCTGACACCAGTAGCTGAGTTTAAGCCTGTATTTCTAGCCGGTTCTACCGTTCGATTTGCCTCCTTACATAATTGGGATGAGATTCGGCAAAAAGATATTCGTATCGGTGATGAGGTACTGATTGAAAAAGCCGGAGATATTATTCCACAGGTGGTCAGCGTTCTCTCCGAGTGTCGAAGCTTTGAACTCCCCCCCTTTCCCGATCCCTCTACTTGTCCGCTTTGTGATCGTAAAGTTCAAAGGAGGGAAGCAGAGGTTGCCTATCGCTGTGAAAATCCAATTTGCGGTTCTCGTGTTCTAGGAGCCCTTAAGCACTTTGTTTCCAGAGATGCCGTGGATATCCAAGGTGTAGGAACTGCAATTTTAGAGCAACTGCTCAGATTAAATCTTGTGAAAACTCCCATGGATTTATTCGGACTTTCTCTCGAGCAGCTACTGGGTCTCGAAAAAACCAGGGAAAAGTTGGCCAAAAAGATCATTGACGCAATCCAGATACGGCGAATAATACCCTTTAACAGGTATCTTTACGCTCTTGGTATCCCTAATGTAGGAGTGCAGAGCGCTGCTATTCTGGCTTCCTCCTTTGCCTCCATAGAGCAGCTAAGTATTGCCACTGAAGAGGATCTGTCCCAGATCGATGAAATCGGGCCAATCATCGCTCTCTCTTTAAAGAATTTCTTTAACTCGGAATTATTTCTGAGTATGGAGAAACGTAGACTCGAATTAGGAATAGAATTAGAGGTTCTTAAAGAAGAAATGACCATTGGCAGTCTCACTGGCCTAAGTCTATGTTTTACCGGTACCCTGGAAAGAATGCCGCGTTCCGCGGCACAGGAGCTTGCCAGGTCAAACGGGGCAGGTATTCACAGCAGCGTTACAGCCAAAACCACTGTACTGGTTTTTGGAGGGGCAGCAGGTTCAAAACTTGAGAAAGCCAAAAAGCTGGGTTTGGAACTCTGGACTGAGGATGAGTTCTTTCGGAGGATCGATTATGGGAACTGCCAAGAAGCGAACTAAAAATGTAAAAGGGGCACTTGGGGAGCATCTTCAGACACTGGAAATGATGCATTCAAAGGGTTTGAACTGGCCCTTTTTGGGGGTATTTTCAGGTTTGCAGGTTCTTGATAAGGTCGTAGGAAATTTCCGTGATGGAATTTATCTATTCGCCGGAGGAGCGGGAACGGGGAAAACCAGCTTTGCCACCCAGGTGTTGTTTCAGCTCCTTGAGCAAAACGAAGATGCCATGGGAGTGATGTTCACCTACGATTTATCCCATTTGGATCTCGTTGCAAGATTTTGTGCGATTGCTTCCAATTTGTCTGTGGATCTGGTGCGTAATCCTTCTCGTTTGAAAACAGAGGAGGAATTGGAAAAAAGAGAAAAGGGTTTGGAGGCTCTCAGTTCGATTCGAGAACGTTTGCTCATCTTTGATCAATCCCACATGGAACCGACTCTTCAATGCGTGGAAAATGAAATCGAAACCATACGCAAATCATTCAAAAGCTGCCCATTATTCATCTGCTTTGACCCGGTACTTTCCTTGAGTTGTCCTGAAGAACCAGGGGAAGACCGCTCGGAAGCGATTATGAGAAACCTGAAGCGTTTCACTCGAAAGTATCAGGTAGGAATCTTGGCAACAGCGGATCTTCATAGAGGGGCAAGGGAACATCGACCTGCCCTCAAAGACTTGGAAAAAGCACGTGGTCTCTTATTTGGTGCCGACTTCATTGGACTCATGTACAACGATTCCCTAAACGATTTCTCAACACCGTTTTTGGAGTGGGAATGGGGAACGGATGACATGATGGTCCCGGTTGTGGAAATGAACGTAGTGAAGAATAATCACAGTGCCTTTCTTGGTCGAATTTACTATCATTTCTACAACTCGATCACCCGTTATAAAGAATGTTTAGAACCAGAAAATGAATATTATAATGAGATGCTTGGGAACCTAGACTATTATGATCCCGAGGCAGGAACTAAAAAGAAATCAAATCTCCAAAAACGAGTTTATGAAGCGAAGCCGAGGAAATATGAAGGAAATTTCAACTCTAAAAAAGCATGAAATTTTAGAAGAAGACTTTGAAAAGGCACTGGGGTATCACCGGCAGGGACTCTATGAAGACGCTGCCCTGGGGTATCAAAAAATTCTCACAGATCATGGAGATCATAAGCCAAGTCTGCTCAATCTCGGTGTGGTCTACTATGTAAAATCCTCCTATGATCTTGCTATGGACAACTTCCAAAAGGCTCTTGAATTGGACGGCTCTGATGTAGATGCTTTGTATAACCTTGGTAGAACTCTCCAGGCGTGCAAAGAGTTTTCACGCTCCCTGGAATATCTCAAGAAAGCCCACGAGTTAAACTCTGCTGACGGAATGATCCTAAAGTCCCTGGGGAGAGGTTACTTTGAGTTAGGGTTTTATGAGGAGGCTTGTTCAACATTACAGAAATATCTTGAAAAGGAACCCGATGATCTGGAAGCTCTCATGCAGTTTTCAGACAGTAAGATCCAGCTAGGACGTTTTGATGTAGCTAGCTTTGGTCTTAAGCGGCTCATTGATCTTGATGCAGGCTGTGAGCGCGCCTATGAGCTTCTAGCGGATTGTTATTCCCATCAAAATCGAACCGAAAAATCCGTTGAGGTACTTGAGAGGCTTCTCAAGGTAAGGCCGAACGATTCGGCTCTCTATCGCAAGCTAGCTATCTATCATGGCCAGCTGAAAGATTATTCGGAAGCTCGGCGCTGCTACCGAAATGCATATTCTTTGGAGTCCAAGGGACTAAAGTTCCATGATCCTGCTCCAGAGCAGGTAAACGTAGATATTGACCGCATAACATTTCAGAACTCGATTCTTTCCATAACCGAGAAGTATTCCGCCAGAAGTGACTGGAAGGGGGCTTTAAATGAATTTACAAGACTTTCCAAACGTTATCCGGATTCGGTGGTTCTACTTCAGGAGATTGCTTATATCTACCAGTTGACGGGCCAGCCGAAACGGGCAGCTTCCTATTACGAAAAGATCCATGGAATAGATCCGGAAAACCTGGAGTCTATGCTCCAACTAGTTAGAATCGCGATTGATTCAGAGGAGTTTGGACAGGGGACGGTCTGGATTGAAAGAGCGCTGGAACTTTATCCATCTGTGATGGAAGTCTTTGAGTTAGCTGGACAGCTCCATGTTTCATCCCAGGAATATGATATTGCCCTGAAGTATTTCCGTCGCTGTAAGGCGGAGAGCTTTGATACCTGTGGCGTAATGCTTGGAAGTTCCCAGTGCCATATGGGAAGAAATGAGTTCGCCCAGGCTCGAAAGATTCTCAGTTCGGCAGTGAGAATTTTCCCCGACAGTGTTGAACTTGCACTTAATTTGGCACGTTGCTATCTAGAGGAAGGTTCCGTGAAAGATGCTCAGGAGCTGATGAAAAGAACTTCTAAGCTTTTCGCTTCAAATATTCAAGTTCAAGCTCTTTCAGTTCAGGTGGCGGTGGCTGCAGGCAATTATCGCCGAGCGACTGAAATTTGGTCTCAGATAGCTGGCCTTGTTCCCCGTGAGAAAGAAGATTTTACACCCTTCATAAAAAGCCTGGTGGCAATCCGCGATCAGGATCTTGCTCTGCGCTACCTGAAATCCTACACAAGGTTTCGACACAAGAACTTTGAACAGCTTTACCTGGAGTCGCTGATTCATGCCACCCGAAGGGATCGAGTGCGTTTTTCAATTCCCTGGCAAGAGCTCTGGTGTGACCATGCTCAGCAAATGGTGGCTAGTGTCTTTGAGATCAAGTCCATTCTTGATAAAGGGGATATTGAGTTTCTCGTGACAATGCAAAAGGAACTTCATCACCTGTTTACTACTCGGCCGGAGATGCTCAAGGCTCTTGAAGAATTCTTCAGAATGATCACCCAGCCAATAACTCTGGAAGTCGTAAAATAGAGACTTTAGCCCGAGATCTGGGCAAGCGCCAGGGTTAGGGCTTATGATAATTTTTAGGGAACTACTCCATGCTTGTTGGAAGTACCGCATTTTCTATGCTCTGGCCTTCCTATTCCTACTGATTACAAATGGCTTTGCGGTGCTCATTCCCTATGCCGCCAAGCTAGCCATCGATCAGAGTTTTTTAGCCGCCGCCAATTTCAAGTCCTATACCTATCCTCTATGGATCCTGGTCTTTGCCCTGTGCCAATTCCTTTTTAGAACCATGTCTCGGATATGTGTCTATAGGGCTTGCCGAGAACAGGAACATGATCTAAGGGTTCAGCTAATGGATTGTGTGGAACACTATCCGATGGATGAATTGCAAAGGGTCAAAAGAGGAGACCTGGTCACGAATATGATTGAAGACACCTCTCAGGTCAGGGCTCTGGCTGGGTTTGGCTTTATCCAGGTGGGAAATATCCTGGTGGCCTATTTATTCTGTGTTCCCATGATGTTGGCAATATCAGTGAAGCTAACCCTGGTCTCGGTTCTCTTCTATCCCTTTCTGCTGGTTTTCATAGGCTGGATGAATCAAAGGCTCTATTACCGGAATCTTGAGGTCAAAGAAAAGCTGGGAGAGCTCACAGACTTCTGTGGCCAGGTTGTAGAGGGTATCCATGTTCCCAAGTCTTTTCATGCCCATCAAGGCCTTGGAAATCGATTTCAGACTCTCAATGACTCTCATTTCCTTTTGGCCTGGAAAACGGCCTTGTTGGACATTTTATTGTTACCGGGACTTGTTTTAATTGCCAGTCTTGGTGAATGGGCCGTGATTCGTTATGGCTCGGAAATGATACTACTGGGTTCAATTACTCCCGGAGATTTTCTGGCCTTTCATGGCTATATTGGATATTTGCTTTTCGCTTCCATTGCCGTAGGTTTTGGAGTCTCAACCTTTAACAGGGGATATACATCCTATAGCCGTCTCAAGGATCGCTTTGAAGTTCAATCCGAAACAGGAGAACAGCAGAACATCAATGATGTTACTCCCACCTTTCAGCCAGCTAATCTACGGATTGAGGAGGTAGAATTTCGTTATCCCGGATCTCAGAAAACCTCTCTTTGCCTGAATGAATTGGAATTACCCATTAGAGGGTTGATAGGAATCTGCGGATCGGTGGGATCCGGTAAATCAACCTTTTTAAAAATCCTTATTAAACTGCATGACTTAACTTCAGGGAGTTTGAAACTCGACGGTAGAGATCTGCTGGAAATTCCCACCTCTGAGCTAAGATATGCCATGTCCCTGGTAGATCAGGATCCCTTTCTTCTCTCAAGAACCATTCGCGAGAATATTGAATTTTTTGCCCATCGTGAACTCTCGCAGGAATTAAGGAACAAAAAGCTTGAGATGTCAGTGAACTTCGCCGCCCTGGGTGAGGATTTGGACTCTTTTCCAGACGGGTTGGATACCCTGGTAGGAGAAAGGGGAGTGCGTCTTTCTCTTGGCCAAAAGCAAAGAGTATGCATTGCGCGGGCCATTTTTAGGGAACGGCCAATTCTTTTGTTTGATGACCCCTTTTCCTCCCTGGACACGGTGACGGAAGAGAGGATTTTAAACAACTTGTTGGATCACCGTGAGATTGGAGCAACCTTTCTGGTTTCTCAGCGCGCTTCAACTCTCAATAGATGTGATGATCTGCTTGTATTTCATGATGGGCGCTTACAGGCTCACGGACCTCCAAAGGAACTGTCACGCGCTGAAAATTTCTTTGCGCATATCTTTGAACTTCAAAAAAGTCTTGAGGGAGCCTAGTTGTGGTCGGCTGGTTTTCAAGACAGATCACTCAATTTCGAGGTTGGTTATTTCTTTCTATTCTCTTCATCCCGGTGGTTCAGGGATTACGACTCCTTAAGCCTATACTACTGAAATGGGTACTTGAGTCTGTGGAGATCCATAAGAGCCTCGAAATGGCTCTTGAGTTCAGTCTTCTCTTTCTAGGAGCAGTGGTCGTAGGCCACGTACTGCAGTATTTTCAGCTCTATTGTTCTACCTATGCAGGTGTTCGAATCGTTCGCAATATCAGGAAGGATTTATTCGATCACATATTGTCACTGCCCTACAGGGAGTTTAGATCGGTACAAAGCGGTCAACTGATCGTTCGACTGACTTCGGATGTGGAAGCAGTCCAAAATGCCCTGTCGGGAGGTCTTGTGCGGACGATTTCCGATCTTTTGGCCATCGTGGGTATCCTCGGAATTCTCCTGTGGATGAATTGGCAGCTTTCCCTATATGTGATCGTAGGAATCTTATTGCTTCTCAAGCTCACGGACATGATCGGCCGCATCTTAAGAAATGGGCTCTTTCAGGCCAAAAAAACTCTCTCCATCATTACTACTTCCATTTCTGAGATGTTGCGAGGTATGCAGACAATAAAGGGATTTCAGGCAGAAAGGGGTCTATTTCAAGAATTTGAGGGATTCTCAAGGCAATACCGCGACCGCTATCATCAACTCAATGTTGTCGAGCCTGCCTATTATGGCTTTGTGGAGTTGTCTTCCTCCATTCTCCTTGCCGCTATTCTCCATGATGGAGTTAACCAGCTAAGTGATAAGACACTGAGCTTTGCGGAGTTGGTTGCTTTCATCAGCTATCTCCAAACAATCATGCATCCCATTCGACACCTTTCTGGAATGTTTCATAACCTGCAAAATGCCTGGACTTCAATGACAAGAATCCACTCGATCTTAAGTAAGGATCCTGAACCTTCTCTTTTGGTTTTACCTGCCCGAAGTCCCGAGGGATTTGACCTTGAATTTAGCGGGGTTGGTTTTTCTTACGGTGAAGAACCAGTTCTGCATGATTTAAATTTTAAGATACGCGAGGGAGAAAGCATTGGATTGGTGGGGCGTACCGGTGCTGGTAAGAGCACCATTATCAACCTCTTGAACCGGTTTTATCTTCCAGGTGAGGGAGAAATACGGCTCGGCGGCGTGCCGCTCTCGCAGATACCAATTGGGGAGCTGCGATCTTATATTGGCCTGGTGCTGCAGGATGTGTATCTCTTCAGTGGTTCAATAGAGGAAAATCTTGGTCTTTTCTCGAAAAAATCTATGCAGTGGTCAAGCACCTATATCGAGGAGCTTAAAGCAGAGGGGCTTGTTTGTAAGGGCTCAGAAATGAAGCCTGTTCTTGGCAACGGAGAAAATTTCTCCCATGGGGAGCGACAGATCATTGCTTTCGGCAGGGTCTTTATGAAGGATGCTCAGATATTTCTACTAGATGAGGCTACCTCCAATATCGATGCGAGGACGGAGCTATTCCTTCAAAATAGACTGGAGAAGTTCCTGAAGGGAAAGACTTCTTTAATCGTAGCCCACAGGTTGTCGACTCTGAGATCAGTGGATCGTATTCTGGTATTGGACCAGGGCAGAATTGTGGAAGAGGGTAGTTTCCCTGACCTGGTTAAGCGGCGCGGTGTCTTCTACGAGTACTTTCGACACCAGGTTCAAGAGGGTATTCTCTGATAGTCGGAGCGTGAGCTAAATCACAATGGATCCCAGGGGAGGGTCTGTATCTTCATCCTCTGGATCTAAGATCTCGCCTTCGCCTTCGAGATGGAACTTTTCGTCATCGTCGCTATATTGGACCCCACCTCGATGTGCTTCGAACTCTTCCAAAAGATCCAGGGGGTCTACGATCCCGGTGCGCTCGAATCCAAGGCGGCGCAGAATAGAGACTTCTGCCGCGTTAAGTGGGCTGCAATAGGAGATTACATGGCTAAGGGGAACCCTCTCGGTTTGATATTCATCCAGGAAAATTTGAAAATCTTCGCGCTTGCCGGAGAAGTTCTGAAAGATCCAGTTAAGCTTGTCCGCCTGCTCATCAGTAACCAGGGCGGAAGAGCGCACGACGATACTACCGGTATCCTGCTTTTCCATAACAAAAAGAATCTTAGCTTCTTTCACGATTCTTCCGGTACCTTGATACAAACTACCTTCAGAGTCTTTCCCTCAAACTCAATGGCTTCACCTTCCTGCGGCAGCTGGTTCACCGGGACTAAATCATCGCATCTCGCTGCCCTGGCAACGTCCTTACCAGCCTCAAGAATCTTGGAAAACTCCGAACGGATATAATAGACGGTTTTCAGTTCCGTATTCAGGCTCATTCTCTGTTCAGTTTTGAACTTCCGTATTGCCCCAACAAAGCTTTTGGACTCCCGATAAAGTTCTTCAGCTTCTTCATCCATCAAAGAGTCTGATGCTTCAGGAAAAGAGGTGATATGTACGGAAGCATGATCTTCCCTCTGCCGGAAATAGGCCTGGTATATTTCCTCAGTGATGTGGGGAATGAAGGGCGCCAGCATTCTTAATACTGCATAGAGTGCTGTATATAGTGTACTGCGCACGGAATCATGGCCACCGTCCAGATGCTCATCAGGATTGTAGGATCGGTGTTTGATCAGTTCAAGATAGTTGTCGCAAAAATCCCAAAAAAAGGACTCTACCTCCGAGAGTGCCAGAGAGTATTCATAGTCACTAAGATAGCGGTCTGTTCGTTGAATCACCCTATTGAGAATGGATAGTAAGCCCCGGTCAAGCGGAAACTGAACACTACGCGGATCAGGACGGTCGAAGCCCTCAAGGTGGGTGAGGCTGAATTTTGAAGCATTGAAAATTTTGGTGACCAGTTTAGAGGCAATCCGAAACTCTTGTTCTTCGAAATAACAATCCGACCCGAGTTTTGCACCCGCAGTCCAGTAGCGGATCACATCAGCCCCATACTGCTCGATCATCGTCTCGGGCTCAGACTTTGCGTTCCCCTTGGATTTGGATATTTTTTGCCCTTTTTTATAGAGGACATGGCCAGAGATCATGATGTCCTTCCAGGGGATTTCTCCATGGTGATACCAGGATTTGACCATGGTATAGAAAGCCCAGGTTCGAATAATATCGTGAGCCTGAGGTCTTAGACTCATGGGCGCGATAGAGTCTTCAAGGGAGTCTTTTTCACCCCATAGGTAATTGATCTGAGGCGAAACGCTCGATGTGGCCCAGGTGTCCATGATATTACGATCGGGCAAGATTCCCTTATGCCCGCAGTGAACACAGTCCCTGCCGTAGGGCTGTTCCTGAGGATCTACGGGGAGGTCTTCCATCTCGGGAGTGAGGATTGCATGGCAATTCTGGCAATGCCAAACGGGAAACGGAACTCCAAAGAAGCGCTGTCTAGAGATGCACCAGTCCCAGTTGAGGTTTTCCACCCAATGTACGTATCTCTGTTTCATATAGGAGGGAAACCATTTGATCTTCTCCGCCAACTCCAACAGTTCGTCTTTACGGTCTATGACTCGGATAAACCATTGTTGAGTTGAAAGAAACTCGATGTCCGTACCACAGCGTTCATGGGTATTGACCGGGTGCGAAATAGATTCTGACTTGAGAAGAATTCCTTCCTCCTCACATCGCTTGAGAATTTGTTTCCGGGCTTCTTTGATTTTTAGTCCTTCATATTCAGCGGCCAGACTGGTCATTCGGCCATACGGGGTGATGGATACTCTCAGCTGTAGCCCGTGCTGCTTGTACCACTCAATATCGGTCTTATCACCGAAGGTGCAGCACATCACCGCTCCAGTCCCCTTCTCCATATCTGCCTTGGGGTCATGAAGAATAGGGACCTTCTGTGAGAAAATCGGGACGATTGCGTATTTTCCTACCAGATCCTTATATCGCTGGTCATCAGGGTGGACAAACAGACTGGAGCAGGAGGGCAGGAGCTCCGGGCGGGTAGTGCCGATCACTACGGATCCACCGCCCTCTATTTCAAATCTCAGGTCATTAAAACTGGAGTCTTTATCTTCAGCATCCAGTTCAGCCTGCGCAATGGCGGTCTGGCATTCAACACACCACATGTTAGGCTCTTCACGATAGTCGATGTGTCCCTTTTCATAGAGGTCAAGAAAAGAACGCTGGGAAATGCGCTGAGAAGGGGTGTCTATGGTGCGGTAACATAGATCCCAGTCTGCACTAAAGCCAAGTGAGGTCCACATTTGGCGAAAATTTTCTTCCAGTTCCTCCACCGATTCACGACACAAATCATTGAACTCTGAGCGCTTTAGGTCCTTACCCTTTAGTTTACGCTTCTTCTCCACATACCTTTCAGTGGGCAGGCCATTGTCATCGAATCCGAAGGGATAGAAAACATTGCGTCCCTTCATCCGATGGTATCTCACAATGATTTCAGCCTGGGTATAGGAAAAAACGTGTCCGATATGCAGGACACCGGAGACCGTGGGAGGCGGTGTATCTATGGAGTAGATTTCTCCGCCGGCCTTTGGATTGAATCGATGAATTCCCTCTTCTCTCCAAAATTTCTGCCACTTTGGTTCGCTTTCGCTAAACTTGTATTTATTAGGAAGCATGAATTCCCCTGAAAACCAGTTGTTAAGGCACCTGAGCCGAATTGAAGGGCATATTATAGTAGCTTCTATAGGGAGAGGGAAGAGGGAGCTCAATCAACAGGACCGATTATCGAAGACAAGCGTATTCTTCTGATTCCTTTCTCTTCTCTGTTTCCTTTGATTCCTGGAAAGAGAGTAGAACGTGTACAATAGTGTCTCGATGGCACGATTCCCAGATCTCCACCAGGGCACTTTTAGAAGCCGAAAGCGCGGCTCTGTAACCCTGTTGGCATTTACCGTTCTCGCAGTGATCTCTATCGTTGGCTACGCCTTTCACCAGATGTCGGTAAATTCCGTTTTGCAGATTTACCGCTTTAAGATTAACGAAAAGGCTCTGGCGATAGGTGATGCACTTGTCGATGTCTCCAAAAAAATTGCTGAGGACATGGCCAATGGTTCTCAATTTGATCCCTGGTTTGAGGAGCTGTCCGCCGGCAAAAAGTCTGTAGGTGATGAGATTTTCCAAATTTCATCAGGAGGTATAAAGCCATCGGGAAAATTTCAAGTCGGCTCTGGTTACCAGGATCTCATTTCTCAGATCGGGCAAACGGATCCAGACAGCAAAGAAAGTTTCGAGGGTACAGTACATTTGACCCTCTCTAAGGAAAACTCTTTTGTGAAGCGCTCTGATTTCATCAATGACCCGATGGAAATGCGCGGAACGGCCAACCTGGTGGTTGAATATTCCATGAACATTGATGTGTTTAAAAAGGAGGGAAAGTCATACCTGAAGACGACTCCCAAGCAAATTTCCACTCAATTTCAATTTAAGCGAGCGCTGGTTCAGCCAATGGTGGTCAGGCATTTTTCCTTTTTCGGGCAGGATATGTCAGGATCAAAAACGGAGAAGGCTGAGGAGTTTCTCGGGGGTAAATACAATTCCCTCTCCGCAGATGCCCAGGGGAATTCGGATAATTACTTTCTGACGATTCATAGTTCAGAATCCGATGCGGATGTGGAGTTGGTCAGTGATAATCCTTTTAAAGGCAGTCTTGGATACGTTCTATTTGGCACCGGAGGCGATGATGAGAAGCGTATTTATCTCAACCTCACCGCTGGCAATGGAAATGCCGCGGAGAGCTTTCATCTATACCGGGGGAAAAAGGGGGAAAGTGATTTTTACCGGCTCTACACAACCGACTACAAATCAATTCTAGATGTTGAGCCCGGGGATCTGAATATGGGTGGTTCAGGACCGGCACAGGTAGGTACCGTTCGAGGTCTGACAAAGACCCCCTATACAGAGATTGATCCGACAAACGGAATCCCTTTCTATTATCTCGCAAGAAAGGATTATGGGTATGCCAAGGAATGGGCCTCCCATCCCGAATTTGGTTTTACGAAGGATAGTTCAGAGAAGATCAGGTCAAATAATTTTCATATTTTTGGCTCAGGCTCAATCTCCGATGCTCGATTTACCGTTGTGTTCGGAAATCTATTTCGACGTTGTCTTTCCCTGTCCGGATATAAACAGGTAAAGGCTAAGCGAGCGGCAGGAGCTGCAAAAGGAGCCAGGGAATTCGAGATTCAGGCAGGGCCGATCTATTATTATCGGGATTTTAACCATCTTCACGCCCACAAACTTTATATGGATGAGCGCTATAAAAACGGCGCTCAAAATGTGAATTATAGGGAGGAGGGAGTCTTTTCTCCCATCGAAGTATGGGATTCACGAATGAACTGGTCATTTGATGGTTCCCAGCAGGGTAATCCTACTCTGAAAGGAAGCTGGATATTTCTCTCAGGAGACGGTCTTATGGGAAGACTCCTGCCCAGTATCGCCCGTCTTCAGGAGGGACCGGATGCCTTAAAACTTTATTTTTCGGGTACCAGTATTCATCAGAACGAGTCGACTCCCTCCACGGTATACTCACAGGCCGGTGCCATAGCCAGGGGCGACGGGTCCAATCCTGCCGATAAGACGCGCTGGGTTTCCCCTCTGATTCAAGCTCTATATGAAATGCAAACCACTCCATTTTCAAAGGGTGATGAAGCTCGCGGGCAGGGTTTTCCCTATCTGTTTAAAGTCGACTCAGGGAGAATGGCCTGGTCAAACAAAGCCAAGAAAATGAGCAGCTACCTCAGGGAACTGCTGCTGATGTTTTATCACACTTCCATGCAGGCATATGTATTGCTTCTCAAGGATAAGGACATTACCAAAACGGTGGATGGGCTTCAGTATCATCACCAGAAAATCATTCAGGACGCGGCCAAGGTATGGAAGGAAAATATAGCTACGCTGATAGCCACCGAAGTTGAAGATGCTAAAAAGAAATACTATTTATTCAATCCCTTTAGTGGGTCCTGGTCTAAGAGTTCACGCGCTCTGAAGAGAAATCCATGGGGGCAGGGGGCAGTCTCAGGCTCCAACGCAGGACCGGCCTATTATTTCACACTTCCAGATCCCTGGCAGATTGCGCTGGATAAAGAAGTTACACCGCTCACTGGTCAGGATACGACTCTGAAGAACATGATAAATGATAGAACTCCGCTCTCTGAGATTCAGCGCAATGAATATAACCAGGCTATCAAGCGCTTTAAATCAGGCTCTGAGGAAGGGCCAGATGTTCTTTTCAAAAAGTATTTCGCCCGGATCATGACCGATCCGGCCTGGCCTCTGCCATATAACTACTCCACGCGTTTTGCGAAGGAAAAGTTCAAGCGTTATTATTTTCGAGAGGACCCGGAAAAGTCTGATGATCGAGATACTTTTATGCGTAAGAAAGTCGTGCCCGAATTTCGAGATGCTATCGGGTATTTCAGTCCCAGGGCCAACCCATATCTTCAGGATGTAGAAAATCAGCCTCTCAACAACAAGATCCAGAAAAAGATCGTCAAACATTATCGAGATAAGTACAAGGATAAGGACTTGCCGGCCTACTTTTTCGCCAAGGAGCTCAGTTCATCCTCCTCGCTGGAGAATATAGCCATAGAAGGTCTGTATGACGGGCGCTGTATGTATTCTTTTAGCAAGCGTGAGAAATTTGACGCGCGGTTTCAGGTAGAGAAGGGTACTCATAAGTACAAGCTGAAAACGGTAGCCTGTTTCAAGGGAAACCTTGAGCTTACCAACGCTGAATTCGAAGGTGGGGGTGTGCTCATCGTGCAAGGGTCGGTTAGTCTTAAGGGTACCTCTTTTAATGGCGGAGGCCTGGTAATTCTTGCTCCTGTGATTAAGGACGAGGGAAACGGGATGCGCCTGAGCCAGGTAAGCCTGATTCAAACCAGAAAGACCCCTTTTAAATTCCGAGCTGAAGAACTTCAGGGTAACCTGGTCACCAAAGGCCCGGTTGAGGTTCGCAGAAAGGGTCACCTGAAGTATGCCCCCGGTTTTTTAAAGCAAAACCAATATGTAGTGGGCTTTCAGCCCTACATCAGTACCTGGGAATGGGGGAATGTAAAGTGAGAAGGGGATTTAGTCTGATTGAGGTGATGCTCGCGATAACCATCATCACTCTTGGGATTTTTCCTGTAATGTACCTCCTCTCTTCAGGTACACGCGGAGTCAAGGTGAGCGTACGCGAAGTTCAGGCGGTTAATCATGCTGTTACCTTGCTGGAACTGCTCAAGGGAATCCCTTTCTCTACTCTCAACAGCTTTTGTGATTCTGGTGAGTTGGAAGCAGCTCAAGAAGGCTGGATGATTTATGATCGAAATACTGAAAAAATGATAGCAAGCGAGGATGAAAAAGGCGTCTGGGATGTGATCGGCTCAGAACCGGGTAAGGAGTTTTTCAGAACCTACCTGGGACCCCTGGGTAATGGTACCGATGGTCCGGTACTCTCCGAGCTGGAGCTTTATTTTTACGAGCGAAGTGCCATAATTATATGCTCTGACACCGGCTGTACAATCAAGGCGAAAGTCATGTGGAAATCCGAACAGGGACAAAGAGACAGGCATGTGGAATTCAAGTCTCTGGTGATGGAGTCACGTTGAAGCGAAGAAAAGGATTTACTCTCGTTGAGGTAATGATCGCGGTGGTTCTCTCCACAATGATCGCATTTTTCCTACTCCAAATTTATGCCAAATTTCAGAAGGATGCCACTGAGCTTACAGGTAAAGTCGCGGCCGCCCGTGACGCTAATATTGTTTTGCAGAAAATTCGCATGGTTCTAAGAGGTGCCAGGGATTTGGAAATAACAGGTACCGGTATTTCCGGGAAAAATTCGAAAGGGGAGCTTTTCCAACTGGAGTATCGTCCAGACAAGCAGGGCGTTGAGTGGACGAATCCTCCTATTCCCAAGGACAAAATACTGGGGAATCGCAAAATTTATAAATTCGAAATTTTACAGCCTATTCCAGCTTACCCAGGAATCTACCAACTCGTAATTCACTATAAAAATCCTGAATCAAGGGTCCCTTCTGAAGAAAATGCCCTTGTCTTTCGCTCAATAGTTTCTGAGAGGGTGCCCTACGGGGACCGAATACCCGATCCTTCCTGGGTCATGAATTCTAAGGATGATTGCCCACCATCTTGCAACTAGGAGTCTGTCGGAGAATTGAAAAGCCCCAATTCCCTTCCTTAATCTTGCAACAAATCGTCTCCTTTTTTCGTAAAATGATTAAATGAGGGAGTTTTTGTTAGAAAACTTCAGGTTACCGATGAGGTAGAAAAGGACGATTCCTATGACCTTCAGATCTAATTCCATGCTAGGCTCGATGGTACTTTTACTGCTGTTGGTGATCTCTGTTCACGCGTTGCCAGACCCACAGACAACCGATGATTCCTCTGATGCGGGTATTACCATGCCTATAGCTTCGGGCGCGGATAGTTCGGTGAATCTCTATGATCAGACCTGCTATCACTATCCCTGTCTTAATGCGGGGCTGACTGCTGAAGAGGCTGCTGGAAACTCTGATTTTGACCCCCTTGGACTAGATACCTCATTAGGTTCAGTTGCGAATTATCCCACCATGGGATCCCACGTTTTTCTCACAACTCGCAATGGACAGGTTGTAACGGTTGACGGGATGCCCCTGGGAGCAAATGAAATTGGAAAAGACCCCCGCTATAGTATTGTAGAAGATGCTGATGGCAGCATCCTTTCTGTTTGTGATTCTGAGAAGCAGATGTGCTTTATTCCCTCCAGGATCCAGGTGAAAGCCCCTGAAAATGTCCCCATTGTCCTGCGAACTTATGAGGATGTGATAGCTGAGGCAGAGGAAGAAAAAAAGAAAAAGGCAGAAGCCGCGAAAAAAGAATCTACAGAGGCGAATGAAGATGGCGAAATAGATATTAAAGAGAAAGAAGATGGAGGCAAGAAAGTTGATAAGGATCTCTCGGAAGGGGATCCTCAAACTCGTGAACCGGGAGATTGGGATGAGTGCCGCAATGCGGGACTTAAGGGAGAAAATGCTCCGACCAATAAGCGTTCCTGCATCAATGCCTATAACAACGGTATGAAATCCACCGGACGCAAAGAATTCATTCCTGTTGATTGTTCCCAGGGTTTTATAGGACCGACCCAGCCAAATACCATGGCAAAATGTCCCGGGAAGTTCGATCATGACTTATCCGATGGAATGCGCGTTCTTGAGGAGGAGTTGAACGAGGCTGATGAGGGGCCCAGCACCGACTCAGATGGGGTAGAAGAAAATTCTCCCGACGATCCTGGTGACTCACCTCAGGAGCAGCCTAATCCACATTTGGATGAAGAGCGTGCCGTTCCCTTTGAAATGATTAATGAAATGGATGATGATGACCTTGAGGGTCCTGGAGACCAGGTCCTACCTGATATTCCCGAGGAGACTGAGGAGGAAGTGGAAGAGGGGCCGCTGGTAGAAGTTTCTGATGAGCCGGTATTAAACGAAGAAGATGAACTGGCGGATCCCGTGATGGCGGCTAACACCGATCAGCCTGGTTTTTTTGATTCCGACATCGTAGATGAAGATGGCGACCTCAGGGAGATGCCTCCTGAAGAGCCCCTGGACGAGGTCGAGGAAGATGCTCTACAAGATCTTCTAGGTGAAGAAGGTGAATCCCTGGATGATCAAGCTCAAGATGAAGAGAGAGATGAAAACCGTAGAGCACCCAGAGATTCTGAAATGAATATTGAGGATGAGCCAGGTCCCGATACGATTGAAGAGCCAGCCAGTATAGAGAGCGGTGAGTCACCGGATGTGTTCGACCTACAGGAGAACCTTGAGGACGCTAAGCTCAATCTTTTAACCAGGGATGCGGAAACCGGTGTGGTTAAATTTGTCGATAATGAGGAAGGGCAAGAAGTCATCGGCTCTATCATCAAAGAGAAGTCTTCTTCTTCAGTCCCAGGGGGCTCCAAGTCCATCTCTCCAGAGGAGCTCAAAACAGAGTTTAATCTCACAGACGAGCAATACGAACGAGAATTGGAACTTTGCCGAAAGGCGACCAATAATTTCGCCGATGAAACCTTTGAAGATTGTCTTAAAGAAAATCTGGAGCGATTCGCAGACTTCCTAATACGAGTAGAAGAGTAAAGAAATTAGCGAGTTTCGGGTGCGCTAAGCGTGCCTGGAGGCTCAAAAAGCAGCGCCTGACTGCGGCTCCCTCGTCGTCCGTAGCGATGCTACGCACTCCTTACGAGCCACAGCCAGTCACTACTTTTTGAACCTCCAGTCCCACTCATCCCACCCGAAACTCACTAATTCCTTTACCGGTTGATTTCAAGCTCCTCGTGTTACGAGTTGGGTTGAAAATGGCCTTGGCCGCTCCTCGCTACTTGTAAATTTCGTCAAGGGAATTTCTTTAAAAAATGTTAATTATTTTTGAAAATGTCTTCTCGGCGGGTGTTTTTTTCTTATAATTCTTAGAAAGTAACGCTGGGAAAGTAGGTATATTATGAGAGTTCTACCGATTTTCGTGCTCATTATTGGTGCTGTTCCATTCCTTTTTGGGGAAGGCGACGAGACAGCAACTCCTGTTGCCCTCGATACTTCCTTTCTTAAGGACAACGGGACCTCCCTGGATGGAAGAATTGGGACCTTGGTAGGGAAAATTGAAAACTCCTACTCCTTTGTCTCTCCCGGTGAAGAGGCCTCTACGGACGGGGAAAAGCCGGTCTGGACTGAGAAACACAACGAGGTTTTCCGAGAGGTTTACCAGAATTGTGGTCCCTCGGGTAATGGTTCCAGTGTTATCAACTGCGAACAAATTGGATTTGGGTTGAACCTGGTGGATCAGTCGGCCGGATCCAGCGCAATTCCAGGATTTAAGTCCAATGAGGAAATCGCGTTTGAGGAATTCTCCGCACACCCTTATATGCACATGGACCTGACCGTTTCCGCGGTGGGGACTAGTAAAGTTCTTGATAAGCTCATTGAATACAACCTCAACATGGTAGATGGAGAGGAGTCTAAAGCAGCGGATGTTTTCACCCAGGATCCGGAGTTGAAGCGGCAGGTAGAAGATGCTGCCAAGCAGCCTGATCGATACATGGGTATAGTCGGTCGCACGACCGGGTCTGAGCAGGTGGTCAGTCCCCCTTATAACGGTAACTTAGGAGACTTTTTAACAGATCAGTATTTTATGGCCGATCGACAGAAAAAAGCCCTGGTAGCTACTCTGAACTCGATTCAATATCTAACCCAGGATGAAGAGGATCGCGATGCGGATGACCTATATTCCAACAAGATTCTAGGATCCGATGGCCGGATTCTCAGCTCAAAAATCGAAGATCAACTGCGCGAAGGCGGAAAATTATATTTACCTTCTGATGGGACCATCGAAGCGGTGGTAGAGCAACTCGATAGTCTGGGTTCTGAATTTGTGGATCTTGAATCGGAAGATCCCTTCGCTGGACTTCGTGAGTTTCTCGAGCAAAATAAGGATCTTGATGAGAATGAAGACCTGCAGAGCCTGATAGAAGAGAGAACTTTTGGGCATATGGTCGCGATAAAGTCAGATGATGAATTCGGATTTCAAAAGTACGGCGCACGTTTAATCAACGAGGATGGGATCAGTTCCATATGCAAAAGAAGTGGCAAGAAAGGATATGGAATTCCTCTAACGGGTAACTCCGAATGCCAAAAGAGTTTTCTAAAGGGATATGAGGAATTTGAGCCTGGTTTTAAGGATAGTGAGGCTTATGTGGATTCTACTAACGGTAGATTTAGTGAAGATCTCCTCTTAGAAAAAATCACTGAAAAGCGCAAGAATCTTCAAAACAGCATTTCTACTGAGAATAGTGAACTTTTCCAGGGGAATCCCCATCTTGATGAGGAGGACCCCCTGGAGAAGTATCTATTGGTTAAGTCCAGGGATTCTGCCATTAAGGAATTTGCCCAGATCGATATTCGCAACAATCCTGAGCTTTTTGCCAAATCTACCTCCCTACTGGGTTCTCAGGGCGTAGTCAAGCCAAGTGATTCGGAGCGTAGCGACATCATCGCGCAGGCGGAGAATGAATATGGGCCAGGAGGTTCAAGTTCAGGGGTTTCATTCGCTATAAGCAGTATGTTTGATACCCCGGGTGACGGCTTCAATTCCGGTGGCTCCGGTTCTCTCTTTTCTGGAGATGATTCAGCACAGACCCCCGAAGATGGAGAAACTCGAAGGGAAATTGACGACATTCTGGGTAGTTCAGATATTGAAGTGAAAGACACCACTATTTCGGATAGCTCCGATGACGATCCCTTTGCCAATGCGTTCGCGTTTTCATCGAGTGCTGGTTCTTCTGATCCTTCTGACGAGAGCGGAGGAGTCGGTTATCGCAATCAGAATGAAAATGATAGAGGGAATCTTTTGAAGTTCCCCGAAGCATTAATCGAACCTGATGTTCTCCATAGCGATGGAAAACCCAGGATGAACCAGGCCGTGGGTATTTTTTGCAATCCTACTAATTTTGTTCTGAAGGATGATCCCAAATGCCGTTGTTTACATGGTCCCAAGATCAAAGTCTTCTATGATGAACAAGATGATCTCGACTGTCCTGGGCAGAGTTTTGCATTTTAAGAGCCGATTCCTGGTTTGGCCGTAAATCCGGACAACCCAATGCTTTTGGGCACATAAAGCGGTTCTACCGTCCCGTTTTCCTGTAGAATACTCCTATGTCACGGTTAGCTCTGGTTTTTTTGCTCTTTTGTGTTGCGGACTTTAGCCAGGAAGATTTCTTCACCGACATTGACCAGACATCTAAGGTTGGTGTTGTACGGGAGAATCTGAAGAATCCCAGACCGGTATTTAAGACGGTGGAGCAGGAGATTCTCTACGATCACCTTGGTGAGACAATCACCCGGGTGCGAGAGCAGAAAATTCTAAATCTATCGCAGAAGATTTCAAAACTTGATGATGCGGCTACTCTCCCGGTGAGTTTGAAGAAGGAGTATCGGGAAAGGCAAAAGTCCCTTGATCGTTTGCGTCATCGACTTGCCGATCGACATGTCGATTCGTTGCTTAATGTACCTTATAAAACCCTAGAGGGCCGTCAAGAGCATGATGTAAGGCGAGTGGTAGCCGAACAGGCTCAACAGGCTCTTGCGAAGGTTTCAGAGGAAAACGTGGAAACCTTTTTGGACTCATGGAAGGTGTCCCTGGTTGATGGCGGCGCTCGACAAACCTTTGTTACTTATGTGGCTTTCGTAAATCTCTATGGTCCTGATCATCCTCTGAGCAAAGGGCAATTGGACTTCCTTGAGACCTATAGGAACTCCTTCAAGGAGCAACTAAAGGAAGCGGGTCCCATTCCAAAAGAAGAGAGCGCTGATCTGGCCTATGAAGTCCTGCGCAAGCACGTAAGTATGCTTTCGCGCCCTCTTCGCTCAAGGTTTCAGAAGATTCAGCTTCTCGAGGAGTCCCTGGGTGAGGCCAGTGATGATCTTCGGGAGACAGGTTTGATTCTTCGTAAAATGGATTTCCAAAAGCAGATCTTGTTGGAACTCCTACAAAAAGAAGGCCTGAAGATCTCGGCTGACTTTGATCCTGACGAGTTGGAGAAGGCTCTTTTCGATTGGTTAAGCAGCTCCATCGATGAACAGCGGCGACTGGGATGGCCCCTGCTCGAGCGAGGTGTGGTGGTCTATGGATTCGAGGCTCAAGCGAATCCTTTGGTGCGACTAAAAGCTCAGAAAACTAACGATTTGCTGGCCCTTTGTAAGGGCAAGATAAGTGTGGTGTCCAAGGAGTTCATCGGTTTGAAGTGCAGCCCCTATATTATTCGGCTAGAAGGGGACTTTTCTCCTGTAGTGAAGGATGGACAGGAAGTGGAAAAGGGGCAGATTCTGGCTGCATTTAGAGAGGTTAATCTCTTTAACGTGACCATTCTAAATTCAGATGAGGGCGGAATTGCAGTGGATCTACTCAGTTTTTTCTAAGCCCTTCTTCCCAATAGTTCCGAAGGTCTCAATATGAGAACTCTTTACCTTACAGTGTTTCTCTTCCTACTCATTTCAAGTATCGGGGTAGCGGAGGAGTTTTTTCCATCTGCCAGAAGGTGGATGTTTACCATGCTCAATATCAAAAGCCGCCAATGGTCCAAAAATGGTTGGAAAGTTGAAGTTTTACCCACTAAGGGGAAAAAAGTCCAAATAAGGCTTCATGTTCCCAGGGATCTCTATTTACAAGGTCCAAAGTGGAGAAAGGAGGCGCTTTCCAGTATGAAATTTCTTTCTCCAAAGATCATCTCGATCATAAGGAAATACTCTCCCCGAGAATACCTCCAGCTCTTCGATCCTAAATTTGATATCATTTGGGTCGTTTTGCTGGGGGAAACTCCCTATGGAATCTACAGAGATGGAAAACTCCTTTGGAAACGGGGAATCCACTAATCCCCCTTTGAGAACCTGTTCCTTGTGTGGACGTGAAGTTGATGAAGAACTATTCAACTATCATCGAGACACGGAACAGCATTTGATTGATCGAATCACTGAACATTATCCAGCCTGGAAGGAGAATCCTTCCAAGGCTTTGCAGTTCTATAGAGTTTTCATTCTTACCAATTCAAAATAACTAGTTCGGGAATCGGGTATTGAAAAACCATGCAGCAGTTCTTTGAATCATTAAAGCAGGATCAAATTCTTCTATTGCAGGCCAAGAGGTCTGCCTCCAGAAATAGAAAGGAAGAGAAGGACACAGAAGAGCTTTTCATAAAACTCTATTACTCCACTTCCCTGGGAATCACACAAATCCAGGGATTAAGCTCAGAGGAGGCAGTACGACTGCTGGAGTGGAAAGAGGGTGTGGCACTTCCCCATCTCACCCGCTTTCACCTGAGTGCATATATTTCCTCAAAGGCTAACCGCAGAAAGTACCTCTTTGATGCTTCTTTTCGTTCCCGGTCCACGGATGAGCTTCTCAAGCTCCTTGGAGGACAGTTGGAGCAGCGGATGAAACAAGAGCTGCAGGCTACCAGGGTACTCTGTTCTAATTCAGAATTTGCAGTCCTCCCCACTCCGCTGAGACTCCACGCTGATCCGCGTTTTACAGGAAAGGGAGTTTGTATCGCGTTTATGGATGCCGGCTTCTATCCACACCCGGACCTGATGCAGCCCACTCGCAGGGTTGTGGCATACAAGGATCTTGGATCTCCCCATCGCCCCAAGTCAGATTTTGAAAAACCCGATGAACTCAGTTGGCATGGAATGCAGACCTGTGTGAGTGCCGCCGGTAACGGTTTTCTGTCAGAGGGGCTCTATAAGGGAATCGCTCATGAAGCCAATGTTGCTCTGCTAAAAGTATTTTCTGAATACGGATTTACTACGGAAGCCATTGTGGATGCTATTGAGTGGTGTATTAGAAAACAAAAGCGCTACAACATTAGAGTTATCAATATATCACTGGGGGTAGAGGGTGAAGGATCCTTTCGGGAGTCACCCATCAATCATGCCGCCGAGGAAGCTGTACAATCTGGTATCAATGTCGTTGTAGCAATCGGAAATGAGCCCATGGAGAGTGTCACTCCTCCGGGTAATTCTCCCAGCGTAATTACGGTGGGGGGATTGGACGACGGCAATACCCTGAGCACTGAAGAGCATGGCATGTACCATTCCAGCTATGGCATGACTGCTGATGGGATAATGAAGCCCGAATTAATCGCGCCAGGCATCTGGATTGCCGCACCGATTCTTCCTGGTACACCTACTTACCGGGAGGCAAGATTTCTATGGGCCCTATCAAAAGCACGAAACCAGAGTGCTTTTGATGGCCTCTTGGAGGACGCGGGTAACTCAACTGAGATCAATCGACCTCTTCTTGAGAAAATTCTCTCCACACCGGGCCAGGACCGTATGTCCCTCGTCAATCATATGGTCTCAGGAGAAAAACTGGTTTCTCCCCACTATCAACATGTTGACGGGACATCCTTCTCAGCTCCTATCATATGCTCAATCATCGCCCAGATGTTAGAAGCAAATCCTGACCTGGATCCTAAGAGCGTGAAAGAAATCTTGATGGAAACGGCCAAGCGTTTGGACTCGGTACCGGTGGAGCGTCAGGGCTGTGGAGTTGTCCAGGCCTCTGCAGCCGTGGAATTAGCAAGGCGCAGGGTAAGCACGAGGAGATATGAATATCCCAAGGTAAAGGATGAGACAGTGAGCCTGAGTTACGAGGATACAGACTCAAAGGAGGTAGAGGTTCTGGGGTCCTTCAATGAGTGGAAAAGGGGATCTCACACCATGCAGAAAGGAAAGGGTGGAATTTGGTTAAGAGACCTGGTCCTTCCTGAGCTCGGAACTTATGAGTACAAATTCCTCGTTGATGGAAAGCAATGGGTTGATGATCCTCTAAACACCAGCAAGAGTTATGATGGCTATGGTGGATTTAACTCTTTGATCCATATTAATGGTACCGCTGGAACCCGCTCCCAGCTTGAGAAGATAGGTAAGGATCTGGCAGCGGTAAAGAGCATTAAAAAGGAATTCAAAAGGCATCGGGATGTTTTACAGGAATTTGATGAAGTCTTTTCCCACGGCTGCATTGCCAGAAATCCTCAACTTCGAGAATTCTTCGAAACCCGTATGAAAAAAGTCCTTGAGGACTTAAAGAGAAGAAAAGTTGAAAACGGGGTTTTTCTTTATCAGCTTTATAATTCAGGTTACGTAATCCAGACACCTGCCATTAACATCGGGATTGATGTGGTATCGGGAAAGCATGTCTGGGATGTGTATTGGGACATTGATCCTAAATTGATGGCTCGTTTGACGGATCTTTTGGATATTTCCTTTGTAACCCACCGGCTCCCGGATCATCTTGACCTTGATGTGGTGAATCGATTGATTTCCCAGGATAAAATCGTTGTGGTTCCCTCGGGTATGGAAAGTCTCTGCCTCAATGGAGTTATTGGATTTGAAGCCGGCGAGTCCAGGGACTTATACTCACTTGGCCGCGATAATATTTCATTAAAAATTCAAGCATATGAAGGGGTTTATCGCCATCTCAGCGCCAAGGACATAGATATGCGCTGCTACAAAATGACAATTGAGGAGCGCATTCATATTTTTCATCTTGCCGAGCATGCTTATGGGGGGTACTCCGCTGTTCCCGGCGATCCGTTTTTCATGGGGGAAATAGGAGATGTGGATATACTAATTTGTCCCCTTCCCATTAGTGATGACCCCAGGGAACTTGATCGTTTTTTTCAATTTCTAGAGCGGTTGAATCCTGATGTAATTATTCCATCCCACCTCGCTGAACTCGGCCAAAGAGAAGCTGACTCCAGTGGAGGTGCCTATTCGCGAGCCTATGAATTATTGGAACGGATCGGAAAAGATTTCGCGGTAATGACCTGGGGTGATTCAGTAAAGATCGGGCACATATGAGAATTCAGGAGTCAGAATTTTGAATTGTCATTTCTCAGGTGGGGTGTATGGGTCCCATTCTAACTTCTGGCTACTGAATTCCTAACAAATGCTTAATGTCCGTGTTCCCGGTAAATCTCTTGAGTGTTGGGTTTCTTTTGATCGGGAGGTTCTTCAGGATTCCCTCAGGGAATATGAAAATGTTCTCGTTCTTGTCGATCAGGCGGTGGAGGCTTTTGGTAATGAAATTTGTGAGGGATTAGCAATTCCTTTTCAACGGTATGTTTTGGAGGGTGGGGAACACCTTAAGTCTTTTTCCAGTCTGGAATCACTGCTTTCAAAATCAGTTGAAGTGGTGAATCGCAAGGGAGCTGTTTTGGCAATTGGGGGGGGAGCATTGGCTGATTTTGCTGGTTTTTTGGCCTCCATTCTTTATCGCTCCATTCCCTGTTTTCTGGTGCCAACGACATTGCTATCCATGGTTGATTCAGCTATTGGAGGTAAGACTGCGATGAATCTTCCAGCGGGAAAAAATTTGGTTGGGTCCTTTTCCCTTCCCCGGGGAGTATACCTGGATAGCGCTGTTCTAAAATCCCTTCCAGAAATTCAGTGGCTTTCGGGCATGGGCGAAGTTCTCAAAACAAGCGCGATTGACTCAGTACAGCTCTTTAAGGATTCACTGGCTATTTTGAGCCCAGATAAAGGAAGGGTGGGGGATTTGGATAAATTGATTGGAGATTGTATTGAGGTGAAGAAGAGGATCGTTGAGTCTGACTACAGGGAAGAGGGAAGGCGCAAGCTGCTCAACGCTGGTCACACCATCGGGCATGCGCTTGAATCCTTTTACCGCTTTGATGTCCCACACGGGATCTGTGTTTGGATGGGATTGATTTTAGAGTCGAGAATGGGGGAAAGGCTTGGTAAGGTTTGCCCTGAATTTCGAGCACAATTGGAAAATTCCTATAGCCCAGTGCCAATTCCCCTGTATTCAGGCTCTCTCGAACCGCTCCTTCCTGCCTTGCTCAGGGATAAGAAAAATTCCTCGGGACGGATTTCCTTTGTATTGATAAAGGAGCCAGGAGTTCCCGTAGATCCAAAAAATTTCACACTGGAATTAGAGCCGCAGGAGGTTTTAAAAGCTTTTGGAGAAAAACTATGAAAGTACTCTCAATATTAGCAGAGAGTGCTAGCGATGTTCTGGAAACCATACAAAGACACAAACGTGTTCGGTGCGTGGAAGTGCGAGCAGACAAAGCTCCAAGTTCTATGAACCTTGGGGCTATCCGAAAAGCCTATTCCGGTAAGCTCATTTTTACTTGTAGAAATTTTCAAGAGGACAGCCAAACTGTAAAATCCCTCTATCACAAGGCACTAGAAGAAGGGTTTGACTATGTCGACGTTGATATTGAATTTATGCCTGAGTTAAGTCAAATAGACCAGGACTTTTCCTCTAAATTAATCCTTTCTTTTCATAATTATGCAGATTCAAGATTGTCGTATGTAATGCTGGATAGAATGTTTCAGATCCCGGCGGCCCACTACAAAATCGGGTTGCATGTGACTGATGTCTGGGAGACATTCGCTTTGCTAAAAAGCTCCAAAAGCTGGGAAAAGCCAGTTCTGCTTGTTCTAATGGGAGAAGCAGGGGAATGGAGTCGGGTCTGCTATCGCTATTTTGACAATCCCTGGACCTACCTATGCGATATGGGGGTTCCCACTGCCCCTGGTCAGGTGGACACACAGCGATGGGACCGAGAATTTGGTCGCGTCCCTTCTAAAAAGTACGATTTGTATGGGATTCTGGGAGGTCAGGTTAGTCATTCTTTCTCTCCTTATTTCCATAATCAGTTTTTTAAAAAAAGAAAGAAGTCCTGTTCCTACCAACGATTCCCAGCCCAGGACTTAGAAAACTTTTTCGACCTATGTCCTCCCTGGATCAAAGGACTTTCGGTAACAACTCCACTCAAGCGTTCAGTCGTGCCGTTTCTTTCTTCCTATGACTATCTCGTTGAGGCTTCCGGCTCCTGTAACACGATGGTCAGGGATGGCACGGCATGGATTGGTCATAACACTGACGCCTCTGGTTTGCGTGCAGCTCTTGATGAAATCATGCCCGGGTGGGTTGAAAAGGAGAAGGTAATCATTTTGGGTGCCGGAGGATTGGCTCGTTCTGCTCTTGCCGCCCTGTGCGACCATAAGGAAATGATCTTTGTGTGGAACCGGACTGAATATAAGGCCAGGGATCTTGCTGAACAGTTTGGCGTTAATTTTTTGCCAACGGACCAGCGATTTGAGCTAAGAAATACGGTTCTAATCCAAGCCACAAGTGCCGGATTTCAGGATCAGCACGTCTCCCCCATTCCACCTGAATGGCTTGAGGAGACGACAACACTCGTTGAGTCCATATATAATCCCCGCTATACCCTGTTGGCGACCAGGGCTATGGAAATGGAAATTGAGATATTACAGGCTGTGGACCTTTTTCGCTACCAGGCTATACACCAGCAGCGGATCTGGTTTGGAGATCTTGGATTTTCAGTGGAGGAAGGGCAAAAGGTATTGAGTTGAGTTGTTATCCTTTGGTTTATCCTCAGTGCCTGCGAAGAAAATGGATTGCCCTGATTGGTGATCGCGCCAGCGGAAAGAGCACTATCTCAGCGAGGGTAGCCCAGGAATTGGGACTGGACTCCTATGATCTTGATCTGGTTCTGGCCCAAAGGGTTGGCAGAGATCATCATTCTTTTTTTCGACTCTATGGCGAGACACGGTTCAGGGAGCAGGAGGAGTTGGCACTATGGGATCTTCCCCGATTTTCTCTTGTTCTTGCAACCGGAGGCGGAGTTTGTTCGAATCCTTTAGCCATGAAAGTTCTTAGCGAACGTGCTCAATTTCTCTATTTGGATGTTTGTAAATCAGAGCTACTAAGAAGGCGTCTATCTAAGCCCGATTCAAGACCGATTCTGGAAGGGTTTTCCTCTGTTGAGGAAGAAGTTTCGGCCCTTTATATCAATCGCCGGGAGCAATACCGGCAACGCTCAGATTGGACAGTATCATGGCAGGGGGAAGATGTAGAAGGTATGGTGAGAAAAGTTCTTAGAATTTTAACCTCTGGAGAGGAATCTCTTTTGGCTGGAAGTGCTTGAATAATGGCCTCAAATAGTTTTGGCATTCTATTTCGGTTTACTACCTGGGGTGAGTCTCATGGTCCCTGTGTAGGGGTGGTACTTGATGGGATTCCGTCTGATTTTCCGCTCGATCTTGACCTGGTTCAACGGGATCTGGATAAACGAAAGCCTGGGACTTCCAAATTAGTTTCAGGTCGTAAGGAACCCGATCAACTCAAGGTACTTTCTGGACTTTATGAAGGCCGAACCACTGGCGCTCCCCTGACTTTCACCTTTCAGAATAGCGATGCCCAAAAGGATGACTACGAGAAGATTCGTGAGCTCTTTAGACCTGGTCACGCTGACTTTACTTACCGGCAGAAATACCGCAACCGGGACCCTTATGGCGGAGGTAGGTCCTCCGCAAGAGAAACCATAGGCCGAGTGGTAGCCGGTTCCGTGGCCAGCCAATACCTGGCAAAATGGGGAATAAGAGTGCAGGGAAGAGTTAGTAGAGTCGGTTCTGTATTGGAGGATCAGGAAAAAATGATGCAGGAGGTTTTACTTGCCAAGCAAGATGGCGACTCTATTGGGGGGCAGGTAGAGGTTCAGGCAACTGGTGTGCCAGCGGGTGTGGGGGAACCGATTTATGAGAAGCTGGATGCCAGGTTGGCTTATGCCCTGATGTCCATCAATGCGGTGAAAGCTGTGGAAATTGGAGATGGGGTAGAAGTAGTGGCAAAGAGGGGGTCGCGCAATAATGATCAGATGGGATCTGAAGGCTTTAAGACGAATCACTGCGGAGGAATCTTAGGAGGAATCTCCACTGGTGAACCCATCATAGCCAGAATTACGCTAAAGCCAACTCCTTCTATCTTTAAAACCCAGGAAACTCTGTCAACAAGCGGTGAAGAAGCCGAAATTCAGCTTCGCGGACGCCATGATCCCTGTGTCGCCTATCGAGCGGTTGTGGTGGCCGAGGCTATGATGGCTCAGGTCTTGTTGGATATGATTCTGATGAGCCGCGCATTGCAAGGAAATCAGCAGAAGTTTTTTCTGGAATCTGAAGAGGAAGCAAGTCAGAGGGAGAGTATTTGAAGCCATTTAAGTTCTTTACCGGGGGATTGTTCTTGGCAATTTTTTCAGCTTTTCTCTATTCAGAGACCCTGGATATTGAGAAAGCGGGCAAGTCTTCAGTTCGAAAGCTTCAGGAGGCTGTTGCAGCAGGAAGGTATTCCTTTGAGGACCTTTCAGAAGCAGGCAGAATCCTCTATCAGGAAAAAAAGTGGTTAGAGGCTCAAAGAGTTTTAGAAATAGCCCAGGAAATCAGGCCAAAAGATTTAGAAATCAAAAAGGCTTTGGCGAAGATCTACCAGGTGACTGAGCAGTCCGAACGATTGGCGGCGCTAGCGGAATCGGTAGCCTCCTATCTCTTACCAGGAGGAGAGGAGGATGAATTCTATGAAAAAATGCTAACGGTTTCAATACGACTTAACGCAAGGGGCAACCAGGAATTTGCCTGGAAGATCTTCATGAGGTTATTTACCACGCTCAAAGATCGCCCGGGGCGTCTCTCCAAAAGGATTAAGGAACTTGAGCAAGTCACCTATGTACCCTTTCTCTCCAGAATCTACCGTTTTTTACAAGATAGGAATTTATATGGCGACTTCCTATGGGGAAGAGTTGGAGATCACTATCTGGTTCAAGGAGAATTCTCCAAAGCCCGATTTTTTCTTGAACAAGAATTTCGCAAACGAAAATTTGATCGAGTGTATCTTTATTCTCAAGCATTAGCCCTTTTCTCATTGAGGGAATTTTCCCTGGCTCACATTTATGTGAATGTGGCTCTCGCTCTTAACTCGGATGAGAAGGTGATTTCGAAAACCAGGGCTTTAAAGAGAGCTCTGCAAGATCACCCTTATGGATTCAGTTGGGAGGATGTTCGCAAGGAGGCTGATCTCTATTTTGAGTTTCATGAAAAGACCCTGGGACTAAAAAAGCTGCAGGAGCTTTTGCTTAGTACGGAAGAGAATCCTGAAAATTTAATCCGAATAGGCAGAATCCTGCTCGAATATCCAGAGCGATGGAACACCTGGTCTGACGGCAGAAATTACCTGGTAGCGTACTCACAGGTACCCCGGGCGAAATTCGACCTACTTCTGGATAGCGCTTCCCTGTTATATAAGAAGGGCTACATTGAGGAGCTAGCTCCCCTGCTCAGAAGAATGGAACAGGTTGATCCCAGGGCAGCAAAGGAATCCGAGACCTTTAAAAGGTTTCGAGCACAGGTAGCAAAGACTTTGCACCGGGACCTGAAACTCCTTGAAGCTCAGTCTGAACCAGCGGAGTTAGCGGAAATTCTCAAGCTTCTGATTCGATTTGATGCCTCCTTAAAAGAACCCTATCTAAGTCTTGGAAGCCTGATGGAGCGTCGTGCGGATGAACTCAGGCAGGGAACCAAAATCCTGCATGAGAATTTTCAAAAGGAGGTTCAGTCAGTCACCGCTCTTTTTGAACGAGCCCCTCGCAATCTTTGGAAAACCAAGGAACTTCAATATTACCTGGGAAAATTCTATGGTCTTAGTTCACCTTCCAAAAGAAGATACTCTCAGGAAATCACTCATTTAAAGAGGGCATTGAAAGAGGATCCCCAATTTCACAAAGCCCGCATTGGTCTCGCTGAGGTATTTCTTGATTCAGCGTTTTACCGCCAGGCTTTTTTGCAGGCTGAGATGGCCCTGGGTGCATCCAAAATCCCTGAAGATCTCTTGGTTAAGGCCCGTAATATTGGTCTGAAGTCCTACCGTGAGAGCGCATCTCAGGCTTATGCGGAAGAAAACTACTTTTTAACTCTCGACTACTTAAAGAAGGCTTTTCATTTAAACGGGGATACAGCAATCGATCGTGAGTCTTCTCTGTGGTATGCGCATTCCCTGATCTATGCGGAACAGCATAATGATGCTTCAGAGTTTTTGAGCAAGCTTTTGACTCAATTTGGCGGGGATCCCGAAATATACTACCTTCTTGCTCTCTCGAGGGAGGGCGTATATAAACTTAAGGAAGCAATGAGCTATTACCGCAAGGCTTTAGAATTTGGTAAGGAAGGAGATCTTTTTGTGGAGCAGTGCCGCAAAAATTTAAAACATCTTGAGGAAATACAGGAGAAGCAAGATGGGGGATCTGGATCTTGATGAGCTCTGCAGTTTCCACATATTACCGCAAATATAGGCCAAGAATCTGGGATGAGGTAGCTGGTCAAGAGATTCCCAAGAGAATTTTACAGAATTCACTATTGCGCAAAAATCCAGCGCACGCCTACATGCTTTGCGGTCCGCGGGGCACTGGTAAGACTACCTCTGCCAGGATTTTTGCAGCGGCTCTCAACTGTACACAGCGTCAAGATGCTAATCCTTGCCTTCAATGCCCATCCTGTCGCGGATTTCATAGCGGTTCCTATCCTGACTTCATGGAGATGGATGCGGCAAGCAACCGAAAGATCGATGATTTTCGTGAGATCAGGGACCAGGTTCAATATCCCCCCATGGCGGGAAAGGACTTCTATAAAGTCTATGTAATAGATGAAGTTCACATGCTAAGCAAAGATGCGGCCAATTCCTTTCTCAAAACCCTCGAAGAGCCTCCCGCATATATGATATTTCTTCTGGCCACAACGGAGCCAGAGCGCCTCCCGCCTACCATTCTGTCTAGATGTATTCGTCTTGACTTTGAACTGCTAAGTGCCACTGAGTGCGAGAGTCGATTGGAGGAGGTTCTCAAAGCGGAGTCTCTGAAAATTGAATCCACTGTCTTAGATCAACTCTACCGTAGGAGTGGGGGTGGGATGAGGGATGCCCTTACCCTGCTTGAGCAAACCGTACAGTTGTGTGGTCCCCATGTGGAGCTATCCGATTATTTAAAATCTATGGGTCTTCCAACCCTGGAGATTGTTGACGGCATTTTGGAAGCACATTCCAAAGGGGTGCTGCATGAAATTATTCAGCAGTATCGAGAGTTGATTCGTGGGGGTTGTACACCCCAGAGTCTTTTGGAATTACTGCTCAATCGACTCCGTGATTACCTGGCTTTCCATTACAATGTAAACGTACCCTTTCAGGGTATTCCCCAGGAGGCAGCCAGTAGAAATGCTGACTTCTGGGTTTATACCTTTCAAGCCTATTTAAAAATTCTGGATTCAATGAGACAGAGTCTGTATCCCGAACTGCACGGAGAAATGGGATTATTACTTTGCTCAAGAGAACCTAAAACTCTTTTGGGCAGTGGGCCGGTCTCGTCACAATTGGACGGAAAACTGGCAAAACTGGAGCAGAGGATTTCCAAAATGGAAAAGGAACCTTCCCAGCAGAAGGCTGCCCCTGTTCCGGTTGAAACCAGAGATCTGACCCTCGATCGATATCCCGAAGCGGAGAAAAATTGGAAATTACTCTTAAAGGATTTCAAGAAAAAGGATCGAATGAAGGCCGCTTTTTTCGAAAATGCCACTCCAAGGCTAGAAGAAGATAGGCTCTGTCTCTATTACAGCCCAAAATTTGAATTTCATTACAAAAAAGTCCAGGACCCTGAAGCTACAAGAGTTTTACAGGAATTGGTGAAAACCCGATTTGGCGATCATAGAGAGCTGACGCTCATTCTTGGAGATCCTCCCGATTCCCCCACCGATGATTCTGAGACGATTAAGGATTATAGTCCAACCGTCGAAAGAAATCAGGAAGGGGATTCTTTTTCGGAGGAACTCCAGGACAAGCTGCTCCAGGACCCGGGAATCCGGGTATTGGTCGACGAACTGGGGGCTGTCATCAAAAATGTTGATTAATGTATCTAAGGTTCTCAATCGAGCTATCCTATTCTGTTTCTTTTTGAGTACCTCAATTTTTGGGGAACTCCTGGTTCCAGTGAAGCAGGATCATCGTCAGATTATTGCCGAGGCTCACACCTCCTACCATTCCTTTCATTCCATTGATGTTCGAGCGCAGGTGTTTGCGAAAGAAGGGCAGGCATTACTCTTCGAACACTCTGATCAGGATCTCTACGTAAAACTTCATTTCTCAGACCATTCGCGAAGGTCAGGGGTTCAGAGCCAGGTGGAAATTAAGTTTATGGAAGATCAGAATTATCCTAATCTTCCTGCGAAGTGGATCCCGCTTTTTGAAAAGGTGGTCCGGGAAGGTTCTGTGCAGGACCTGGGTACAGATCAGGTCGTTCAGCGTCAGCAGTACGTGAAGATTCCCGGAAAGGTATTTTCACAGGGAAAGGCTGTTCACAAAGTACGTCTCTCCATCACCCTCCAAACAAGGGTCAAGTTTGGATGGGCCTCAAGACAGAATCAGGCGAGTCGAATTTTCTATCTATCCCCCTATCCTCGCTTTCAAAAGAAGAGACTTCCAACCCTTGCGGTTCAAAAGCTTAATACCTGGGCAAGGGCAAGAGGGATAGCCTTTCAGCTACTGCGGGATCTCTTTAGTGATTTCCTAGACCCCACCTATAAGATTAAGGATGGGGAAACTCTCCATTCCAGGCTGAGACGAAATCTCATCAAGTTCCAGAGTTACGCTTCTATTTTTTATGATGAAGTCGACTTCAAGGCTTACATGACTGAATTTGTTACCGCCTATACTGAAGGCATTGAAGAAAAGATTCAGTTTCCGGTAGAGACTACCGCCTTTCTAGATATTCCAGACAAAACCTTTCATTTTAGGGGACTGCTTCCTGAAGTAAAAGAACAGATTCTGGACTTTCCGAAAGAAGTCCTACCTTATCGGCAATATCTAGCCTTACTGCGTTTAATGGGTACCGAACTCAAGGTCCTGGAAAAGCTTGATAATCTCGTCGAGTTGGCCGCAGAAGAGGTTGAAATGATGAGCTTCTTTCAAGATATCGAGACCAGAAGCGGGTATATCGACCGACTGAATCTATTGAAAAAGACATCTTGGGATCAGCAGGAGGCTTATACTGGATTAGGCAGAGACCTCAAGAGAATGCTTGGATGGAATGCTAAATCTGGAGGCTGGCTGCCCTTGGAGCGTTCGCCTATTTTTGCCCTGGCCAACAGCAAATTTTTTTCCAGGAACTCTGAACAATTTGTGAAAAAGGACGTAATCCAGGCAGTAAGGGCTTTGTATTATTCCCTTTTCTTCGTCCTTGCTACAGAAGACTACTATGCCAGAGTTCTATCGAGGCTCGTGGAAACGGGAATGAGTGTATTCCAGCTTTCTCCTCCTGAAATTACCTTTCAGCTTGACCATGAAATCCTCTTCAATGGCGAAGAAGGTGTTTTAATTGGCAGGGTTTTTAACCCCTCCTCCTATGTGAGCTTGAAGAATGTGCATTTATTATTGGAAAAAACTAATTTGCGCCGCTTGTTATTCTTTAGAGGAGATAATCTTCAAACTATTGCACTTCTAAAACCCAAGGAAGTTAAGTATGTCTTTTTTAGATTTTCAACCATAGGTATTGGGACCGATCATCCCCAATTGAAGGTGCGTTATAATCGGGATTTTGAGACGAAAATTCGAGTAATTCCCATTCCTGTTTTAAGAAAGGATGAATTTCTTTCCAAAGCACTCGATAAGGCGCAGGATTTCCAGGGTGATGTCCTGAATTCTTATACCCGACTTAAGAAAAAGCTTTTGAAATTCCAGGATCGGTTGGAAGGCGACAGGGTTACTTCCAGGGAGTGAAGCGTACAGCTTTCTCCTCAAAATCTTCTACAAATTTCGTGTTCATCATAAGTTCAGCGGTTTGATAATGCGAATGACCTATGGTCATATTGGTATTGAGATGGCAGTATTTACTCACTTTCAAAGCGGCCATACAGCGCATATTAAAAAGTAAGTTGAGTTTTTCTTTGCGATCATCTATTTCTTTGATTTTGAGTTGCATTTCCTCTTTTTTATTCAAGATCGCACGTAAGGGTTTTTGCTTCTCCGCCGGCAAGAGTTTGATGTTGTTAAAAAGATTTTCATGCTCTTGAATTCCACTTAAAACCTGGTTAAGCTCCTTATAAATTTCTTCAAGTTCCCGGCTAACCGATTCTAGCTTCGCGCGCACTAGCGGCTTGTCTCCAATGATGATTTTTGTGGCTACACCGAGTTTGGAGCCCAATTCTCTGCATTCAATTCCACCAGCGCCCAGGACTTCGCCCCCTACGATTTGCCCCTTTTTTCTGCCCATGGAAATGGAGGCATAGCAGGTGATTTTAGAATTAACGATGGAAGTATTTACCTGGAGTCTCCCGTGACATTCAACAATTCCGGATTCGATAAAGCTTGTGATCAACTCTCCGTTACACGACACCTTACCCCGGTCGTTTCCCTTGATCCCACCCTTAATGATGATATTTCCACCGGCGATCAAATCAGCGGCCTCCACCACACCCATAATGGTGATATCCTCTTTTGCGCGGACTCGAAATCCGGACAGAACATTTCCGTTTACAACCACCGACCCGTTGAAGGAAATATTTCCGGTGTTGAGGTCTACGTCATGGGGGACCATATAAAGCGGGGAGACTGTGATGATTCTTTTTTTCAAGTAGACTTGCCCGTCGCGCTCTGCGAAGCATGAATTTCCATCTTCTGAGAGTTCAATATACTTAGCAGCAACAAGCGGTACATCCAGCTTCACTGGATTAGGAGCCACTGGAACTCCATAAATATCGAGCCCCGCGGACCCCTCCCAGCCCAGGACTTTCACTGCCAGTAGATCTCCCTTTTGGATGTTGTTAATGATGTTTAATTCCTTAAAGTCGATATTCCCGTCTTCATCAACTAGTAAATCCAGGGCGTTAGAAGTGTTGAATTTGTAGTCCAGATAGGCATTTTCTCCTTCGGTTACCGGGTCTCCAGCTACAATCAGTTCATTTCGGATCGGGTAGTCTTCCTGGTTGGCAAGGGTTACAAGCTCGTCAATCCTTTCTCGATCAATTCCGTGCAGGATCTTTTCATCCTCGAGGAGTTCCATGATTTCGCTAACGGTGAAAAAACGCCCTGGAAGCTGGGCGTCCATGGAGAGATAGGCGTCCATATGATTGGGTGTTATCCCAATACGAACATCCTTTTCCTTAGTGCTAATTTCTTTGAAGAACTTGAGAACTTCCCGCTTGTCATCACTTTTTTCAGTGTTCATATTTTAAAGATCGACTTATTATTTCGGCTCATCTTACTGGGGTAATCCCAACACCTTTAGTTGTGGGGTTTTCGGAAAAACAACTATTCTTGTATTCAATTTTAACACTCATGGAGACATGACCGATATTAAGAGTGGTATTGGGATGTGTAGTTCGGTGAACTTTGACACGGGAAATTGTGTGCGCATTGAAAAGGGCCAATAATCGTGTCTTTACTTCTTCCATCTCCCTGAGTTTAGATTCCAAATCCTTCTTCTTCTTCATGATCGCAAGAAGAGATTCTTTCTTTTCAGGTTCAAGGGTATCGATACGCTCGAAGAGAGCCTGGTACTGGTCCACAGCCTTTAAAATTACCTTATGTTCATTCTGAAAGGGTTCCATCTTAGCGGCTAGCTCCTCAAGTCTTTTTCTAACAATAGGCTTATCTCCTACCGTGACAGTGGTTGAGACACCAATTTTAGAACCCAGTTCCAAACACTCTATCCCACCAGTAGCAAAGAGCTCACCTGCCACAATGGACCCTTTTCCCTGAACTGCCTTGATCTGCCGATGGCATTCAATCTTTGAATTCACGATGGAGGACTCAATAAACATGTTTCCCCGGCACAAAACATCACCTGACTCAATGAAGGTCGTGATTAAGTCTCCGCCACACGTGATTTTGCCCCTTTCAGCACCCTTGATTCCCCCCTTGATAACGATGCTGCCGCCAGCCTCAAGGGTGGCTCCCTCCACAAGACCGGCTATGGTTATGTTTCCCTTGGCCTTAAGAACAAATCCTCCCAAAACACTGCCGGAGACCTTAATGGAGCCGTTGAAATCGATGTTACCCACGTTCAGGTCCACATCTCCAGCCACTTCATGGATGGCGGACACTGTGACCTTATGATTCTTTAAGTAAGCCTGGCCATCTTCGGCTGCATAGCATCTTTGTTCATCCTCGCTCAGTGTTACATGGGCTCCGGGTTGAAGAGATACATCAGGCAATGGTTCCGGCTCTAAAGTTTTGCCATAGACATCGGTTCCGGAAATCGCAGGGGTACCCTCAATTCTTTCCGCCAGAAGATCTCCCTGGTTTACATTGGAGATATTACCCAGGTCCTTGAAGTCCACCTTGCCGGTTTCGTCTTCGGAAAAAGACACCTGCCGATCCGTACGGAAGTGGTATTGAATGTAAGGCTCCTGGCCTTTCAAAATGGGTGTCCCTATAGCTATCACCACATCCCTGATTGGCCGCAATGTACGATTAACCTCATCGATTGCTTTTTGAATCTGACGCCGTTTTACGCCAACGATTATCCTCTCATCTTCGATCATTTCGAAAATTTCGCGAGGATCAAAGGAACGTGCGGATATAGATGGATTGATGCTAAGAAATGCCTTTATACCGTCTTCCGATATCCCAATGCTGATTTCCTGGGTGTCATTGTCGATAGTAAATCGGACTTTTTCAGCGTGCGCGCTATCCACTTCACACCCTTATTCTCACATATTGAGAGTCTTTTAAATCCCTGGGAATTCGTGTCATAGAAGGAGGGGATCCAGCATTATTACCGGTGTTCTATTCTAAGGTTATTATATACCCAAAATGAAGTCTTTTGCCCGATTTCTCGTTCAAACCCCAATCGCATAATTTCCTGGCCTTACTCGGATTCGCCGCTTGAATTTCAGGATGCTGAATCGCGCAAGAGAAAAATCCCCGTCACGCGAGAGTTTGATAGTCGATGCTTATTGTGGACGCAGGGATTGGATTGGTTAAGCTTGAATCTGCATCACTGGGGAATGATGGTCTGCTCACCAAAATAGGCTTGTTTTCGGGAAGTTAGAAGGTTTCTTATGTACAGATAGCGGGTCCACTCTTTTCTCAGTTCCGCGGTCCAGATTTTCTTTTGTTCTTCAGATTGAAAATCGCCCCCAGATTCTTGCAGAGTTTTGTAATTTGTATAGGTTATCCAGAGTTCTTCTCGAAGGGCGGATTCAGAAAACTGGTCGTAGGTTGAAAATTGCTCCGTGGGTACCATGTCAGCAAAGGCTTCTACCTGTGAGTATTCAGAATCGCGCATTTCATCCAAATCAAAAGCGCTCACACCAGGTGTAAAAGCGGATCGAATCCACGTAAGCACTTTGTCGGCAACCCAACTGCCAAGGATGCTAAAGGCAATGATGGCGATCGGGGCGAAGGGGCCGAGAAATGATCCGATGAATGCTCCCAGGAAAAACCCAATGGTGCTGCCGATGGTCTGGGCTCCAACCTGAGCCCAGTCAGCAGATTTCCAGCCTCCTGTGCCAAACTGATGACCTACCGAAGCCCCGGCAATCGCGCCGAGTACTTTGAAAGGTCCCGGCAGGAAAGAGGTAAGAGCCGCACCCAGCATCCCGCCGGTAAAGCTTCCAGCCGTACCGGTGTAGAATTCTTCCTGGGTCATGAACTGAAAAGCTTTCTTGTAATCGAGCCGGGTTATATCTCCATCTTGTTCAATGGCTTGTTGAATCAGGTTGTATCCCCCCGTGATGGCAACACTCATGGCGGCGAAAGAGAGGCCGCTTTTAATGAAGTTGGTAACGGGTTTGGCCTGGGACCTCTTTAGCTCGGACTTCAATTCACTCTGAACCTTTTCAACCTGTCCAAGCTTTTGCTGGAGTTTTGCCCGCGCGGCGGGGTCTTTGGCAGAACTAACCTGCTGCCTCAGGGAATCAATGCGAGCCTGGGAGCTGTTTAATGAAGTCTTTAAACCCTCCACTTGCTGGCCTTTAAGCTGAGAGCCCATCTTTCGGACGTCGGCCTTGGAAATTTCCTGACGTCCTCCTGGTGCGAATTTCCCCTTGTTGGCCCCGTCTGCGTAGCGGGTCACTTTGTAGAACTTTCCGTCATTCCAACGCTCTATCGCGGTAACTTTTCCATTGGCCGTTGATAGAACGCCGGTTTGAGGATTGGCTCTTCGAAGATGGCCGGGAATTTGGGAAGCATTATGAGTTGCGTTAAGGATATTGGCCGCATTGCCAGCTCCTAAGGCAACGCTTAGTTCTTCATCCCTGAGCGAGGTATTTTGATGCAGGTCGTTACGGCGGATACCATCGATTCGCTTGCGAACTCCCAATAGATTTTCCTGATTGGAGGAAAGGGAGCGATCAAGAACCCGCATCTGGTTCTGAATTTGAGAAATTCTCTCCTGGGAAGATCGGTCAACTTGATGATCGGGATGAATACTCCTCAGGGTCTCCATTTCAAGCTCTAGTTCGTATTTTTGATGCTCTCTCTTTCGTATACTTTCCTCAAAGTGTCTTTGCAGGGTCAACTGGGACAATAAGTCCGATTGGGCCTGGTCTCCGATGGCGAAAATGGAGGACGCAACCGGTTGGAGAACCAGGGCAAGAATAAGAAACCAGGACGTAATCTGATACATAACTCACCTCTACTACGTGTTGTAACTATAAATGTTTCTTGATTTTCCGGGCTTCAGCCATCAGAATCCCGCAGCATGCTTGATCAAATCTTTTTTCTAACCGTAATACTGGTATTCATAGGTGTCCTGACCAGTATCTGGCTTCAGCGTAGGCGTGACGATTGTCTGGCCAGTTTCGATGGATGCATTGTAAGTATCGAGTTCGTAGATGGGAGGATTGAGTCCGGGAGGCTACGTGTAGTCCATAACGGGTTGGAGCTTTTCTTTGACGCCCCTGTACCTGATGAAGGAGGTGAGGAATTCGAAAAGACGAGCCTTTTGGTTTTTCAGTCTGAGATTGCGACCATCAGAAAGGTCTGTCGAATGATACACCTTCTTGATGAAAAGGACTTTCGAGCCAGGCAGGATCGAGTAAAACGCTCCTGGCATCCTTCAACTGTGCAGCGATCCATTCGCAAGGGAAGAAATTTGCTCAATCTTATGGCAGACGCCTTTCATCAGAGTCTATCCCTATTTCTGGGAAGGCTTAAACAAGGTAAAGGCGCAGGTCTCGCGACCCAGCAAGATAAGTTGGAGAAGATCGGGGGCTCGATGATTACAATGGCCGCGAATTCCTATGAGCCTCTCCTGGAGCCATGGATTGGGCATCGGATCGTAGTAGAGGGTGGTGAATCCAGCTCAGAGTCGATAGTGGGTGTCCTTAAAGATTATACGGGTACGTGGATCGAGTTGCTCGATGCTAAGATTATTGATACGTTCATTTTGGAAACAAAGGAAAATACCCAGTCAAAAGGGGTCAACTTTTCCCTGGTTGCCGATGCGGCACCCCATGGCTCGACTCCCGATGATTCCACGATCCGGCTCTTCAATTCCAACCCCTGGGCCGCTCGGGTGATCAGTATTGAGTCTGGCGATTATGAAAAGGTGCTGGAGAGGAAGATTGAGTCGACTTCTGAAATCACCTTCGAGATGTCTTCACTCTTTCCTGACGGCGCCGTAGCTTCGTCTTCGACCTTTCAGGTTCATCTGGAAGCCATTCAAGAAGCCGACCTGTGTCTCCCAAGGTCCCAATTTACTGTCCGCCACGGAGCGGAGCCCTTGACCTGAGTTGGGGGCACGACTATACCGGAAGATCGACTTTTTCGACGTGAAACTCAAATCCATCTTCAGAATAGCTGCTGGCCCCTATGAGAATCTCAACCACATAGGGTGGGTGTAGAAAGACGGCTTTCTTCTGCTCCTTAGTAATATGAAGCCTGGGCTCAAAGGAAGCATTGTCTGAGTTTGAAATCGTTTTCAGATCTAGTAAAGCGGTCTTAACACAGTCCTGAAGCGTATTTGCGCAATGATCTACAAAGTTTCCACTCAGGATTTCTCCAATGATAGGAATGAACACTCTTGGCTCCATAAAATTAAGAGCTCCCGCGATTTTGTGCTGGGAGGGTAAATTCTGAATACAGCCAGTTACCGTATCTCGATTGGAGGCATTGAGGGCGAAGCGCATCACTCGATAGGTTTGAGATTTTGAAATCACTCTCTGTTCTGCTGAATATTTTTGCAGTCGTCCAGAGGTGAGCTGAGGTAGAAACGGTAGTAATTTTCGGTTTAGTACGCGAACGCTTTCCATTTCCTGGCGAATCTGATGGTTCAACAGCTTCTGCTCCATAGGGATGATACTTCCCTGCAGGGGATGAGGATTCCTTTTTTCAGACCGGGATCCGCGGGTGCCGGCATTGAGTAGTTCGGGATACTTTTCACACAGAACTGCCGCGACTCTACTAAAATCAAAGGGTTTAGCAAAAAAACCATCAACCTTATGGACCATACATTTCTTCAGGGTCCGTTTATCACTCAGGGCAGATAAAATAAAAATGGGGATACTTGAATTCAAGGACCTGATTTTTTTTAAGGTTGCAATTCCTTCCTGGTCAGGCATTTTAATGTCTAAAAAGATGCACGATAATTTGTCTTCATTCGCACTAAAAACCTCTTCAGTCTGCTTACCATCCAGGGCTTCTATGACCTGGCATCCCCTTTGTTTCAGGGCATTTCTTAGCAGTACCCGCACTACGGCATCACTATCTGCTACGAGAGCGACCTGGGGTCTGGGCTTTAGATCTTCCATTGAAATCGGTGGTGTCAAAGATTCTTGAACTAATGTCGGACTTCTGACAAGAAATCTTTACTAATCCACAAGAATTCATGAGTGGTCGGTGCGTTGATGAGTAGGGTGATCGGAATTAATTTTTTACACTTCGGGGTCTGCCGTCGTATTCTAGTAAAGCTTTTTTGGGAAGGACTTCTTCCTGGCAGGAATCATGCGGGATCGAAACGATTATTCGGCTTTTTTTTACGTCTTTCCAGCAGCGCTCATCCTGCTTGTTTTTCACATTTTCCCGGTAATTTACTCTTTCCTGCTCTCTATTTTTCGAGGCAGTCTCAAGAATCCGATGCGTCACTTTATCGGGATTGAGAATTATCTCGAGCTTGCCGCAGACATTGAGTTTTGGAAGGCCATGGTAAATACCGTGTATTTTGCTGTTGGTTCAGTTCCTGTAGGTATTTTTATTGCCCTTTTTGTTGCCCTCCTGCTCAACCAGAAACTCAAGGGTCTTGGGATCTATAGAACGATCTACTATTTGCCGGTAATTACCTCCATTGCAGCCGTAGCACTGGTTTGGAAATGGCTCTTTGAGAAGAATTCAGGGTTTTTTAACCAAATCCTGAAAATGGTAGGCATTACACCCTCTGGCTGGCTTCAGGAATCTAAAGGTATTTTTCAGGTGATGGTGGAATCTGTAGGGGGCTCATTACCTGATATTCTTCATGGCCCCAGCGTGGCCCTGTGCTGCATCATTGTTATGAGCGTGTGGAAGAGCCTCGGCTACAATGTAGTGATTTTTTTGGCAGGTCTTCAAAATATTCCCAGGCATCTTTATGAGGCAGCCGAAATCGATGGGGCAAGTAAATTTCAGCAATTTCGCAATGTGACCTGGCCTTTGCTTGGACCCACCACTTTCTTTGTTTTTATTATGTCTACAATTACCTCCTTTCAGGTCTTTGTACAGGTATTCATGATGACCCCTTTCGGAGGCCCCGAACGATCTACTTCCGTGGTAGTTTTCTACCTGTATGAAAAGGCCTTCAAGACTTTTGAATTTGGTTATGCCTCTGCCATGGCCTACGTACTGTTCATCATCATCTTCGGACTGACAATTCTGCAAAAGAAATTCGTAGGAGATAAGGTTCACTACGGGACTTGATAAGATGATTCAATCGCACGCTAAACAAAAGCTTTTCCATAAATCCATGGTCCATTTCGGTCTTATCACCGGTGGAATCCTCATGTGTTTCCCCTTTTTCTGGATGATTTTGACCTCGTTGAAGTCTCCATCGGAAGTTCTTGACGTTAATCACTGGTTTCCTCGAGAAAAGACCTATCTCAGTGCTCAAGCTGGCTCAGACCCTGTTCAGGTAGAGATCCTGGAAGAGGGGGTGAAAGTCAGGGTGAGAGAAATTCTCAGCGGCAAGATTCATCAGGTGGAGCCAGACCAAATTCAGAAAAAAACCTTCCTCTGGTCAAACTATGCGACGGCCTGGAACAAAGTGAAACCTTCTTTTTCACGCTACTTTGTCAATAGTGCGGTGATCGCAATCGTGACAACTTTCGGACAGGTTCTCACATCCATTTTGGCGGCCTACGCCTTCGTTTTTTTTCAATTTCCCTTCCGTAATCTCCTATTCATTGTCTTTCTTGCGACCATGATGGTCCCGCAGGAAATGATCTTGATTCCCAATTACCTGATATTGAGCGAGTTAGGCTGGATTGATACTTATATGGCTTTGATTATTCCCTGGCTTGCCGGCGTCTTTGGGATCTTTATGCTCCGGCAGTTTTTCATGCAGCTTCCCATGGAACTGTTTGATGCAGCTATGATCGATGGTTGTTCAAAGTTTGGATTTTTATTTAGAATTTTGATTCCCCTTTCAATTCCGCCAATACTCACCATTTCCATTTTTACCTTTTTGGGAAGTTGGAACAGCCTGTTGTGGCCATTGATTGTGACCAATTCCCAACATATGCGAACGATACAGGTGGGGATTTCTTATTTTTCACAGGCGGAGGGTACGGAATGGGAGTTGTTGATGGCCGCCTCCACCTTCTGCATTCTTCCCCTGATTATTTTCTACCTCTTTGCCCAAAGGTATTTTGTTCAGGGAGAAGCCGCTAGCGGATTGAAGGGATGAAGGAATGAGAAGAGAGAAGAGAGAAGAGCGAAGAGGATATGGGAGCTTTTCCCTGCTTTGGCTTCTCGTCCTATGTCTTTTCTTTACTGGCTGCCTTGGAGATCCTACCCGTGAGCTGACCGCTGATGGTAAGCGCAAGATTGTCTTCTGGCACGCCATGCCCGGGGCTCTTGGAGATACACTCACCTCACTTTTGAATGAATATAATTCTTCTCAGGACAAGTTCCATGTCCACGAAGAATTCATGGGTAGATATGACATCCTTGAGCAAAAGATCATTGCTTCAGTGATGGCTGGAAAGACACCTGATATAGCCCAGATGTATGAAGGTGTCACGATGCTGTTAACCCGCGATGAAGGGGAAGAATCTCTTCAGAATCTAAGCCCATATATAAAGGATTGGGATGGATTCACAGACCTCTTTGAAGTTCTTCAGCGCAACAGCACTTATGGAGATGGCAAGGTCTATTCGCTTCCCTTTAACAAGAGTTTCCCCGTCCTCATGTATAACAAAAGAGTTCTCTCACTGGTAGGCTGGGAGCGCCCGCCTAAAAGCTGGAATGAGCTTGCCGCCATATCAGCCCTGGTTCAGTCTAAGGTAGTATTTGATCCCGATAAGCGTAGACCGGTGCTTCGTTCACAGTCAGGTGACTCCAGAGATCCGGTTGGAGGATACGCATTTAGTATTGACCCCTGGCTCTTTGAAATCATGCTGCTGCAAAGCGGAGGTGCAATGACTAATAAAGAGGAAACCAAAGTGCTCTTTGACTCGGAGGTTTCTGTAGACTCCCTCATGTGGTTTGTGAACGCAATTTCAAAGGGTTGGGGATACCGCACCCAGGGTTACGATCATCAAAATGATTTTGGAGCCCAGAAAGTAGCCTTTATCATCACCAGTTCGGTTTCACAAAAATTCATGGCAAACAAGCTGAATTTCCCTTATGGGGTAGCAGCAGTCCCGGGCGGTGAAAAGCGGGATGTGTCCATCTTGTCGGGAACGAATGTTTGTCTGTTTAGCGGTATCGGAGAGGAGCGTTCAAGGGGTGCCTGGGATTTTATCAAGTGGTTCAATTCCCCGGAAATAACGGCGCGATGGGCAATGAATACGTTCTATGTTCCCACCCGGAGGGCTTCTTTAAAGCTGCCCAAAATGCAAAAATATATGCGCGAGGTAGAAGGGGGAAGGGCTGGGATTGAACAGTTGAAAATAGGGGACATGGAGCCCCGATCCAGTGCCTGGTACCGGTGCCGCATAATTTTACGCTCGGCGATGGAAAAGATAATTTCCATCGTGGAAAAGGGTGGAGAGACCTCCAAGATTCGAAAAATGGTTCAAGAGAACCTGTCTGATGCTGCCAAAAGGATGAACCGGGAACTGGCCAAATACAGCCTGTGAATTTTTTTCAATTGCTCCCTTTACAGTCTATGCGAAGGGTATCATCTTTACTATTCTTTTACCTTTTCAGTCTCTGCACGCAGGCGAATGATCAGACGGATATTGGTTCCGTCTTGAGGCTAGGGGTCAGTTACCAAAAAAAAGGGCAATGTGCTCATGCTATTAAGGAATTCAAGAGAGTCATTCGTTCCCGTCCCCAGTTCTACAGTGTTTACAATCGGATTGGCGCTTGCTTCGAGATTCTTGGATACCCGAAAATTGCTGAAAAGTATTTTCGAAAAACCCTGGAATACGATCCCAAAAATAGTTATTCAGCGCAGCGCCTTAAGACAATTTTGGAAGCTCGAAACAAGCTGAATCTTCCCGAGCTAAGACCGGATACAGAAATTGAGGAAGCCAGGGTCAAGGATCCGGAAATACGTTCCAGGATTTTTTTCAAGCGGGCTAAGATGATCTTCACCATGCTTGATAATGGGGCGGACCTGAGACCATATTCCAATGTGAATCTTGAAAGACTTTATTCAAGTCCTTCGGATCGAGAGGGATTCCTTGTAGTTCTAAAGGTTCCTGATGGAAGAGATGGAATCTTTTTTCTGAGTGTGGATGCCGGAGAGTTGGAACCCCTCTTTAAGGCACGAGGAGCAATAAGTTCTCCCGTTCGAAGCGTTAGTAAGAATGAGGTCTTTTTCCTTGAGAATTTCAAGGGAAAGACGATGCTTTTGTCCATTCCCTTTGATCTGGGCAAGGAAAACACCAGTCCACGCCAACATCTCCAAGACTTTCAGGAAATTAAAGAGTTTTTCTGGGATGAGGCCCGTGTAAGAATGATCCTTAGCGCAAGAAGAAGCCCTTCTGACTCAACCAAGATTTACTCATGGATACCGGGTAAAAAACCAGTGAAAGTATCTTTTGGCCCTGGAGATGATGCCGATCCCCAGGTTTCTCCGGACGGGCGATGGTTAGCTTTCGTTCGATTGTCTGGAGATAGCAAGGAATTGATGGTTCGTGACCTTAAATCCTCTACGGAGGTTCCTTTAACCTCCCTGAGCGCGAAACAGCTCAGTTTTTGTTGGTCTAGATTGACCAACCGGATCTACTTTTCTTCGTTAAAATCCGGACTTGAAGAATCGATCGTCTCCCAGCTTGGATGGGTGGATCCCTTAAAAAAGAGACCACAAATTCTTCAGGAACAGAATTTTCATTTTAAAAACCTGTTGGCTGGATTCAATGACGAGTATCTCTATTATCTGACCGATTATGATAATAATTATGAGATTTATCGCATCCATCTGGAGAGTTCAAGGGCGCAGCGTCTTACTATGTCTGAGCAAGATGAAACTCAGATTGGTTTATGGCACTGGTAAGGTTGGACTTTCCTCCCTTCGAATTAAATTCATACAAAAAATCATGTTTGATAACCAATTTTGTTCGACTTATTAAATTTTGAGGTCGAATTCTCGAAAGTATGGGGGATGAACATTAATCCCCGCTTACCAATGGGACGGGGCGCACGTGGTTTTCCGAACCCTGGAGGTCGGACTTGAGGCCATTTCGGTCACTTTATATCCGCTATACGCAAAGCGACCATAGGTCCCCCATCCATAAAGGCGGGGCTATTTCGTGGATATTGGGTTTGGGAGCCCTTGTTTCCCTGGTCGTCTTTTTCCAGGGTTGTGGTGGAGGCGGAGCCAGTACTGGCTCAGGTTTGGGGACTGCTTCGGGAGCACCCCAGGCGGTTCTTAGAATTTCCTTTGGGCAGGCTTTAAATCTCTCCAAGTCCAAAATTGTCTCAGACCTTGATCTTTCCACCTATCACCTTCAAAAGCCTGAGCCAGTGCAAGATTCAGCTTCCTTTTCCTGGAATGAGGTTCTCGGAGAAAATCCTGCTGCAAACAATGAGGAGCTAAGCAAGGATCTGGCTGCGAAATCGACGGCTTATTCCGTACTGCGAAAAGCTGTTTCAGGACTTAAGGATAAAATCTGTCAATTTCGGGTAACCATCACAGCTTCTGATCTATTTGTGCCGATAGTTGCCAATTTTCCGGATCAATGCCTGACTGGTGTTGCTCCTCCAGATTCAGGAGTAGTCCAGGTAGACGCAGGCTTGCTGCGGAAGGTAAGAGTTGAAGGAATTGGATTGGAGTTTGATGGAACACAGACAATCCTGGCGGCAGCGGAGGCAACCCTTGACCTGAGTCCATCGGTCACGACCAATATAGGTGGAGAGGCTTCCAGTGCACCCCTTGAGTTTGAAGAAGTGGATACAGTTGCGCCGGTGACAGCGATTTTTATCGCCGATGGAAGTACGGTGGAAGGGCCCCACCGTCAAGCCGTTGAAATCTCCCTGGACAATTTTGAATCTTTAACAATAACCTACCGGGTTTCTGAAAAGGATAAAACGACTTCAACCCTTTCCGCGGTTACTACTGGTTTTGTCACAGCAGCCGCACCCAAAACTATTTCTTTAAACGAAGAAGGCACCTATGTATTGGAATTTCAATCCAGGGATGGTGCGGGAAACCTTGAGTTATTAAATGAGCGTGAAGTAGCCGTAAATTTCAATACCAATCCCCCTCAGTCGGTAGTGGATTACTCCGGTCGTCCATCCAAAATGTTTGCCGGTGGATTCCTGGGGTTTTCGATTGAGATGCAGAATACTCAAACCGGGACGATCAGCTATACACTGGGCTCTGGTGCCGCGGTCACTACGAGGGCATTGAAAAACAAAGAAGTAGAACTTGTGAAGGTTGGGATACAGGGTGTTGTGCCGGCAGATCCCATTATATCCTTGAGCCATTCCGCCCAAATCCCAGGGAGTTCCGCCCAATTGAGTCCAAATCTTACCGCGATTGAACTCACGGATATTTCAGTGGATGGGCAGCTTAGAACAACTTTTGAAGGAGCATTCACTTCGGTGTTAACTTCTGGAGTGGTGGTTTTTTGTGACACAGACAGCAATTCCATCTACGCAAGTTCGCAATGCAATGATGCCGGAAAAAGAATTCTGTTGCTCACAGGGCCATTTTCTCCAGGTGTGGCAGATGAGTTTCCCTGTATTCAGATTATAGACGGAGTGGTGAAGGTTGTGGATGAAGGTCCGAGCGGCACATGCCAGAGTTGCACAACTTATGAAGGTCAAACCGGACTCACCTGTCCTTGAGGTTCCTTATGAAACGGTGTTTTGATATACTAATCTATCAAAAAATGGGGATTTGGATGTTTTTTTGTCTGATTTTTCTCTTTATCCCTTTTATTCAAGGCGCTGAGATACCTCAGGTTCTACAGTATCAGGGACGATTCCTGGATGCAGCAACTAACCGCCCGGTAGAGGGAGTGGTCACCAAACAAATGACCTTTTCCGTCCGAACCGTGGGGGCGACCGGGGCACCGGAAGAGGTTCAGTTTACGCATACCGCCAGCAGTGTTTCCATCCGTGATGGAGTCTTTAACGTAGAGATCCCTGTTCCTAACAGTGTCACATTTGATCAACCCTTTGGAATTGAAGTTGTAGTTCAGGGATCGGGTGGGGGAAACCTGGGATTTCAAAAATTTAGAACAGTTCCCTACGCGATTACTTCCAAGAATGCCTTATTTCTGGGGGGAAAGGCTGCTGACCAGTATTCACTGGCTTCACATACTCACACGACGGCGGGAGGAAAGAGTTTCACAATCGATGGAACCGGTAGCGGAATCACTCCAAATGAATCTCAGTTAGCCATCAAGAATGGGGATGGTGTCGAAATCTTTCAGATCACAGCCTCAGGAGACATAGATAAGGTCAATACGATTCGTGCCAGTGGAGCCATTGAAACGGAAGGAAGCTTCCGTGTCATAAATTCTGATAAGGAAAATGTCTTTGTTGCGGATCAAAGTGGTAATGTTACCGTGGGTGGGGATCTTGATGTTGCGGGTAGATCTGAAGTTGGCAGCCTGACGGTCAGTGGAACAGCGACGTTACAGCGTATGGTCCTACAGGGTCAACTGAGCTTCGGGGTGGGTGCCTCAATAGATGCCCAGCCATCCAGTACTTCCGGTAATATTCTTGGGCAGGCGCATTCCCTCGAAGATCACGCTAGTTCTGACTTTTTTACGAGACTTTCCTCCCTTGTTAGCGGCTCAGTGGTTACCGGTTCCTTTCACGTTCACAGTTTTTCAGCTTCTCAAATCACTTCCACTGCTATAGCGGATGGGGCCGTGGAGTCACTTGATATCCAAGACGGAACCATCGGGAATGTAGATATAGCAGCTAATGCCGAGATTGCTGATAGCAAGTTGGCTACTATAGTCACGAGCGGAAAAATAAGTTCAACCGCGCTTCCCGTTGAGGTCGCGCTTGAAAACCAGGATAATACCTTTGGAGCTGGATTTTCCGATACAAGCAAGTCAACCCTGCAGACACTCAATGAATTTGACAGGCTTCGTTCCAAAACCTTTCAAGTGACCTCTACAAATTCAGCAATCGGCAGTAATTTCGTCGAAATACGAGATTTGAATGGTCAATTTCGATGGACGCTCGATGGAGACGGAATTCTCAAGTTTATCCGCGTGGTTACCGGGCAGGGAGAGGTGGAGAGAATCAAGATACAAAACAATGGGACTAAGACGGAGATTTCACTCCGAGACGTAGTCTTCCAGGGTGATTCAGATATGATTTCCGGAGCAGTGATTCAAGACGGAACTATCTTAACAGAGGACCTTGCGGCGAAAGCGGTCGATGAAACGAAAATAGCCGACGGAGCGGTAGTAACCGCCAAAATTGAAGATGGAGCCGTCACCGATGTAAAAATTGCTGACGGTGCGGTGACCCAGGCTAAAATCCAGGATGGAGTAATCACCACCGACAAAATAGCTAATGACGCGATCACTACCACCGAAATAGCTGATGGAGCCATTACGAGTGACAAGCTTGCCAATGGTTCGGTCACCAGTGCCAAAATTAGTGATTTGAGCGTAAACTCAAATGTGCTTGCTACTGGTTCTGTAACCAGTCCTAAGATTGCCACCGGAGCAGTAACAGGGGATAAAGTGGATGACGGGGTGATCACTGGTGCTAAGATTGCTGACGGGGCCATCAACAATAACCACCTGGATAGCACTGTTCTAGAGAGTAGAGATATCCCCATGAGCATCTCTATATCCAACACCACCACGCCGCATATCACTCTGGCCTCGACGATTGCCAGTCCTCTCTTTTTGAAGATGGAGAGTACCGCTACCGGTCTTACGGGACCTGGCGTATTACTAACAAACCAGGGTAGCGGAAGTAATCTACAGCTACTTAGCCTAAATCTGGATGGCTCCATCTCTATGAGGTCAGCAGATTTTTCGCAGGCAGTAACCCTGGATCCCAAAGTTTTTGCGGTGATGCTGGGTGTCACCAGCGCCACCTCCAGTTGCCTGATGAAATCTGCTTATAATCAAGTTGACCCCAATGATGAGGCCAGCACCTACGGGAATGGGTTCTGCTTTTCAGATAAATCCTCTCTGGCGGATGTGAATTTCAATAATGCTTTGTTAACCTGCAGCCAGGAAGGGGCTGGTTTGTGTAGCATTTCTGAACTTCGACAGGCTTGTCAGGCAGGTGAAATTGGTGGCACCAATCCAATTTTATCCACTGATCTGACAGTGAGCACAACTATAGAAGCACTTACCTTTCAGAAGGTCGTAGGGTCGGGAACAGAGTGTGATGAAGCTGGCGAATCCGTGATTAGTTCATTACCAGTCACGAACACGGGAGATTATGCATGTTGCATCAATCCCTGAGCCGCCTGATCTTTGTACTTAGTATCTTACTCGCTAGCTCCTTTGGAGAAGTTCCTCGCGTACTGATTTACCAGGGGAGACTTCTAGATCACAGCACACTCAGACCTCCTGAAGGTGACCTGGGTCAAACACTAGATTTCAGGGTCTTTTTACGCAGTGTAGCCGCGCCTTCACTTAGCGTTCCTCCCTTACTCAACCAGATTCACCGTGGAGTGAAAGTGCAAGATGGCTTGTTTACGCTATTCATTGATGTTTCTACAGGTGCTCAGACTCCGCTTACTTTTGATGAACCATATTTTCTTGAAATCTTAATAGGGGATTCCAATAATGGTGGTAAGGTTGGACAGCAGGTGTTTCACTCCTTTCCTTATGCATTTGGCTCTGAAAATACCCTCGGATTCAATTCTCTTGAACCGGAATCCTTTACCACAATTGGGCATCCTCTGACTCGTCTTGAAGCGGGCTCCTTTCTCATCGATGGATCCGCGGAAACCAAAGCAAATGCTGACCAGCTAACTTTACGAAATGATAGTTCAGGCACCGATACGGTCGTGTTCAGAGTTGATGAGGACGGCAGGCTTCAAAGTGTTCGAAACATATCCGTAACCTCAACTGTTGAAAGTGGAGCGGCTTTGGATGTTCGAAGAACAAACTCCACTGAAACCGAGGTGTCAGTGGTGAAATTATCGAGCTCTGGAGATTTAATCGCGATGGACCCTGAGTTTCCAGGACGTCTATCGGTTGGAAAAACCTTAAATATATCAGGTTCACTATCCGTACCGGACTCACTCCCCTCAGCCGTACAGGCGACTCATACTGTTGTGATCAACGGAGATCTGGTCTTGACCGAACTGCTTCAGTTTACCTCTGGATCTACAATTTCAGTTCTGGGCAGTACGAATCCCCTGGGAGCGGCCCATCTTCTTGAGGAGCATCTTGTAACGGAAACATCTACCACTCTAAGTAAATTTCAAACTTTGGTCTCCAATGAACTCATAGACTCTTCTCTCCATAGCCATCTATTGGTTAATGGTGAAATAGATCAGTTCAATAATGAAGCGATTGACGGGGATCATATAGCTGATGGAACCCTTAAAAATGAAGATTTTCAGAGCACTGATGCGGGAGAGTTAATTGAGGACTCTAAACTAGCTACCCTATCAACACCGGGAGTAATCGCACTCTCAGCGGTGCCAGCCCAGGCCGTCAGGACGGACCTCGATAATGACCTCACCAGAGTTTTTCCACAAACCCTGGTGAATTTCGATAGGCTCAAGAGCAAAACCTTCACCATCTCTTCTACCCGCAGCGATACAAACGTGAATGCTTTCCCACTTCTTGAATTCTCGGATGGAGATGGAAATGCCTTTGGGTACAATATTTTGTCCAACGGTGATTTAACCTATTTTTCAAACAAGTCCAATCCGGTTGCTACTTTTGGTTTCATCAATGCCGCTAATAAGGATGATGATCTTCAATTGCGCTCTCAAAACCTTGAATTCACAGACCTTGACGGAGGAACCAGCTTAAGCTTTTTTAATGGCACCATGATTCAGGACGGGACTATTCAGGGTGCTGACCTAAGTGCTGGGGCTGTAGATCAGAATTTGTTAAAAGACTTTGATGACACGGATCCGAACTCGGGGGTTGGTACTCTCAATATTGCGACTGGAGCAGTTGGAACTTCCCAGATGTTTGGAAGTTTGACTTCAAGAGTATTCTCCAGTGTCGGCTCACCCAACGGCGCGGCCATGACTTCCGGCAAAATTGAGGCTGGAACCATGCAGTCAGCTGCTTTCGCGTCCTCTTCTGTGATTACGACGGACCTTGCTGACGCGGCGGTGGCATTTGATGACTTTGCATCAGGTTCAGTAGCGGAGGAAGACCTGGTGGATAGAGCGGTCACAAATGATAAGCTATTTAGCGGTCTGAGTACCTCCGACCTACTTCAAAATGATGACTTCGCAGATGCCACACTGAGTGCATTACAATTCAGCACAGCAACAGCAACAGGTTCTCTGATTGAAAATGATCAACTTTCGGTAACGGTGCTCTCCAGCCGTACTGTCCCTATGAAGATAACCACGGCGGTCACGGAGATGTTGGTTTTACGAAATACCAACGCAGTTAGTCCCATGACCTTTCTTGAATTGGACGTCGTTAATTTCAATAGCGCAAATGACTATCGCAGTGCCTTGGAAATCAAAGACTCAAACTCAGAACGAGTAAATAGTTTGAATAACAATGGCACAATCTCCATGAGCATCTCAACAGGGAACCTGGTTCCTGTGACCCTGGAGACTCCTTTGATGGCGTCCTGGTTTCGTACGGGAGATGTCCAGGGGAATTGCGGTGTCAAAGATTCCAAAACTGAGCCTCTTGTAGGATCAGGTGCAGACTTGCGTTCAGATTGTATCTCAAAGGTAGCCAACCATGGATTGGTACCATTAGCATTCTTTGATGCTTTGTCAGTATGTCAGAGTGATGGATATCAGCTCTGTGATGTGAATCAGGTAGCCATGTCCTGTTCCCAGGGGAAACTTACCACCGGGGAATCATTGCTGCTTCGAGATATGGGCGGAACCAATACCGCCGTGACTTTTCGTGTTTTGGACGGGACCTGTAACTCATCGGATGATTACGACTTTGTATCTGTGAACGCGACTAGCGCGACCACGGGCTTTCGCTGCTGTCTTAAGTAATTTCAATCCACTCTGATACGGATTGCATTTGATCTCCTCTTTTCGTATGTTGCCGATAGGAACTCTTGCTATTAGAGACTGCCCGGGAGAGTTCAATAGGAAGTGAATGTGATGAAACTAAGAAATATTTTTGTTTTATGGCTCGGATTTCTGGTAGGCAGTAGCTTATTGGAGGCTGGTGTAAAGACTATATTGGTTACCGGAAACACAGCTAGCTACCTGGAGCCCTGTGGCTGTGTGGAAGGGATGCTGGGAGGAATTTCCAGACGACCTCAAGCAATTGTAGACGAAAAGGATTTTCTGCTGCTTGATAGCGGTAATTTTATAGATATAAAACATAAGCTTGATGAAACAAGAAATCTTCATTATGCCCAATCCTTCCTAAAGCTTGGCTACGATGCTGTCGGACTATCAAGCAAGGAAGCGGAGAAAGCTACCACCTTTCTTAAGAATCTCCCTGGCAAGGAGCTTTTCGTAGCTACAAATTTGATGTCCTCCCAAGATGGCTCCTTCCCATTTCAAAGACACAAGGAAATAAATGGATTTCAGGTACTCTCCCTGGTGTCACCGTCTATTCAAGTGCATTCTGACTTCAAGGTTGTTCCTCCGCTTGAGGCATTAAAACCCTATAGGAAGACTAAAAATTTGATTCTTCTATCGGGATTGAAGCCCGATGAGCTCGATCCAATCATCAAATCGTTGAAGTCCAAGTTACGCCTGGTTATAGCAAATCAATCTCATGGTGAATTTGAGTGGATAAGGGGAGTTCCCGTAATTTATCCCGGGGAAAAGGGGAAGATGGTCAAGAAATTTGACCTTGCTGCGAAAAAGTATACTTCCCTGGCGGTGTTGGATTCCTATGAGGAGAATAAGGAGATCAAGTCCATTGTTGATTCATTTTATAAGGCTGTGGAAGAGGACCCCGAGCTGCAAAAGGGTTTTTCGAAGCTATTTGAGTCGGACCCCATGGAACAATTGGTTTCCGAGGGAAAAAACCGATTTGTGGGCTCAGAAAACTGCAAGAGCTGCCATAAAGCTGAGTACGATCAGCACAAGAGCACTTCTCACTCACACGCCTTCGATGTTCTTCTCCAAAAGAAGCGTGATTTTGTACCCGCTTGTGTGAAGTGCCATTCCATAGGATTTGGATATGAGTCCGGTTATAAGATATCCACCCGCCTAAAGCAGCTCCAAAACGTAGGATGTGAATCCTGTCACGGAGCTGGTTACAACCATGTTAGAAACCCGAGTAAGAAGAATATTTCCCTGGAAGTTCCTAAAAGTCGCTGCATGCAGTGCCATGACTCGGAAAATTCCCCCTATTTTCAGTATGCCGCCTTCAAACCCATGGTAGACCACAGTACTCCAGCACCATCTAATGCGCCAAGTGTGCCGATCCAAAAGAGCTCCACGGTGGTCATGGATTTATATGTTATGAGCGAGTGTCCTTTTGGTTTAAAGGCCGAAAACAAACTTCTCCCCCTGGTTCAAAAATATTCCGATCGAGTGCAGTTGAATTTGAGATTTATCGCTACGGATGTAGAGGGTAAAGTAAAGGAGATGCAGGGGAAACAAGCGAAAAAAGAGAAGGTCATTTCCAAGGAGAGTGAGAGTTCCGAGCCTGGCTGCAAGGCGGATTTTGAACTGGATCCTGATGCGAAGTTCCAATCTTTGCATGGAAAGTCTGAAGTAGATGAAGATATACGCCAGGTTGTAATCTCAAAACTTTTTCCAGATTCTTTCTTTGCCTATGTTTTGGAGCGCAACAAGAATGTGTACGGAGACTGGCGGGCTCCAGCTCTGAAATTGGGTTTAAAAATAGACCAGGTAGAAGCCGCAATAAAGGATGGTCGGGGCGATACCTGGTTTCGTGAAAACATAGCCCATGGAAATGACAAGGGAATCTCCGCCTCACCCACACTAAGGGTTAATGGTTCCCCCTACGCATTACCCTTTGATACATCTCCCCTGGAGTTTCAAATTTGTGATGCTATGGAAGGAGCCTCCGAAAACTGCATCAATGTGGCAGCTTGCTCAAATGATGCCCACTGCGTTAAGGAGGGTAAGAACGGGTTTTGTAAATCTCCAGGTACGAGGGATGCGGTGTGTGAGTTTAAGGAGCCTGTAGCGGTCCAGTTGACAATGATTGTTGACGAGGACTGTGGCCTCTGCGAGAGCGGCAGGTTTTTACAGAATCTATTCCAGCTTTACCCTAAGCTAGAAGTGGAGACTATCTCAAGCGAATCTGCTAAGGCAAAGAAGATCCTGGAACAGATTAAGGTCAGTCGATTCCCCCTTTTCGTCTTCCAGGGATCGGATTTTAAGAAATCACCAAGGACCAAGAGGTTGGAGCGCTATCTGGCGGTCTCTGGAGGGGTATACTTCATCAATCCCCTGGTGAATGAGGTTGCCAGCCTGGATTCAGCCCCCAACTTGAAGAGTTTAAAAATCTATACCAATCCTTATGCACAGACGATAGGGGTGCAGAAAGACGCCCTTGAGATCATTCGAAAAGCAGAAGAAACTCTTAAAATGGCGGTAGACTTTCAGGTAGTGCCCCTGGTGTCACAAGTTCAGACCAATCTTGAAGATCCCAAGGTTAGAGACCAGGCATTTATGGTCATGTATAACGATGGGGCAGGACGTTCCATGCCCATCTACCTTCAATCTCGCAACGGAAAGAAAGAGATCCTGGAGGCTCTGACTCAACTTTGTACTGCTCGTCATGCCGAGTCAACGAAAACACGGGCATACCTGAAGCATGTTTCCACTGTGGTTTCAGAATCTCTCGCTAAGGCTCGATCTCAGGAAGACCTTTCCAAAGCAATACAAGCATTGGATGGAGATGGCCTGCGTAGCGCAGGTTTTCAGGCCGCCGGGATTGAACAGGGTCTTCAGAAGAAGATCTCCGAATGTGTGGGGGGACCCGAGGGGGCCAGGGAACTGCTGATGAGTCTGATTGATCTTGCCCAAAAGCAGGTGGTGGCCGCGCCGACTTTGCTCATCAATGACTACTACGTGGTCCGAGGCGCGAGCAAAAGACTTATGGATTCACTGCCCAAGCTCCTTGAGACCAATCAGCCTCCTGACGAGACTATCTACGGACTACCTTAGGTAGCCCGTGCTCTTTTGCGAGAGCAAGAATCAATAGAATCATTGGAATCAATGGGAGCAATGGAATGGATTCGCCATACTTATTCCAATGATTCAATTGTTCCTTTGTTTCCTGGAGATCAAAAGATCTCATGAATCCTTAGATTGCTCTTATCTGGGTATTCACCATGTAAATTAGATCCTGGGTGATCACCAGTCTCGCGTCAAAGGGGTCGCGGCTCTCCAGGGTGATCTGCAAGGTGATACGCGGAAATAGCGCGGGCGTACGGGCAGCGTCGGTTTCGTCCGCATATTCAGGATTCGGATTGGAGCTGAAAATGAAAAAAACGAAGCGGTGAACGTCAGGAACTGTGATTCGCCTTGATCTTCCGGCGGAGAAATCAGGGTTATTAAAGGTATTTGCGGCCGGATCATAAGAATAGGTACCTTCCTCGGCTGTTATGGAGAGGGTTGTCGTGAAGGTATTGATTCCACGGTTTCCGTCAAAAACATTTCTTGGGGGTATGTCTGCGGCAATCGGGAAAGAAAAGGTATAGCGAGTGGCCACTCCCATCTGGGCTACACTAAGATCTGGAGCCACTTGATAAGGACTTACAGTGATAAATTGCAAGATGGTCCCTTCGTGGACTCCGGCTTCAAAAGTAACGGGTTCGGTGCTGTCTTTAGAAAAGGGTAGATAGAAGGTGAGATCATAATCAGAAGCCTCGGCATCCCAGGGGCTAATTTCATCAAAAGCATTGGGTCCGGTATAGGAAGGATAGGAGGTCTTATCTAACGCGGTTTGAAGAAATTTCATCCCTGTTCTGGCCCGGGCAATCGTGTGGGTCCTCCAGGTCCCTTTTGCCGCCGCCTGGTTGCCCTTAAGAAAAAAAGTACCCAGCCCCACCATAAATATAGTGAGAATTGCAGACGCAATGAGCAATTCCGTGAGTGTGAATCCGCGTATGAAGGCTTTGAGACGAAAAGACATTATTTGGATGGCCCTGGCTGGGAAAGATGTTCTTTGATTAGTACCCCTTTACAATTATTACAATTATACTGTGAAAAAAGCGGTTTACCACTTATGAGAGTATAATTAGGTTTAAATGAAAAGAGATAATGGATTTACTCTAACGGAAGTTTTGGTTGCCCTTGCCGTTTTGGCATTTGCTCTGGTTCCCCTGATGGGCGTCATGTGGAGCGGAGTTCGCAAGACTGATATCTCCAATAGTTACTCCAATGCATCCAATGTAGGGGCTAGTATTTTGGAGTTCCTTCTCAATGATTCGGTGAGATTTCAAGACCTTGATTTTTCCAACCCGCTGGCCAACCCACTACGGGATGCAGACGCAAGTCGGGAATCTGCAGGATTCACAACGGCCACAATCGGTAGAAATGACTTTTTAGGGAACTACTGCGCTCAGACTGCCCCGCCGGCGACCTGTCAAAGTGTCATGTCCAAAGCGAGGTATTTTAAGATAGGCAGAGAAAATTATTACACGGATCTCTACATTGGTGCCTACCATGTAGGTGTTCCCGGGTCCGCGGGAAGGACCACATGGGTTTCACATGGATATCTGGAAAACCCATCTATTGATTATGAGCAGGTTCCCAATAAACCTCATCATCTCTACGATACGCTAAGCCTGAGCTCTGCCGTTACTTATCTCAGGTCAGATTCCTTTGCCAATATTCCAGTAGAGGGAAACGGAGATTACACGGCATATAGCCCCTACTATCAGCCCCAATGGGCGATTGATCCGGGACTTCACGATAGACGAACCAAGAGCGATGAAGAAATTTCCATCCCCCTCGATAATGCCAATATTCCGTTTAATTACCTCGGTGCAAACGCAAGCAATGCCCAGTACGCGAACTTCGCCAAGATTCAGCTCTTTATTCGCTGGGGATGGCAAAATGCCTTTGAAACTGCGGGGACGGATTGGACTCAGGCAGCCCAGCGATCTCGTGTGGATGAAAGGGGTGGAGCAAAAATGATTCAGCTAGTCACCTTTAAAGGTAGGTTCCAATGAATACCCGTCGAGGTATGGCAATTCCAATGGTCTTTGCCTTTATCGGGATTCTTAGCATCACTGTCATCATGCTGCTGCGATCCGACAAGCAGGATAGACCTGTCATTTTTCATAATCTCAAGCACTTGCAAATGAAATACGTGGCCAAGGGCGCGCTGCAGCACGCACGTCTAAAAATGAGGTTGTTGTCCACCGAAGCCTATGATGCCGCTGCTTATGCCATTGGAAAAAATCCTTTTTTTGATCATTCCGCCGGCTATGCGGACTTCCCTGGAAATTGGACACAGGTATATACCGGCGTCACTGATAATTCATCCAGGGGGATAGGATCCATTGTCACCAATCCAGGACCCGCTTTCATCGCAGGTTCAATGGTTAGTATAGATCCACTGAATAGAGATGCGGTTGAAGATACTGATTTTGATAATAATAATGATATTTGGACCAATGGCGACGTGCCCGGAGGCAATCCCCGACTGGAAGATTTATTCAAAGTAAATATCGCGCCTGCCAGCGCGGCAAGGTTTCGTACCAATCTTCATTTAGTACGGTTCTATGAAGACATCTCAACCCTGGATCCTTTTGCAGGAGCCCTGCCGACCCTATATGAGGCCATTGATTTGTCCCAGTGGATCAACCAGGGGAATGTGGTAAACGGAGCCAGTCCTGTACCCTCTCCGCCTACAAACACAGGAGTGTTTCCCAATTCACAGGCCGCGATTCAGATTGTATCGGGAGCCATAGATCCAGTTACGGGTGTACCGGATATGTTCACAGCTTCTTATTTTGTGGATGAAATGAAGGTTCTCTCTACAAGAGACGCGAATTTATATGGGCAGGAGGCCGTATCGGTATCGGTACAGGTCAATGCTGTAAGCCAGGGTACGGTGACCGCCACTTCTGATCAAACGGACCTGTCAGTAACTCGGTTTTCAGGAGTCGCGGGTACCCTCACGGAACAATCGGTCTTCAAGGTTTCTCGTACTCTAAACTAGGAAAGATAAATCTTGGAAGATCTCTTCAGTGTCATAAAGCCAGGGTTTCAGGCAGTTGAGCTATATGTGATCAAACGGCTTGCAGGTGCGTTTCTGCCGGCCTTTTTTATAGCGGGAGGTATCGCGACTTTTATCCCCCGTCATACGATCATTCGTTTCCTGGCCCGAGGGGTTAGTCCCCTGGTAAGTTATCCTATTTCCCTGGTTGCGGGTGGGGTTCTATCGGTCTGCGCCTGCGGAATCCTGCCATTATTTCAAACCATTTATCAACGCGGGGCGGGGATAGGACCCGCGATAACCTTTTTATATGCGGGACCCGCTATCAATGTAATCGCGATTTTGTTCACCTTTCAGCTGCTTGGTTCTTCGCTGGGGTTTGCCAGGCTCCTTTTTGTGCCGGTGATCGCCCTGGGGTTAGGTTTTTTTCTCTCCCGGGTTTTCGCTGATTTTGAAGACCGCAGAGAGGGGCAGGCGGAGATGGCCCTCGTAGGTGGCGAGAAGAGTAGTATTCTTTCTCGTACCATGCTGTTTATTTTTCTCATGGGAATGGTAATCACCCTACCCCTGGAGCAAATTTCCTGGGAGGTAAAGGGGCCGCTCAACCTGGTTTTTCTGCTGGTGGTCGTAGGCATAGCAACTACCCAGTTGAGTCGTTTAGAGCGCATTAATTGGCTCGATAAATCTTTTTTCCTTCTCAAAAATATCGTTCCTAAACTGATTCTGGGAGTTTTTATCGTGGGACTTTTAGAGCCTCATGCACGGGTACTCATGGTGGATCGGTTAATGGATAACGGTTTTGTGGCTTGTTTGCTGGCTTCCGTAATCGGAGGAATCCTCTACCTGGGAACGATCCTGGGCGTGATCGCTGTAAAGGGATTGACTACCATGGGTATGCCTGATGGTCCTGCCCTGGCCCTTTTACTCTCCGGACCTACCATCGCTCTTCCTTCCGTTTTCGTGATCACAAGCATTTGCGGTTTTCGAATTTCAGCAGCCTTTTGTACCCTGGTTATTCTGACCTCCGCGGTCTGTGGATATTTCTTTGCCGGAGGCTGGATCTCTTGATCCTCGCGAGGAGCATGATGAGGAAATTGGGAGCCATGGTTCTGTTTCTTTCCCAGTCGATTAGTTGTGATTTGAACCATGATTGGTCCCTGGTGTCCCAGGTGACAAAAAGTGAAATTAAGCCCTACGCATTCCAGAAAATTCTCCAGGAGGCGGTAAAGAGGGATCAAATTCGCGTACTCCTTCTTTCCGTCAGGGATCTTTATCGCAAAAAAGGAAAGCAAGGGGGGGGCTCAGTAAGCCGCTTATCAGCGACCACACAGGAGACGATCGGGCTCGGGGAAAGTCTTTCGCGAGGTGGTAGTAAGCCTGACTCAGAGGTTCCATCAGTGAGATATATACCGGCTTCCGAGCAACGAGAAGATTTGGATCTTTATGATCCAGGGGTACTTAAGAAACTGGGTAGAAAAATGGGTGTGAATGACTTTCTCAGGGTAAAGCTGACCCGCTACAGTATCGTGGAGCAGAGCTTTGAAGATAGATACGAGCGCAACCAGGGTTTAAAAAAAGTGACTCGCTATCATGATGTTGAGTTTTCATGGGCTTTAATTGGGGTGGACGGGACCTACAAGGATTTTCGGGACGTCAAGGAAAGGCTGCAGGAGAGTCGAATTTTTCAACAGGGAATCCATGGGCAAACAACGCCGGTTGCCTTCCAGGGCTGGGATATAGAGAGTTCATCCTGGAAGGATGATACTTACTTCCTTGGCCTTGATTCTCTGAGCAGTATTGGCGCGGTTCTCTGGGAGCATTCCAAGTTTTGAAACGAAAATCAGCGTATTTGGTTCCACTGCTTCTGATGCTTGCCATCTTCACGGTAAGTCATCAGCCCGGGGAAAGCATTGATCTGCCCGACATCGACTGGATTGATAAGATCCTGCACGCAGTAGCCTTTGGATTCCTGAGCCTTTCTTTCTACTTCGCTTTCAGCGCTAATGGTATTTCTCAAGCGGTGCTGTTTTCCTTTTTAAGCAGTTCGATCTACGGGATTCTGGACGAAACACATCAACTATTTGTGCCTGGACGGAGCTTTGAACTTCTAGATTGGGTCGCAGATATGACCGGTGCTTTGCTCTTTTTAGCAATCCTTCTGGTATTAAAAAAGATCCTTCTACGAACAGCTTAGGTACTCCAAACTTTCCCAGGAAGTTCATGAATTCTTCCTCACAGTCGATACAAAAACTGTCTCATGAGACTATTTTTTGTAGGAATAATTCCGTGCTTCCAATATTGGAAGCGCTTTTGCCTTGTTTTATTCTTAATTCCCCAATTAAGAGCGGTCAATCCATTTCGCGATGTGCGTGAGGACCATTTTGCCTATGAAGCGATACAGCGTCTGGCTGAACTAGGGCTCATGCCGGGGTACCCAGAGGGTGTATTTAAGGGCCGCAGGTTTCTTACCCGCTATGAATTTGCTGTTGTGGCCGCAAAAATCATAGCCAGGGTAGATGCTTTGAAAATTCAGCCCCCGCCTTCTGATCTGACGCCAGAGATGCAAATCCTTGCCGCAAGGCTATCAGCAGAGTTTCGCGAGGAACTCGATAAGCTTGGGGTGAGATTGGATACAATGGAAATCAAAGTGGCTGACGCGGAAGAGAAGGCCTCCGCATTGGAAGAAGCCCTGTCAAACGTACAAATTCGAGGTTTTTATTCCGCGGGACAAACCTATGTCCTTCGTAAGAATGAGAGAACGGAGTTTGCTGAGCCCGGACTTCATCAGATGAACCAGGATATTTTTCTGCGTTTCATCGGAAATCCGAAGCTTGAGCTCGGCGGGTTTGCCAAGACTGTAGAAGCCTTTCTGGAAATGCACGGAAATCTCTCGGGAGTGGCTTCAAGAAGAGTTGCTTACTCTTTTTCCGATCAACCTGTATCAGGGGATAATATCGATGACTTCGTTACCGGGATTGATGACGATCGCAAGGTGGTTGCGTCTAAGGCTCACTTCAAATCCCGGGGACCCTTGATGAATTTACGCCTGTTCAAGGGAGAGCAGTTCACAGATCTTCGCGATCCAGCATCTCTGCTCACTGCTAGATCCTGGAGAGTGAGTCCCTCCTCGGGTTTGTTTTCTGGTGTCGAGGCTGACGGGAAGCGGGGAAAGTGGACTTACTTCACATCAACTCTTAAGAGAATTCGGGAGGTGTCTAGTGAAGGGCGTAATGAATTGAATCTATTTGAAGAATTCGAGAAAACCAAAGATTTCGAGGATGATGTATTTAGTTTCCGGCTTACCTATGAGCCCTTGAATCTCGAACTTTCGGGAGTAAAGCATCAGCTTCAGTTTGGCGGTACCTTCCTCGAGCATGCATTCAATTACAGTACCCGCGATGATTTTAACCGGGTGATTGGATGGGACGGACGATATAGCTATAGGGGTAAGGGCACTTTCGATTTGACCTTGAACCAGATGCTTTCCGAAGGTAGAACCGATGTACAGGGTCGTGGATTTAAGGGGGATGCGCAGTTTGAGCGGGGGAACCTCTTCTTAGCCTTTAAGGGTTATGATTTCGACCCGGATTTCAAAAGTTCCGTCTCCGCATTCCAGTATGTTGATACCGAAAGGGGGCGTAACTATGGGAGGGGGTCGACAACCGGTGAAAAGTTCCTGCGTTTGATTGGTAAATACACCCTGGATGAGGGTGAACTTGCCATTGTAAAAAAACTCTCAATGACCGCCACCGGGCAGGTGAAATGGTGGGAAAAACTACCGGGTAGTGAAAACCAGCCCTGGTATGGACGTGAAGGAGTTAAGTTATCCTTGCTTACGGTTGCTGATTTTCAAGGACATACCACTGACCCTGATAACGCGGCCACGGCTCACCCCTTTCAGGTACAGCTCCAAAATCAGCTCAAAAAGGATGCCCGTGATGATGAAGAGGGTGCGGCAACCCATACTCTTCAGTTTGGTATGAGGCTGCTTCCTTTTGCCGGGATTACGGGCCAGCTTCAATTTGCGAGTGATTTTGACAACATTGTGGATGGACAGCACTTCACCAGGAATCAATCGACACTTCAAATTAGCGGCCATGTCCATCCTCATGCCTTTGTGTCCGGAAAAATTCTAGACCGCACCGACTGGGGTGGACGTGCCAATGAAGTGGATGTGGATATCCTAGACTTTGAGACCAAAATCGATGTTCGCGATAACGTGGCAATAAAAGAATTCTTTCGGCGCCAAAAGGTCTTTCAAAGGGCCGCTGGACTTGAGGATACCGTTACGGACTTCTGGGTCACTGAACTCAACGTTAACTTCTCTTCCCATTTGGAAGCCAGGGCTAGCTATGCCTGGCAGGAAGAGCAGCATAGCCTGAGCCGTGAAAGAGATTTTTGGAATTGGTTCGGAGAGATTACTTACGAACCAAACTCAAGCACAGAAGTGGCGCTAAGCTATGGGCAAAACTTTAGAGATCGATTCGATTTTCTCTCCACCAGACAAGAAATTGGACTCAAAGCACAAATGTCTTTTTAGGTTGAGACGAGAACTGATGCTCAGGCATCCAATAGAGCTGTAATGAGCACCGCCTGATCGCAGATCCTTCGTTGAAGGTAGATCAACTACCTCCTCCTCACGATCTACGACCATGCAATACTCCTTACAACTCTATTGAATACCCCGCATCAGCCCTCGTCTCAATGTTTTTTTTGGGACTCTGAATCTCTTGTTACTTTGCTGAAACAACCAATTGCGGCTAGATTTCTTGATCCCGGATCAGGGGGATGATGCGATGGAAGGAAAACCTTTAACAATTCCTGTCATCTTCGTGCTCGACACGGAGATCCACTATTCCGCCCTCACGGCGGAGCTTGCTTCATTCTGGCTCCTTGGAATCTTTGATTCCTTGGAGTAGACTACAAAAACCTTATGATCATTCGTTTTTTTATCCTTCTTTTTGCCCTGCTTCTTTTGGGTTTTGGCTGCACACAGAAGAAAGATTCCCTGCATGAATTTGGTGTGGCTCAATCCTTGATCGGTACCGATAAGGTCGTCTTTTCCTACCGGGATTCGCGCTATGATGATCGAGGCACGGGAAAATATGTTTACCCCCTTTCTCTACGTCAGCGCGACGGGATTTTTGACCTGACTCATTTTCAGGTACGTCACCTGGGAAAGCTCATTGAGCTTTCCGTTGGTTTTCGGGCTCCCATTGAGCAGGAAGACCTTGAGCTTATTGCCCAGGACGACGCTCAGGGCAAGACCAACCAGTCAGGCTGGTTTTTTCAGTACCTGGATATTTATGTGGATACGAATAGGAAGGAAGGGTCAGGCAACACCTTTTCACTGCCCGGAAGAAATATAGAATTTAACCGTGATGAAGGATGGGAGAAGGTCATAGTGCTCTCTCCCGGGCCCCAAAGAGAGGTTCGCGGATATCTCTCCGCCCAGAGTGAAAAGGACTGGCTCTATAAGGTTCGAAACGATGTCCTGGTTCCTAATAATGTGTGGGTAAGACAATACCAGCTCACAGCTCGAATCGCGTTCTCAGAGTTTGAGAGCCCGGATCCTGCTAACTGGGGGTACCAGGTGTGTGTCATGGGCTATAATTCAGCCAATTTAACCCGCAATGGGATGCTAAACTCCGAGGTAGTTTCCCACGCGACCGAAACAGAATTTGGCGGTGGTTCCAACCATTACGGCAACCCGAATATTATCGATGTATTATCTCCAAATAAGAAATCTCAATACATGGTACTCTCAACCCATCGCTCCGGTCCTTACGCCGGAGATCACATACTTGCCATCCTCCCCATGGTCTATCCCTGACCGTTTAGTCCAGGAAACCGGACAAAATACTTCATTTTGAGTATATATTTGTTTAGATTCAGGGAAGCGCCGTCGATACGAAAAGAGGCTAATGAGACCTTTTTTTGTATGCTTTTTTCGTAGGTTCGCCGCGTCTGCGATCCTTTTGGGCATTGTCCTCCTACCTTACGTACGCTCTGAAAACCCGTTCCGAGACGTTCCTTTAGACCATTTTGCCTATAAATCCGTGGATGAACTCATGGATAGAGGGGTCATGGAGGGGTATCCCGATGGAACCTTCAAGGGTAAGCGTGTTCTTACCCGTTATGAGTTCGCGGTAATGATTGCCAGGGTCCTGGCAAGGATCGAAGAAGCCCGTGAAGAAGGTAGAAAGGTGAGTATGGCACCTGATACCACCAAAATCATGCAGAAACTTGGGAAGGAGTTTCGCTCTGAACTCGATATGCTCGGTGTAAGGATTGATACCCTGGAGAATAGAATTGAGCAGGTCGAGGAAAAGACCCGCAATCTTGACGCGAATCTCTCGAATGTTCATCTTTCAGGTCATTACCAGGGCTCCCAGGCTTATGTAGCCCGCACGAACAAGTTCACCGATTTCGCGGACCCGGGCCTACACAAAATGAACCAGGATGTTTTTCTAAAATTCCTGGGTAATCCCAAAGGGCCTGATGAGCAATTCGACAAGGGCATCGAAGCCTTTGTGGAGCTAAAGGCGAATCTTTCCGGCGTCGCATCCCAGAGACTGGAATATGACTTTTCCTCTCAACCGGTTCCTGGTGATGATGTGGATGACTTTGCCACGGGACTTCTTGATGAGCGTAAAGTGATGGTAACGAAGGCTCACTTCAAGTCTTCAGCTCCACTCATGAACCTTCGCATTTTTGCGGGAGAGCAGTTTTCTGACCTTCGGGACCCAGCCTCCCTTTTGACGGCGAGGGTGTGGAGAGCGAGTCCTGTCAATGGGTTATTTTCGGGAGTAGAAGGGAGCGGGAAGTACAATAACTGGACCTACTTTACCTCAGTCTTGAAGAGGACCAATCAATTTGGCTCACCGGGCGGCGATCTCGATGATCTCTTTTCCCAGTTTCGAAAAGTAACAGAATCCAGCGATGATGTTTTTTCCTTTAGATCCACGGTAAACCCTATTGGACCCGTGACCCTGGGGGCATCCATGGTTGAGCATGCCTTTAATTACAGCACTCGAAATGACTTTAACCGTATCTTTGGCTGGGATGCCAATTATAAGACCGAGGGTGATTCGACCTTTTCCCTGACTTTCAATCAACTCCTTTCGGAAGGCCGGGGGAACATACACGACACCGGTTTTAAAACGGATGCTCAGTATGAAAAGAAGAAACTCTTACTAACCTTCAAGCAATATGATTTTGGACCGGATTTTCAAACCAGCGTATCGGCCCCTCAACTCATTGATACAGGTGGGGACAACTATGGCAGATCAGGATCGACCGGGGAAAAACTACTTCGCTTTGACGCCAAGTATTCCTTTGAAGAAGGAGATCTTGCATACCTGAATTACTTGAACACAACTTTCACAGGCCAGGTCAAATGGTGGGAGGATCTTCCAGGATCAGAAAATCTTCCATGGTTTGGAAGACAGGGCAGCAAACTTTCCTTATTCACGGTGGCTGATTTTCACCGTGAACCGGTGATGTTTATGGGAGAGTTGACAGAAATGCCATTTCAGCTTCAGCTCACCAATGAGGTGAAAAAGGATGCCAGGAAAGGGGAGCTGGGGTATGTCTTCCACAAGTTGGCCGGGGGGGCAAAGGTATTGCCATTCCTGGGTTTCAGGGGTTTTGCTCAATGGGAGATAGATCATGACAGAGTTGAATTGGGGACCAAGTTTAACAGGCTCACCACGGCACTGGAAATGATCGGAGGACTTCACAAACGTCTCCTCTATAAAAACAGGATTGTGGATCGAATCGATTTTAATAGTCGTTCCAATGAGATTGATGTGAATATCTGGTACAGCGAGTGGACCTGGGACATGCTCAAGGAGCATGCGCTCGGAGATGCCACTCTTAAACTTTTCTACCAGAACTTTAAAGTTCGTGTAGCGGCATTTCGTTTTGCGTCCTTCATTGAGGATGCCTGGGTGGGAGAGCTCAATTGGAATTTTTCCAAAAAATTTGAGGCGCGCAGCCTTTACCAATGGAGACACCGCGTGAATTTAGATGGTATAGGCGATGACTTTTGGAATTGGTTCGGAGCACTGAAGTACGAACCAACTCCATCCACGGAGATTTCATTGACTTATGGGGATGATTATTCGGATGTGAAACAATTTGATTATGAGAACACGAGGCAAAGACTGACCTTGAGAGCATCGACGGATTTCTAAATGGAGAAGAAGAACATGAGGCGGACCTATTTGATTCTATCAATCATCCTGGGATTTCTCTCCCAGGGCTGCTTCCAGGACTATACGGTAGAGGAGCGAATTGTAGTCAGCGGGAGACTCATCGCGAGTGCCCAAAAGCAGGATGTAGCCTTTAGTTTTGATAACGTGAGCACTTTTCCTGTGCTTAAGTCCCGTGTTTCCGCCTGGACCACAACAAACCCAAAAATCGAAGTATCTGAATTTCAGCGACTCCCCATCCTTGCCGTGCCCGGTTCTCATTTTGAGATGTGGGGGGTATCGGCCACCAATCAGATTAGTTTTGGAAAGTTTCAGGCTGCCCAGGGAGAACTGGTCTCTTTCGTAAACGGGGTCACCGGTCCTTCCAAGTGCGAGACTACCCCCACGGGTAAGATTTGTACCTTCACCAAAACCGATCCAAGCTCGCCTATTTTTTCAGATCTGGACCGAATTCAAATCACGATTGAATCGTCAGGAGACGGGGACCTTGTACAAAACGGTTCTATTGTTCTCTCCGGTTTCATCATTAACCAAAATCCAGGGGATGTGGAGGCTTTGAGTTTTCCCGTGTCCTTTTCACAAAACAATATTACCGCGACCGCAGCGCTAACTCTTCGGGCTGATGATGCTCAAGATGGGTTGGTAGAGCTAAACCTGACCGGCTTTCCCTTCCTGGATAATAAATTTGCCTTCCAACTCTGGTCAGCGGACTTCGTGAATGGTTTTGTTAGTTGCGGCATCTTCAATGTACAAAATGGTGTAATCGTAGACGTTGACACCAACCAGCCGAAAGGCTCCAATCTTTTTGCCTGCGGTGTAGATCTTGGGAAACGAAGTTCTATGGTTATTTCCCTTGAGCCTACATTCTCAGGAAATTCCTCCGGAATTTTTGATTTCAGACCATATTCCGCCAGCTATACTCCTTTTGATGCTGATGCCACCGTAAAGCCCGTGGCTCAAAATGTCAGGGTATCCGTGGCGGGGCGCGCGAGGGACCGTACACTAACCGATGTGCAGGGTAAATTTACCGTCCTTGCAGGAGGTGTGGGAGATACCTACCTGGTGATTCGAGGACTTGAGTTTCAGCCAGAGTTCAGGCCCATACGGGTTATTCAGGGGAGTAATATCGGGGGCCAAAATATCAACCTGGTTCCCAAACCTAAGGGCGAGGCTTTATTTCACTTTTTTGAGAGGGATTTTGCCGCTCCTGTAACTTCAGTAAACGTTTCAGGTTCTTTTGCTCTCTTTCCACTGTCCTTGAATGATTCGGGCGTGAATGGGGACGCTATCGCAGGAGACAGGGTTTGGAGTGTCCTCTCGAAGGGGGTATCGGCTGGAACCATTACCTACAACTACCAGATTAACGGGAAAACAAATCTAAATGATCCCCATGCGGAAAAACTGGGGTCTGGATCAAGCAGGCCTACGATGTTGATCAAGTGAGCTCAGCTCACTGGAACCAGGAACCAGAAGTCAGAAGGAGAGTAGCTTGGGAGTAGGAAAAAAAGTCGAAATCGGCACATCCGTGGGATTGATTAGAAAAAACAGAAAGTCTGTATTCAGGGCAATTCTGTCTCCTGCCACCTGTCTCCTTACTTCTATATTTCTTCTCCTACTCACAGGGTGTTCTCCGAAACAGCAGCTACCGGGAACAGCCGATTCCAAGGTCCTCTTTACCGTTCATGATTCCTCATATGATGATCGAGGCTCCGGCACTTACGTGTATCCAATCTCCCTTGAGGAGAGAGATGGAATCTTTGATCTCAAGTCACTCACTGTCAGGGACCTGGGTTCTTTGTTTGAGTTTGAAGTGGTGTTTCTCAGACCTCTGGATAGAGAAGGAATAGATGGAGAGAGGTATCAGAAGGGCTGGGTTCATCAGCTCATTGACATTTATTTGGATCTGGATGGAATTCCGGGGTCCGGCCATACCTTTTCCCTGCCTGGGCGCAATGTCGTATTTTCAAGAGACGAAGCCTGGGATAAAGTTATTGTACTCACTCCCGGACCCTCACGGGTAATTGAGGACCATCTTACCAACCTGAGCGAGCAAAGGATTCTCTTTGAGTCTCGTAATGATGTCTTAGTACCAGATGATCTTTTCATTAAAACCTTTTCGCTGGTCGCACGAGTCTCAAAAGCCAAAATTGGTCCCATGCCCAGAACCCCGGGTGTTCAAGTCTGCATTTTAGGATATGAACCTGATCACCTCTCAAGAAGAGGAATGTTGAACAGTGAGGTTTTAAGGTTTGCGACGGAGGTCTCTTTTGGCGGAGGTACAGAGGCCCAGGGGGAATCAAATATTCTAGATATTCTCGCTCCTGATCGAAAATCCCAATATGAAGTTTTATCTGCCTATCGATCGGGACCCTATGACCGTGAAAATGTTCATCCTATCCTGCCTCTGATCTATCCAAAGAGTAAACAAAACGAACCGAAATTCCGAAGAAAAAGTACGAATAGAGGTAAAAAAGCTACAAAACCTTTGATTGATGACAGGTATATGTTACCTGCCGAAAGTACGAAATGAAGAAGAATATCCTCTGGTTCCTATTATTCCTTTTTGGGATTTTTCACCAATCCTTTGCCCTGGGTGCTCGAGCCCGTGCCATGGGAGGTGCTTTCATTGGTCTCGCGGATGATGAAAATGCCATCTTCATGAATCCATCTGGATTATCCCAACTGGATAAGACGCACTATCATGTGGATGTATTACTCAATAATCGCCGTGACTTTACCAACGACTCCTTTGCTTACGCGGCCCAGATCTGGGAAGCCTCTCCTCGGAAACGATTTAGCCTTGAGGAGTACCTGGAGAATGAGTTTCAATTCAATACTTCCCCGAAAAGGTCCTCGAGATACAATTTCGCGATTTCAGTGAATCGGGATATGAAATCCAAGGACTTTATCAAGAGAATCATGAATGATAGCCAGGGAAATACACAACTTGGACAAATGGTCGCAGCAGATACGGAACAGGTCAGTGTAAATCTAGGATTCGCTACTCGATTCCCCATGATTCCAAACCTATTTCAGAAGAATAAGGTATATGGAGGAGTTCACCTCAAGTATCTCCAAGCAAGTAGAACGCTGGAAAGCCTACAGATGAACAATCGAAAGGAAGTCCTCAATGTCGGAGTCTCCACTCTGATTGAGACCCCTAATAATCTTCGTTTTGGCGCCATCTTGGATGCAGCAATTTCCGAAAAACTTCAGGGTTGGGCCGGTACAAGCGGTTCCTCAGCCAACCTATCCGTGGGAGGGGCGCTGAGACTGGATAAAGCTAGTGAACTAACTATGGATCTTAGCAATGTCCTAAATGCTCCCAGGGCTTCTACCCCTCAGTTTCGAGTAGGATTTGAGCGAGAGTTGATTCGGGATGAACTTGCTCTACGATTGGGTTCATGGGATGGGACTTTTACGATGGGATTTGGAATGAAATTATTTGAGCAGATGAAGATCGACTACGGATTCTTCAATGGTGATGTGTTAAAGGAGCATTACCTCTCAGCCTCGCTACCTTTTTAAAATGGTGAAAAAATGAAATCTACGCTCAAGCAGACCCTGAGATATGCAGTTGTTTTCCTGGTGGGTTTCCTGATCGTTCCCGGGTATTGCTTCCTTAGCTACCATGTAAAAGAGATTGATGATCAAGGTCTATTGCTGCTCAAGAAGGAGAATTCCTATAGTCTGCCCAATGTTTTCCGCAAGTTTCAGGCAGATTCTGGAGAATCAAGCCTGACGAGCAGTGCCTGTGCCAGAAATCGTTGGTTGATCAAGACAGCAATCATTGATAGTAATCAACGATCAAGGAAAATGAGTATTCTGGATCTCTTTGAATTAATTCGAAAGAAGAAGCTTAAGGAAATGCCTAACTGTCCAAGCAACGGGACGTACGCGATCAAGACTTATGAACAGGAAAGGCCAGTCATATCCTGTACCTTACATGGTCTTACTGAGGCCAAGTCCGCTTCAGGGTCAGCTTAGACGGCTTCAATCTCAAGACTCGAACTTTGATCCAGCGGGTCAACTTTTCCAAGAAATAGCGCCATCCCCTTCTCCAGGCTTCTTTGATTCTAAATCGTTCATATGCGAAGCTGGAAACTGAAAGATCCAGGTAGGGATTGCGCGGTACACTTTGGGGCAGCGGATCCTGTAGAGCTCTAATCAACTTAGTTTGAATTTTAGAAAAGGAAAACCGCGCATAGATTCCAACATGGTTTCCCCAGGAATCGGGTTGGGTAGAGGTGCTCTTGTGGATTGCGTCGAGCAGTTCCTCAGCAGAATTCTTAGCTAAGACCACTCCCACCTGGTAGTTGGCAACCAGATCTGAAAAGAAACCTCCAGCGCTACAGATCAAGGGAATTCCAAGTTCCAAAATCTCACAAAACCTGGTCCGCAGACTATAGGGTGCCTCTGTAGTTTCTCGGTGTAAAACTATCGCAACATCAACGGTCTTTAGAAAATCCAGGTAGTCATCGGGGGGGAGCCAGGGGATAATGCGGATTCTTTCAGGATAGTCCCGCTGTATGCTCTCCAGCTCTTCAAGTTCCTCCTGTCGATGGAGACTGGAATCAAAAGGATGAACGGGTCCAATGAAACTGACCTGGAGTTGGGTATTTTCCATCAAGGCTGGAAGAACTTGGAGTAGGGGACTTACATGGAACCAATTCCAGAATCCGCCGATCCAGCATAGGTGCTGGGGGTTTTGGGAATAGGTTCTAATCCTGGGGTATAAAACGTAGGGTAATTCAAGTACTCCTGGTGTATTCAAGGGCCTTAACAAGCTTAATTGGCCGTGATAGAGATGTACCTGATGGGGACAGGCACACAAAAAGAGGTCGCCCATTTGGAGGCTTTCACTGAGCAGTGCTCGATCAATCCAGGCCCTCTCCATTCTCTCCGAGGGCTCCCTGGATTCAAACATGATCTGATGCTCCAAGAAAAAGGGGATGTACAAGTCCACCAATCGAACACCGGCAAAACTTCGAATGCCAGGAATGGTCGGAAATGTTTGTGCGTTTGAATAGACCAGGTCGAAGGATTGGATCTCCTTGGAAAAGTGAGGATTTCTCGTGGAGATAATCTCCATATCCATCCGAAGGGAACACCTTTCGGCATCGCTCATGGCAAGGGTGATCTCATAACGAGGTCTTAGTAGGGACGCGATTTGAAGTGTTCTTTTACCCACGCCGGTGAAGCGGGCATCAGGGGACTCAGAGCAGACCAGCAGGGCGCGCATTATACAAAAAATCCAAGGATGGGCCTTAGGAGTTCATAAACAGGAGCGGCCAGCTCATAAAAGGAGTGTGGACGAATCTCGACTGCTATTGTCCTAAACGGGATTAGCAGGCTTAACCACAGCAGCAAAAGTCCCATTGCAATCGAAAGTTGAGAAATAGCCATGGAAAAGCGCTTCTTCAACAATTCCATCATAGCCAGAACAGGTAGATAGAGAAGGATGCCCGGGATAATTAGATTAGCTAGCAAATAGTGAGGTGAGCAGTAAAGGGAAAGATTGTTAATGTAGGGCGCCAGGTAGGGGGTAATAGGGTCCTTTCCACTACCTGAAGATAAGAATCCATTCATTCCAGATAAGACTTGAAACATCTCCATACATCCATAAAAAATGACTAGCACCAGGGGGATGAGTATCATCAGGGGTGCTCTGCTTCTAAAGATACTGGTGATGACAAGCTGCGTCCCTATCAAAGTGAAAAAGAGAACACTGGCAGGAAAAGACCAATTGAGCTCAAAACCTGACAGGGTTATCTGAAAGGGGGTCAGCTGTGAAAGATCCATGTGGTACTTTAAAACCAGAATGGAACTTAACAGTGAAGCCAGCATCAGGGTGAAGTGTGAACTCAGGCGAAGATTCCAGCCCCGGGTTCGTAAAATCGGCCAGAGAAGAAAGGGTGCCAATAAGACCAGCAAAAACCAGCGCGGAGTGGGGGTATTCCAGCTCTGAAGGAACATTAATGTGAGCGGGAAGCAGTAGAAAGGGTGGAGTAAAAAGTATCCAAAGCCTTTAAGTAAGCCATACTCCTTATCCTTTTGCGCAGCCCTCTTTCGTATTTTACTCAGGGTCTTTTTATCAACTTTGGCATCTTTAAACTTCTGATCGCTTTCGCTTCCAACGGTGGGATCATCCTCCTGAGAAAAAACTTTCTTGGTCTCGGGGGAGTCCTCTGGTTCAGCGGAAGCGGAAGGGGACTCTGGTGCGGGCTCGTCTATGTCTTCAAAAAAATCATTATTCTCTGCGTCCTCTTTTTCCACAATTGGTGGAGGAGGAGGTTCCTGAATGATGAATTCATCTTCAACAGCTCCAGGTGCTTCTTCATCAGGTATATCAAAAAGATCCCGTGAGCCCACGTCACTGGAGGTTGTAGAAGGCACGGGCTTCCCGCACTGACTGCAAAATTTGGCCAAATCCCCAATAGGCGCTTCACAGTTAGGACAATTCATGGAGGCATTATATACTCAAAATGAAGTGTTTTGCCTTAGGTAATACGAACTATCCTCCAACGATGTTGTTCAGGGTGCCTCGGTAACCGCAGCGTCCGATTGGGAGGATTCCTTCTCCGTGGTAAGAGTATTCAAAAGCTCGCGGGCTTTTTTGCGAAGCAAAGGTTCGGGGTCCAGACTCAGGGTGGTTTCCAACTCCCTTTTTGCGATTGAGAATCCATTTTCGTTGCCTGCAAATGCAGATTCAACCTGAGCCATGGCGTAATAGTAATGAGCCTGTGGATCGGTTGGAGAGATCCGAACGGCGCCCTGGAGATGTATGATAGCTTCAGTCAGGTCTTTTTCTTCGAGGTACCTAAGCCCTTTGCTCTGGTACTCCTCAGGGGAATATCCCTTGAACTTCCCATTAGCGATTTGTAGACGCCGAAATCGTTCCTTGTCCTGTATGAGTCTCTCATTTTCAGTAGCCGCTCTCTCAAGACGCTGCCTTTCCCGATCTCTAAATTCCGTGAGCTTAGCCTTCGCTACCCTTGATTCACGACTGTTTTTGGTGGCCTGTTCCAATACATTGGCGTAGAGACTCTTAGCTCTCTCCTCGTTGGAGTATTGCTCCCAAATCCAGGCGAGTATGAACATTGTTTTTAAGTTTCTGGGATCAGCCTTATTGGCTGTGGAGTAATAGGCTCGGGAAAGATCCATAAGGCCGTGATCATTGGCGAAGAGGAGGTTGGGCTCGTCCATAATGGCCTCGATATAGAGAGGAATAGCCTGGGAAGAATATCCTTTTCGATGTATCTGAATAGCCCGCGCGAATCGCCCCTGGGGGGTATTTTGTTGAAAGGCCGCTACAGGTACAACGCTTTTTGAGGAATCCTGGCGCCGGGCTGGTTTACTGGCCGCTTCAAAGTCTTCGATCTGCTCTTCAAAAAATTCTTGAGCAGCCAGCTGGTCCTGCACTCGCTCAGCTTCCTCGAGCTGTTTATGGAGTTGTTTGATCATCTCCTTATCCAGGCTGTAGCGTTCAACAGACTCCATGGTTCGACGGGCTTCGGATAGATTTCCCAATCGAAGTTGGCAGCGAAGGACACCTGCTAAACCCTTTTGATTCCCCTCATCAAGAAGCAGTACATTTTCAAATTCGACCAATGCTTCCTTCACCTGGCTCTGTCTATAAAGGTGGTCAGCCCTCTGCAAGGCCTCAATGAGGTTCTCAGAATACTGAAACCCAACAAGCAGGGGATGAGAGAGGAAACAAAAAAACAGGCAAAGAACTCGAAAGTGCATATCTAAATTCTAGCATGTTTAGAGAAGGAAGAAGTCAGGAGACAGAAGTAATTATGAGGATTGCTCCCGGCCTAAGGGCCGGGGAGCCAGAAACAAATTCCCAATAAAAAACCTTGAGACGAGGGCTGGAATGTGGTGTTTGATTGGGTGAGAAGGGGAGGTGTATGTTTGTGGTTCGTGAGGAGGCGGTAGCATCGCTACCTTCGACGAAGGAACTGCGGGCAGACGCCTGCCATGCTCATCCAAGCGAATACCTAAATTCCAGTTCTCGTCTCAGCTAAAACTGTAACTTGTAACTCAAGCCCCAGACAAACCGGTCCTTTTCCATTGAGTTATAGGTATCGTCTTCCACAAGAATAGAGCTGGCTAAGCTCAGGGAATAACTGGATTCATCATCGATGTGTCGGGTTAAGCGAACAGAGGGAACCAAATCGGCAAGTCCACTCATGGCTTTAGCGTTGTTTCTTGGGTTTTGAAAGAGGGTTCCACCGATATACTTCTGGTCGCTAAAGCTCTCCCCAAAGGAGGAAAAATAACCTAGTTTAAGTCCGAATTTATATTCCCACTCACGGTCTTGGTAAGTCTTGGAAACTCCAGCGTTGAAATAAGCGCCGTTATTGAAATCAAAATCGTAATAGAGGGCGAAAGTAGGATTCCAGGGAGAGTCCGTAGAATATTTTACGTAGAGTTCCTGGGTATCGTGGAAATCATCAAAAAAGGAATAGTAGATATAGCCCACATCCCACTTTCCGTTGTCATCATTTGAAAAGGTATATCCAACTACCGTATCAAACTCTAGCCAGTCAGAATCAAAGTCAGTGATGTAATTGCTGGTAGAATTATCGTAAGTTCCCTTAAATTTCCCATGCCAGTTTTCATAGTCCCACTTTAATTTGGCCTGGAAGTTTGACTGGTCTGACCTGGTGACGCCTCTCCAAATATATTGATTGACGTATCCTATTTTTCCGGAGAAGGAAATATCCTCCTCAGCAAAGGAAACTGAGCTTAAACATAGTGCAAGTAGTGCTGCGAATAGGTGCTTATTCTTCATTTTTACCTTCTTTTTTTACTTCCTTTATCTCACGGATATCCATTTTCATGTGCAACGTAACTTTAACCTTTGAATTATTAGGCAAAAGACCAGGAACTTGAAGCGGTATCTCAAATTGGGATTTAAAATCCGCCTGACTCTCGACAATTTTACCTTTTTCAGCGTCGAAAATAGTATTTCCCTTGCTCTCGGCCTGAACCGAGTCTCCCTGGCTGTTTTTCAACTTCATAATTGAAGAGATACGAACCTGGGACCCTTGTATCTCAGTAATTTTATAGAGAGTTTGAGTTTGGATTGGGACAGGGTTGCTGATGTCCTTTTCCTGCTTCCACATATAGCCAGCATCAATATCAAGCTCAGGAAAGACCATCTGCATCGTATTCTGGTCTGCGCTTTGTCCTGGGATTTGACCCAGGGTCGAGAGCACCTGACCGTTTTCTTTCATACGCACAATTTGGGTTTGATTCGTGGCTGATGGAAAAGGCTTCTCAACGCCATTAACTTCTTGTTTGGCATCAAGGACGGTCATGGCAATTTTCATGTTACCGTCAGCATCAGCCTCAATTAGTTCCTGCTTGAGTCTGATAATAGTTTTCATCTTCAGCTCCCGTTTTCCACTATCGGGGCTGACGAAACTGGATGCGCTATCCATAACCAGTTCATACACCAGCGGCTCGGACCGGCTATACTTATAGATCAGTCTGACCGCAAAATTCTGAGATATTGCGATCAGAAAGAAAGCCAAGAAAGGGAGGAATCTCATGAACGCTCCTGGATTGAACTCCGCCATAGGCGAGATTGGGACTCATTTAAGCATATCGGATGCGGTGTGTAAAGTTAGAATGGGAAAGTTGCAATTGGTTTTCTGATCAGTATATTAACCTGTGGACTGGATAAGAAATCCCAATTTCCTGGTGAAGAAAGATAGGAGAGTAGTATGGCAATCGACTTCAGAGTCACCGGAGAGCAGCTCATAGGGATTCCAATTTTCTCAAATTTAAATCCATTTGAGGCTATGACGCTGATGGAGATAACCTCAATCCGAGCCTTTTCTGAGGGTCAGGCTATCTTTGAGGAAGGTACACCCGGTGATTCTCTCTTTGTCATTCTCAAGGGGAGGGTAGATATTCTAAAGGATTTGGGTGGTTCAGAAAAAAAAGTGATTGCCCAATTTGGTGCCGGTACCGCCTTTGGTGAAATGACATTGATCGCCGATTCAGTCGCCGAAAGAACCGCTAGTGCCCTGGCCACGGAACGCACCCGGGTGCTGATCATTCATAAGGATGATTTTCAGAAACTGGTCAATTTTGGGAGTCTGATCGCCTACAAAGTGGCCTTTAATATTTCCAAATTGCTCTCCGAGCGCCTCACCAGGGTGGATCAGGCTCTGCTGGAGTTTTACAATGATTCCGATGGGCAAACACAAAAGACCCTGGAGATCTTTATCGAGAGACGTCGTAAGATTCTAGATACGGTTTCCTCCAAGGAGTCGGCAGGCAAATGATTGATGAGAAAACGGTTAAAAAGTGTGCCCAGCTTGCACGAATTGAGCTTAAAGATGAAGAGGTTCCCCGTTTTCAAAAGGAGCTTGGTAAGATCCTGGAATTCGCCAAAACTTTGGATGAGATTAACACCGATCACTTGAAACCCACCTTGTTTGCTACCCAGAACTCCAATGTGATGCGTGAGGACGTGGTGTGTCCCTGGCAGTCTCCGAAGGATCTGTTGGAACAGGCTCCAGAATCTTTCGACGGATACTTTAAAGTTCCTCGTGTCATTGAGTAGTCTTGCTGCTGCAAAGCGATTCTCACCCCTGGGATTCAGGCTGGTATTTTATTCTCTTCTTGTTTCCGTGGCCCTACTCCTCCAGCATGAGGTGGAAATAACCTGGATTTATGCTGCCCTCGCGCTTTATTTCTTCTCAAGACTTCCCGGGATCCCCACTAAGGTAAGTCCACCTCTTGCCTTGTCAGCGGCCTTTTGCTGTCTCTATGCCCTATCTATTTTCAGTGCCTACGAGACTTCCGCTGCCGCCAGGGAATTTCTGCGTTACGGCTTTTTGCTGCTGATCTACCTTGACCTCCGGGACCCGCGTGGAGAAACTTCCACCGAATCGATCTTCCTTGTTTGTCTCATCATCGCTGTATTGATGGGGGTTGGGGGCATTTATCAAGTGTTTCTCAGTGAAGATCCGATGCCTCTCTCATGGGCTGCCACACCTGGGGTTGAAGCGCAGCTAAAGCGTGCCTTCGGCCTTTTTGATAACCCTAATCTATTTGGGACATTTCTCTTTTTGTGTCTGATTCCAACACTTTATTTATCCCTTGAGAAGGGTCGTAAAATTCTATTTCCAGTTGCGTTACTCCTATTGGGGGTTCTCCTCCTTACCCAGTCCAGAGGAGCGATTCTGGCCACCGGAATCAGTTTTGTCTTTCTTGTCATCTCGTGTAAATCCAGAAATAGAATCGTGATGATTCTCATGTTGATTGCTCTGATAGGAGGATTTTTTCTCAGCGGTAGAAGTAAATCCCTGGCCGCTGAGGACCTGGGGATCAATCAGAGGTGGGAATTGATGATCGGCAGCATGAAAATGCTAAAGGAGCATTGGGTGAGAGGGGTTTCTCCGGGCAGCTTTTATCTCACTTATCCTTATTATCGGACGGTAGGAGGTTATTATCCCCTACATGTTCATAACCACTTCCTGGAAGTGTTCATTGAAACCGGGATCATCGGAGCATTACTTCTCATTGGGTTTTGTTTGAGTCTCATTTATGGATTTTTTCGGCAGGAAAAGAGCCTCTGGCCCCTGGCATTCTTTCTTGGAATTCTTTGCAATTCTATGACGAATCAGGCCTTCAGTTTCTTTCCTCAAAACCTGATTGCACTAGCAGGGCTCCTATTGATGACTACCCCTTCCACCACAACCTGGAAGTCAGTTTCAAACTTCTGGCTCCTCGTTTTTTTCCCCCTGGCATTTCTGCTATTTACCGAATTCCAAAAATCTTCCATTCTCTCCGGGATTGCCGATTCGAAAAACCTTAGGCCTGAAGCGTATCCTGCCTATTTACGTTCAGACCTGCTCGCAGTCACGCAGATCACGGGAACTGTGTTGAACAGGGAAGAGCCTGGTGAGGAGGACTTGAGAAATTGTCTAAAATGGCTTTTGCCCATGGTTCAAAGGTACCCATTTGAAGGAGAAATTCCTTTTTTAGCCTATTCTGTTTACCGGAAGCTCTCAGAGGATAGCCTGGCACAGGCAATGTTGTTGTTGGCGATGCAGCGAGACTCTTTGTCTGAGAAATACGCGGTGAGTTTGATGAATTCCTACCTGAAGAGGGAACTGCCCCAAGAGGCAGTTAAGAAAGGAGAGGCAATCTTGCTTTCCAACCCCGGTTATCGAAAGATAAACCCCTGGTATGACCGAATTCAGGAATTACTTTTAAAGGCTTACCTCGCAGGGGAGCGATATGAGGATATACAGCGGCTGTTATCCGCGGGAATCTGGGTGGATGAGAAACGTGGAAAACTGGTTGCCCGCCAATATAAGGAGCTGCTTCCCTGAGCCATTCATCTTCTAACCTGATCGGGGTTTTTCTTAAAAATCCAGCCACATTACCTGTGAAGACCCGGCTTGCCAGGGATCTTGGTAAAGACTGCGCCGTGGATGTATATAGAGCGATGTTGGAAATTCTCTTTAAAACCCTCTCAGCGTTTCCAAAGAACCAGGTCGTTCTTTCTTTAGCTGGAGGTGATCTTGATTTGGTTCTTCCTCTTCCCTGGGAGGAGCAGCCCGATGGAAATCTTGGAGAAAAAATGGAGGCCTTTTTTAAGGCAAAGTTGAAAGTTCATTCCAAGGTGATTTTGATCGGTTCCGACAGTCCTTATTCCACTCCACTTGATCTGAAAAAGGCATTAGAGGTCCTTGAGCGTGATTCGGTAGTCATTCAGCCGGCCGCGGATGGGGGTTATACACTCATTGGTATGCGTGAATTTCACCCGCAGCTTTTCAGCTCCATGCCATGGTCCACATCCCTTCTCATGAATTCTACACTTAAGGTGCTTAATTCATCTCAAATCAGCTTTTCTTTGCTAGCACAGAGGTTCGACATTGATACGCTTGAAGATCTCAAGATATGGTTCCATAAAGACGGGCTTGAATTGATCGAAGGAGTTTTGCCCGGCTTGAAACCCGGTGTGGAGTTTCAACGGTTAATCGCTCAGTATCAGCTCAGGAGAGAGTCTTGATTAGAATCTTGCTCTGGATTCTTATCATTACTGGAAATTTTGCGTTTCTGGCCCACTTCTGGAATCTAATGCAGTCCAGAGTGCCCGTGCTATGTTTTCACAGGGTTTTAGCCCAACCTGATCCCTTGAGTCTCTGGATCAGTCAAAAAAAGTTCCGTGAAATCCTGGACTACCTGAAAGACGAAGGATATGAGACTTATAGGCCAGGGACAAAGATCAGTGCTGGACAGCGCCCTGTAATTCTTTCCTTTGATGATGGAACCAGGGACCACATTGAATTTGTCATGCCCGAGTTAAAAGTGCGCTCGCTGAAGGGCATCTTCTTTTGGGTTTCCAGCCAACTTGAAGGACTGGATGACAACTTGAAGGAGAGCCTCAAAGTAGGAGGAGCGGATCATCTCCATGGTTCTCACAGCAGGTCCCATCGCCCAATTCTGGCAAATGGCGCAGGTGTGAAGGTAAATGAGATTCGAGAAGAATTAACCATTTCTTCAAATGTTGTCTCCGGGTTCTTTTCCAGGCCGGTTAGATCCTTCGCGTTTCCCATGGGATCTTTCGATGAGACCGGGGCAAGAATAGCCAGGGAGTATTATCAGAATCTATTCTCGCTGGACTACGGTTATTATGCCCCCAATGATCCCGCACAGATTCATGGTAGATTCCTGGTGCTGCAGGAGACTTCTCTAGAGATGATAAAAGCTTATCTCCTGGAATCCAGGCCTCTTGAGGGTGAGGGTTTTCTCTATGAGTGTATCCTGATTCTCTTTGCCAATATTTTCTTTTGGTTAAAGAATAGATCCCCGCGTTGATTCCCAGTGCAAACTCAATTCTCCGACAGACTCCTAGAGACTAGTAGCCTTTTTTCGGTTATAATAAAATATATTGGTACGCGAATGTTTTTTTTTGTTTGTACTTGTTTTCGAGGGTAAATAACAGTTAATCGGAGAAAATCGGAAATTTTCACGTTTATAGCGGTGTAATCGAGTTAAGGTTCCCTTTCTCAGATTCCGAAAATACAAGTAACAGGCTAAAAATCACGGAGGATAAGGTTAATCCTGGGCGCGCTCTCTTTGGGGAGAAGGCATTCAAAGACGCTGGGAAGATACCTTGAATAGGGTCCACAGGAGGTGGCAAAATGGTCAACGGCGTAGGCGGTTCATCACAAAACTCGCAGTTTCAAATTCAAAATTCAAACAACCGAGCAAAAGCTCGCGATCCACAAAATACAGATCAGGCTTCGGGGAAAGAAAGGAATACTCCTATTCCTGCTCCCAGGGATCAGAAAGGCTCTGTTGAGACTCCCAAAGCTAAGAATCCTTTAAGCGAACTTGGATTTTCGGGCTCATTTGATTTCAGCTTGAGTATGTCCAAGTCCATGCAGATTGTGGAAGGGGAGTCAAAACGCTCCGTTTCCCAGAGCATGTCCCTTGAGTTTAATCTCAGTGTGGATGCCAACGGTCGGTTGGGAGGTAGTTTTGCGGGACCTGGAGTTCCTGAAGAGGCCTCAAACGTAGATGAAGCCAAAGACGATGATCCTTTTTCTGCTGAAAATACAGCCAATCGAATCATTGATTTTGTAAAAAGAGCGGCGGAGCTAACCAAAAAACTCGGAATCAGTAACCTTGAAACGGATGAAGAGAAAGATAAGTTTGCAACGATGCAAACGGAAGCTGTAAAACTTGGTTTCAAGCAAGCCAGAAATATTCTCGGCTCTCTGGATGATGATCGTGAGGGTAGGGTTAACAATACCTACGACCTGGTTCTGGATGGATTGGACAGGTTTTTTCATCCCGAAAAGTACGAAGACGAAGAGTCTGAGGTAGTAGCGCAGCCTGCAGATCAAGGTGACGGGCAGTCAGGTACCGGTGAAGGTTCCTTTTCCTCTTCCAAGAGCTTTTCGCTGAACTTTCAAGTCAAGATTGAGGGGAACGGAGAGTTCAACCCAGAGGATTTAAACTCCTTTGTGGATGACGCTTTCTCCCAGGTGCAGGATGTATTTAATAAGTTTCTGGGGGGAGGCTCAGACTCTGAGTCAGATTCCGAAGAAGGTAGTTTTAATCCAGCCAACTTATTTAGTTTAGATCAGCTCAATCCCGATCGGGTCAGATCACTCATCGGAGAATAGACTAAAGAGCCCACTTTCAAAGAAAAAACCCCCGTTACGGACGGGGGTTTTTCTATTTCCCAAAAGGGGAAGTTGAAGGCCTCAAAAAAAACCTATCATTTTCTCCTCAAACCGGCATTTTTACTAAAGAAATGGGAGGAAAATGCCGATAGGAAAGTAAGCGAATTTAGTTTCTGGCAGGGGAACCAAAAGAGGAGCCTAAAATGGACGGTATTCAGAGCACATATCAAGGCGCAAGTCTCGCCCTCGACTATAGTTCACAGAAGCTTTTGGAGCGAAGGTCTCAAGGGGATGAAGGACAGGTGCAAAAAGCTGCCTATGCCGAGAGCATGGCGTTTAACCTGGATCTCTCCCATTCCCTGCAGGTAGCCGAAGGAGAAACCCGGCGCTCCTTATCCTCAGCCTATTCAATGGAATTCAGCTTTTCCATGGAGAGTCTCATGCAGGGTGATATGGATTCTGATGCTCTCATGAATCCTGAAGATACAGCGAACCGAATTCTGGATTTCGTTGGTACCGCTTTTGATGAGGCCAGGAAGTTCGCCGATGGATTCAGCGGTGGGAGTGAGGATCTGGCGAAATTTCTTGAATTGAGTGAAGATGCGGTTTATGAGGGTTTTGCCAATGCCAGGGATCTGTTAGGTAATCTGGACCCCGAGACAGAATCCAATCTCACGGAGACTTTGGATCTAGTTGTGGGTGGATTAGGTGAGCTATTTGATATACCAAAAGAAAGTGAAGAGCTTCCCGAACCCACTGCCAAACCAGGTGAAGGTCTCTTCTATTCCTCCCAGAGTTTTTCCCTGTCGTATCAAGTAGCAATGCAGTCAAATGGCCTGTTTGAGCCTGGTGAGCTTCAAGATTTCATCTCCGAATCCCTATCTCGAATTCAAGAGTTTTTTAATGGTCTCCTGAAGCCCGAGGCACTGGAAGACAAAGAGAAAGAGGCCGCTGAGGATGAAGAAAACGCTGAGCTTGTCGCACAGCCAACCCAACTCTTTCAGATGGAAGAACCACAGGCTCAAAAGGTACGAGAACTCCTGATTGGCTAATCCTTAGATCCTAAGAGTCTGCCTACGAATAGTCGTAAAATCCTTTGGAGCTTTTCTTACCCAGGTAACCAGCGGACACCATCTTTTTAAGAAGAGGGCAGGGTCTGTATTTTGGATCTCCAAGATCCTGGTGAAGAACTTCCAATATCGAAAGACAAGTATCCAAGCCGATGAAATCAGCTAGAGTCAGCGGTCCCATTGGATGATTCATTCCCAGTTTCATAACCGTATCAATTCCCTCCTCGTCAGCGACTCCCTCCATCAGGCAAAAAATTGCCTCATTAATCATAGGAAGTAGAATACGGTTGGAAACGAACCCGGGAGCATCGTGAACCTCCACCGGTGTCTTACCAAGATTTTCAGCAATTTCAAAAATTGTTTGAAAGGTTTCATCACTGGTTTGCAAAGCACGAATCACTTCTACCAGTTTCATTAGCGGAACAGGATTCATAAAGTGCATTCCGATCACAGATTCCGGTCGATTGGTAAAGGCGGCAATCTTCGTGATTGGGATGGAGGATGTATTGGTTGCCAGGATTCCGCCCTTCTTGAGGGTTGAATCCAGCATCGTAAATACGCTTTCTTTGATCTCAATAGTTTCAGGAACAGCCTCAATGACCAGATCACAATCAGCAAGATCCTGAATGTGTGCCGAAGTTGCCAATCTGCTGAGAGCTTCCTTTCGATCCTCCAGATCAATCTTGCCCTTGTCGACAAATTTCTGGAGTGATTTTTCAATAGTGTGGAGGCCTTTCTCCAGAGCGGCTGTAGAGGAGTCCACCATTACGCTGTCGTACCCGCTGCTGATAAAAGCCTGGGCTATTCCGTTTCCCATTTGACCTGAGCCAACTACGCCTATTTTCTTCATTACGCACCTCTCTGTACAATCATGGCTACAGCGTTACCGCCTCCAAGGCATAGAGCCGCCAGACCCAGTTCCTTATCTCTTGCTTCCATGGCGTGTAACAAAGTGGTTAGAATTCTTGCGCCGGAAGCGCCTATTGGATGTCCAAGCGCTATAGCACCACCATTTACATTGATTTTACTCTCGTCGAGTTCCAGTTTTCTCACCAGTCCCACCGATGCCGCGGCAAAAGCCTCGTTGATCTCAAAAAGATCAATATCAGTGATGGAGATCCCTGTTTTTGAAAGGACATTCTGGATGGCTAGAACAGGGGCCATCATGACCCATTCAGGTGCCATGCCCCCTGTTGCGTACCCTTTGACCGTGGCAAGTATAGGTAGTGAGTTTTGCTGGGCGAACTCCTTGTGGGTTACGATTACTGCCGCAGCCCCATCATTGATAGTGGACGCGTTTCCAGCGGTAACGGTACCCCCATCTCTTTGAAACGCCGGCTTGAGTTTCCCAAGACCCTCAGCGGAAGCGTCATGGCGGATCCCTTCATCGCTGTCAAAAAGAATAGTTTCTTTGCGAGTGGAAACCTCAAAGGGAATAATTTCCTTTTGAAAAAGACCTTCCTTTTGAGCGTTGGAGGCTTTATTTTGTGACCGGGCCGCATATTCATCCTGGTCCAGGCGGGTGATTCCGTATTCTTTGGAAACCAGTTCAGCTGTGTTGCCCATATGAAAATCGTTGTAAACATCCCATAGTCCATCTGCAACCATAGAATCCTCAATTTGACCATGACCCAATCGAAGTCCAGTTCGACCCTTGCGGAGAAAGTATGGGGAGAGTGACATATTCTCCATACCGCCGGCTACTATGACGTCGGCATCCTCAGATCGAATAGCCTGAGCGGCCATCATCACAGCCTTAAGTCCTGAACCGCAGACCTTATTTATGGTTGTTGCGCCCTGGGAATCAGGGATACCTGCTTGAATTAATGCTTGTCTGGCAGGGTTTTGACCCATTCCTGCCTGAAGAACTACTCCCATGAGAACCTCATCAACTTGATCTGGCTTTAGCCCGGCCCGATCCAGCGCTCCCTTCAGTACTGCGGCCCCTAATTTAGGGGCTGGTATGGAGGAAATGGTTCCCTGGAATTTTCCAATCGCGGTTCTACATGCGCTTGCAATCACGACTTCTCGCATAGGTTTCTCCCTTCTTCTGCCGGAGGTTCCGGAATTTAGAGCAGAATACACTTAACAGATTTTTTCAGCTAGTGGCAAGAACTTATCCAAAGGGGGAGACTTCGCCTGAGGGCGAGAAATGGGAAATTGGAAATGATGAATGGGAAAAGAATGGCTGGAATTTAATGTTTCTATTGTTTCCAGGAATCTTTGATTCCTTGGCTTACAGAAAGGTATAATACCTCATTCCCACTACCCTTCAATGTCCTATGAAATTTAAGTTCCAGCGACTTGAGATCCCTGAGGTAATTCTTTGCACACCGCTTGTTTTGGAAGATGAGAGAGGCTGGTTTTTTGAGGCGTATCATCAGCGGGAGTTTACACAGGGAGGAATTCCTGACGCATTTGTGCAAGATAATGTCTCCTACTCGGTAGCGGGAACTTTGCGAGGGATTCACTACCAGGTTCCCCCCATGGCACAGGCAAAGCTTGTACGGTGCGTAAGCGGGAGCATTTTGGATGTGGCCGTTGATCTCAGGAAGAACTCTCCAACCTTTGGAAAATGGGTCGCCCGCGAACTCAGTGATCAGAATCGTGAAAACCTTTATGTGCCAGAGGGCTTTGGCCACGCTTTTCAGGTACTGGGTGATGGGGCTGAAATTTCTTATAAGATTTCAACCCTCTATTCTCCGGAGTTTGAATTTGGGGTTCACTGGAATGATGAGCAGCTTTCAATTGATTGGCCGTTACGGGATACAATGGTTGTTTCCTCTAAAGACTCCAATCTTCCCAGGTTAAAAGAACAGACAATTTTTCCTTGAAGGTTCTTCGGAAAGCGAAAAGGCTAAGAAAGTGAGCCAGGCAAAGAATGTTTTAATTATTGGAGGTGCGGGCTATATCGGCTCCCATGTGAATCTCCTTTTGAGCCAAAAGGGCTACCGGACCATCATCCTCGATAACCTGGTACACGGGCACAGGGACGCCGTACAATGGGGTACTTTTATTGAAGGAGACATGGCTGATACCAGCCTCCTCTCAAGAGTTTTTGAGGAGTATGAGATTGATGCGGTGATGCATTTTTCGGCTTTCATCGCAGTAGGCGAGTCGGTGGAGGAACCAGGGTCCTATTACAAAAACAATGTAGCAAGGACAATTGATCTGCTCAATGCCACCGTACAGGCAGGAATCAAATATTTTCTCTTTTCCTCTACCTGCGCCATCATGGGTAACCCTGTTTATCTTCCCCTTGATGAAAAGCATAAAAGGGATCCGCTCAATCCATACGGCTGGTCTAAATTCATGGTCGAGCAAATCCTTCAAGATTTTGAATCCGCGTACGGACTTCGCCATGGAATCTTGAGATACTTCAATGCTGCTGGAGCGGAATCAAAGGCTCGCATCGGTGAAAGGCACGATCCTGAAACCCACCTCATCCCCATTGTCCTGGAAGCTGCCCTGGGAAAACGCGAAGAAGTTGGTATATTTGGAACTGATTATCCCACCCGTGACGGCACGTGTATCCGTGATTATATTCACGTCTGTGATCTGGCCGAGGCCCATTTGCTGACCCTGGAATGGATGATGGAGCATGATGCTTCCAATGATTTTAACCTGGGGAACGGAAAGGGATTCACCGTTAAAGAAGTCATTGATGTAGCTCGTAGGGTAACCAACCGTGAGATTCAAACTCGTGAAACCCACAGAAGAGATGGAGACGCGGAGTCCTTGATCGGTTCCAGTGAAAAGGCAAAGGCAGTTCTTGGATGGATTCCAAAAATTGATAGTCTGGAAGAAATAGTCTCTTCAGCCTGGCGATGGCATCGAAAGGTTGAAGACCTTGGCGGAGAGGATCCTAAGAATGGGTAGGAGTAGGAAACATCTCAAGGTGCTGGAGGCTCGCAGTGTTTTTCTTTTAAGGGAGGCATACGCTAATTTCAAAAGCATGGGTATGCTCTGGTCTATTGGCAAGGACAGCACGGTACTATTATGGCTGGCGAGGAAGGCCTTTTTTGGTCATGTCCCCTTTCCTCTAATCCACATAGATACCTCTTTTAAAATTCCTGAAATGATCGCCTATCGAGATGAGTTAGTGAAGCAGTGGAATCTCGACCTGCTTTTTGGAAAAAATCAGAAGGCGATAGATGAAAATGACACTTTCCCTGATGGAAGAATAGATAGAATTCAGTGCTGCTCAAAGCTTAAATCCGAGGCTCTCAATCACACACTTAGCGGCGACTGGCCACGCTATCGTTATAACCATGAAATGGGTGAGTACCAAAGAGAACTAAATCCGGAGGCATTCACTGGAGTGATTGTCGGAGTAAGGGCTGATGAAGAAGGTTCCCGTTCAAAAGAGCGCTATTTTTCTCCCCGAAATAGGGATAGTCAATGGAGTATAGGTACCCAGCCTCCCGAGTTTTGGTCCTATTACAAGACCGAGTTTGCCCCAGGGACCCATGTGAGAATTCACCCGCTTTTGGATTGGACTGAACTCAACATCTGGGAGTACATAGAGGCTGAAGACATTCCAGTGGTATCCCTCTATTTTGATGCCGGCAAGGGTGAGCGCTACCGCTCACTGGGATGCTATCCCTGTACGAGCACTGTGCAGTCTGGCGCGAAGTGTGTGCGCGAAATAATTGAGGAACTTGAAACAGGTAAGTTTCATAATATCGCTGAACGATCTGGTCGGGCGCAGGATGCTGAAGACGGCGGAGGACTGGAAACTCTTCGACGTGATGGATATATGTGATCATTTAAGGATGTTGAGTGGAAGAAGTTTTTAAACTCGTAGTGGTAGGGCATGTGGACCATGGTAAGAGTACTATCATGGGTAGGCTCCTGGCTGATAGTAACTCCCTGCCCGAGGGAAAGCTGGAACAAGTACGCCAATTCTGCAAGAAAAATTCTCGGCCCTTTGAATACGCATTTTTACTGGATGCTCTCAAGGATGAACAAAGCCAGGGTATCACCATTGATTCCGCACGTATTTTTTTTAAGTCCAAGAAGCGCAACTACTTGATTCTGGATGCTCCAGGTCATATCGAGTTTCTTCGCAATATGGTCACCGGTGCCGCTAATGCCTATGGAGCTTTGTTGGTTATTGATGCTGAGGAGGGAATACAGGAGAATTCCAAGCGTCACGCTACCATGCTATCTATGCTGGGTGTAAGGCAGATTGGTATTCTCGTCAATAAAATGGACCTTGTTGGCTTTGCTCAAAAGAGATTTGAGGACCTTATAGAAGAGTTTAAGAAGTTTCTTGAAAAGCTTAAGATTGAGCCTACCGCATGGATACCTGTAAGTGGTCGAGACGGGGACCATGTCGTAGAAAGTTCAAAGAAGATGAGCTGGTATTCGGGACCTTCTGTTCTTGAACTTCTTGATCAATTTCCGCGCCCGCTCTCCGGTGAAAGAGGACCCCTCAGACTCTTCGTACAAGATGTGTACAAGTTTACGAACTTTGGAGATCAGAGGAGGATCATTGCTGGAACCCTGGATTCCGGGACTCTCAAAAGAGGCGATCCCATACTCTTCTATCCATCGATGAAGAGAAGTAAAGTGCTCTCCATCGAGCAGTTCCCCGCGTCCAAGGTAAGTCAGGCCGCTTCTGGCAGCGCTGTGGGATTCACGCTTGATGAACAGGTCTATCTCACCCGTGGTGAACTTGTCTGCAGCGATAACGATCAACAAATCTGTATTTCCTCGAGATTTAGAACAAGTATTTTCTGGCTCGGAAAGTCTCCTCTTGAACTTCATAAGGACTATGGATTACGGCTTGGAACTCGTAGTGTTAGTGCCAGGATCATGCAAATCGAGGAAGTGGTTGACGCCTCTACCCTGGATTCTGGAAAACAGGCATCTGAAATTCAGCGTAACGAGGTGGCTAAATGTGTGATTCGTACCAAATCTCCCATCGCTTTTGATGTATCCGAATCTGGATTGGATTCCAGCCGCTTCGTTTTGGTAGATCAATATGATATTGCTGGTGGGGGCATTATCACCCAGGAACTCGAAGATGATCAGAGCTGGGTTAGAGATGAGGTAAAACTTAGAAACTCGAAATGGGAATCGAGTCTAATTTCTCCTTCAAAAAGAGCAGAGCAGTATAATCAGAAATCCGCTCTCATCCTGGTGACAGGACCCAAAGATGCAGGAAAAAAACCCGTTGCCCGTGCCTTGGAAATGGAACTCTTTGAATCCGGTAAAATTGTATACTTCCTGGGAATCGGAAATATCCTCTACGGTGTAGATGCTGATATTAAGGGACGGGAGACCAATACCACAGAACACTTAAGGCGAATGGCTGAAATCTCCCATTTAATGCTTGATGCGGGGATTATTCTGATATTGACAGCAGTTGATTTGACCACCAGGGACCTGGGGCTGATCTCTACTCTTGTAGACCCTGACCGTATCGTGACCGTGTGGGTAGGTGACCGTGCACCGACTTCCCTACACGCGGATGTAAATGTAGATTCTTCTAAGCCAGAGAATGCGGTACAGTCAATGAAGGCTCATTTGCAAGGCCGCAATCTGATCTTTAATCCGGAATAGAGGATTAGTGCTGATCTACACCAAATAGAACTTCTTCTAAACGATCTGCCCAATAAGCCATTTCCAAAAGTATGGTGGAGAATTCTCGTTTATCCATGGACTCAATATCTGGAATAATTCTCGAGAGTCTGAGTACAAATTCATTATCCATGGTTACAGAGCAGTGATGGATAGAGTCTCCAAAACTCAATGCGTAGGTCATATCCTGAAGGGTGGTTACCTCCCCAATTGTGGAAAATATAATGACCGAATCTGAATCATAAAATGGATAGTCTTCAATCTCGATTTCTCCTGTACCGAGGCAGGCTCTTTTAAAGTGAACACAGACTCTCTGGCTTCGATCACCGGCGGTTCCGGTAGCGATGGTGAAGTGAATTCTCTGTTCGCCATCTCCATCCGGCTCAAAAACTGAGGAATGGATGACCTTTTGTGGATACATTTCAACAAATTTCTGGATCAACTGCTCTAAAACAGGCTGCTGAAACTTTACTGAGCCTTCAGGCTTGGAGGGGGCATCTCCATGTTCCGGGATTTGAAAGGGATTTGCACAGGAAGGGCACTTACCCCGACTACCTGCCCTCTCGGGACTGATTTCCAAATTTTTACCGCAACTGCCACAGGTTAGAGCAATCATTCTGGTCTCCTCTTTTTCTAAGGATGACATTATATACCCAAAAAGAACTCATTTGTCCGAATTCTAGTCAAACCAGGATCTCCTTATTGCGCCTTCTTCCATTCCTCAACCTGTGGATTCATGACTCGAAACCAAAGCGGAGGCAAGATTGCCAACAGGATCATGGCTGGATAGCCGTAAGGATGCCTGGGGGCATCTTCATGATGCCGAAGAACCTGGTATCGCCTGCTGGCATAGGCATGGTGGTCGGAATGTCTAGGAAGTTGGAAGAGATAAAGACTTGACCAGAAAACAGTGGAATTCCAAGAATGTTTTGGAGTTACCTTTTCATACTTTCCATTTGGCAGTCGCCTTCTCTCCAATCCATAGTGCTCAACATAGTTAACAGTTTCAAGCAGTATGGCAGCGCATACACTTTGGGCCAGGAAGAAAACCAATCCTTCCCAGCCAAAAAGCAGGGTGAGGATTATAGCGAAGGCGGCACTCAGCGAATACCAATGGATCAATTCATTGGATAAGAACGAGTAGGGGTTGAGTCCCTTCTTTCTCAGCCGTTCTGCTTCATGAGCCCATGCATTGTAGAAGTTTCCGGGAATCGCTCGCAGAAAAAACGAATACAAAGACTCATTGAATCTGGAGGAAGATGGATCTTCTGGGGTAGAGGCCATGACATGATGATGCCTGATATGCTCGATCTTAAATCCAGCGTAAGTAACCATGGATAGGAGCATTCCTCCACAGAACCTCTCCGCCGCTGTGTTCTTATGAACGAGTTCATGAGCCACGTTGATTCCAACAACACCACCCAGGGTGCCGATAGAAAGGACCCAGCCCAATTGCGCTACCCAGTGAAGATCTCCGGAGGTATATACAGAACAGCTCCAGACCAGAAGAAGGAGATAACAAGGTGCGCATAACATGGGTAGAAACTTGTAGTAGTTTGAAGCGGATAGCGACTTTGATTCCTCCGGGCTGTGATTGTCCTCATCGTGTCCCATGAGAAGATCTAGAATGGGAGTGATGACGAATACAAATATCGGAGTGAAATACAGATTTAGCCCTCCTAATGCACCTTTGTCCACCGGGTATAGGGATAGCAAGGGTAATAACATCAATGCGAATATCAAACAGTACCCAAATGGCTTCACAGCTTTCAGCCAGGCAGGTGTAGGATGTGTAAAAACCATGACATTTCCTTTTATATGCCTCATCAACTGCACCCAAGCTTAAGAAGACTGAAAATCATGTCAATGAAAAATGGCGGAACATCCTGAACTTCTCAAATTTTCCACGAGAAGCCTAAAGGATCTGGTAGCCGGTCGCAGTAAATGGTAATTCTCCGACAGGCTCCTAGGACGGGATCTCAAGCCTGCAGATAACGGATTTGGAGGCGGGTGTATAACTTTTCACGGCTACCTTTTCAAGAGGAATGAGGGGATTGGTTTCAGGGAAATAGGTGGCGATGCAGCGGCGAGGAATTTCATAGGGAACGACCCGAAAATTCCTGACCTTTCTCAGGCTGCTCTCGTGACCACTAACAAGATTGACCATATTCTTAGCCTTGATCCCCCGCTCCTGCATATCTTCTGAATTCATGAAGACTACCCGTCGATCTCCATAGATACCGCGATATCGATCGTCAAGACCGTAGATTGTAGTATTGAACTGATCATGGGATCGAATCGTCATCATCAAAAATTCGCCCCGTTCAAGCTGGATTGGTTTCACTGGATGAACACTAAAGTTTGCCTTACCGGAATGGGTTGGAAAGGTTCTGGAGTCCCTGGGGGGATTGGGAAGTTCAAACCCTCCTGGCTTTAAAATGCGACTGGAAAAATCTTCAAACCCGGGGATTACCCTGGAAATATGATCACGGATTTTCCCATAGTTCTGGCCCAAATCTTCCCATGGAATGGAATTCTTCCCTCCCAGGGTCTCCTGGGCGAGTCGGCCTACAATCTCCACTTCGCTCAACAGCTCAGGGGAGGTCGGGGGTAGTTTTCCCTGGGAAGAATGAACGATCCCCATGGAGTTCTCCACACTCACGAACCGGGGAGGATTCTCACCATCTCTCTCCGTTCTGCCCAGGCAAGGTAGAATCAGGGCTTCCTTGCCCGTGATCAAATGAGATCGGTTGAGCTTGGTAGAAACCTGCACAGTCAAATCACAATTACGTAGACCAAGTGCAGTCCTCTCAGTATCTGGACCGGCTTGCAGGAAATTTCCCCCCATAGCGAAAAAGACTCTAACCTTACCTTCCAGCATGGCTTCTATACTTTCGACTGTATTGGTTCCAGGCTCCCGTGGAGTCCTTATGCAGAATTCCTTTTCCAAACGATCGAGGAAATCGGAGGGAGGCCGTTCCCAGATTCCCATGGTTCGATCACCCTGGACGTTGCTATGTCCGCGTACGGGACAAAGACCGGCGCCTTCTTTCCCAATCTGACCCTTCAAAAGCATAAGGTTTACCAGTTCCTGGATAGTCGCTACAGCGTTTTCGTGTTGGGTAAGCCCCATGGCCCAGCAAGCGATGGTCCTTTCAGATTCTATGAAGAGACTGGCTGTTTCCTTCAACAGAGGTCGGGAAATGCCGCAGTTTTCCAAAATTTCCTGCCAATCTGTTCTATCGATGTTGTTCCTTAGTTCTTCAAATCCAAGGGTATGATTCTGAATAAAATCCCAATCAAGAACGGAGTTCTCCCTCTCTATCTCAAGAACTTCTTTGATGAGTCCTTTGAAGAGGGCCACGTCACCGTTGATACACACCGGTAGATGAAGTTTAGCGAGAGCGGTTGGGAAGCCTAGCAAACCGCCGGGCTCCTGGGGGTGGGCAAAGGCACAGAGCCCGGCTTCCTTAAGCGGGTTGATCGAGACGATTTTTGCCCCGTTGCGTACTGCCTTTTGTAGAGCGATAAGCATCCTGGGATGGTTGGTTCCCGGGTTTTGCCCGATCACCAGGATGAGTTGAGCGCTCTCAAAGTCTTCGAGCCTAACGGTTCCCTTCCCGATTCCAATGGTTTCCTTGAGAGCGACTCCGCTTGATTCATGACACAGGTTGGAGCAGTCCGGGAGGTTGTTGGTCCCAAACGAGCGTACAAAAAGCTGGTACAAAAAGGCGGCCTCATTGCTAGTGCGCCCGGAAGTGTAGAAAACAGCCTGGTTAGGAGTGCTCAGGGAATTGAGTCTCTGGGAGATTTTCTGAAAAGCGCCGGTCCAGGAAATAGGAACATAGGTTTTAGAATCAGCGGCCTTAAAAAGGGGTTGTGTAATTCGTCCCCGCTTCCCTAACCAATAATCCGTCTGCAGGCTAAGCTCATGCAGAGTTCTGGAGCTAAAAAAGGATCCATCCACTTTTTGAAGGGTTGCCTCTTCAGCGATTGCTTTGGCTCCATTTTCACAAAACTCAATCTTTCCTCTTCCCACCATGGCTTCAGGCCATGCGCACCCCGGGCAGTCAAATCCTTCCTGCTGATTGGTTCTCAAGAGAGTCTTTGTACCTCTGATGAGCCCGGTTTCCCTGCGCAGGTGCTTGAGGGTTGAGAGAACCGCTTCAGGACCACCGGCCTTTTGAGCGGGTTTCCCAACGATGAGGGAACCTGCTTCCTCAGGAGGACTGGCCTCGGGTAGCTTAGAGAGTTCCTCCTTTTTAGCGGGGTCATTGGTCATGAGCATTCTCCCCAGAGCTGGAGTACCGTTCCATCAGGATCTAGGTCCTGAGAGTCTCTTTTGCAAGCTGTGCTGAGCTCAATGGTCTCAAAGCCTGAATAAAGGTTAAAACAAGAGGACTTAAGAAATCCAATTAAGGTTATGTTAGCTTCCCTGGCGGCCTGAACAGCGGCACTAGATGGCGCTCCTATGGCTGCCAAGATTCTAATTTTTGCCCGCGATGCCTTTTGAACCAACTCAAAACTGACCCTTCCACTCAATAAGATTATGCAGTTATTCTCTGTAAGAAGCCCTTTAAGAAGTGAATCTCCTATGAGTTTGTCCAGGGCGTTGTGGCGGCCTATGTCTTCACATAGGTTGATTAGTTCCCCTGCCCTGGTGAAGAGGGCTGACGCATGGACACCACCTGTCTTTGCAAAAAGTCTCTGCGACGAGGTTATCTTAGCGGGGAGTTCTCTGATCAGGCTTTCGGGGATTGGGAAGGGCAGGTTGGATTCCAGGGAGCCAATGATAACAGGGAGTTCTTGGAGGGATGGCTTTCCACAAAGTCCACAGCTAGAGGAGACAGGGAAAGTCCGTTGAGGTCTGGACTCATTTCTTTCAGAGGCAGGAGCCGAGCAGAGTAGAATTCGATTGGCTTCCAACTGCCTCACTTCGCACCCAAGAATCTCCTCTCTGGAACAAAGAAGCTCTTCGCAGAAGGCAAAACCCAGTGCAAGTTGGAGATCCTGTCCGGGGGTCCGCATAATCACGCAGATACTTTTTGCGCTTGCGGGATGTTGCGGATGGGAAAGGAGTATCTCAAGCGGCTCTTCGCGAATCAAACGATCTACCAAGAGGCAAGGTTCATCGGCAGATATTCTTGAGAGGGGTAAGGTGGAATATGGTTTTGGCTCCATTTGAATTCAAGTAAGAATTTTGGTTCAAGCGCTTTCAATCATACTCAGGCAATAAGAAGAAGAGAAGCGCTTAAGGGTGGAGAATAAACCGGGACCATGGGAAAAATAGAACGAGATTTGTGGATTGATTAGCCAAGGAGTATATTTCCGGTAGTTGGAAGATCTTGGAAAAGGAGTGCCTTATGAGTATCGATTATGAAAATTTGGTGCTGGAAAAGCTTAATTATAATTCCTATCTAAAGGTCCCTGAGCTTCTCGAATTGCAAAAACTACGCTCTGATCCTCACCACCATGACGAAATGTTCTTCATCATCATCCATCAGGCCACGGAGCTATGGTTTAAGCAGATTCTTCATGAGTCCAATAGAGTGGTCACAGGTTTCAGGCAGGATTCCGTCTCCAGGGCACTAAAGGGCTTTCGTCGAATCACTGCGATCATGGATTTACTGATGAAGCAAATCAACCTTCTGTCTACTCTTAATCCCGTTGATTTCGCGGGATTTCGTGACCTGCTCAGACCAGCCAGCGGTTTCCAGTCTCAACAATTTCGCCAGCTTGAATTTGTTTTTGGGGTCCGCGAAGCTTTTTTCCTGAAGTTTTTTGAGGCTATGCCGGAGGTCGTCAAGCAATTGGATGAAATCAGGAATAAACCCTCCGTCTATGATCACTTTCTACACTGTCTTTCGCGACGTTTTCCCATCCCTAAAGGAGCCCTCCGAACCGAATATACTCAGACTCCCGAAAGTCACGCTCAGATCATGAAGGTAATCCAGAAGGTTTACCATCAACCACGGGACGAATATCATTGGGTATTACTCTTTGAATCCATGCTAGATTTTGATGAAAAGTTCACTTTATTTAGAGGGACTCACCTGGTGATGGTGGAGCGAACCATCGGGAGAAAGAAGGGGACCGGCGGGAGTACTGGATATGACTTTCTCCGAAGTAGGGCTTTACTGAAATACTTCCCGGATTTATGGGAAGTAAGAAATCTTATTGGAGGCGATTATTCTTAAGTTCGATATTTTCTTTTCAATATGTCAAACCCCAGTAGATGGAGCCGTTCCTTCTGAGCGGCAAATGTTTTTAAATTTTTTCGATCAGCTTGAACTTGCTGACGAGCTTGGTTTTGGAACCGCCTGGGTTGCTGAAACCCATCTCTCCTGTCAGATCCAGAAGGGAAACCCCGGTGCGGTAGTGCCCGATTTTCAGGGTGAAATAGGTCTAAATACAGATATTTTACA
>Ga0257122_1000052_pt1 | contig 132277 bp, 106 predicted proteins | sample SI106_120metaG_FD_190146 | JGI IMG/M metagenome (GOLD analysis project Ga0257122, IMG submission 190146) | Marine microbial communities from Saanich Inlet, British Columbia, Canada - SI106_120 | ecosystem: Environmental > Aquatic > Marine > Inlet | place: Canada: British Columbia | collected... | reverse complement strand
GCCGCCACGGTATCCGCCGCCGCCGCCGCCACCGCCGCCACCGCCGCCACCGCCACGACTTTCGTCACGGGGTCGTGCTTCGTTTACTCTAATTCCTCGGCCTTCAATTTCTGATCCGTCGAGGGCATCAATAGCAGCCTTTGCTTCATCTCGATCCATCATGGTTACAAAACCAAATCCCTTGGAACGACCTGATTCCCGGTCATAAGCGATCTTAGTATTGCTCACTGACCCATGGGGTCCAAAAAGCTCCTGGAGCTTATCCTCATTAACGCTATACGGCAAGTTGCCGACGTAAATATCCATCTCATCCTCACTGTGCCCCCGGTCTTTCGACGGGGGATAAATTCATAATTTCTCTGATGCACTCCAAATAGGTATTCTGGGATTGGGCTAGATTCGTATACGTCGACTCAGGCTTTGATCCTGGACTTCAACTGAGTGCAGTAAAGCATTCTACAGGGCCTATCAGGCCAGGAAGGCACTATAACAGGTAGGGAAATTAGAGTAAAGGCATTCCTACAACCCCTTGAGGTCCCAAAAATGGATCACAAAGTAGGTTTCATCCTACTAAGGACTGTGAGGAAACTAGTTCTTTATAATTCCTTTATTCCTGCAATCATTCCCTGTAGTACCTTTTTGGCGTCTCCAAAACACATCAAGGAATTGTTGTTGATAAAAAGAGGATTGGGAATTCCGGCAAAGCCAGGACTCAAACTTCTTTTTACGACTACAACCGTCTTGGAGTTGTGTACTTCCAGGATGGGCATGCCATAAATTGGACTCTCTTTGTCATCCAAAGCAGCCGGGTTCACCACATCATTCGCACCCAGAATAATCGCTACATCCGTATTGCGGAATTCGGGATTGATAGAGTCCATTTCGATTAGCTGCTCATAGGGAACTTCAGCTTCAGCAAGCAAGACATTCATATGGCCCGGCATTCGCCCTGCAACGGGATGGATTGCATGTAGAACCTTAGTTCCGCGTGCTTCTAACAAATCGGCTAGCTCTCTCGTGGTGTGTTGGGCCTGAGCCACAGCCAGCCCGTAACCAGGAACAAAAACGACGCTCTGTGCGTTTTCTAGGATCATGGCCACTTCTTCAGGATCAGCACTCTTGACCTTTCCTTCATAGAACTCAGCATTCTTACCCCTGGAAATGGTAGGTCCACCCATTTCCCCGCCAAAGAGAACGTTGGCCAGGGAGCGGTTCATGGCTTTGCACATGATTTTGGTCAATATCAACCCGGAAGCCCCTACCAGCGACCCACAAATAATAAGCATATTATTGCTTAAAACAAACCCGGTCATTGCCGCTGCCAGTCCTGAATAGGAGTTTAGGAGCGCAATCACGACAGGCATATCCGCTCCACCGATTCCATTGACAAGAAAAACGCCCAAGAACGAAGCTCCGATCACCATTACAATGATCTCCATTTCTGATCCCGCCTGGGTAGATACAATTTCGTAACCACCATAGAGGCAGCCCAGAAGCAGGAGAAGCATGATGGGTCTCTGCCCGGCAAAAGCGGACGCCGCATCACCCAGGAGACCTTTTAACTTGCCGAATGCAACCATACTTCCGGTAAAGGTAATAGCCCCGATAAACAACGAGAGAAATAGTGCTACGATCCATTGCATAGACTGGGGCTCGGAGGCGGGAGTTGAAAATGCACCCATATATGCTGAACCAGCTACGAAGGTAGACGCCGCACCGCCAAAGCCATTGAGAATAGCTACCATCTCAGGCATAGATGTCATTTCGACACGAATAGCCATGAAGGCGCCGATGACAGTTCCGATCACCAGACCAACAGCAATAGCTTGAAAGCTCAAGACCTGCTGATCTTTTAGGGTAACCACAACGGCCAAAAGCATTCCAAATGCACCCACGAGGTTTCCATAACGAGCTGTACGAGGAGAAGAGAGCATCTTCAGCCCCATGATGAAACAGATCGAAGAGATTAGATATGCGAGATTAATCCATTGTTCCATTCATGCGCTCCTTCAAGCCTTCTTCTTGAACATCTTGAGCATTCTATTGGTAACCATAAATCCTCCAACCACGTTGATGGTGGCAAAGACTATGGCGACTACACCAAAGATTGTAGCAAGGTTTGTATTTCCAGAACCTGAGCTAAGAATAGCTCCGACAAGAGTAATCCCGGAGAATGCGTTCGATCCACTCATCAAGGGGGTATGGAGAGTTGGAGGAACTTTTGTAATTACTTCATATCCGACAAAGATTGCCAGAACAAAAATCGTTAAAGCCGGTATGAGACTCTCCATTTCAGGCCTCCTTTTTTTCTTCAGGTACAGATTCTTTCAACAGCTTATGGATAACTTCCCCCTCATAGGTAAGCAGGGTTCCCTCCACAATTTCATCCTCACGATCCAGTGATACTTTACCTTCCTTGACAAAGCTAAGTAACAGAGAAGTCACATTCTTGGAATACAACTGTGATGCGTGGGTAGCTGTACGGGAAGGGAAGTCGGTGTAACCAATCAAGAAAACTGAGTCCACCTCAACAATCTTGTCCGCTACAGTACCTTCCACGTTGCCGCCTTTTTCAGCAGCCAGATCCACAACTACTGAGCCGGGTTTCATTTCCTTAAGCATTTCGGATGTGATCAATACAGGTGCTTTCTTACCCGGAACAAGCGCAGTGGTTATCACGACGTCAGACTCCGCCAGCTTTCGGGTCATAGCCTCACGCTGCTTCCGATAAAACTCGTCAGACTGTGATTTCGCGTAGCCCCCGCTATCCTGGGCTTCTTCCACCTCGAGATCAAATTCCACAAACTTGGCCCCAAGGCTTTCTACCTGCTCTTTCACCACAGGTCGGGTATCGTAAGCCTCTACCACTCCACCCAGTCGGCGAGCAGTGGCAATTGCCATAAGACCCGCAACCCCGGCACCAATGATAAAAACCTTTGCTGGTGTAATCGTACCGGCGGCGGTCATTAACATGGGAAAATATCTGGGTGATTTGGAGGCAGCCTCCAATACTGATTTGTATCCCGCGATAGAGGCCATAGAACTGAGGACATCCATACTCTGAGCCCTGGTAATTCTGGGAATGAATTCCAAAGCCATGGCATTGATTTTCTGTTCAGCCAATTTGGCAATTAGATCGCGATTGAAAAATGGATCTAGGAGACAAATCAGAAGAGTTTCGGCCTTCATGGAATTGACTTCATTCTCCCCTTCAATAGTAGGAGGACGAACCTTAAAGATGATATCCGATTCTTTATAAAGAGCTGGATTTCCGTCAACCAAAACGGCCCCGGCATCTTCATAGCTCTTATCAGAAAAAAAGGCTCTCTCGCCGGCTGATCGAGTGACCAGGACCTCAAACCCTTGTTCTTGCAATGTAGGAACCATCGCCGGGATTAACGCTACTCTGTTTTCGCCTTCGGCGACTTCCCTGGGAATCCCTATTTTCATGGAATACCTGCCCTTCAAAAGGTGCTTCAAATTTGGCAACCCCAATACAATAGGAGCACAATGAAAATGTCAAGGAAACAAGAAAATGGTAAGGACACTAACTACGGTTTTGGAAAACAATTCGTCTTAGCTGAGAATTACTTGTTGGGAACATCCCGGACCATATAGCGAATCCAACGCACTTTTCTCTTATCCTGCATTTTCAGGTCAGCCCTGGCAATAGCTACCTCAAAAGGACTCAGTCCCTCCTCGGAAGACTCATCCAGGATCTGGCGAACAACCCGTTTCATGTCCAGAATTTTTTTGGTGACATCTTTCTCATCATAATGAACTCGATATTCACGAGTTCCATCACTTCCACGCTGAACCTCCTGGGAGGCATTGATTAATCCGCCACAGTTGGCAAGAAAGTCCGGGATATACAAAATACCGCGATCATGAAGAAGAACAGCATCTTTATCCTGATTAAGCTGATGGTTCGCTGATCCGCAAATAATTTTAGCCTTGAAATCTTTCAATCGCTTATCAGAAATCAACCCTGCTCCGGCACAGGGTACAAGTACATCGCATTCCACAGCGTGGGCCTGATGGCACTCAATCTCGTTTCGCGCGATGATTTTCATACCATAGATTTCTTCCATGATACGGCAGGTACTATCATTAAAATCTGCCCCATAAAGGTCCGCACCCTCTTTTACGAGATAGTCTATGAGAGCCAGCCCCACATTGCCCAACCCAATGATGAGGATTTTTCTCCCCGAAAGTGAGTCATTTCCATCTAGAAAATCAAATCCTACCTTCATGGAATGATAGACGCTAAAGGCCGTAAATCCGGCTGGGTCACCGGAACCATTCTGACTTCCTGGTTCTTCATTTTTGTCCTCTACGGGAACAAAGGAGGACTCGTTCACGTTACAAATTACATGCTGAGTGGTTCTCTGAGCGATATGCATATTGTTCATCGAGGTGTTTTGATCAGGAGCCAGGATCAGCTTACCGTCATACTCCTCAACAATCTTTCCTATATGCTCTAAAAGAGGGAAGGTGTCCGGGTGATTGTAGGTAAACTTGATAGGTGTCTCATAATCAACCACTACCTGGGCTCCCCCAAATCCAAGGTCACAAATGGAGGCTTTACGAGCCAGGGCATGTGAGATAACCACGGCATCCTCTACCATGTCCTCTTCTGTCTTATAGTCTTCGACGTGTAAACCGGCGATCGCGGGTCCAAGGTCCAGGGAAAAAACTGCGATCATGCCCTTAAAGATGAGGTCTGATCCCTCAATTTTCTCGTAGTAAATGGTGAAATCCTCATGACCCATGTTCGCTAAAACCAGGTCACTAAGAAGCAGAATCCCATAGATGGGGTTATTCTCCAGGGGAAGCCTTTCCCACTGATCCTTACCTAAAGGCATCATCACCGCTGTAGAATTGCGCAGGCGAATCCTGCGAATCTTGTGAAGATGCATATATTGGAATACGCTGGTTCGATTCATTTGCATTAGACCCTCTGCTTGTAGAAGGAAATTATACGACGGTGAGGCTACTACGTTACACTAACCCGTAATGAACAAAAACATTGAAGTCATCATCCACCGTAGACATGGTGGTTATTACTACGGACTGGATCAAAAAGGAAAGGAATATACCTGCAGTTTACGCGGTGTCCTTAAGAAAAACACTTCGACCACGAGCCTTGTCGTAGTTGGAGACCGTGTCCGCCTGGAAATTCAGGATGATGGAAGCTGTATTATTGAAGAAATCTTTGAAAGAAAGTCTGTATTACAAAGAGCCAAAGGGTTCCGCCACAAGGAAGATGGGAAACCTTCTCGTTCAGGACAGGTCTTGATCTCCAACCTGGACCAGGTACTTATCGTGATTCCAGTCAAGGAACCAGACTTTCATCCTCTGCTGCTAGACAGGTTTTTAGCCCTCGTGGAGCATATGGAACTCACCCCCGTGATCCTCTTTCATAAATGGGATCTTCTCAAGGATGATTCCCAATTTCTAGAAACTCAGGAAATCTATGATCAGACTGGCTTTGAATCTTTGGGACTCTCCCTCAAGAGCGGAAGAAACTTGGATAAATTCCATGCCTTGATTCGTGGAAAGACCAGCTTTCTTATGGGACCTTCCGGAGCTGGAAAATCTTCTCTTGTGCGCTCCTTAGACTCTGAACTTGAAGTCAGAATCGGAGAGTGGACTGAGAAATGTAAGGGAGGTCAGCAGACCACGACCGCTACCCGCCTGTACCCTATGTCCGATCAGACCTTTATTGCTGATACAGCGGGATTTTCCCAGGTCTTTCTCAGCCATATACCCCGTAGACACCTGCGTTACTGCTATCCTGAATTTGAAGAAATTTCCGCTTGTAAATACCACGACTGCATCCACGCCGAAGAAGATCATTGCCAGGTCAAAGCCGGGGTTAGATCGGGCCAGCTCAATGACGGACGCTATGCGAGGTACATAAAACTGCTAGAGGAATGCGATGAAAAGGGCTGAACCACCCCTTTTGTTTCACTGCCCGAAATTGAAAACCATTCCCAAAGTCACCTGGTTATCGGCCTTCTTTACCCCTGGAGGGGGATTGCTATCATACTCGCGCGTAAACCCTATTCGAGTACTTACATTTTTCGTCAATTTTGAATCAAGGTGACCCGAAAAGAACAGTCGATGATCCTTAAAGTCACCGATCTTTGGAATAAAGAAAAAATCATAGCCAAGGTTTACACTCTCATTAAGAGCCAAAGTTCCCACATCTCTCAGTGACCAGCGGGTATCCTCACTGGTCTTACGAGTAAGTAACAGCCTTTCCGTCTCTTTAGCGATCACCAGGCTCAATCCGTGTTTTAACTTACCGAACTGCAGATCAATCCAGGGACCGAAACCATAGGTAAAGCGGTTGTCCAACTGAGTGAAAAAGCTTTCTCCATAGGTACTATAGAAAATCCATTTTCTACGGTTTTTTGTGGGGAGATCATAACGCAATACCAGGGACTTTTTGTCCTGTAAAACGCTATTGAAGAAAGTGCTGTTCTCATAATCCCCTTTCAAATAAATACTCTTGCGATCGAATTCACGAAAAAGGACAAAACCGGCACCACGATTGCGCATGTCAATATTGCCCTCGGTCTCAAAATAATTGAAAGAGAGATCCGCCTTCCAGATTCTGGCACTCCCCTTCACATCTTCAGGTCGGAGTGTACGGGTGTCCTGGTGGCGTACCGGGATAGAACCCGTGATACTTAAGCACAAGAGAAAAATCCATAATCGAAGGGTGAGAATAAGCATAGAACTCCCTGTTTTCAGGCATTCCAGATTCAAGAAAACTCTCCTAATCTATCGAGACAAACAAGGTTTCTCCAGAGGCTTGAGGACCCGATTTCAGCCCATACCAAGAATCCTTGGGATCCGTGAGTCGGGGAGCGAAATTTTCGGGAGATTTTGGGTGAGCGAAAAGTTCACTGAGAGTGAAGACGACGAAGAGACTAGCAGAGCGAATTTCGAGGAGGATTGAGCGGACCAGTGGACTTTGCAGCCAGCCGAAAGTCTCGAAAATTTCACACCTCGGCTTACTACTTCTTCAATTGTTTTTGTACCTCTCTCCATTCGGGGCGCTTGCCAGGTTCAAGAAACCTCACTGATTTAACATCGTCTCCAGTCTCGGAGAGTCCATCAGGTCCGGAAAGATCCGGAAGAGGACAAATACCGCTAGCTGAGCGCACCGCAAATTTAGCCGCCTGCCAGGTACTTCCAGCAGGTAGACTTCCCAGATCCCATCCCTTTTGTTGTGCATGTTCGAAGATCCAGTCCCGAACCGAGGGCGGACAGTTGGAATGGATCCAGGCAAAGTACAGATCATCAGGGGTATGAAATCTCTCATCCTTGCCAGCGGAAAATAGGAGCCTTGAAGAAGCCTGCCAGTAGAACGGATTTCCCCATCCATCCTTAGGATGATTTTTTGAATCCTTCGAAAACTCTTCCTTACCCTGGGCAAGCCTCGTCTCTACAAAAAACTGATGTGCCAGACCCGGCGTCAAAAATCTGGCTTTCTTTTTAAATGCCCAGGATTTGACTGACGCGGTAACAAAGACAATTAAGATAAGAGCCAGACATAGTCGAAAGACCATTTTCTGGTCGAGTCTTGGTTTCATGGTAAACCATCATAATGGATTCAGCGGTTTCTCGAAATGCTGCCAGTCTTTAAGGGAACTCCAGTCCCCTCCCCAAATCCAGCCAAGTTTTCTGAATTCCTGAACGACCGGGTGGTCTGCGCTGAGAGTTCCCCTTGCATACGGGTCATAACTTGCACGAGGGGGAAGAATGACCCCATCCCGAACAAATGGATTTTGCACTGGATTCAAATCAATCGCCAATCCAAGGGCGTGTCTGGATAGTTGGGTTTTTCCAGTTTTGGTTCGATAATGGAATGCGCTGCTATTGTTTGCCTCCATGGAAAGCTCATCCAGGGGTGAACCAGCCCTGCAAAACCTTGGATCTCCAATGGGAATTACGCTTTGCAGAGGAAACTTCAATTCCAAAACCCGAATAAAGAGCCTGTGTATATCTTGACTGATGGCTCGATGGACCACGATCTGACCCCGGTGAATCTTTCGGTCAAAAGAGAAGTAATCCACAGTCAATACACGTTGTCTGCACCGTAGTGATTCTGGGCAATAAGAACCTGCACAGGCTGAGATTATCTGCTCATGGGTATGACTTGAATCGAGCAGAGGATTCTCTAGTGTTCCTGGTTCTGAATGGATAGAGAACGAGTCGTGTCTTGGGGAAGTCATTGATTCTTGCCCTAGACATCGACGAAATCAAGTTAGCTCTGGAGGATTCACTACCCATTTCGTGGGTTTGTTCCTGAAAACTCCGGGGCTCTACCTACCCTGAATCTGCGTGGTAAACTTTAAGACTCAAATGAACTATTGCAATCAATGCGGAGCGGGCCTACGATCTGAAATCCCCGAAGGGGATGATCGCCTGCGATACGTCTGTACTTCCTGCGAGTGGATTCACTATGAAAATCCTCGAATCATCGTGGGTTGCCTGCCTGTCTGGGAAGAAGAAATTCTACTTTGCAGAAGATCTATTGAACCGCGCAGAGGCTATTGGACCTTACCCTGCGGATTTATGGAAAATGGGGAACGCGTTGAAGACGGTGCCCTCAGAGAAACCCTTGAGGAAGCCAATGCCAGGGTGGAAATCGAAAACCTCCATACCCTTTACTCCGTGGTTCATGTGAACCAGGTCTATTTAATTTTTCTTGCACGGCTAGTGGATTTAGAATTTTTCCCCGGCTATGAAAGCCTGGAAACCGTTTTATTCAAGCATGATCAGATTCCCTGGGAGGAAATCGCCTTTAGTTCCGTTCGCTTTTGTCTCGAGAATTACGTTAAGGATTTTCCCAATCTTTCTCCACAGCCCATCAGGGGTTCCCTGGTCAGAAATCGATCCAACACACCCCGGCCTGGTTTCAATTCGAAACCTTAATCGATTTTCAGATTGGAACAAGCCCGTTTAGATTATTCAGTAGAACTGGGATCCCAGCAGGTACGAAAACCCTCATCCAGCTTATCCAGAAGATTCATGTCATCCGCAGAAAGAGAAAACCTAAACACATCGAAGTTTTCCTGAATTCGACCTTGTTTAACCGACTTGGGAAGAGGTACGGCACCCTTTTGCATAGACCAGCGAATCATGATCTGGGCTGGACTCGCCTCAAACTTTGAACCAAGTTCGGCCAACAGGGGATGAGATAACTTTTGAGCTTGTGCAAGGGGACTATAGGCCTCAAGGACAATCCCCTGGGAACGACAGGTATCCAGCAGTTCTTTTTGGTAGAGAAAAGGACTGAATTCCACCTGGTTAACCATAGGTTTGATACTGGCATAACCTTCCATTTCCTGAAGATGTTTCGAGGTGTAGTTACTTACACCGATGGAACGGCATTTGCCCTGCTCATAGAGTTTCTCCAGAGCCTTCCAGGTATCTGCCCTGGTATGGGTTTGAGGCCAGTGAATCAGCAGCAGGTCAAAGTAATCCACAGCAGCTTGAGAAAGACTCTTCTCAAATGAATCACAGGCAGCTTCAAATCCCTGGTTTGCGTTCCAGATTTTGGTGGTCAAAAAGAGACTTTCGCGTGGAATTGAGCTATCACGGATGGCTTTGCCGACATCCGCCTCATTTGCGTAAATCTGGGCGGTATCAACATGCCGATAACCAGCCTCCAGGGCCCAGAGCACTGCCTGATAAGCCTCCTGCCCTGGTTTCGATTGGAATACCCCAAACCCAGGGCTGGGCATTTCAAGTCCATTGGAAAGATCTATTTTTTCCATCGATTCCCCCTCTTGCTGACTCATCATATCAAAACTTGGCATGGAGCTTGTACTGATAGAGGTGGAACAATCACAAAAGGAAACCTATGAATTATCCGTCCCAGGGACAAAAGTTCACATTAAGAAGTCTAACCAATAATGGGAGCAGCATACTCCTGGTCCTGGCTATGTTTGGAGTCAGCACACTCCTTGGTGCTGTAATTGCCGGATGGCTGGGAATCTTCTTTTCCACGGCACTCTTTGTAATCGCGCTGGTGGCACAGGAGAAAGTTCCGCTGGAAGTCATGCTAAAGATTCAAGGCGCACATCCCATTCACCCTTTCGAGCACAGGGAACTATACGAGCTGGCGGGAACCCTCTCTGCCAGGGCAGGCTTAAATGCTGTCCCCATGCTTTACTGGTTACCTTCGCCCGTACCCAACGCCTTCGCCACTCAACAAGGAACTAAGACCGTTATAGCGGTGAGTTCAGGCTTAATGCAAAATCTTTGTGCAAGGGAAATCCAGGGAGTACTGGCACATGAAATCGCCCATCTGAAAAATGAGGATCCCAGGCTGCTCAAAGTAGCCCAGGCCGCTGTTCAAGTCACCGGATTTCTTTCTACCTGGGGTCAGATTATGGCCTTGATTCTTCTTCCGCTTACCCTTGTGGGAATTGTCTCTTACTCTCTTCAAGGCCTGGCCTTGCTCCTCTTAGCCCCGTGGGTGAGTGTCTTCTTACAAGCAGCCCTTTCCAGGGGTAGAGAGTGGGAAGCTGACAGGGTGGGGGCAGAACTTTCCCGCGACCCTATTGGGCTGGCCACGGCGCTAAAAAAGATGCAGGACCTGACCAATCCCTGGATTTATAGGTTCTTTGGCAAGGAAAACAGGCTAAAGATCCCGCAGATCCTGAGGTCTCATCCCCAAACATCCTCTAGAATCAGGAGACTGAAGGAAATGGAAAAAAATTATCCCGGACCCATCGTCAGTCCTTACTGGAATAAGCTTCCCCAGCCTTCGGGACGCTTCTACCCGGGACCCTTTGAACAATGGCTCTTAAGAGTGATTCAGGGGATGCTCAGAGGAAACCGGAATTATCGCTGAGTTAGTGAGATGCGGGTTCAGCGGCGCATTCGCTGTCGAGGCTCTCCGCTGGCAGTAGATCAAAGTGAGGGCCAAAGGTCTTTGACATGCTCAGATACTCAATCATTGCTTTACGAGGTTTCTGCCTTCCCCAGCAGACCAGCCTTTTGCCATGAGTTAAATCCCGCCCGGTCCTTGGATCATCAACCTCCAAAATCAGGTCAAAACAGGAACTATTTAGCTCTGTAGGAACTTGAAAGAATATCTCTACACTAGAGCATTTTCGATGTTCTGGAACCATATTTTTTCTCTGGATCTTAACGGCCTCAAATTCACCTTTTTCGCCTTTGAGCCAGGCCCTGGGAAACCTGGTACCAAGACGCTTGGACTCATCGGATTCAGGATACTGGACACGCACCAGTATTTTGCTCTCTGAGGGTGGGATAGCCTTTCCCACAACTCGGTCCAAAAAGGGTTGAAACGGATAAAGTTTGAGGCGTATCTGATCTTGAAGCAACGCAATGATCATGGGATCATTGGCCCTACTTCCATGGCGGTCCCAGGCATGAACCATGGCACTCATTCTACCCGAGAGTACTTCCACCCTAAATTTTGATTCAGAGGAAGTTCCTGTGACTACAATATTTGAGAAACCCGCGTAGAGCGGAATTCTGGTGAAGAAGATTCCAAGGGATGAGGAAGCCGCAGACTTCTGAATCAATTCAGCCACAGGCACAGCTTCCACCAACGGAATTTTGGTGACCTCTTCATCATGATTTTCTGTTTTCCATTCAATCCTGATAAAGTCACGAGACTTGGGGGTGAGTTCTTCAATGATCAGTACCACCAGTTCACCCTGATGCCTTTGTTTTAAAGACTCGAGATATCTTTGAAACCTGGTCTCTCTATAGTGACCTACACCATCAAATCGAAATGCAAAACTTCCCTCTTGAGCAGGACAAAGATTGAAAGACAGGCTTAAGAACAGGATTGGAATCCAGGATTTAGCCAGGAAAAACCCAAACATAGAACAACCACGGTGTGGCCAACACAAAGTGTTTTGGAACAACTCTCTCAATAGGTACATTTTCGTCTTTTGAATTCCTGACTCTCTTCTCTTCGTCATAAAGCCGGTTCTTGAATTACCTCTGTGGACTCTCCTGTAAAAAAACCCGCCCGGTGAAGCTGGATTGAATAGAGAAACTAAGTCCAGCCTCGATGAATGAAACCTATTAGAGTTAGAATCTATCCATGAGTGCAGAAAACCAATCTTCCCCCTGGGCGCTAAGGTTCTCATCGTGGAAACTCTACCTTAATGAACCGGTTAGCGCTGCGCCCCTGGTTTTTTTTAGACTGATTTTCGGACTGATCATGTTCATTGAAGTCCTCAGATTCTTTCATCACGGCTGGATCGAGCGCTATTTTGTTGAGCCTAACTTCTATTTTCCCTATACCGGATTCAAATGGCTGAGTCCACTACCCGGGGAGGGAATGTTCATCCTGTTTATTCTCCTGGGTGTTTTATCCTTATGCATTTTCCTCGGGTGGTTCTATCGCCTGGCCGCCTTTTTCTTTGCCCTGGGCTTCTCCTACCAATTTCTTCTGGATCAATCCAATTATCTGAATCACTTCTACCTGATTATTTTACTCTCGTTTCTACTGGTTGTACTTCCATCTCACACCTACCTCAGCATTGATTCCTTGCGAAATCCACTCCTCCGGGCAAAAACTGTTCCCTTCTGGTCTCTTTTCCTTCTTCGGTTCCAACTCGCTATTCCCTATGTCTTCGGGGGAATCGCTAAACTCAATGCTGATTGGCTGCAAGGTTATCCTCTGAAGTATTGGCTCCTAGACCGAATGGACTTCCCCATTCTTGGTCCCTATTTTAATGAAAAGGGCATGGTTTTGAGTTTTGCCTACGGGGGACTGCTCTTTGATTTATTGATTGTACCCGCTCTTTTGTATTCAAGAACGCGAATCCCTGCGCTTTTTGCACTGGCTTTCTTCCATGTAACCAATCATATGCTGTTTACCATCGGCATCTTTCCCTGGCTTATGCTCTTGTCCACGCTGGTCTTCCTACCTCCAAACTGGTCAGAGTTTCTGCTGAGATTCAAAGCAGGTCTTGAGCATTTGAAAACCACCAAACCTCATTTTGGCCTTACTAAACCGGGTATGGTCTTTTTAGCTTGCTATATCAGCATTCAAATTCTTGTTCCCCTGAGACATTACCAGGTCTCTGAAAACCCAAGCTGGGATGAAATTGGACATCGCTTTGCATGGCATATGAAACTAAGATCGAAAAGAGGTCGGGTCTATCTCCAGGTTGAAAATCTCGACACCAGGCATAGACACTTCGAAGACCCTGCCCATCATCTCAGCCCCCGCCAGTTGAGAAAACTATCCACACGGCCGATTATGATTCATGAATTCGCGCGTAAATTAAAAGAATTTCTACTTGAGAATGGCCTAGAAAACGTCGCTATTCGTGCGCATGCAATGGCTTCTTTGAACGGAAGACCCTATCAATACATCATTGATCCCACAATTGATTTGCTGAAAATCAAAGATCCGTTTTGGCAAAACAGAGAATGGATCATTCCCCTGTATACTCCGCTTCAGAAGTTCTAAGCCCCTTTTTTTACAGCCCTCGGCAGAGTCAAAAAAAAAGTACTTCCCTTTCCCTTTTCAGATTCAACCCAAATACGACCCCCGTGCCGTTCCACAATTTTCTTACAGGTAGCCAGACCAACACCAGTCCCTGGATAGTCATCCTGCGCATGGAGCCTGCGAAAAAGCTCAAAAATATCCTGGGAAAATTTCGGATCGATCCCGATCCCATTATCTGAAACAGAGATTCGGAATCGATCGGATTCTCTATGGGAGTCGATTCGTATCTTAGGGGGAATCCCAGCGGATTTGTATCGTATAGCGTTGCCAACGAGGTTCTGAAACAAGATTAGGAACTGGGTCTTGCAGCCATCCAGATGGGGCATCTTACCCGTCTCAATCGTGGCTCCTGATTCGAGTATCGCTACACGCAAGTTTTCCTTAACCTCCCCGAGAATAGACTCCAGGGAAACGCTTCCACTCGAAGTTTCCCTATCGATCTGGGAAAACTCGAAAAGCTCCTTAATCAATGTAGACATTCTATTGGCACCGTCTCTCGCAATTTCCAGGTATTCCACTTCCTTCTCGGTCAAACGAGAGTCAGCCTTCTTACGAAGCAGGTCCAAATAACTTGAAATCACGCGCAGCGGTTCATTTAAATCATGGGATAACATATAGCCCATGCTGGCAAGATCCTCATTTGAATTTTGTAGTTCCCTGCTTTTCTCATCTAGCAGATCTCTCTGATCCCGAATCTGCTGTAACAGGTCATGTCGTTCCAGAGAATAAAGAATTACCCTTTCCAGGGCCCGAAGTTCAAAACTCCCCTTCTCGATGTAGTCCTGAACACCCAATTGCAATGCTTCAAGTGCTATCGTTTCATCCTGCGCGGTCATCACTACCACTGGTGCGCGTGAGACACGTTCCAGGACTTTACTTACTGAATCCAAACCATGTCCGTCCGGCAAAGAAAGATCCAACAGAACAATGTCCACAGGAAGTTCTTCGAGAATACGAAATCCTTCCTCCAGGGTTGATACGTGCTCCACCGAGAAAACCGCTTTGGAAGCAAACCCCAAAACCTTACTGATCGAAAGAGCAAAAGAATAGTCATCTTCGATCAAAAGTACCCGAATCGCCGAAAATTCCGGATCCTCGGTGAGTATGCTATTAAATGGTTTCATGAAGGGAGCGTAACACTCAGATTGCCCAGATTCAAGACTGCTTAAAGGGGGAACTAACCAACCATAAATAGGTTCTGAAGTTCTACAACTCTTCAAAAGAAACCGTATACGGGGATAAATGTATGCCATAGGTTGGAAATTAACCCGATCTGACGTCCCTTTTCCCTACCCAACAAAGCTATAATAAATGGGAATGAGTTTGATTTCTCAATCACAGAACCAGAAGCTCCTGTCGATCCTCTACACAACCGATTGGATCTGAATTAACAGAAGAATAAACTTTCTGAAGAAGGAAAATTTATGCAGGTAGCAGCAAAACCCAGAAAAATTCTTCTGGTGGAAGATAATCCAGGAGAGATACGCTTGATCAAAGAGTCTTTTGCGGAAGTTCAGCTAGATACTCAGCTCAATGTTGTTAAGGATGGAGTCGAAGCACTTGAATACTTAAGAAAAGAAGGTAGTTTTTCTGAGGCCGAGTCTCCGGATCTCATTTTGCTAGATCTGAACCTGCCACGAAAAAATGGATTTGAGGTGCTTGAGGAAATCAAAGATGATGATCGGCTCAAGCACTTGCCGGTCGTCATCTTGACAACTTCACAAGATGAAGAGGATATTTTGCGCACCTATCGGCTTCAAGCTAGCTGTTACATCGCTAAACCGGATGGACTGCCAGGCTACGTGAAAGTGGCGAAATCACTTGAAATATTCTGGCTGACCGTAGCAACTTTACCGCAGTGACAATAATTTAGTTGATTCAGGGTAAGAAATGAATTTGCTGGTCGTTGAGGACAATCCAGGAGATCTTGTACTTTTAAGGGAAATGCTGCGTGTTGGGGAAAGGCAAAATGTCCTTCCCAGCATCGAGATCAAAGCCACCGCCAGACTTCAGGAGGCTCTGACACACTTAAAAAGTTCTAAGCCCGATCTCATTCTACTCGATCTCAATCTACCCGACTCCAACGGGATGAAAACTTTCAAAAGTTTACAAGAACAGTCGAAGGAAATCCCGGTCATTGTTTTAACAGGATTTACTGAGCATGAGCTTGGAATTGAAGCGATTCGATCAGGGGCCCAGGATTACTTGATTAAAGGCCAGATTGAGGAAGGCGGACTCTGGAGAACGGTGCTCTATTCCCTGGAAAGAGACCAATTACGCCGTGATCTCAGAGAGCAAAAGCAAGAGGTAGAGCGTCAAAAAGGCGCGCTACAGGAGCACCATGATCGAATCTTTGCAATCCTTTCGAGTAATGCGGATGGGATACTAATTGTCGACCGGGAAGAAAAAATCAGATATCTCAATCCCGCCGCAGAGATCTTGCTGAGGAAAAGCAGGGAAAAAGTCATCGGGGAGAAGGTGTGGTTTCCGCTGATTACAAACACCCTGACAGAAGCAAAGATTGACGCGGCGGATTCCCTGGAAATCACACTAGAGGTTCTGGTTCAGGAACTTGTCTGGGAACAACAACCAGCATACATCGCATCCCTTCGAGACATAACCCAGAGAAAAATCCTGGAAGAACGGCTTCGCAATACTCAGAAAATGCAAGCTATCGGGCGAATGGCCGGAGGAGTCGCTCACGAGTTTAACAACTTGCTGGCAATTATTGGAGGATTTAACCAGCTCTTGAGTGAAAGAGGTCTTGATTCTAATGATGCTTCCTCCTGGATGGGGAAGATCGCAAAGGCGGTGAAGAGAGGGGCTACCCTGACCAAATACCTGCTAGGGTTTACCAGGCAGGGCAAGTATGAATCCCGTCCTCTCAATCTCAATGACTGCGTAGGAACCACTCTGGAATTGATCCGCCATAGTTTTTCCGCTCACACAAAAATTGTGAAGGATCTTGGCCCTGACCTACCAGATATTGTGGCTGATCGAGCCCAGATTGAGAATGTGATCATGAATCTTCTGATGAATTCAGAAGATGCTATTAGTGATGGTGGCTCCATCCACATTGAAACAAAAAGGGTGGATTTGGACTCCAAGGAAGTAGAACATCACCCCTGGTATTTCGCTCCCGGATCTTATTGCAAGTTCACCGTGAGAGACTCAGGACCCGGAATTGAGAGCAAAGTCATCGATCATATTTTTGAACCTTTTTTCACCACAAAGGGACCTGGAAGAGGGACCGGGCTAGGGCTCGCAAATGTTTTTGGTATCGTTAAAAACCATGATGGACACATAGTATGCAAAACAAACCCGAACCAGGGTACCTCGATGGAGGTCTACTTTCCCATCCCCAGGGAAGTGACTCCCGAGAGCCTGAGCGCGCCGTCTCCCCTTCCTTTAAGCTGTGAAAATGCCCAGGTCCTGGTGGTGGATGATGAAGATGATCTTTTATATGTGCTCGAATCCAACTTGAGAGATTTCGGTTTAGAGCCGATTTCTACCAATAGCGGGTATGACGCAATTGAGATTTATCGTAAACACCTCGGTAAAATTCAGGCGGTGTTCCTGGACTTGAAAATGCCTGGCATAGGCGGGTTGGAAGTATTCTATAAACTCAGGGAAATACACCAGGACGTTCGTGTGATCTTATTGACTGGATACCACAAGGATCGATACGTGGATCGCTTACTATCCGAAGGGGCTATTGGATTCCTACTCAAGCCTTTTTCAAAAAGTGAAGTTCGAGAGTCCTTGGAATTATTGTTCCAACCCGAAGATTCTCAAGAAGGATAGAAGAAATGTTAGAAGACGGCGGGGCTGCGGTCTATCACAAACAGATCCTCAACCGGCAAAAAGATATCATGATCGGAATCACGAAAGCGGGAATTGCCGCTTTCGTGAGCCTGGTTCCCACAGATGCCTCCAGACGTTATTCCTCTGAGGAAATCGAAGGACTACTTCGTAAAGACCGGATTCTTTACGGCATTAAAAAAGAGAGAATCAAGGTCCTCGTAAAGCAGGCCAATGCAGGTTCCGGCAAGGTACGAGATGAGATCATCGCTGAGGGAAAACCTCCTACCGATGGAATTAGCGCATCCATCAAATACCACTTTAAAACCAGGAGATTTACCGATTTTGAGGAGGATGAGCATGGAAGGGTGGACTATAAAGATCTCAGGTTGGTTAATAATGTAAGTAAGGGTGAATTACTGGCAGAAAAAGTACCCATGGTACCGGGGGCAACAGGACTCAATATTTACGGTGAAACCGTCTCTCCTAAGAAAGTCCGTGATGCGGAAATCATAGTTGGGTCGGGAATCAGTTTGTCGAAGAATCGGCTCAAAGCAACTTCGGAACTCGATGGTCATGTATACCTCGACGGGAATAGAGTGGTTGTTTCCCAGGTATTCGTGGTTCCTCATGATGTGGACCTCAATATTGGAAACATCGATACCAATGGCTCCATCCTCGTCCATGGAAACGTATTGGCCGGATTTACTCTCAATGCCAAGCTCCACATCGAGGTTCGCGGTATCGTGGAAGGAGCAAACCTTCTGGCAGGCGGAAATATAGCCTGTCACGGTGGTGTGAAAGCCGGTTCCAAGGGATTGATTCAGGCTGACGGCAGTGTCTTCGTGGCCTTCGCTGAAGCAGCATATATCATCTGTGGCGGAAGCCTGAAAGTACAATCCTCTCTGGTAAATTGTCAGGTAAGCTGCGATGGAAAAGCCCTGGTGCGCAGTGTGAGAGGATGTATTGTGGGCGGTGAAATCCAGGCTACACAGGGAATTATTGTCCAGGACCTGGGATCAAGGCTTGGGGTCACAACCAGGGTCATTATTGGAGATAAGCCCTTTTTGTTAAAGCGATTGAAGGAGATCTCCGTACTCATTCAAAATGCTGCCAGGGAACTCAAAATCACCTCTCAATCGCTAGAAAAGCTTAAACCAATCCTCAAAGTCTTAAAAAAACTGCCTCCCGAGAAGAGAGAGCGTGTAGAAAGGATCCTACAGAAACATCATGAACTGGCTGATCAGATCAAAGAATTGACCACCAAAGAAAAAAAACTTAGTGCTCGTTACAAAGTTCCCTGCAGTGCTGCTTTGAAAGTTACCAACATCGCCCATCCCAATATTTTTCTAAGCATTGGCCATTCGGAAAAGACCACCAGGCTTCCCGAGAAAAATGTTCTGTTCCGAGAGAATCCAAGAGATGAGCGCATCGAATCCATCCCGATGCTCAATGATCGGGATGATGACGCAAGTATCGGATAATCGACATTTCCTAAATAGATTCTATGAAACCCCTGGTCTTATTGGTTGATGACATTCCGAAGAACCTGCAGCTTCTGGATAAGGCTCTCTCTTCCTTTGGCGTAGATCGCATTCATGCCCATTGTGGTCAAGAGGCAATCAAAAAAGCGGCAGTGAGAGAACCGGCGGTGATTTTGATGGATGTCCAGATGCCGGATATGGATGGCTTCGAGACCGCCCGGCGTATCCGTGAGCTGGAAGGATTAAGCCATGTCCCCATCATCTTCATCACTGCAACCGAGACCGCTCAGGAAAAGATTTACAGCGGTTATGAAGCAGGGGCTGTCGACTATCTGCTCAAACCGGTGGATCTAATTACACTTCAGGCAAAGGTCCAGGTCTTCCTGAAACTATTCAACCAGCGCTCCTTGATTGAGGAGCAATCCCATGAGTTGGCCCGCATCTCCCAGAATCTTGAGGAACAAGTCAAGGAAAGGACCCGGGACCTTCTTCATTCCAATATGGAGTTGAAACAATTTGTGCGCCTTGCTGCCCATGATCTGCAATCACCGCTTCGTTCCATTTCCGGTTATGCCCGATGTCTGGAATTGGAGTTCGGATCCACACTTGGGAAGGATGCTGTGGACTACATCTCCTTGATCATAAACGGTGTCAAGGAAATGAGTGGACTACTCAAGGATCTGTTAACCTACTCAAGCATTGAGCCGGGTACACGAAGATTCAAGTCTGAATCCCTCTCGGAGATCTTGGAGACGTCTCTTGAGATCCTTAATTCGTCCATCAGGGAATCAGATGCAGAAATTTCCTACACCGAACTTCCGACAGTAGAGTGCGATAAATTCCAGATGTCCCTGCTTTTCCAACATCTCCTGGCCAATGCGATCAAGTTTAAATCAAGTTCGGTACCAATCATCACCCTAAACGCTAAGAAAGAATCTGAGGAATGGATTGTTGAGGTGTGCGATAATGGTATAGGCTTTGATGGTGAGCATAACGAGAGGGTCTTTGAGATCTTCCAGCGTTTGCATGCTGGTGATGAATACCCAGGCACTGGAATTGGGCTCGCCATATGCAGTCAAATCATAAAGCTTCACGGCGGCCGAATCTGGGTGGATTCCCAGAAGGGAGAAGGGTCAACTTTCTCCTTTACTCTGCCTTTGAGCATGGAGACAAAACTTGAGCCATGAACTTGAGGAGACAAAAGTCCCAGATATCCTGCTGGTTGAAGACAATCCTGGTGATGTTTTTTTAACTCGCAAATGTTTTGAAAAGGCAGGACAGCTGGTGCATCTTCATCACGTTAACAATGGCGTGAAGTGCCTGCGTTTCCTGAGAAAAGAAGGTGAATATGCTGATGTTCCCAGCCCAGTCCTCATTATTCTTGACCTCAATATGCCTGTAATGGGAGGCAGAGAGGTGCTAGAAGAAATGATCCTGGACAAGAATATCAGCCACTTTCCGGTGATCGTTCTCACAACCTCTACGCTGGAGCAGGATGTCAGTGATATGTATAGGCTGCGCTGTAGTTCTTATTTTCAAAAACCAGTTGATTTTGATGAGTTTGAGAAAGTAATTCAGTCCATTAACCACTACTGGATGAGCCTCGCAATCCTTCCCAATAATCCATAATTCTCGAGGTTGTCCAGATTCTGTAGATCAATTAGATGCGTGCCTTAATCTCCTAGCATTGATCCAAATGACCTCTTTCACTACAATAGAGGCCCGGGAGTCGGGTACACTATTCAACGAACAACCCTTTCTCTTCCAATGGAGGTCAAATGGCACTTCAAAAGGTGCTTTGCGTAGATGATGAAGAACTGCTGTTAAAGTCGCTCAAAAGAGTCCTGGGACGAGAGCCCTATGAGCTGATAACCGCTAACGACGGGTATGAAGCGCTGGAGATTTTATCCAAGAATGAAATCGCGGTGGTTGTAGCGGATCAGCGAATGCCGCGTATGACCGGAACCGAACTCCTTGAAAAAGTTCGTCAGAGGTCAAAAGACACGGTGCGGGTAATTCTTTCCGGATATGCGGATCTTGAAGTGATGATGGACTCTATTAATCGCGGCAACGTATATATGTATATCAAGAAACCCTGGAACGATGATCGTCTGCGGGCTCAGATACGACAGTGTTTAGTACATTATGAAACTACGAAGCAAAATGAAACCCTCGTAGAACATCTACATTTTCAGCAATCTGAAATTGAGAAGTCTCATTCCTGGATGGCGGAAAAACATGGAAAACTTGGTCCCTATATTCAACTATTGGTCCAGGGCTTACAAGTGATTCCTCTTCCCGTACTTTTTCTAGATCACCAGTGTAAAGTTGTTTTTATCAACAACGCCGCAAAGGATCTTTTTCCTTCTTTAGACGATGTAACCGATCCGGTGAAAATGGAAGAAGTCCTCATCCAGGATTTAACTTCGGGGATAGATCAGTTTCTTGAGTCACCGGATAAAGAGGCTGAGATCAGCGGCTTTAATGGAATCGTAAAAATTCAAAGGGTAGAGTATGAAGGGTTTTCAGCGGGATGTGTGCTCTCGTTTTTCCTGGAAGACCAGCCCAGCTAGAAATCGGAGAAATTGGTGGCGATTCCCAAGGTATTGATTATTGATGACGAGCTCAATATTCTTAAGAGTCTCAAGAGACTTTTTGCTGATGAATCCTTTGAGGTAGTCACCACCAGTGATCCGGAATATGCCAAGAAGCAGCTTGAGAGTGAGCATATTGGTCTACTGATCTCCGACCAGAGAATGCCAAGAATGTCGGGGGTCAAGCTACTAGAGTTCGCCAAAGGATCCTCACCTAAGACGATCAGGGTTCTCCTGACTGCCTATGTCGATGCTCAAGTAGCCATAGACGCGATTAACCTGGCTTCCGTACATCGTTACATGACCAAGCCCTGGAATGATGAAGACCTTCTTGCCCTGGTGCGTCAATCTCTGGACCACTACCTCATTTCCTGTGGAGAAGTCCATGCGGACGGGGATGAAGGTTCAGGGACTAACCTCTCGGGGGAAAACAATTCCATACAACGTAGCTCATCCCTAAGACGGGATATTCCCAAGGAACTGCAAGATCTTGAACCCGGAATGATTTTATCGAGGGATGTATTTACTGAAACCAGCAGACTTCTACTCCAGGAAAACTCCGAACTGACCATGTTTCGCCTGGAAAGACTCAAGACCATTGAGAAATCAGACCCCATACGAGGTAAAATCTATGTTTATAGATAGGGAAAGCCTCATCAAACTATGAGTGGAGGCAGCGATGATCCGCCATCGTATACTATGTGTGGATGATGAGGATTCTATCCTTACCTCCCTGAAGCGACTTCTCTCAAGAGAGCCCTATACAACTGTTCTTGCCAAAAGTGGTCCAGAGGCGATTGAGCACCTGGAAAAGGAGTCCTTTTCAGTTCTACTCACCGATCATAGAATGCCCAGGATGACGGGTATGGAGTTGATTCAGCATGTGAGGGTCTCCTCCCCAAACACTATACGTATGATGCTCTCGGGACAGGCAGATATACAGGAAGTCATGCAGGCATTGGAGAATAATGATATTTCACTATTTCTAAAAAAACCCTGGGATGGGGAGAAGCTCAAAGTTGCCCTTCGCCAGGGTATAGAGCAGTACGAACATGAAAAACGTGTCTTTTCTCTGCTAGAACATATCGATCTCCAATCCGCCCGAGAATTATATGAGACTTCCTGGCTAATAGAGGATCAGAAACAGTTTCCTGAGCTTTATCACCTTGCCTGGTCAATGGCCCAGGGTCCTGTCCCCGCGCTAATCCTCGACCAATCCCTAAAAGCGATCTTTTTGAACCAGGCTGCTCGAATTGTCTTTCCCTCAATTGCTGATTTCAGCAAGGCATTTGAGATAAATCAGGAACTCCAACCTGGACTCATTGAAAGCATCAGGACATTCATCAACAGTGAGGAACAAGAAGCAGAAACTACCATCTTTTCCGGTAAAGTTCTGCTCCAAAAAATAGGGGGCCGGGAAGATCAAGAGCTTTATGGACTTTATTATTACGCCCAGGTTTTTGAAGAGACCTTTCTTGTAGACGAAGGCTCTGAGGACTAAACTCCGGAGGAACAATGGAACGCTATAAAGTACTGGTCGTAGATGATGAAATCAATATTCTAAATACTCTCAAGCGTCTTCTAAGAAGTGATGACCTGGAGGTCCTGATAACGACTTCACAGGGAGTTGCCCTTGACCATCTACGCAATTCAGAGATCGCTCTTATTCTCTCAGATCAAAAAATGCCCCATATGGAGGGAACCCATCTCCTCGAGCAGGCCCGCTCCCTATCCCCCAAGACCATAAGGATCATGGTAACCGGGTACGCGGACACTCAAACAGCGATGAAGGCCATCAATATCGCTGGGGTTCATCGGTTTTTAACCAAGCCCTGGATCGACGCGGAACTCATTACTATCGTGAGAGAAGCGGTAAAAACCTATGCTACTACTGTAAAGAGCGGGAAACTCTTGAATCTGCTGGTGAAAAGAGGTGAATTGGCACCGGAAGACAGCCTGGATGAGGAGGTCAGCCGACACCTGGCCGATAGCCTCAAGGATCTTTCACGCTGGGAAGAAACAGCTCGAGAACGCCCTCCCGGAGTTATTGAGATGATGCGCAAAACATTGCATTTCCATGGCCCCGAAATCAGTGCCCATTGCCAGAGAGTGGCTGAGCTCTGTGTACGTATCGGCAACATCATTGGATTAAAGGTTCAAGAATCCATGGATCTTGAAATAGCCGCTTCCCTGCATGACATAGGCAAAATTGGCCTTCCCGAAGAGGTACTTAAACTCCCTGAAACATCCCTGTCTGATTACCAGTTGAAACTCTTAAACACACATCCAAAAAGAGGAGCCGAACTACTTTCTCAAATCCCTGGAATGCAGGCAATAGCTCGGATTATTGCCCATCATCACGAAGCCTATGATGGATCTGGATTTCCTTCAGGACTATTAGAAAACACGATTCCTTTGGCATCAAGAATTCTTTTTGTAGCAGATCAGTATGATAAGGCCCTCTCAGGAAAGGTTGAGGAAGTTGACGCAGTTCCGGGTCACGTCCTGCAGTACCTCGAATCTGATTTACTGCCAAAACTGGATTCAGAAGTCCTCAAGGCATTAAAAGAATGTATCATCGTCCAAAAGCCAGCAAAGGAAATCAATGTTCAGCCCAGGGACCTGATTCCAGGCATGGTACTGACACGGGAGTTGAGAACTGCCGCCGATGTATTGCTGTTCGCGGAATTCACCGAGTTGACTCCATTTCATATTGAGATCATTCAAGAGAGACAGGATTCCGACCCCATACTTGGAGGGGTATTTATACAGGAATAGTACAACACATATAATTTTTATGGATGCACAACTCATACACATCTTAATCGTCGAAGACAATCCAGGGGACGCACGTCTGCTGATGGAGTTACTTGATCATTCGATGCTCGGAGCATCCTTCCCTGATTTTCATATGATTCGAGCTAAAACCCTTGAGGAGGGTGTCCAGATTCTGTCATCGCAGATCATAGATCTGGTCCTTCTCGATCTTGATCTTCCTGATTCCAGAGGATTGGAGACCTTTCATACTCTTGAGAGCACTTTTCCAGACCTGCCCATCATTGTCCTCACCGGACTTGAGGAAGAAAGTGTTGGCTTGCAGGCTGTGAAGGCCGGTGCTCAGGACTACCTCATCAAGGGGCAGGTCGAAGCCCAGGTACTGGCCAGATCCATTCTTTTTTCCATGGAACGGCAGAATATGGTTCATCGCCTTGATGAACAGAGACAGGCTCTGGAGAGAAGCAATATGCGCTTCTACACGATTCTCTCCAATACGGCTGATGGAATTCTTATCGTTGATAGCCAGAATTTTGTACGATTCATCAATCCTTCCGCAATCCAGATTTTTCGAAAAAAAGCTGAAGACTGCCTCGGCGAGAAGCTATGGTTTGATATCCAGCCGGAACGTAGAAACGAGATGGGAATTGAACTGGATAATGGACAGCAGGCCTTTTTGGAAATGCTCATGGAGGAGATCCCCTGGGAAGGAGAAAACGCGTTCCTCGTTTCAGTAAGAGATGTAACGGAGAGAAAAAGAGCTCGAGATCAACTCGAGAAACGGGTAAATGAAAGAACCAAGGAGCTGAGAAGTCTCAATCAATCCCTGATCTATGAGGTCGTAGAGCACAAGCAAACTACAGAAGAGCTCAGGAGCAGCACCCAGCAGCTCAAAGAAGCGCACCAAAAGCTCAAGGAAAATCAGGCTCACCTGGTCCAGACTGAAAAACTTGCCAGCATCGGTCAACTGGCAGCCGGGGTTGCACACGAAATCAATAATCCAATGGCTTTTGTGATGTCCAACCTGAGCACGTTGACCGACTATGTAAGCGTATTCAAGATTATGTTCAAGTCATATGGTGAACTAGAAGCCTCCCTTGAGGGACAAGAGATTGAACTGCTCAAAGAACTTGAAAACCTTCGCTCAAAGAAAGACTTGGATTATATTCTTAGCGATGTAGAAGACCTGCTCAAGGAAACCCGAGAAGGGACAGAAAGGGTTAAGGAGATTGTTAAGAATCTTCGTAGTTTTGCTCGTGTAGATACTGCAGATGTTCGCCACTCTGACTTGAATGAAGGCGTGCAGTCAGCACTGAAAATGGCTCATAATGAAATTAAGTATAAGAGCGAAGTGGTAGAGGACTATGGTCAAATTCCAATTATTCCCTGCTACCCGGGTCAGCTTAACCAGGTCTTTCTCAATATGCTGATCAATGCCTCTCAAGCCATTGATAACGATGGGCAAATCAGCATTAAAACCAGTGTGGTGGATGAGCAAATTAAAATCACTTTTTCCGACACCGGCTCAGGCATTGCTCCCGAACATCTACCCAAGTTATTCGATCCTTTTTTTACAACCAAAGAGGTAGGTAAGGGTACCGGACTGGGACTATCAATTTCTCATGGTATCGTGCAAAAGCATGGCGGGGAAATACAGGTGGAAAGTGAGCTGGGCAAGGGAACTACCTTTACCATCCTGCTTCCGATTAAGGGAATAGAATCAACTCTATCAGCTGAAACCGCTGAAATTGCTTGAATCCAATCTTCTCTCAAGGAGACAGGGAGTACCGTTGAGAGAATGTAACGGTCAGGGACTTGTTAGGAGATGCTTTGCTAGAGTCTAATATCCGGATTCTGGTGATAGAGGACAATCCAGGAGATGTGAATCTCCTGAGAGCAATGCTGCATACCGCTTCGGAATCTGTTCCCCAACTTAGTTTTGAATTGATTTCCGCTGAGTATTTGCGAGAAGCCGTAGAGCTTCTTTCAAAAGAAAAATTTGATCTTGTCATTCTGGATTTACATCTACCAGACAGCGTTGGTATCGAGACCTACCAGGTCCTCTCCCGTTCCCTACCCAATACCCCTGTGATTGTTTTATCGGGGAATGATGAGGGGGATCTGGGTCTGCAGACCGTGAGATCTGGAGGACAGGATTATCTCATCAAGGGGCAGATAGACGGACAGTTGTTGACTCGCTCGATACTCTACTCCATAGAACGACATCAGATGCGCGAAACTCTGAGAAAAAGTAATGAGGTCCTACACAATGTTTTTGAAAGAACTGCTGACGGCATCTTAATTGTAGACCCACGCAACAGAGTTTTGTTTACGAATCCCGCCGCTGAGGAGATGCTTGATAGAAAGCGCGGGGAACTAATCGGTCAGGAAGTGTGGTTTCCGGTACAAAGTCAAACCCCTACTGAAGTCACCTTTCGAAGATCTGGCCGCACCACCATTCGAGTGGAGCTTCTTAATGAAGAAATCCAATGGCATGAAGAAAAGGCTTATCTTTTGTCTCTACGGGACATCACGGAACGGGACCGCATCAAGGTCCAACTACAGGAAGAGGTCGAGAACCGAACCAGGGAACTTCTCCATCTAAACCAGTCTCTCCAAGAGCAGATTCGAGAGCGCACTGAACTTGAGGCCCAACTCAGGCAGTCTCAGAAGATGGAAGCAATCGGGAGATTAGCTGGAGGAATCGCTCACGATTACAACAATATGCTTATGGCAATTCATATGTGTGCTAAAAAGGCCCTTGATCCGGCACTGGATAATACCCAAAGGACTGCCAGAATCTCCGAAATCTTACTCACTTCCGAACGTGCAGCAGCAATCACCAGGCAGTTGCTTGCCTTTGGTCGTCGCCAGGAGCTTCGGCCCGAGATTTTGGAGGTTAACCAGGAACTTAAAGATTGTGCCGATATGCTGGAACATCTGCTTGGTTATTCCATTGAACTGCGACTGATACTGGACAAAGAGCCTCTCCAGGTATGTGTTGATCCTGGTCAACTTCAACAGGTTTTTTTGAATCTCTGCATCAACTCCCGCGATGCCCTTGGAGGGAAGGGTGACATCATTATTCGAACCAGCCTTGAGAAAAGAGACCCGCCAGAGGGAAATCTACCTCCCAGTTATCCCACGGGAGATTTCGTAGTGATAAGTGTGGAAGACCAGGGAACCGGAATCGATGAAGAAACCCTCCCAAAAATTTTTGAACCTTTCTTCTCTACAAAAACCAGGGAGGAAGGAACCGGTCTAGGACTTTCAACCGTCCATGGAATCATTAAACAAAGTGGTGGATATATCCACGTGACCAGCACGCCGGGTAAAGGAACCATTTTTAAGATTCTTCTTCCTACTATTTCGCAAGATTCCCCTGCACAAAAAGAAGAACACCCTGTTGTGACTGAGAAGGGTCAGGCGGGCACCATTCTTCTGGTAGAAGATGAACCCACTTTGCTGAGACTGCTCAAAGAAGCGCTTGAAGAAGAGGGATATACGATTTTAGATGCCAGTAACGGCCGAGCCGCTCTGGAAGTGGCACGTTCTACCCAGGCTATTGATATGGTAATCACAGATCTGATCATGCCTGAATTAGACGGAAGAAACATGCTACGGGAACTAGTAACTGAATACCCAAAGCTGCAGGTATTACTCATGTCCGGGTATGCATATGAAGAAAATCCTCTTGAAGATTTTGACCTTTCCCACTATGAATTTATTCAAAAACCATTTACGGAAAGTGCCCTGATCAATCGCGTAAAACGGATTCTTAATCGACCGGAGAGTACCCCACCAGCTCCATCTAACCCTTGTGAAAATGAGGATATCCAATGAGAGCCACCTTAACGATGGAGGAGCTTGAGAGGCGCATGGAACCTGTTTTGTTAATGGCTCGTGAAGTTTCTCATTTCCTGGGTACTCCCCTGGCCGTGATCCTCTCGTGCACAGAACGCCTTCAAAAGAGACAGGAGAAAATTCCTGAACTTGCCCAACCTCTGAGGGACATTTTCGAAATGAGCCAGAGATGCGTACAATTGATGCGGTCCCTGGGTACTCTTGGCAAAATCTCTCCGGTTAAAAAACAGGCATTAGACGTGGAAGTACTCTTTGAATCTGTATTTAAGACGATTTTTTCCAAAGAGGGTCCCATCACCACGTGTTCCAAGGAGGTCTTCGAGAAAAACCCCCTCATTCAGGCAAACAGGGAAGAGCTCGAGGATCTCTTGAAGATCTTGCTGAGCAATTCCAGAGATGCAATGCCCCATGGAGGGGAGATCAAGTTTCAAGTAAGAAATGATGAACGAGGTCCCAGCATCGCCCTCCACATTCAAGATTCAGGCGGGGGGATTGAAACCGAGACTCTTAGCAGGATCTGTGATCCCTATTTTTCGAGTAAGGAGAGAGTGTCTGGACAGGGAATGAGCCTGACCAGAGCCTTTGTAGTCGTCCGCCGCCATGGGGGAAGAATGGATATTTTCAGTGACATTAAGGGAGTCGAGACCATCATAACCCTGCCCAATTGAGAAAAGTTAAGGTTAGGGTTTACATTTGACAGGTTAGATAGGTAACAATAGAAAGGACGTTAAGGAAAAAGATGTTTTGTCAAAATCTCTTGCTCGTAGATGACGAAGAAATCTTGTTGAGGGTTCTGGAAGGATTACTCAAACCCGAACCTTATAAGATATTTATGGCTCTAAATGCGAGGGAAGCTCTTGAAATTGTTCACTCTCATCCCATCTCTGTTGTGATTGCGGATCAAAGAATGCCAGGAATGTCCGGCTCTGATTTTCTTGATCAGGTTCGTAAGCACTCTCCTGAGACTGTCAGGGTAATCCTCTCTGGATTCGAGGATTTAAACCTGACTATGGATGTTCTCTACCAGGGCCGGATCTACATGTATCTTAAGAAGCCCTGGGAGGAAAACCCCATGAAAGAATCTATTCGTAGATGCTCCCTCCAATACGAGATCAACCAGATGGACTCTTTGAAGGAGCAGTGCTCAGTGACCCCCTTTGGAGAGCACGCTATTGAAGATGGGCTTTTACTCTCCAATGGCGAGGAATTGAATCCCGCCCTTGGTTTTTATACCGAAGTCTTGAGCCAACTGCCGTGTCCCGGAGCGGTAGTTGATGCTGAAGGGCAACTTCTCTTTTTTAATCAAGCGTCCAGAAAGATGTTTTCATCCTGCAAATCCGTGGACCAGGTAACCCCAGTCTGGGAACTTCTCATGCCTTCACTTACGATTCCTCTGCAGACATTTCTAGATTCAGATCAGCTCAATGAAAAATTTCAGCTTGAAGCTGGAAATTTCCATTGGGATCGAATTACTGACCAGCAGGGATCCAATCTGGCGGTTTGTATGCGTTATTATCCTCAAAGAGCGGTATTGGAATCCTGACACCCTTCTTACTATGAAAATTCAAAGTCCAGGTCGAACTGAAGGAACAGCATATCGTGAAGTTCTTACTACTACAGAGGTAGGCAAGTATTGCGGAGTCAACTTTAGAACTGTGATCCGCTGGATTGAACGAGGTCATTTAAAGGCATATCGATTGCCAGGCCGCGGAGATCATAGGATTGAAGTCGCAGATTTTTTAAACTTCCTGCAAAGTAATCAGATTCCCATCCCCGAGGAATTCCAACCCAGGGAACGATCCGTTCTGATCGTGGAAGACTGCGTGGAAATGGCCACTGCCATGAAAAGAGTCCTGGCCAAGGAGAATTATGAGGTGACCCTGGCCCATGATGGCCTACAAGCCGGGGTACTCCTCGCGACAAAGAAGCCTTCCATCATGACCCTTGACCTTTGCCTGCCCGGACTCAGCGGAGAGAAAGTGATTGAATTTGTTCGTCACACAGAAGGTCTGGAGAATACTCGAATCCTCATTGTCTCCGCCCTGCCGGTTGAGGATTTGGAACGGGCTAAGCAGAAGGGAGCACAGGACTACCTTCAAAAGCCTTTTTTAAATGAGATTCTACTGGAAAAAGTCTCTATTATAGCAAAAGTAGAGGCTTTCTAATGTGCGTTAAGTTCAAGAAAAGTGGTTCTCTGATTCTGCTTATCGAGGATGATCCTGAAGATACTAAGGCTATAACGGATATCCTGGGAAGGCTCCCAACCCCCCCCAGAATATCGACCTTTGCCGACGCAGAGAAGGCATGGAGTTTTCTCAACGGCCTTGGTACCGAGGGACCGTCCAGTCTGCCGGATTTAATCATTTTAGACCTCCTGCTGCCGGGTATGAGCGGCACTGAGTTGCTAACCCTGATCAAGACCGATACCCGCTTACGCTCCATCCCTATCCTGGTTTTATCCTCACTGGATAGTGCCAGGGATGTCGCTGACACCTATAATTTTCATGCCAATTGCTTTGTTACCAAGCCTCTTGACCGCAACGATTTGGAATCACTACTTATCCAAAGCTGCAAATTCTGGCTTGGGATCGCCCGTCTCCCTCGCGAGCTTAGCGCCTCGCAACCAAGAATCTAAGATTCTAACTCCATAATCCTCAGCATCCCCTTTCCTACGCCACCCCTTCCAAGAAATTGCAATCTTGATTCCAATTTTTCGGACCGGTCTTTGTTATAATGTTCGCTCCTGACGAAAACGATAACCATGTGCCCAGAGCCTACGATTGAAACAGCATCTGAGAATGTTCATATCCTCCTTGTTGAGGATAATCCGGGAGATGCCCGCTATCTGGCGGAAATCCTAAAAGAATCTTCAGATCAAGGAGACAATCCCAGCTTTACCGTCCATAACACCGTTCGTCTAAGTGACACCCTGGAATACCTCACCACCGAGTCTACCCAACTGGTTATCCTTGATCTAAATCTTCCTGACAGCAACGGTTACGCGACCTTTGAGAGGGTTTTTAGCGCCCTCGGGCAAATACCCGTCATTGTTTTAACAGGAACGCTTGAAGAAGGGCTCCATATCCGTGCCGTTAAATCTGGTGCACAGGACTACCTCATCAAGGGGGAAACATCTCCTGAGGTTGTCATGCGAAGTGTTCTCTACTCCCTGGAGAGAGCACGACTACGAGATGAACTGAATCGACATCAAGAAGACCTAGAGGCATCCAACAATCGACTTTTCAGTATTTTGGAAAGAAATGCGGATGGAGTTCTGATTGTGGATCAAAACAACATCATCCGCTTCTGCAATCCTGCGGCCAGAGAAATACTAGGTCGTAGTTCTATGGAACTTTTAGGAAGTGAAGTCTGGTTTCCCATTCCACCTGGAACAACTGAATGTGTTTTTAATCCTTCGTCAAAGGAGTCCAGATCCGCTGAATTAATTGTAGGAGAATTAGAATGGGAAGGTGAACCGGCTTTCCTGGTGTCTCTACGAGACACCACCGAAAGAAAGTTGATGGAGGATCGAATACGCAATTCCCAAAAAATCGAAGCCCTGGGTAGATTGGCTGGAGGAGTAGCACATGAATTCAATAATATTCTGGCCATCATTGGAGGTTTCAATCAGCTAGTTTTACGCAGTACTTCCAGCCTGGAGGATTCTAAACCCTGGCTTCGAAAGGTGGATGGCGCAGTTAAAAGGGGAACCCAGCTAGCAACTCAGCTACTGGGATTCACCCGCCAGGGTAAGTATGAACCCGAACCCCTCTCCCTGACAGAGGTAATTGAGCACACAATTGAAATGGTGAATCCTACCATTAAGCGAACTCTTGGGGTTCATACCCATTTTGAAGAAAACCTGCTTCCCATTTTGGGCGACTATTCACAATTAGAGAGTATTTTTGTCAATCTCTTTATCAATGCTGATGATGCTATGGAGCAGGGCGGTGAACTCAATATATCTGCTAAAAGTCGAGATATTACCCCTGAAGAAGCCTCAGACTTTCCCTGGCAAGTAGAGCATGGCAGCTACATCGAAGTAAGAGTTACTGATACTGGAACGGGAATGGAGCCGGAGGTGGCAGAGAAGATTTTCGACCCATTCTTTACCACCAAAGAACCAGGAAAAGGGACCGGTCTGGGACTTGCGAATGTGTATGGAATCGTAAAGCATCATGGCGGTCATATCTTATGTAGGAGCAATCCAGGAGAAGGCACCATTTTTACTCTTCTCTTCCCTTCCTGTAATGAGACTGCAGTACATTTAGCGCAATGTACGGAGTCTGAGAAACGGGCTAATCAGGCCGATAGAGGCCTGGTCTTAATCGTTGATGATGAAATGGATATCCTGTATTTACTCAAGGAAATGCTTCGTGAGATTGGTTTTGAATCATTATGGGCCACGAATGGTGTAGAAGCTGTCCAAATTTTTGAAAAATCCCATCAAAACCTCAGTGCAGTCCTTTTGGATCTAAGAATGCCGGTAATGCCCGGTACAGAGACCTTTGAGAAAATCAAGGAGATCTCCTCGGGAGTACCCGTGATCCTTTTGAGCGGATTTCATAAAGATCAGGAGGTGGATCAACTCCTGGAAAAGGGTGCAAGTGCCTTCATTCAAAAACCCTATTCCCTGGACGAAATTGCCGAGGTCCTGGAGCAGGTGGCTACCCCTCCCCCCGGTGCCTCGTGACACCAAGTTAGTTCTCTGGTATGCTGACCAACCCAACACAGAAGGACGGGCAATGAGTGAAGGCAATAATCCAAAAGCCAAAGTAACGAGTCGCGGAACTATTCTGATCATAGAAGATGTTCACTATATGCGTCTTCTACTCCGCCAGACTCTAAAATCACTGGGATACGAAGTAGTCGAAGCCCGAGATGGTTCCCAGGCTGGAGAAGTCTATTCCCAGCACCAGGAAAACATCAAACTAGTGATGACCGATATCGTTATGCCCGGTGTGGACGGAATCGGAGCCATCAAAAAAATTCGTGAAATTAACAAGAAAGTTCCTATCCTGGTGGTGACCGCAAATCCTAATAAAGACAACCTCGTGGCATGTGCCAAGCTGGGTATTTCTGGATTTGTGAGTAAACCCTTTGATCGAAATAGATTCAGGGCTAAAATCCTGGAGATTCTAAGCCCGCAAGACGCCTCCAAGGAATCTTCTTCGGCTAAATCCTAAGTTTTAAAAAACTCATCCCAATCATCGTCTTCCATGACATCGGGAAGATAGGGCTTACAAACACCCATCAAATGTTTCAGATCGTAGGGTTTGGGTAGGACTCCTTTTACACCGGCATTTAGCAAATCCTGGATGATCCGATCCTCGCCATATCCGGTCAGGATGACCACCGGGAGGTCGGGGTGATCTAATTTGATGCGGTGGTAAACCTCTTCCCCACTCATTTCCGGCATCTTCAAATCCAGGATAATCAAGCAGATCAGATCTGAGGATTCATCGAGCACCTGAAAGGCATCTTGACCAGATATCGCAGTAAATACATCAAAACCCAATTCTTTGAGATCGTGACCGAGCAGATAGAGTAATTCCGGTTCATCATCGATCAAAAGAATTCCTGGATGTGCGGGAGACTGCTTTGCAGGCTGGTCCAAGGAGGATTGCGGATGCTCAGAATCAGAAGGCTCTGATACCCCCTGTGGGACCTCAGTCTCTAATTCTGCCGATTGACCTTCTTCAAGTTGTACATCGAGAGGAAAATATAGGCACATACGGGGATCCCTTCCCTTCTCCGCTCCTTTTAACACCAGATGTCCACGATCCTTCTTGATGGTATCAAGCAGGGATGAAAGAATCAGAAGAAGCTCAGCGTCCTGCGAAGATAGCGAAGAAATGGGATCCTGCAAACCAGTCAATAGCTCTTGATTTAGAATCATGCCCGGGATTTCCATGCGAACTTCAGCATAGTCCCCGGGTGGGAAATACCAGGGGTGGCTGCCAATCTCCTCTGCTGATAAATGAACTTTACTGGTAAACCACTTGATGATCTTTCCTTGTTGTCTTAAATCAGGGGCAAAGAGAAGTAAGGCAAGCAAGGTTCCTTCTAATTCCTGGCTGGCAACGGTGATCTCGGGAAGTTCAGAAAAATTGAGTTCACTGGAGTGTTTTTGACCTGTGAAAGTTCTCAGGGATTCATAAACCCTGACCAATAGCTCATTGAGATCTGTTGGTTCTGAGGTGGAAGTGCCGGAAGCTGAGAAATCCTGTAGAGAACGGGTTAATCCGGTTCCTCGATCCAAGGTATCAACCAACTTGCAGGCCCATTCATACTCCTGCCCTGAATCCTTCAGATTTCTGCGCAAGAGTAAGGAGTAGCCCTTCAACACGCTCATAAGGTTATTAAATTCATGGACAAATTCACGAGTGAGTCTGGAAACTCCCCTTCCCGTACCCATATCCCTGAGCTTTGCCAAAATACTATTCCATCCCTTTTCAGAACGCTGAATCTGATCCAGCATCCGATTTCTTTCGACTGCGAAAAGAACTGATCTTACGAGGTGGCGTTTATCGGTATGTCCTTTGACCAGAAAGTCCTGAGCACCATTACGAATGGCTTCAAGACCAAATTCGTCATCATCTCTACCGGTTAAAGCTAAAATTGGTGTATCGGGTACAGCCAGTTTCAGGGAATTCAGTGCGTTGGTGCCGCTGGACCCAGGTAAGTCGAGGTCAACAAGAATGACATCAGCATTGCCCTCTTTGAGTCTCTCCAAAGCCTGTTCAACTCTCTCACACTGGTGAAGATAATAAGGCGGGCATATACCCTTAACTTCACCCCAGTGAAGAGCTTCACGAACCCAGCGACGATCCCCCCGGTTCGATTCAATCAATAAGAGATTCAGTGAAGTGGACTTCATGGTAAACAAAGCTCAATTTTTACTTCAGCCATCAATTCTATTCTACGGGAGAGAAAATAAGAACGGAAGGAGAATTGATGATTCCTTGGAAGAGAAACCCTAGAAATTAAAGAGATCAACCCGTTTCAGGGTTCTACTTTTTGAATTTTAAGAACTCTCCCTGTTTCCAACTCTCTGGCTTCCAACAGAATTTTACCTTTTTCAGCGGCAAGAGTTAGTTGTATTTCGCCATTCTCTTTCGTCTGCGGCAGAAATCCCTCAATGCGATAGGTCCCCAGGTGCCTGTTTTTGCTTACACTCTTAGAAAGACCTGCAAAGAAACTGACCTCCAGGGCTTTACTCTTTTCTTCACCAGGGCGAAACACAATGGCATCAGCACTGGGAGTCCTTGTCCCCTTAGGGAGAATGGGATGAAAAGCTCCTGAAGTGATTTCAATCCCCACATCTTCAACTAATTTTGCTTTCTTATCGAAGAGATTTTGATCTTCTACCAAAAGAGTTGCGTTTTTTCCAACCTCAAAGGTGCACCCGGCTAGAAGTGCACACAATAAGATGCCCAACAAAGTTCTTGTTTCCATGGCCCTGCCTATCGGATTCCTCTTCCACCTGAGAGAAGTCTTCCACTGATCTTACCGTGGAAAGTGATCGCATAGGAGTCCGTCATTCCAGATACAAAGTCCGTGATTTTTAAAACTCTCTCATAAGGATCACACGAAGGAGTACCATCGTGTGATAAGAATTGGTTTGGAACCAACTCCAATAGTTTTCTGCTTCTCGAGGATCCGCCACGGCTTGAAAACGCATCTTCAACAGCAGGGATCAAAAGGTTGAGCAATCCTCCCAAAACCTCAAAGCCGGCAGCTTCGATCTCAAGCACCTCGCTAGCACCGTATACTTTCTTCACCGATACTTTCTTAATCTGATCAAGAACTTGAGCGCAGGGTACGTACTTAATCAACTCTTCATTAAAACGTCCCTCGATAAGATCCTCCTCAAGATCAAGAAAAACCTCAGAAACCTGGCGAATCAATGTGCTAATCGCCTTACCAGCCAGGTATTCGATGCGATCCTTATCTTCGTGGAAGGTCTTAATCCTCTCTAAGACAGCATCTTGCTCTCCCTCAAAGACTTCTAAGAACAATTCCTCCACCTCTTTATAAGTGACATGTCCCAGGCGAAATCCATCTCCAAAATCAATAAAGTGGTAGCAAATGTCATCTGCGGCTTCTACAAGAAATGCCAGGGGATGGCGTAGGTAACACCCTTCAGCCACCTTCGGAAGCCCCAGGGTATTGGCTACAAAAAGAAACTGCTCAAGCTCCGAGCGAAAAAATCCATGCTTTTTTGAGCTTATTCCTTTCAAAGCGAAGCCATTTGGCAATTGCGCCGGTCGTGGATATTTACAAAATGCTCCAAGAGTTGCACAGCAAATTTGCAGTCCACCAGGATTGGTTGGATATTGAAGCCGTGTGAGAATACGAAAGCCCTGCGCATTACCCTCATACTTTAAAAAATCATCACGCTGCTCGGGCAGCATATTCTCCAATACCCGCCTACCGTCCGCAGAAGTCTCAAACCAGTGACGAATCGATTCCTCTCCTGAATGTCCAAAGGGTGGATTTCCTATATCATGAGCAAGACAGGCCGCGGCAATGACCTCCCCGAAGTCAATGGCTAGAAGTTCATCTTGGGGATGCCTCTGAGAGATGATTTCTCCTACCGCAAGACCAAGTGATCGTCCTACACAGGAAACTTCCAAACTATGAGTAAGTCGCGTGCGTACATAATCTACGTGGGCCAGTGGAAAGACCTGTGTCTTATCCTGCAGTCGACGAAAAGCCGAAGAAAAGACGATGCGGTCATGGTCGCGCTGAAAGGGCGATCGGCCCCGTGTGTCATAGGGTTCATCCCGTCCCAATCGAACAGGTGAAAATAACCGCTTCCAATCCATGGTTCAGGACTCTATGAAATCAGGGATTTCACCGCAAGATATTGCTCCAAAATGAATGATTCCCCATGGGAAATCAGGATCTGGGAAAAAGATAAGAAAAGATCAAAGAGTTTACCCACTTGAAGGTTCATACTCAAGAAGACTCAATCGCAGATGAGGTCAAGAATCCCAAGATCCCGTTTTGTCCAGGAATCCAGGATATAACACTTCATTTTGAGTATACCGAAAAGCAAACGGTATGCCCATTTGCAGGTTCATGACCAAAATAAGCTCATCGCAGATGAGTAAAGGAATCTACAGATTCCTGGTTTGGCCGGGAATCCGGGCAAACCAAATGCGTTTGGGCATATAATCAAATCGGTGAGCAGATTAGATAATGCTGGCAAATGAATGGCTGTCTTGACTAAGAAATTGGTAACGGTAACTGAAATCCAAGACTTAATTGGATTTCACATTTAAAGGAGTAATTTATGATCAAATCCATCTTTTTCATATTGATGAGTTTCTTAGTTTCTAACAGTATTTGCTATGCACAGACTTTCCCGTCAAATTCGCCTGAGACCGCTGAAATACCTTCAATTGAGGAAAAGGAAAGGATTCAGTTTTTTGAGTCCCTTAGTGAAGAGGACGCCCTAAAAGTGGACAAATTACTTGATTATATTCACCTGAGCAGTCGAAGAATTGAGCCATGTATTCACAATCGTTTCAACTGCGAGAAGGCCCTGGAAGTCACTACCAAGAATCTCAGACTCAAGATTCCACCTCGCTTTATGGGGAAGGATGGGCTTGAGACTCTGCGAGTTAATCGTGCCAGAACCCTTTTGCAACATGGAAAAGTCCTCACTATGTCAGGTAAAGCAAGGGAGGGAGTAGGCTTCCTAGAAGAAGCGCTGCTGCGAATCAATAAATTCAAAGGACCAGAGTCTGAGGAGATCAAGCATATAACCGAAGAGTTTCTAATCCGTATCTATGAGAAAACAGGAAATAAAGTGAAACTTGAGATGCTGATGGATGAGAGATTTGGCCGTTCTCAGGATGGAATTTCCGACTTCTTTGAATAGAATTCAATAGGATCTCACAGCGGATTGATGTGAGGTAAATAGATGAAAAAAACCAGTGAGAAACGGGTGCGAGATTGGTATGACAACAATCCCCGGTGGGAATGGGAACGGCTCGACCAGGATGTATACCATCGACTTGAATTTGAGGTAACGATGAAGTACCTGGAAAGGTATATCAAGCCTGAATTTAAGGTGGTGGATATAGGTGGAGGTCCCGGTCGCTATTCCCTGGAATTTATGAAGAGAGGACATCCTACAACCCTGGTGGATTTGTCTGAGTCTTTGTTGTCCATTGCTCAGTCCAAAGTTAAGGAATCCGGGCTGGATAGCTTTTTTCAGGGGGCATTCCAAAGAAGTGATGAGGAATTGGATGGATTCGAGAATGAGAGCTTTGATTTTACGCTGTTGCTGGGTCCCATGTACCACCTTGTTGAGCAGGAACAGAGAGACCGTGCCCTTAGCGAAGCATTGAGAGTAACACGTACCGGGGGAATCATTGCTGTGGCAATAATTTCGCGGCTATGTCCTTTAAAAGACGTAATGTTTCGCTTCGCCGATGAATTTGCTGAGACACTTGTGACTGAGCCAGATTATTATTCTCAACTGATCGACTCCGGAATTTATCGGAACCTGACGGAGTCCCCCGGGGCTTTCACGGATGCCTATTTTGCTACCGTGGAAGAAATCCCAGGTATGTTTGAGAAATTAAATGTCCAACTCCTTGAATCCTTTTCCTGTGAAAGTATTGCCGCTTTTCTCAATGAAAAAACAGCTGCCTTTGCTAAAGATGAGAGGGTATGGACCAGGTTTGTTGAAATTCTCGTTAAAACCGCCAACGATCCTTCAATCCTCGGTGCCGGTGAACATGCTGTATTTATCGGGAAAAAGACAGGTACATCTAAATTGATGAATTATGACGGAAGAGCAAAGTAAATCGCGGGCAAAAACAACTCTTTTCCTACTAATGTCTGTAGACGGAAAGATTTCTAGTGGAGAGAGTAACTCACTCGATCCAGACTTAGATTGGAAGCGGATCCACGGGGTCAAAGAGGGATTGGCTCAGTACTATCAAATCGAACAGACAACGGATTTACATTCGTTGATTACCGGCAGGATATTGGCCAAACTTGGTGCCAATGAGCAGGAGATTGAGGGGGAGCGACCCGAGAGTTCTGCCTTTTTGAATTCTATTGTTATTGATAGGAAACCCTGGCTGAGTGCTCATGGGATCAGGTCGGTCGCAGACGGGGTTAAGACCCTGTACCTGGTCACCAATAACCCCTTGCATCCGGCTCATGGATTGGTGACCGAATTAGAAAACTTGACCGTGATCAACTATAGCGATGAGATTGATTTCCTTGACCTATTCCAGGTGATGAAAGAGGAGTACGGGGCCTCAGGTATTACTCTTCAAAGCGGTGGAATGTTAAATACCAAACTAGTGCGCGATGGCCTGGTAGACCATCTCCTCATCATTGTTGCCCCCTTAATCGTGGGTGGTAAAACCACTCCGACAATGGTAGACGGATATTCCTTTCAAACTGAGTCTGATCTCATAGGCCTCAAGGCACTAAAGCTCACCAGGTGCGAGGTGCTTAGCAACTCATATCTTCGCCTGGAGTATGACGTAATTCAAACTACCATCATAGACTCCAAATAGCCCAACGGTACCACCTGGACAAACCTAGACGCCCCAAACTTGGAAATCAGGTGATAGGCCAGAAGTTTTCATAAGATTTCAAATCCATTTATTCCTCTGACAATACGTAGAAATTAGAGTCCGGTTGAAGTAGGGTAGATGGCCTGGAGGTCCATTATGTGTGAGCAGATTGAAACCCAAATTGAAAAGCTGACTTTAGAAATTGAGGGTAAAAAAGAGGAACTAGCTAAGCTCAAGTCCAAACGTCCATCGTTTGAAGTAAGCAATTATGAGTTTTCCACACCAAAAGGAATTGTCACCCTCAAAGATCTTTTCGGAGATAGAAGAGAACTTATTCTGGTCTACAATATGGGCTCAAGTTGTCCCTATTGCACTCTTTGGGGTGATGAATACAACGGAGTCTATGAGCACATTCAAAGTCGAGTCCCTTTCGTCGTCAGCTCTCCAGATAAACCCGAAAATCAAACTAAATTCGCCGCCAGTCGTGGTTGGACCTACCCGATGATACAAAGCCGGCAGGAATTTCGAAGAGAGATGAAATTTGAAACGGAGGACGGAGATTTGTGGCCGGGTTACTCAGTATTTACGCTGCAGGATACCGGTGAAATCTTACATGTAAACAAGGATTTTTTTGGGCCGATGGATAGCTATTGCGGAGTCTGGCACTTTTTCTCACATCTTCCTGTTTCAGATAAAGAGTGGCACCCGCAGTTTCGTTATTAATAGAAACAATATCCCCTGACTATCATAGTAAGTAAAGAACTCTATAGCAGGTGGAAAAAGTACTTCTAATAGTCGTAAAGTTCTTGAAAGGCACCCAGCGGAACCCGGGCGGTCCTTGGGCGACCTTTGTAGATCAGGGCTGTTTTCGTCAGACCTTTCTGTCGCCATGTCTTGCTTTTGGTAATCAGGGTCAAAAAGAAACGGCGGGCGATATTCTGAGTGTGTGAATCAGGAGTTTTGGATTTGAAGGAGAACTCGGCAATCAGTGGTTGATCTTCGCCCTGAAGTGTCCAGATAGAAAGATCGGTACCCACCCTCTCATCACCACCAAATTCAATGGAGTCCAATTTGTACTTTTTCTCCAGTACTGTCAGACCATTCACTTTCTTCAGGAGAACCTCGGGTACGAGAGCCAGGCTTTTAAGTCCCGGGAATATATCTATGTAATCCTGTAGGGTGGAGCCCTCAAGGGGAGGGATTTCAACCGTGCTGCTCCTGGAGTAGACGGAAGTTGTATGGGTCCCGTCTTTGGCTCCAATGTCCTCCTCAAATTTGGTCTTGAATTCGTAACCAGGAGCTACCCCTAGATCGGCCTCCTTAACTCGATTATATTCTGAGTGACGAAATTTCAGAGAAACCCCGGAAGTAGGGGCTCCCTTCTCTTTGCGATGACGCAAAAGAAAACCGTGTTTCCTGAGCTCAAAAGTGGAGGTGTCATAGAACTGAATCTCTCTTTTCTTAGGTTTTTTCAATTTCTTCGTAGAGATTGCCAGTCCCATCTTCTCGGCCGTCTCTCTCACGATGGCCCGGTAAGCCTCAATTCCATTTTTTATCCTTAAAAACTTCCCCGGTTTAAGAAGAATCTTGAATTCGATGGAATCCACAGGATTTCCAGTAGATTGGAAGGTGTAGGGAAAACTGTCGGCACTTACGAAAGGGTAGACCAGCAGGTTAAGAATGATTAGTCGAACCAGAATCATGAACGTAGTGGATTACAAGGAACTGGGTAGAGGGTTAGAGCATTGGATTCTGTCCATGATAGACTCGTTGGTATGGAAAACTCCAGGGTCCTGGTTAGCGGTAGTACCGGTTTTTTGGGTACCGCTCTGGTTGCAGTCCTGAAGGAGGCTGGGTTTAGCCCCGCCCGACTGCTAAGATCCCAGCGTAGTTTTCCCGAAGAGACCTTCCCCTGGAACCCGGCTGAATCAAGGCTGGACCCAGCCCATCTCGAGGACTTCGAGGCGATCATCCATCTTTCTGGAGAGAATGTCGCAGATGGTGTGTGGACCCGTGATAAGAAGCATAAAATTCTTCAAAGCAGAATTGATTCAACCAGACTTCTGGTAGAGGGACTGAGAAGGGTCAGCAAGAAACCAGCGGTCCTTCTTTGCGCTTCTGCCATTGGCTGGTATGGGAACCGAGGGACAGAGATTCTTCCAGAGTCCGAACCCTGTGGACGTGGATTTCTGGCAGATGTGGCAAGAGAATGGGAGAAGGAAGCCTGCAGGGCAAAGGAATACGGGATTCGAGTGATCAAACTGCGGCTTGGACTGGTTCTAGATTCTTATGGAGGAGCACTCCCGAGAATTCTTACACCCTTTCGCCTGGGCCTCGGAGGACCTCTCTCAGATGGCTCCCAATATGTAAGTTGGATCACGCTGCGCGATACTCTAAACGCGATCTTATTTCTGATGACCTCCACCAAAGTCGAGGGTCCCGCAAACCTCTGCGCACCTGGTCCAGTGACCAACGCTGAGTTTAGTACTCAATTGGGGAAAGCCCTAAATCGACCAGCACTCATTCCTACACCAGCCTTTGCCCTTAAACTAAGCCTGGGAGATATGGCAAAAGAGCTACTGCTATCTTCCATTCGAGCAGAACCAAAGGCATTGCTAGATCAAGGTTTTGAGTTCCAGGATCCAAAAATAGAAGGTGCGTTTCAAACTCTGGTGGAAGTGTTGTAGAAAAACAAAGTGAGATCAAAGAGATCACAGAGTAAAGAAAAGCGAAGTAAGAGCAAAGCGAAAACAGAGCAAAGAAAAACGAAGTAAGAGCAAAGCGAAAACAGAGTAAAGAAAAACGAAGTAAGAGCAAAGCGAAAACAGAGCAAAGAAAAACGAAGTAAGAGCAAAGCGAAAACAGAGTAAAGAAAAGAAAGAAAAAAGCAGGGAGGGGAGAGCCGGTGCGTGGGGGATGATTGAGGGTTCAGGAGTGGTAGCTGGGCGTGGATCGTGAGGAAGGAGGTAGTTACTCTACCTTCAACGAGGGATCAACGATCAGATGCCGCTCATGAACCCTCAAGCAGCCCCCTAAGCACCGGTTCTCGCCTCCCTAAAAATAATAGCTGTTTATTCGGTCGCAATACTTGACCAACCGCTCCTTAGTCTTCAAATAATCTCGAAGCGGAGACTCAAAGGGTGGGTATAAAATGTTCGCAAGATGGGCAAAGGCCGTGTAATCAGCACGGGATAACCGTGGTCCCGTAAAAAAATTTTGCTCCCCCAGGATTCCTTCCAGAGAGTCGATTGTCTTTCGCGAAACGTCGGTTACTTCATCTCTTGTTAATCTGCCTGTCCCTTGAAAGTGAAGCTGTTTTTTTACTGTTGAGTATAAATACTGGGGAAGGATTTTATTGATCGGAAACGCGAGTCCAGAAAAGAATATCCTGGAAATCAGCTTAAAATTTTCCCGCTCAAAATACCGAAAATACATCATCAGGAAATAGAGGTGTTCATTGCACATGACCTCTACCGCATGCCCAATCCCCTTTTTTTCCCGACATAAGTCCTGTTGCAAATCTAAATCGAAGTGAGACTCAAGGTAATCAAGAATGAGATCGGAATCGGAAACCTTCTTCCCCTCATGGATAATGAAGGGAAGCTTACCGCGGGGGCCTACGCGCGGATTTAGCTCAGGTACCAGTTCATGGTGGATTCCATTTACTTTCAGGCAAAGCTCAACCTTCAGGCAAAAGGGGCTATAGTTTGGTATTTCTTCCCCGGCGGGAAACTGGACAAGTTGGATCACCACTACCTCATCCGTTGAGATATACCCAGTCTGTAGCGCTGGATAATTCATGCTCAAAACGATATCCACCTTCACAGAAATCGCGGAGATCCTCACTTCTATCGATCTGGTTGCGGATGATATGATCCGCCATCATTCCCCTGGCACGCTTGGCTAAGAATCCGATCACACTGGCCTTTCCCCCGCGCTGCTCCTTAAAATGAATATTGATCACCGGACATCCAAGTTTCTCGACTCTCACTGAGCGAAAGTACTCCTGGGAAGCCAGGTTGATCACAACTCTTTCTTCATGATCTTCAAGGTCCTTTGCCAGAGCGTTAGTAATCCTATTACCCCAAAACTTATAGAGATCTTTACCGCGTGTATTGGAGAGACGGGTTCCCATCTCCAGACGATAGGGGTAAATACGATCCAAGGGTCGCAGCAAACCATATAAGCCCGATAAAATTCGCAGGTGTTCTTGAGCAAATTGAAAATCAGAGTTTTCAAATTCCTGGGTTTTTATATGTTGGTAGACTTCGCCCTGAAAGCTGAGGATGGCTGGAGCGGAATTTTCCTCCGTGAAGGGTAATTCGAAATTCTGGTAACGGAAATGATTCAGAGTACCTATGGCCTCACTCACACCCATGAGTTTACAAAGCCTCTTCACTGAAAACTTTTGTAACCGGCTGACCAGACGCCTGGTGTCATCAAGTAAATTGGGACAGGAAAAATCCTTACCGGGGAGCGGTTCTTCAAGTAGAGTTTTGGCCGGAGATAGTACAGCTAACATTTGGCGGCAAGTGTACCAGATTCTTTCTCAGGTGATCCATTCTTCTTGTCCGGAACGAATAAGATAAATCTCCCCGGCCTCTTCCAATTCCCGAACCTTTTGAAGAATTTTCTTCTGCGCTCCCAGGGAATCCGATCGCCTAATGGCACCAAGCGAGTCCAAATCCTGTATGCAGTGTTTCTTGGAGCGGCTTGAGTAGCCTGAGAGAATCCATTCCCGAGTTCCTTCACTGGCACCTTTCAGGGCGTAGAGCAGGACCTTATGCTCGCATGCCTGTACTAATTTACGCAGACAAAATTGATCGAGATGAGCCAGGTCATCGAACTGGAGGATTCTGGAACGAACATCGGTAGCCAACTCAGGTTTGGATTGCTCTATTCCATCAAGTATTCTCCTCTCATCACTGGCATCAACCTCTCGTAGGACTTCTGCCAGCGCCTGCGGACCCCCTGGTTTTAGAAGACCTAAATATTCCTTTTGTCCCAGTTTACCCATCAAAATAGTTTCTACTTGCGATACAACTTCTGGATTGGCACGATCCAGATGTGCCAGTCTGCGCGAAATTTCAGCCTGGATGTGAGGCGGGTAATGAGCCAGGATCCTGGCACTGTGTTGTGGGGAAACAAAGGCGAGAACCAGGGAACTGACCTGCGGGCTTTCCCCTTGCAGCAGGGAAAATATTCGCTGGGCATCAATCCTCTCCAGAGCCGCAAAGGGGCGCAGGGAACGAGAGTTAAACAGATCCTCTTCAAGTTGATTGGCACGCTCCTGGCCAAACGCCGAATGGAGCATATTTCTTAAGACGGTGACTCCACCAATGAGTTCCTTCTCAGCAGGTGACTTCAGTTTCTCATAGAATTCAGTAATAACCTGTCTTCGCTGCTCAGCGGGTACAGCCCTGAGCTTGGCGATTTCCATCGCGATCCGTTCCATCTCCCCCTCAGAGAGATGACGGGCAATCTTTCCGGAAAGTTCGGATCCAAGAACCAGGAAAAGAACCGCTACTTTTTGAATTGGATCAAGAGATTTTGAAGATTGCCTGGTTGCCATCTCAACATTATTCTACCAGTGTAATGATAGAGGTGCTCATTCGACATATAATTGAATGATTATTTTAACCGGGTCCTCAGGGGTTTCCATGCCGCATTTATTCAAGAACTTGTTTATACACCTTTTGTTAACTATGAGCATCAGCGCTTCACAATCCTATCCGGTGGAGAAGGGATTTGACCATTCCCAATTTGATTCCCTGCTGGCTCAGTTCGTGACTGATGGCCTCGTGCGCTATAAAGATCTCAGAGAACGAGGAAAGAGAACCCTGGAGAGCTACCTCACTCGTCTGGCCATGGCCAATAACATTACCTCAATGCCAGGGAACGATCAGTTGGCTCTGTATATTAATGCCTACAACGCTTATAACCTCAAGGCAGTAGTAGATCACTACCCTATCAATGGCTGGAATCCTCTATATCCAAAAAATAGCATCCGCCAGATCAAGGGGGTGTGGAAGAAATGGGAAATCCAGGTCGGGCAAAAGACAATGACCCTGGATGATCTTGAGCACAAGATCATTCGAAAGTTTAAGGATCCAAGAGTTCATTTTGGTGTGAACTGTGCCTCTATTGGATGTCCCACTCTGGCCAACTACGCCTACACCGGCCCGAAACTCAATGAACAGCTTGACGAACGGGTTGTAGAGTTTCTGACCCAGCCCTCCAGATTCCAATTTAGCGCCGACAGCCAGGCTATCTGGCTCAATAAGATCCTGGAATGGTTTCCAAAGGACTTCAATTCCTTTGCTACTGATCAGACCAAGAAGTATAGAAACTATGCCGGAGTGATTGGGTTTTTGATGAACTATCTTCCCTCAGATCTTGCAAGACGTCTCCAATCAGAATCGGTACCAATCAAGTTCCTAAAGTATGACTGGTCTCTCAATGAGGCAAAAAGTCGGGCCACTAAATAGCTGCATAGGTACGTAATTTCTGTGCCCCAGATTCGACTCCTGGTGACCGGGTCGGGGATGAAGTTCTATCCTGGGTAAATGGAAAAAGCCTCTCCAAAATCAAAGGATACGGAAAATCCGTTCCTTAGTCTTTGCCTGAACATCTTGATCCCATCATTGGTTTTGATGAAGGCAAGTACTCCTGAGCGACTGGGACCCGTGTGGGGACTGGTCATTGCCCTGCTGTTCCCAATCCTATATGGAATTGTGGATTTAATCCGCAAGAAGAAGGTCCATTGGATGTCCATCCTCGGACTGGTGAGTATTCTTCTTACAGGTGGAATTGGACTGCTTGAGCTGAGCCCGCGCTGGATCGCTCTGAAGGAAGCGGCAATTCCGCTCATCATTGGAGCGGTTCTCCTGTTCTCTGTCTTTACCCGCAATCCCCTGATCAAAAAGATGTTTTATCGAAGTGAAATTCTAAATCTTGAAAAAATTGAAGAGGCACTAGATACGAATGGGACCGGGGGAGCACTAAACTCTTTGTTTGTGCGAACAACTGGGTTGCTCAGCACAGCCTTTTTACTCTCAGCAGTATTAAACTTCGCCCTGGCCAAATGGATAGTCAAGAGTCCCGCTGGAACGGTCGCATTCAATGAAGAGCTAGGTAGAATGACAGCTTTATCCTTTCCCGCGATCGCACTCCCCTGCTTTGTCGTTGTTGTTTTATGCTTCGTGTACTTTGCAAAGGGATTGGGAAAACTCACAGGACTAAAGTTTCAAGAACTACTCCCACCTGAAGCATCCGCTGAGTCATAGGAAGCATTTCGATGATCTTCGTAGCGATGATGGATTCTCAGATTGACATCAAGAGAATCCCCATTAGAATTGCACCCTACCTAAAAAGGACCAATGGTGATCTACATGAGTCATTTCACAACCCTTGCCATCTTATTTCTTGCGGTGATCCCTGGATTTTCCCAGGATAAAGATGGTCTGCACCTATACAAGAGCCATTTTGAAAATGTCGAGTTGCTGCATAATCCACAATATCTGAAACGAGCCACGGGAAAAGCCTCGCTCCTTCCCACAGAATCTGAGAGAACTGCCTGGCCTTTTGATCTGCTGTCCATTGGCCATTCCATAGCATCCTACCAGTCCTATGGCTGGAACAGCGCTTACTTTCACCACGGCCTGGATATTCGCGGAGACGCGGGAACCCCGGTTCTGGCGACAAGAGGTGGAAAAGTGGTGAATGTGGGTAATTACGGTGGTGGAAATCGTCTTTATTGGGAGGTAGCCATTTTAGATGAGCAGGGTTTTGTGTGGCAATATCACCACATTGACCATGAAAGTATACCCGAGCAGGTGAAGACAGCCTTCACTAATGAAGGGTCTATAGCTGCTGGTACCAAAATCGGCGAGATTGTAGATTGGCCCGTGAGCACGTTCGGTGAGCGCTATCATCATGTACATCTCAATGTACTAGGCGAAGGCTCGGTTTATCTGAATCCTTTTCAATTTCTCGAATTCCTACCTGATGAAGGTGTTCCTGAGATTCAAACCATTGGTCTCATCAACCATAAGAGAAAGATTGTATCGGGTAACCGCATCTCGGGTAATTATGCCCTCTACATTCAAACCAGGGATCTCATTCTCCATTCTCAATTTCATGTACCTCCCTACTCAATCTCTTATAAAGTTGATAAAGGCGAATGGGTGGATCACTGGACTTTTAATCAATTACCCGGGGGCAGCGATCGGGAGGCCTATATCAATGATTTCTATCTTCCGAACAAAACTTGTGGTGACTATCGATGCCGAAGAATTTATGTAGATCTTGGATTTCAGAAAGAAGGAAGGAAGAACTTTACCTCTGAGGTAGGTTCACATGTTGTCCAGGTCAGGGTTTCAGATTATCGCGGGAATGACGCCATCTCAACCTATGGATGGGAAGTGGTTGAATAGGAATTCCTCCAGGGCTGTTCGGATCACTTTTTCTGCGTCTCTCTCCTGAAGCAATCGAGCATAATTAGCACAATTTTGCTCGATTATTTCGTCCTCGAGTACAGTTTTCAAAGCGGATCGAAGCTTTCTTTGAAGCATGAAACGCAGCTCAATCCTGCAACCAACGCCCAGTAGGTTGAGCCTATGAGCGTTGTCAAACTGATCAACCCCCCAGGGAACTATAACCTGAGGTTTACCGGCATGCAGTGCTCTGGCACTTGTTCCGATTCCTCCGTGATGAACAATCGCACGAACTGCCGGAAGTAAGGTTTCCATAGGAACAAATGGAAAATGTATCAGTCCTTCTGGAAGACTTTCCAAACTCTTGTGAATATGGGGACTTAGAAAAATCCCTCGAATTCCCATGCTTAAGCATACCTCCACGGCTGCATTAAAAAAGGAGTCAGCTCGTGCGTTGGGTGTCCCCTGGGTGAATAGTATCGGCGCGTCTCCCGCCTCAAGGAACTCCTCCAATCCAGAGGGTAAAGTCATCGACGTACTCTCTTTATATAGTGGAAATGTTGCAAGTTTCAGGTTTTGAGGCCAGTCTGGTTGGGGGGGTGCAAACCACTGGGGAAACAAACCTAGTACCAGGTCACAATCAAGAACCCATGGATAGATCCTTGAGATTTTGGGGAGATTCAAGCGGGTACGAAGCTCATTTAGAGGCCCTGCGAGCGGAAGGTCCATCAAGCGGTAAGCCATCGAAATTCCAGCATCTAAAATCCACTCAGGAAGAAACGAAAAGTCCACACCTGGGATAATTCTGGTAGGTGACTTCGCGGAGGGAAGTCCATAAGGGCTAAGCTGACATACAAGAACTTTGAGGTCGTGTGTTTCTGCCACTAATTTAGCACCTATGGCAAGAGGATGTATGACAAGAAGATCTTTCCCATTTGGATTTGAATCAACAATAGCATTGTAGGTTCTCTCCATAGGCTTTATCACGAGGTATTCAGCCAGAATTCCGGCTAGCTCAATTGCCTTGTCCGGGCGAGCTTTCTCCACTAACTCCTCGTATTCAGATACAGGCCCAATGGATCGAAACTCCAGCGAGCAGGACTCAACATCACGTTGGAAAGTATCATTGGCAAAGAAAAGAACTTTGAATCCCATATCCTTGAGGATTTGCCCCAAGGACAGGAAAGGGTGAAGATCTCCGTAGCTGCCAAGAGTTACAATAAAAGCCCGCTTACCCAAACTCATCTCCCTAAAGCTGCACACTTTGTTAAAACCAAACTCCCATAGCTTATCCAATCCATAACAAATCCTTTACTCTATGAAAAAAACAGCTTTAAGGTTTCCAACTCTTGTGTTGACCCAGTGAAATACAAAGACTTTTTGCTACTGTATAATACCCTCTCATTTCAGGTATCCATCGCACAAGACCATGATTCAAGCATCCGGGTTAACCAAAGATTTTCGAATTTACCGCAAAGAGCCCGGCATCATGGGTTCAATCCGGTCCCTGTTTTCCAGGCAATATGAGATCAACCAGGCGGTACGGGACTTTTCTGTTCAGATTGAGCCCGGCGAAATTATTGGACTTCTTGGTCCCAATGGAGCAGGTAAAACCACCCTGATGAAGATGTTCACCGGAATCATTGTACCTTCCTCAGGCAGTCTGGAGGTTCTGGGATTTGATCCCTGGAGCAGATCAAAGAATTTTCGAAGAAAAATCGCCCTTGTCATGGGACAAAAAAGCCAACTCTGGTGGGATATACCGGCCATGGACTCCCTCCGTCTTCTCAAGGCTTATTATGAGGTAGAAGAGAAAGATTTCAAACAGCGGGTGGAGGAATTGTCTTCCTTCCTTGAGGTGAAGAACCTTCTCCATGTTCAAATTCGTAAACTCTCGCTGGGGGAGAGGATGAAACTCGAATTGATGGCCTGTCTATTACATCGCCCCGAGGTCATTTTCCTGGATGAACCTACCATCGGTTTGGATCTCATCGCCCAGAAGGGAATCCGACAGTTCATGAAGGAATACCACCAGCAGCATCGTCCCACAATCATCCTGACTTCCCATTATATGGCGGATGTGGCCGCTCTTTGCTCCCATATCGTACTGATCCTTCAGGGACAGAAGCGTTATGACGGAACCATTGTGGATTTTGAGAGGATCCTGGGACGAGAAAAAATAGTCACCTTCCAATTTTCCGAACCAGTTGTTTCTGATGATTCCTGTTTCCGTAATTTTGAATCTATTTGGAATGGGGGAGGCACTGAGGTAGAAATCAAGATCCCCGAGGAAAAGCTCCGCGAGGTCAGTAAGGAGATTCTTCAGCGCTACCCCGTTGTGGATTTTCATACAGAAAAAATTCCTATTGAGAGAGTCATGGAAACCCTTTGGGCCAATCCTGAGCTGATTCCTCCTACCACGCGATGAAATCCTTTTTTGAAATGTGGGGTAGAACCATGGAGGTTAAGTGGTCGAACCTGATGACCTACAGACTTAACTTCTTCCTGCAGGTCTTTGGCCCCGCCCTGGTTTTCTTCTTCATTAAGTACAATCTATGGTCTTCCATTTATGGCGCGAACCCCACTGCCGTCATCCAGGGCTATGATTTTCAAGCCATGATCGCCTACCAGGTGTGGGTGTTGGTGATTCAGCTACTCGGCCAGGGTAACGATAGTATGAATCTATCTGAGGACATCCGCCTGGGTCGAATTTCTTCGTATTTGATCTACCCCTTCGACTTTTGGAAATTTCATACAGCAGGTTTCCTGGCCTTTCAGGGGATGCAGTTTTTATTGTGCACTGTGCTTCTATGCAGTGTGTTGGCCATGGGTTTCTTGGCAAATCTTCACTTCAATGCACTTTTACAGGGAGTCATACTCACCCTCCTGGTGGGCGGGTTATGGTTTACCCTTCAGTACCTGGTGGGACTCATGGCTTTCTGGCTTGAGGAAACCTGGATTTTAAGGGTGATCCTAATCATAGTGGCACAGTTTCTCTCAGGAGCTATTCTGCCCCTGGAACTCTATCCAAAATGGGTTCAATCAGCTTTGCTCTACACCCCCTTTCCTTATTTAACCTACCTGCCCGCAAGAGTGTTCATGGGTGATTCAGGGCTTTTTCTCTCCTCACTTTTGGTGGTGGGATTTTGGACACTGATTATGGCAGGGATCTGTACACTTGTCTGGAAACGCGGTCTCAGACTCTATACAGCGGCGGGAATGTGATGGGCAGGATCTTTTCTACACTTGCTCACTACCTTGGTGTTTACCGTGAATTTCTCAATACGAGTTTTTCCCAGGCATTGAGCTTTCGAGTTCACTTCATACTTTTGATCTTCATGGATCTCTTCTTTTACGCTAGCGCATTACTTACTGTTGATTACCTCTACACTCATGTTGAGCAAATCGGGATCTGGAACCGTGAGCAGTTTCTTTTCTTCATTTCCTTCATGCTGGCCCTGGACCATCTGCACATGACTTTTATTTCAGAGAGCTTCTGGAGTCTCTCGTTTGCCATCCGCAAGGGTGATCTGGATTTTCTCCTGGTGAAACCAATCAATACCATATTTCATGTCTTCTTTCGCCACATCCGTCCTGCCAGCATGTGTAATCTACTTGTGACCTGGAGCCTGGTCATCTATTACGGAAGGGTTTGTGAACTCACCATGGTGAGTTGGATCCTCCTGCCTTTTCTTCTTTTATTGGGACTCACTTTGCTGGTGAGCCTGGAAATCTTGATTAGTACCTCCATGTTCTGGCTGGTGGAAAGTTTTGGAATCAATTTTCTCAGGATGCAATTTCAACATCTTGCGCGCTGGCCGGACTTTGTTTACCAGACTTTCTCAAGACGTATTCTTACTTTCGTGATTCCCATATTGTTGGTAGGCAATGCCCCCGTCCGGTTTCTCTTTAACGCTGAAGACTACTGGCTCCTCGTATGGCTTGCCATAATGCTCCTGATTATCTGGGTAATTGCCGCCAGGCTCTGGGATATGGGATTGAGGGCATATGAATCCGCCTCTAGTTGAGATTCTTGAGATCTGGACCTCTGATCTTGGTCCATATATGATGGTTCTACTTTATGCTTCGTGAAGTCTTCCGTCTTGTTCATGAAAACCTGGGGGCAAGCCCATCCTTTCGGATACCCTTTGCCGAAGATTCGCCCCTGGAGTCTTTGCGATCCTCCATCGATCTAGACCGAGACGAGATGCTAATCGGCACCTGGGAAAACTCAGCATCCAGTGAAACCCGCATCTTTGTAATCAGTTCCAAGTGCTTGAGAATTTCCCGTCGTGAAGAAGAAAGCAAGGTAGATTTTCAACTCCTGCCGTTCAGCGATATTGCTGGAGTGGAAACAAGAGCAGGAGCCGAGGAGATGCCGGACAGAATTTGTATCCAGCGAGCCTCTGGAGCTGAGACATGGCTGCGGGCTACGGGCGTCACAGAAGAAGATGAAACTGCCCTGATGGTTGATTTTATCGAGGCCATCGCAAAGCTTTCCCTTCAGAGTGAAAAATCCCAATCCCCTGTAGCTCTATTTACCTTGAATACACAGCTTTTCTCCCACGCAAAGGGTGGCCGAAGCTCCCCCTTTTGGACAGGATACCGGGCCAAACTTCGTTGCCCTGGAGGAATCCTACCCATCAGGTTTGACGCGACCTTATTGCTTGAAAAGAGAAAGAGCGTCCGTCCGGGGGACAAGTTCCGATGTCGTGCCTGGATTCGGGAACCCGAGAAACTTCCCCGGGATCTCTTCCCCGGTGATGAGCTCTATCTTGAGGAAAACAAGCAGCGCATTGGTGTCAGCACCATTGAAGAATCCTGCAATCTGGTTCTGGAACCAACCCAGGCTCCATTCCAAATCCTGTATGAACTACAAGACAAAAACCATCAAACCACGCCTACATGGCATCGCTTTAAGTCAATTATAGAGATCAAGGGATCAAAGATTCAGACAGAACAGGACTTTTACGACTCGCTCTACCAGTTCAGCCAGGACCCCGGTGAGAGACCTACAAATCTAAGCACTCTTTGGAAATGGCTGGGATGCCAGGTAGAACATCCCTGCCTATTCCGGTGGACTGAGTTCGATCAAAGTTCCGTCAGTCTTAGAAGAAAGCTGCCTCCCCTACTCAATCTTTTATTAGAAGCAAAATTAGCTGACCTGAGATTTCGGCTTTAGGAGAAACTGATGAACCAATCCACTCCACGCCCCTCACTGGCACTTTCCTTTGTACCGGTTTTGTTTCTCATCGCATTGTTGGTAATAAACGTGATTCTCTTCAAAGATGATGCCACCGGTGGACCCAATCAGCTAGCCTTGCTCATTGCAGGAGCCTTCACTATCGCGCTCGGAGCCTTCGTGTTAAAGGTCCCCTATCAACATATGGAAGACCATATTGTTGAATCCATCCGACGCGCCATTCAGGCCTGCCTGATATTGCTCGTGGTGGGTGCTCTAATTGGTACCTGGATTCAGAGTGGAATCGTACCCACGATGATCTATTACGGTCTTAAAATAATTGAGCCGACCTGGTTTTTACCAGTAGCCTGTCTCTCCTGTGCACTGGTATCAGTCTCAACGGGAAGCAGTTGGTCAACGAGCGGAACTCTTGGGATTGCGTTGATTGGAATCGGTCATACCCTGGGAATCCCTATTGGTATGGTGGCCGGTGCAGTCATCTCGGGGGCATATTTTGGGGACAAGATGTCTCCCCTTTCAGATACTACCAACCTGGCACCTGCCATGGCTGGAACTGATCTCTTCACCCATATTCGGCATATGGTTTATACCTCAGGTCCGGCAATCTTAATCTCTCTGGTCGCCTTTACCATTATAGGTCTCTTTTACCAGGGAGCTACCATGGAGTCAGGAGATGTACAGGCCACGCTACAACTGATGGAATCCAAGTTCAACATTGGACTTCACCTGTTTCTCGCTCCGTTAATGGTTCTTGTTCTAGTGGGATTGAGAACTCCCGCATTCCCAGCTCTAATCCTTGGTGCTCTGATTGGAGGAGTCTTTTCAGTTCTTTTTCAGGCGGAACATCTCTCAGGGGGAGGGGCGCTGACCATGACGCAGGCCTATATGGAAGTCATCAAGGTAGCTCATTCGGGCTTTCACATAGAAACTGGAAATACCCTGATAGACAGTCTATTTTCCCGGGGCGGAATGTCCAGCATGCTCTCCACTGTGTGGCTGATTCTCATGGCCATGATCTTCGGAGGTACAATGGAGGCCACAGGAATGCTTGATCGATTGGCAGGTGCGATCCTGTCAATGGTGCATGGGGCAGGTAGTTTGATTGGTTCGGTACTTGGCACCTGTCTGCTCATGAATATGACTGCCTGTGATCAATACCTGGCCATCGTAGTACCGGGAAGAATGTACAAGAAGGCCTTTGATGACTATGGTTTACACCCAAAAAATCTCTCCAGGTCCCTGGAGGATGCCGGTACGGTTACATCGGTACTGATCCCCTGGAACTCTGGAGGTGCCTATCATAGCTCAGTGCTGGGTGTACCTACTCTGACCTACTTGCCCTATTGCTTTTTTAATATCCTAAGCCCCCTTGTCTCCCTCTTCCTTGCTTCTATGGACTGGACGATTGAGCGAATGGTTGTGGAGGACTCTCAAAGAGAAGACGGTCCGGTAGCATAAGCGCAAAAGGATACAAGATGAACCATAGAAAACGAATCACCACTATTCTCATATTCTCGCTCTGGTCCTGGACCGGTCCTCACAACTTAGGTGCCGAAGACAAGCAAAATGTTAAAGCCCCTGCCTTCAGGGACAAACATATGCTCAATATCACCCAACTTACTTTTGAGGGTGACAATGGCGAGGCTTACTTCAGTTCAAACGGCGAACAGTTGATTTACCAATCAAACCGGGGCGGACAGAAATGTGACAAAATCTGGACCATGAATATCGACGGCTCCAACAAGAAACAGGTCAGCCCTTCAATGGGCGCTCACACCTGCTCTTTCTTCTACCCGGACAATCAGCATATTGTGTTTGCCTCTACCAGCCACCTGAAGGGAGATTGTCCCAAGAAGCCAAAACTTCCCAAGAAGGTACGCTATGCCTGGCCTCTACATCCTTATAGCATCTATAGAGCAAAGATAGATGGCAGTGAACTGACGAAACTCACGCAGAATCCTAAGTATGATGCCGAGCCGATCGTCTCTTCAGACGGTAAAAAAATAGTATTTGGCTCTCAGCGTGAGGGCAATTTTGATATCTATATCATGGATGCGGACGGATCAAATGTCAGTAGACTGACCGATACCCTCGGCTATGACGGAGGGCCATGGTTTTCGCCTGATGGGAAAAAAATCGCGTGGAGATCCTGGTATCCCCGAACCGATGAAGAGAAGGCCCAGTGGCGCAACAATATGGATAAGAACTATATCGAAGCCACCCCGCTGGACATCTGGGTCATGAACACAGATGGCTCTAAGAAGAGGCGTCTAACCAATAATGGTGCTACCAACTGGGCACCATCGTGGCATCCCGATGGCAAGCGAATTATCTTCTCGAGCAATATGGATGACTGGCATGAGAAATACAAGGGATATGGACACAATTTTGAGATCTACATGGTCCATACGGAAAGCGGCAGCCTGGAGAGAATTACCTTCAACACTGTTTTTGATAGTTTTCCCATGTTCTCGTCCGATGGTAAAAAGTTGGCTTTCGGTTCCAATCGAAATGCCACCAATCCGAGAGCAACGGATATCTTCATCGCGGATTGGAATGAATCAGACTCTAGATAGGCATAACCTGCTTATGAAATATACTTTTTTTCCTGCCCTGGTGTTTTCCCTGGGAGTGCTATACCAGCCCCTGGCTCAGACTGTGGAGAAAACCATAGAGCATACCCTGAGCATCAGGCTAAGCCCTGACTATCATCACATTGGGATCAAAGATCAAATTACCCTACCCCCTGACTTTCCTCAGATAATGACTTTCTCACTGCATCGGGCCCTGCGGGTTAGTTCTACAACAGAAAATATAGATATTGAATTGATTCGCGCTGAGAAAAAGAACATCTACAATGAATACAGGCTAAATCTTCCTGCTCATTTACGAATCTTTAACCTGATCTACGATGGCACGATCGATCATCCTCTAGAAGCATACGGCAAAGAGCAGGCGCGGGGATTCAGAGACAGCCCGGGGACAATCAGTTCCGAGGGAGTTTACCTTGCCGGTAGTACCTACTGGTATCCCCAGTTCAAAGGCCATGAGAAGTTAACTTTCCAACTAAACGCGATTCTTCCTGGGGGATGGAGTGCTGTGAGCCAGGGAAAGGGCTCGCAAGAAACCAGGGAGGGAAACCTCGTTGAGATGAATTGGGAATCAAGCTCAAAGCAGGAAGAAATATTTCTAATTGCCGCCCCCTTTCATCAATACCACCGTGTTGCGGGAAGAGTGGCGGCCCAGGTGTATCTGCGGGAACCAGATGAAAAACTCGCAAACAAATACCTCGATGCTACCAGTCTCTATTTGAAAATGTATGAAGATCTTCTGGGAGAGTATCCCTATTCCAAATTTGCCCTGGTTGAGAACTTCTGGGAAACCGGTTTTGGAATGCCGTCCTTTACCCTTTTGGGTTCCAAGGTCATCCGTCTGCCCTTTATTCTCCACTCCTCCTATCCCCACGAGATTTTGCATAACTGGTGGGGTAACGGAGTCTATGTAGACTATGCCAGCGGAAATTGGTGCGAAGGACTAACAGCCTATCTCGCGGATCACCTGATCAAAGAGCAGCGAGATCAAGGAGTCGGTCATCGACAACAGAGTCTCCAAAAGTATACTGACTATGCCCTGGAAGGCCGTGATTTCTCTCTGGCGAATTTTAGCAGCCGCCACAGTTCCGCGTCTGAGGCAGTCGGTTATGGGAAGGCTATGATGCTTTTTCATATGATCAGGCTGGAATTAGGAGATGAGCTATTCATCAAGGCCCTTCGTGAGTTCTATGAAGAGAACCGCTTTAAGAGAGCCTCCTTTGCTGATTTGCGCCTGAGTTTTGAAAAGGCCGTAAATAGGCCGATAGGAAATTTGTTTTCCCAGTGGGTGAATCGAGTTGGAGCCCCGGCATTACAGCTGGCAGAGGTTAATTCAAAAAAACAAGATGATGGATCGCAGCTTGATTTTGAACTGCGTCAAATCCAGGCTGATACGGCCTATCACTTACGCATACCGGTGGCTATAACTCTTGAAGGGAATGAACAGACCCATCAGACCATCCTCAGGATGAGTAAGAAGCAACAGCATTTCACATTGAAACTGCCTGCCAGGCCAGTACGCATCGATGTGGATCCTGAATTCGACTTGTTTCGCGCCCTGGACATCAAGGAGACACCGCCGGCGTTTACCCAGCTATTTGGCAGTAAGAGAATGTTGGTGGTGTTACCTCGTGGCTCAGAACCGGGACTCAAATCGAGTTGGCAAGCCTTCGCGGAAGATCTCGCGAAAATGGGACCTGATAGCGTTAAAACAGCATGGGACGATGAATTGGAGACATTGCCTGAAGACCAGGCCGTTGCAGTACTGGGTTGGAGGAATCGTTATGCTCAAGAAGTGATAGAGGCGTTATCGAAGCACCCTGTGAGTTTTGGCTCCAATAGTCTTAAATTAGAAAAAACAGAGATTTCTCATGCTAATCATGCGGTTGCTCTCACTTTCAGACCTGCTGGAAATGAGTCTTTTGCACGGGCATTTATTGCCGCGGATCTCCCTGAATCCTTACCCGGCCTTGGTCGCAAGCTACCCCACTATCATAAATACAGTTACCTGACTTTTTCAGGAACTGAACCTCAAAACAGGATTAAAGGGCGATGGCCTGTAACCCGGTCTCCAATGACTGCGCATCTAATCAAAGGTGCTGAACTGGGGCAGTTGAAAAAACGAGAAGCTCTAACCCGGCCACCTGCTGTTTTTGATTCCTCCCGAATGATGAAATCCATTGAGTTTCTAGCCGGTGAGGAATTACAGGGTCGAGGTTTTGGAGATCCTGGTCTGGACCAGGCCGCAGATTATATCTCCAAGGGTTTTCGCGAGGCTGGGTTAGAACCGTTTTCAAAAGAGACCGCGTCGTTCATTCAGAGTTGGAAGGAGCGGGGAGGTGAACCTGATCGAGAAGCCCTTTTGAAGAATGTGATTGGCTTTATCCCTGCCGCCAATTCTGAATTTGATGCTGAAAGTGTTGTGATTGGAGCCCATTATGACCACCTTGGCAGAGGCTGGCCAGATGTAAGGAGCGAGAATAAGGGCCTGGTTCATTATGGGGCCGATGATAACGCCAGTGGAGTCGCGATACTCATGGAACTCGCCCAGGTTCTGGGCAAGAGTCTGAAGCCAGAACGTAATATCGTGTTCGCGGCATTCAGCGAAGAGGAATCAGGACGAAGAGGATCTAAACACTACATTAAGCATCAAAAGAGGTTCCCGGCTGAGAAGATTATTGGGATGATCAACCTGGATACGGTTGGTAGATTGGAGAAGAAAAAGCTACTAGTGCTGGGTACGGATTCAGCCAGGGAATGGCCTCACATTTTCAGAGGAATAGGCTATGTTACCGGCATCCCCATCGCCATGGTTTCCCAAAAACTTGATTCTAGTGACCACACCAGTTTTCATGAGGTTGGAGTTCCAGCGGTGCAGCTTTTTTCAGGAGCCAACCTGGACTATCATCGTCCAACTGATACAGCCGAGAAGATTGATCTTGAAGGACTCATTAAGGTGGCTACCGTGACCAAAGAGGCCCTGGAGTACCTGGCTGGCCGAAAAGAGCCGATGAATATCACCCTGCAAGGAGCAAAGAGCCAAAAAGCTGGACCAGGGAGAACTAGTCGAAAGGTAAGCCTCGGTAGTATCCCCGACTTCACCTACCGGGGAACCGGCTATAGGCTGGAGGGTACAGTACCCGGATCACCCGCTGAACGTGCCGGTCTGAAAAAGGGCGACATCATCATAAGAACAAACGGCATCAATATCTCCAGTCTCAGGGACCTCTCCAAGATTCTAAAAACAATGCAGCCCGGCCAGAAGATCTCGATCACCTACAAGCGGCTGGATGAAGTGACCACCTCAAGCACGATCCTGGAGGCTAAGTAATCCAGGTCTTGAGGTCGAGACACACTACCGCGCTCTTTTTAGCGTTAATCTCCTATTTCTAATCCTTCAATTCGCTTCTGGAAGATAGGACCGTAGAGGTCCCTGAAATCCTCAATGAACTGACAGATTTGTTCACGAGATAAAGACTTGGCTCTTTCCAAGTCTTCAGGATCAAAATACTGGATCGGTCTGAGACTTTGTATCAGTTTCCGACGCTGGAGATATCTCTCTATAGCTTCATCCTTACTTTGCGCAGAATGTTTTTCTCTCTTACTCTTCATGATTTGCTCTTTATCGATTCCAGAACTCGAACATCTTCGATATCCTGGCTTCGTCCGGATTCCTTTTTCATACTGACCAATGACTCACGAGTAAGGATAGGGACAAATACACCACCTACTACTTCCTTCTCAAATTCCAGTTTCGATAAATCCTTAAAGATGAGCAAATCCACACTTTGGATAGGATTCGAAGGATTCACAAAATTCCATGCCAGCAGATTTCTATCCCTTATATAAGAATCCAAGTTATCAAATACTTCTGAAACACTGACAGGGATTGACGATTTCAAGCCAAGCCCTTTCAAAGCCTCAAATGCTCTTTGATAGTTTTCTACATCCCTGAGTAGTACAAAGTCCAAATCAAAGGTACCCCTGGGGGCTCCGTGAAAGGCAACCGCATGACCTCCAGCCAGGGCAAACTCAACACCTGCCGCCTGAAAAGCCCTCGAGACTTCAATTAAAAACATATGAAAAGTATACAGTAAAGCAAGTGGTTCACCCACTAGTAGGTTCATCCTTCTTGAATTCACTTCATTCAATCAATACCCTCTGTATTTGTGGATTTCTTTGAGCCTTGGTAGAAGTATTCTGATAGGCCTGAAGGCTCATAATTTCTATCTTTTTCATGAGTCAGCCTGTGATGGACGGAACAGACAGTCATCAAATTCTTAACGGTATCCTTTCCTCCGCTGGCGACAGGTAATAGATGGTGGTAGTGCAGCCATCTCGTCTGATTACAGCGCTTCCCTCCAGGTGAAACATAGGTACATCTACCCCTGTCACGTTTTTGCAGTTGGTGTACAACTTCCCTTGGCAGCGGTTTTCGTTTTGGTTTTTTACGTGTCACGTGCGTATCAACGTGACTCCTTGATATTCTCTTTGTCTGAGTCTATAAAGACTAACCTTCCCGATATATTGGTCTAGTTCATGAACCCAGAGATCTTCTTCTACCTACTCACCTGGACCATAAGCATTCTCGGAATCAAAGAGGGTAGACGCTTGGCAAAGTCAGGGTATGACCTGAATTCCAAAGACATAAATCAATTCTCTAAGCCTATTTTCCTCTCTAAATTGCTTTTTCGATTATCAATCCTGCCACTGGCGTCACTTCTGTTTTTTGATGACTTTTTATGGGCTCTACCCCTATTTACAGCCCATTATTTTAATGAGATCTTAGTTATGTTCTATGGTGGCATCCTCCTCTTTTTGGCTTGTATTGAGTTTGGTGAAGCTCTTCAAACAGGTCAGACCAAAGTGCGTAAGTGTATAGGTGTTATTCTCGTTCTATCTACTCTGTGGGTGCTCTTTGTTCACCAGCCGTGGCAAATATGGAATAGACTTGTACATATTGAGGAGGCAGGCGCAGTTTTTCAAACTTCAAGCTACTCTTGCGTTCCAGCTAGCGTTGCCAATTTAATGAAGCATCATGGTTTCATCGCAAAGGAGCGTGAGCTCGCAAAAAGTATGAAAACTACTATGGTAGGAACTCATATGAGTTCTGCCCTCTATGTACTGAAGGATCTGGGATTTCATGGAAGAAGAATGAATGTCGAAGTTGAAACTCTAAAATCCTCCAATGCCACCCTACTTACAGTGGATCATCCAGCCACTGGTCCAAACTCTCATATGATTTTTTGCAAGGGCTATGAAGGCCAAAGATTCGTAGTCATTGATCCTCTCAAAGGTTGGACTTTCTACTCTCCAGGAGAGCTGGAGAAGATATGGCATGGGGAAACATTTTTGTTTGATCAGAATAACGTGGTTCACACTAACTATTAACTGCTAGATTCTTTGGTAGTTTGATACTTGCCGGCTCTTTCCTGGCTTTGATTGGAGACTATTTTGCCTAAGAAGACTTTGATTTCCTGGAGTACCGGTAAGGATAGTTCCTGGATGCTTTATCGCTTGTTGCAGGATCCTTGTTTTGATGTGTCCGGATTGTTTTGTACTGTCAACCAGGAGTTCTCGCGAACTGCCATGCATGCTGTTCGGGTTGAGCTACTTCATATACAGGCAGAAATGCTTGGTCTTCCCCTTTCGATCATTGAGATTCCAAACCCTTGCAGTAATGCTGTTTATGAACAGAAGATGGGAGAGTTCATGGACCAGGCTGTCGACTCGGGTGTGAAGTGTATTGCCTTTGGAGATTTATTTCTCGAAGACATTCGGGCTTACCGTGAGCAGCAGTTCAAAGACACGGGTATTGAGCCGATTTTTCCCATTTGGAAACAGCCCACCAAAGAACTGGCCAGAGAAATGATTGAGGGCGGGCTCAGGGCCCTGGTCACCTGCATAGATCCCAAACAAATGCCTGCTGAGTTCGCGGGCAAAGAGTTTGATGAGTCTTTTCTCGACTCCCTTCCCGATAGCGTAGATCCATGCGGGGAAAATGGGGAATTTCATACCTTCGTTTATGATAGTCCTTCCTTTCGGAAGAGGATTGAGATTTCCCTGGGTGAAATCGTCCACCGTGATGGTTTCGTCTTCGCGGATCTGGTACCGATGATCTGAAGATTTAGCGGAAGTTCCACTCTGGGTGACTCCCCTTCCGTTGTGTATGATGGGCAACCCTACTAAATGAGGAGTTAACCATGTCCGCTGAAGATAAGAAAGTCATTTACTCCATGATTGGAGTCTCCAAGTTCTACGGGAAAGAGCCCGTTTTAAAAAATATCCACCTGTCTTACTTCTACGGAGCCAAAATTGGAGTCCTGGGACTTAACGGTTCGGGTAAGAGTACCCTCTTGCAAATTTTGGCGGGTGTGGACACATCCTTTGACGGCAAAACCGTTCTCGCTCCGGGCCATACCATCGGCTACCTGGAACAGGAACCCTCTCTGGACGAGTCTAAGACAGTTCGTGAAACCGTCGAAGAAGGACTCCAGGAAATTGTGGATCTACTCAGGGATTACGAGAAAATCAATGAAGCTTTTTCAGAACCCATGAGTGATGACGAAATGACAGCCTTGATTGAAAAACAAGGCAGGGTTCAGGAGAAAATCGAGGCTGTTGACGGCTGGGACCTGGATACACGACTCAACATCGCTATGGATGCCATGCGCTGCCCACCCGCAGAAACGAAGATTGCGACACTCTCAGGAGGCGAGAGACGGCGGGTCGCGCTTTGCAGACTCCTTCTTAAAAAGCCCGATATTTTGCTTCTCGACGAGCCCACCAATCACCTCGATGCTGAATCCATTCTCTGGTTGGAGCAGCACCTGAAACGCTACGAAGGAACGATCATCGCTGTGACCCACGATCGCTACTTCCTGGACAACGTGGCCGGATGGATTTTGGAGCTGGATCGAGGAGAAGGAATTCCATTCAAAGGGAATTATAGTTCCTGGCTTGATCAGAAAACAAAACGGCTGGCGGTAGAGGAAAAGCAGGAGAGTGATCGTCAGAAAACCCTTAAAAAGGAATTGGAATGGATCAACACCTCGGCTAAAGGTCGTCAGACCAAGGCCAAAGCCCGTATTAAATCCTATGAAGAAATGTATAACGCACAGTCAAAAACTACCGGTCAAGACCTGGAAATCTTCATTCCATCAGGCCCGAGGCTTGGAAACATCGTGATCGATTCCAAAAAGGTCAGCAAGGCATTTGATGATAAATTGCTTTTTGACAAGCTCAATTTCGTGATTCCAGCCGGTGCGGTGGTTGGCGTGGTCGGTGCTAACGGAGCGGGTAAAACAACGCTATTTCGGATGATTACCGGCCAGGAAAAGCCTGATAAGGGAACTTTCAAAATAGGAGATACCGTAAAGCTTGGCTATGTTGACCAGAGTCGAGATGATCTCGATGAAACCAAGAATATCTGGGAAGTCATTTCTGACGGTCATGACAACGTGATCCTCGGAAAACGTGAAATGAATTCCAGAGCCTATGTATCACGCTTCAACTTCATGGGTAAAGATCAGCAGAAAAAGGTAAATATGCTCTCAGGTGGTGAGCGGAACAGGGTACATCTGGCACGAATTTTAAAAGAAGGAGCCAATGTCCTACTTCTCGATGAACCTACCAATGACCTGGATGTTAATACGCTCAGAGCACTCGAAGAAGCCATTCAGGAATTCGCCGGTTCTGCTGTTGTGATTTCTCACGACCGCTGGTTCCTGGATCGAATCTCAACCCATACATTGGCCTTTGAAGGCGATAGTAATGTGGAATTTTTCGATGGCAGCTTTAGCGAGTATGAGGCTGCGAAGATCAAGAGATTAGGAGCGGATGCCTGCCAGCCCAAGAGTATTAAATATAGGAAATTAGAGAGGAATTAAAAGGAGAGCTTTGCTCTCCTGGAAGCCAAGGAAACTAGGGAATCCAGGGAAGTCTAGGAATAATTTGGCCACGCTATGAGGACTGTAGTATAGAACTGCAATGGGACAAAGCTCATTCCTATAATTCCTTTGATTCCTCTGCTACCTGTGATTCTCCTACTAAATAATCACTGATCATCTTTTCGGTGATTTCTTTCTTCTCGCAAATCTCGGCGTAGAATTCTCCGCTCTTGCGAATCTTTCTTTCCTGGTTATTGAAGTCAACCTCAACGAGTCCGAAGCGGGAGCTTAATCCTTCTGCCCACTCGAAATTATCCATCAGGGTCCAGTGACAATAGGCCTCGATGTTTACGCCCGATTCCCGCAATCTGTGAACTTGATAGAGATGATCGTAAATGTACCTGGCTCGAAAAGCGTCTTTTTCATCACAGGTTCCGTTCTCGGCTATGACGATGGGAAGTCCATATTGCTTCCAGTTACGATGACAGATCTCAAAGAGTCCGGCAGGATAGATTTCCCAACCCAGATTATTGGTTAAGCTCCCCTTTAAAACCTCAAGGTTCATTCCCTTTACGATATCGCGAGTGTAGTAATTAATCCCCAGGAAATCTGAACAGCGTTTCGAGCAGCCAGAACCAATCAGGGGAAAGATGAGCTTACCGCCAGTCATTCCTTCTAAAAAGATATCTTCAAACAACCTGCGAAAATAAAACCTGGCTGTGGTTCGGTTGAAATAAGAACCTCCCTCGGGTTGAAAAACTCTCAGGTGGTGGGCGACACCCACTCGAGTATCCTCATGTCCCTTTGCCTTCTGGATTCGATGAATAAACTCATAGGCCAACTGGTGAGCCAGAACCATATTCTTAGCTGCCCTGAGATATTTCGAAGGAGATCCCTTGATTCCGGGTGGCCAAATACCCTCAATATAGCCATGAAACAAGTATACATTGGGTTCATTAATCGTAATCCAGTCCCTGACCAGGTCACCAAGACTTTCTACTACATACTCTGTGTAGCGGGAAAATCTCTCAATAACATTGGCCTCAAGCCAGGCTCCTGAATCCTCTAGCCAGAGAGGATTACTGAAGTGGTGTAATGTGACGAGGGGTTTGATTCCTTTCTCTAAGAGCAGTTCGATCTCTCTACGATAGTGGTCCAGGGCATCTCGACTAAATTGACCCTCGGTCGGCTCAATTCTGCTCCATTCCAGGCTCATCCTGTAGACTCCCAGGTTAAGCTTCTCAATAAGACTCACGTCCTCTTCTACGCGGTTCCAGTGATCATCAGCTACTACACAATGAGATCCATCCTTGATGTGACCCTGTTCACACCAGCGAAACCAACTATTGTTTCTATCCCCGCCTTCGATTTGTAGAGATGCTGTCGCCACCCCAAGGAGAAGGTCCCTGGGCAATGAAAAGGGCTTCATGAAAGGTCTGTTTCCTCGAGGGGAGTTTTAGCGCGATTTTTAGGATACAAGACGTATGCCACAGCGGGAACCAGACAGATTGCTCCCACCATATTGGCAAAGAGCATAAAACTAAAGAGGATTCCCATATCAGCCTGAAACTGAAGATCGGAAAAGATCCAAGTACTCACCGAAAGCGATAAGGTTAGACCTGTGACCAGAACCGCGTTTCCATTAGATTCGAGAGTTGCACGAAAGGACTCCCGTAGAGGCTCGCCATTTTTCAGATGTTGTAGAAGCTGAGTGAAAATATAGATTCCATAGTCCACTCCAATTCCAACACCGAAGGCTGCAACAGGCAGAGTAGAAGTTTTTAGGCCGATATTCAATGCGGCCATCACTGCATAGGCTAGAACTGATACGACGGCCAAGGGTAGGACGACGCAGATCGTGGCTCGCACTGACCGAAACAAACAAAGGCAAAGGATAATCACACAGCCATAAATCCACATTAGGATTTTATACTGGGCACTTTCTACCACCTGGTTAGTAGCGGCCATTACCCCTACATTTCCAGTCGCAAGGCGGAACTTCACGTCACTATAATCGGGAAGAATATCTGTATCACCTTTTGCCAGCCGAAACTTGATCTTGGGGTTTTCATTCTCCTTAGAAAAAACTTCGATGGTTTTTAGAATGGATTCGATGGACTCAGCTTTGTGATCCCTGGTAAAGATCATTATCGGCATCACAGAGCAATCGGAATTCAACAACCCTGTGCTCGTCTCAATGCTGCTGATAGCCTGAACAAGATTATGTGAGTTACGGGATAGCTCTTTCCACTTAAAGTGACCTTCATTCCATCCTGAAGCGATGATCTTAGCTACGTAGGGCAGGCTAACCGCTCCCTGCACATTAGGATTATTACTCACCACCCATTGAAAATCATCAATGGTCCTCATGACGTCATAATCGATACAGCCATCCTTCTTGGTCTCAGCCAGAACATTGAGAATATCCACCCCAATAGAATACTTCTCTACAATGGCACTCGTATCCATGTTGTAGCGTGAGTCCTGTCTCAGAGCTGGAACACCTGGAAGCAGATCCCCGATCTTCAAGTCCTGAGACTTGAACCAACCCGCGGCTGTGATCAAAATACAAATACCCAGGCTGAAAGCAGCTACCCTGGGACTGGCAAAGGCTGAAAGCTTTATCCATAAATCTTTTTTACTCGTATAATTCTTTTCAACCCGGGTTACATGGGCATGGGTAGTCTTCAGGTAAGAAAGTAAAATCGGTAACAGTATCAGGTTGGTTAGAATTAGCCCGAGGACTCCAAGACTGGCTATGATAGCTAGTTCCTGGATAATCTGAATCTCAATGAGATAGATGGTAATGAATCCGATTGTATCTGAGAATAGTGCCACTACCCCGGGTACAACCAACCTCCTAAAACTGGCCCTGGCCGCTTCATGACAATTCATTCCCTGGTAGATAGAAAAGTTCACGCCATTGAGAATTTGGATTCCGTGACTCACCCCGATAGCACAGATAAGAAAAGGCACCAGGATAGACATTGGGTCCAGACCCATTCCGAGCAAGGGAAGCGCGCCAAGATCCCAAACAACCGCAACCAGGCTGCAAAAAACCAATAGGAGAGAAAACCGCCATGACTTGATGAAATAGTAGACCAGTAGAACCGTCAAAAGAATGGATAGGGCCAGGAAAACCAGGACACCTTTGGCTCCTTTAGCTACATCTCCAATCGCCTTGGCAAAACCTATGATATGAATCTCAATATCAGGATTCTGATACTTCTGTCGTACTTTCTCTTCAAGCTGCCTTGCAACCTCAAGGTAATCGAGTTTCTCGCCGGTCTTGGGATCGCTACTGGATAGCTGAAAGTGGATAGCGGCGGCAGTGAAATCACTGGCCACCAACCGGCCTACAACGGAGGATTTGAGTAAATTCTTACGTACCCTTTCAATATCATCGGGAGAATATTGAAAATCCGCCGGAACCACTTTTCCACCACTAAAACCTCCATCCACAATCTCTACGAACCGTACATTTGGTGTAAAAATTGATTTGATCGAAGCTCTATTTACTCCGCTGATGTAATAGACCTCATCATTGATCTCTTTGAAGGACTTGAAGAACTCGGGCTTGAATATGGTTCCCTCTTTCGGAGAAATAGAGACGATTATGCGGTTAGCCCCTCCAAATTCAGCACGATACTCGAGAAAAGTCTGAATGAATGGATGTGTGAGGGGCAGTTGTTTTTCAAATCCGGCATCGATTTTTAAATGGGATGCTTTGTAGCCCAGGAATCCTGTAAAAGCGACAAATAGGAGTAGAAATAGAGGACGGTTTGAAAAAACAACCTTTTCAACAAACTTGATGAAACCGCCCATAAGTTACCAGCGCAATACGCGAAACCCTTCTGTTGTCGACAATATTAGATCCGGTCCGGAAACTACCCCGTCTGTGATTCCCACACGTTCAGGTAAAGATTTTGCAGTTGTTTTTCCTCCGGAATAATTTAGTAGATATCCATCCGCGCCAAAGAAGGTGATTCCACCTTTGTGTGGAAGTGAACCAAATATTGAGGCCTTGGAGTCATTTGAAAGAAGCTCAGACTCCCCTTTGTTGAAGTGATAAATCCTTCCGCGCAGGCCATAACCGAACCATTCATCCTCGCCAACTACCTCTATACCAAAAAAGGTTCCATCCGAATCGGTCTCAATGCGTTCTGGATTTTCTCCAGACGAGGAACATCGCATTACTGTCCCGAATTCCCCGACCAGGTATACCTTCCCTGAGGGAGTAAGATCAGCATCAAAGAAATGAGGCTCTTCTTCATTGACCATAATTTCAGCCCAGGTCTTACCTCCATCCAGAGTACGTAAATACAACCCGTATGCACCCACAGCAATCACTTCGTCCTTTTGAATGAAGAGTACGTCAAATAAAGGTTTTTGCCACTTAACTTTGAAATGCTGAACCTGCCAGGTCTTCCCAGAATCGCCACTGTGGAGAATAATGGAATCGTGCCCTACCGCCCAGAGTCTCTGGTCACCGTCTCCAGTCAGGGCAGTAAGATACTGTCTTGCCGGTGTTTGAAGCTGTTGAAAATCATCTATCTTCCCCGTTGAAGAGTAAAAAATATGTCCCCTCTCTCCGGAAGCAAAGAGACCCTTTTTACCGCTATAAAGCTGAGATGCCAACGCTTTGTGTGCGGAGGGCAGGATACGAACTGGAATTGGCTTAATCTCTTGCGCTGGCCTGGATTCCTCCTCAGCCTCCGCAAAAACAAGGGAAACAAAAAAAACCGGGAGGAGTAGCAACCATCTTCCCGGCTTTAGAAAACTTTTCATGGGCGGTTGAACTTAACGCATTCCCTTGCGACGTAGAGTTTGCGGTGTAAAATCCTTCTTTTTGGCATCAATTCCAAATTCATCTACGGGTCCACCGTTGTTAAATCCATAGGCCAGATAGCGGCCATTGATCACATCGTAGTGCACCTGCAAAGTATCCCAGGTTACCGGGACCTCATAATAATTGATGTTGTGAGCCTCACTCACTCTCCAAATATTTCCTCGTCCATCATATTGATCGGCGACGAGAATTCCCCAGGTGTCTTCATCAAGGTAATACGTCTTCTTAGCGTAGATGTGACTGGTTCCCTTCTTGATTGTCCCTTCCACTTCCCACACCCGGTGAAGCTCATAGCGAAGGTAATTTGAATCAAGGTGCCCTGCTTTAATCACATCAGCTGGCTTAGTGTCTTTTGAATGCAATTTATAGGCGTTATAGGGAACATACATTTCCTTTCGTCCCTTGAGCTCCCAGTTGTATCGCTCGGGTGAACCATTCATAATATCCGACTGGTCAGTAGTGCGCTGATTGTCCGCGGCCGTGCCGGGATAATCAAAGGCGATATTGGGTGCCCTGCGAACCCTTCGCTGCCCAGGATTATAGGTCCAGGCCAGACGAGGCTCCTTGTTCTGGTCAAGGGTCTCATGCACAAGAAGGATATTTCCCGCCAGCCGATTAGGAGACTTTACAGTCTGCAGAAAGTAGGCCAGCCTATTTTTAACCGACTCTACGGTTGCACCGGGTTTATGGTAGGGAAAAAACACGGTCTCCTCAATACGCACCATCGTGTATTTGCCGCTGGAGGTTGGAGCAACCTGTCCAACTTCTCTTTTAATCCCTTGTGAGCGATAGCGAAGGAGATGGTTCCATATAGCTTCCGTGCCATCTTTTGGGATGGGAAAGGGAGAAGTTACCGCTGCATTAGCTACACCATTTCCACCCCTGCTAAGTTCGGCAGTCAGAGCGTTGCCCTTAGAGGCTTCATAAACAAATTCGGGATAGGAGGCACTTCTGCGAGTAGGATAAACCACCAGCTTAAAGGTTTTGGGATAGCGTTCAAACATGGCAATTTGACCGGGACTAAGATTGGCGGAATAGTCTTTATAATTCTCCCCATTTATGGTGAACTTAACTTTATCATCTGGGTAGGGATCTAAATTGAGCATGCCCTTCTTATACCCTTTGGGGACCGCTTGAATTCCACCTGTCCAGGCGGGAATCGTCCCCGCTTTATTTCCGGCTTTCACTGCACCCAGAGGTGTAAGATCTTTCCCTAATCTAGCTGCCTCTTTCTGATCTACTTTAGCCAGACTGACACCAGTCATCAGCAGACTCAAAGCAATACCGAGAGTAAAATTTATCTTGTGAATCATGGTTTTCTCCTAAAAGAAACGACTAAAAGCCAGAGTTACAAAATCACGGTCACGACTCGTGTGATGAATATCATCGCCGAGAAAATTTGTATATGCAATCTTGGCCGCGTATTCGTTTTGATACTTGGCCTCAATAGCTAATGTAAACCATTTGCGGTCTTCCACAAAGTTACCGATGGGTTTTGGTGTTGTACCGTTTACGTCATGGTTGAAAGCAAAGCTGGGATGAATAGAAATCTCTTCAAAAAAGTTATAATAATCGGCCCTGGTAAACAGACGGTAACCCCAGGAAAAGCTCTCCCCATAGCCTGTACCATAAGCGGTTCCCGGTGCCTCATAGCGAAGAACGCTCTGGGCCTCCATCCCGTGAATCTTGGTGTAGGCCACCTCTCCGACCACGGCCATATTATCCGACCCATACTTGCGACCCAGAAGTTTAGTAAAAGTCATTTGACCCTGGGTTACATTCTTTGGATTCCATCCTCGGATTACTCCCGCCCCGCCAGCAGTCTGGAAGACTCCTAACTGCCCGGGCGCACCAAGGGCAGCAGCCAGAAGGACCTCATCATCAATTTGAATTGGCTGATCATTCTTGTAGGAAATCTCTCCCTGCAGAGCCAAACCCTTGACGGTGGTGTTGAAGCTCAGGCCAAGCATTTTTATATCTTCAGGATACTCTAGAAAGTAGTAGGAATTGGGAATGTAGATCCCGCCTAGAATCTCCGTCGCCCTGCCGCCAATTGCGGCCGCAAGATTGCCTCCCGTTGCCGCGGCAGATTGTGATGCCGTCCCGAGTCTACCCACTCGCGCCAATCCATCTACCAGGTCTGCCTGCAGGTCTGAGACTGTGAGTCCAGCCTGGGTTTTGCCTCGTAGATCGGCACCAAAAGCGCCTAATTGAGCACCGGTATAGGCGGTATTCAAGAGAGCTTGTGACTCGGCGGGCAGCGCTGCGAAGGGTGTCGCGGGATTTAACGCGGCGGCCAGTCCGCCTACACCCAGGGCTGTACCAGCCACTGCCGCTGACTGAGGACCCTGAAATCCACTAATCGCGGGGAGACGACTGGTATAGTTCATGGCATAAAAGCCGAATTCGGTATAATCCAATTGGGGAACCAGCCATTTAAAGGCAATTCCCATATTATTACTGTCCTCGGGTTCAGGTCCTGACCCTTGCCTTGCGGTCTGACCAAATAAGGTGTCTCCGTTTGAGTCGGTCAGAACAGAACAGGTGGCGAAGTCAACACAGGGATGTCCATCCAGATCAGTACCAATTCCCCTTCCGATGTGAGCGTAGGTTGAACCTGGAGAGACGAAATCATTATCGGAGAAGAGGGAACCTTCGGGATCAATCTTGGTTTTACGATGAGACCATTGTTTGAATATTTCAAAGGAGAAAACATCGGTCATCTCCACGCTCAATACAGCCATAGGAATGGGAAGAAGCCCATCTCTCAGCTCAGCTCCCGCCACTCGAAACTTACTCACATCAAAGGGATTGATGGAATTGATTCCGTTCTGGATAAAGGTACTCTCACCCCAGCTGAGCACCTGGTTACCAACCTTGAAGGTTACCGGATTATTTCCAAGCTCAGTGTCATATTTCCAGTAGGCATCCAGGAATTTTAGCTCATGTCCCAAGTCATCCTTCGCTGAATTGGAAAAATCAGTGCGAAGCTTATAATCCCGCATTACATCAAAATCATAAAGCCCGGTGGCCCTGGAGAATATACTCCACTTGTCGTCATAGTTAATCTGCAGCTCATGGGTGGACTTCACTACCTTGGAATAAAAGGAACCCTGCCTATAGTTTAAGTTTCCGTTGTCTTCATTAAGCGTCGGATAGGTACCTCCGTTCCCGATTCCCACATTGGAAGGGTCAGGATTTTCCAGGCGCATCCCCAGGCCTACGGTCACGGTGGTGTCAAAGCTCCCACTCATTTTTGGATTATCAAATTCCAATCCCCAGGCGTCCAGAGGAGCCGTGAGACTGAGCATCAGGGCGGCACCCAAAGTACTTCGACCGATCTTAAGAAGTGAAGACTTGTTGAAGCTTCTAGTTTTCATGCGTATCTCCTACTGATTCCTGCGTTTGTATTATTCCTTGATACAATCTGCTGCTGTTGCCGTGCACAAAAGGGCCGGGGCTGTGACCTGAAGAACTGTCCCGCTCGAAGCGAAAAATCCACCATACTGGGTTTGAATTTCGGTGAGTACCGCTCCAGTATCGCTTCCTCCCAATCCAAGCAAAGAACTATGTCCGCCTTTCACGAAGCGGCCTACATGACGAACCTGACCCGCTACACTACCAGTCAAATCAGCCAATCCCATCTGCCGTACCATGGGTTCAGTGGCAACTGCATTAGGGATAACCTGGTCGGCTGGATCCGTGGTACTCCCATCCCCTACAATCTCCACGAGGTAAATGGGTTCATCTGTAATCTCAGCCGATGCGGCGACGGACATGGGATCCACTGGATCAATAACCATCTGTGCCGCTACCGCGAATTGGTCAATACTTGAGTTCAGACTCTTCCATGCCTCAAGATTATTTGCCGCCACCACCGGCAAATACTCATCTACAAAACAATCTTCCGATTTGGCCGCCTGACATAGAGGAGAATAGGCACTAAACCCTGCTGCCAGAGCAGCGTTTGAGGTTCCAATACTGAATTTCACGAGATTTGCGAAGGAAGGAGAAGTAATCAGCAGATTCGCGATATTTCCTCCCGGCATTGCCAGACCTGTGGCTGTGATCTCAAACAGGGAATTATCAGTAGTGGTATAGGGAGACCGGGAAGCAGCCTCCAGAAAATTAGTTCCGGTAATCGCACCCAGGGAATGGCCAAGGTAGCTCACTCTCATACCACCTATCCCCAGATCGCCTTTCTTGTTGGCAAATCCAATAGATGCCCGCAAGCCAAGGAGATCAGCAATGCTTTGCCTGATATTGTCGCGGGCAACGGTGAGATAGCCCAGGTTCATATAAGCCAGGGCATTGGTGTTAGCGGAAATCTCGGGAATTCCGTCAGCGCCTGGTGTGATGAGATCAGCAAGGACAAAGTCGAAGCTGCGTTCCCCATGGATAGGATGATCGATCGCGATAACCGCCATGTTACTGCCAACAGACGCTGAAGCGGCTATCAAACTTGCAGCTATCGCATAAGCGTTTTCCTTGGAAGCGGTGATCCCATGTTGGAAGATCACCACATGATCAACAGTATTTAGACCCGCGGCAGGGGCGAAAAGTAAGACGGGAACATTTTGAAGCTGATTGACGGCGGGTAGAGGATTCCACTCGGTGATGAATCGGTCCGCATCAAGTCTCCCACCTGAATCTGAAATCGTCGATCCCACCAGCGAAAACGCTTGGGTTACCAATTCACTCTTCCTTGCCGGGTCTAATAAAAGACTGGTAAAAGCTGTTTCGTTGATCCCAGCGTTCGTCAGGGCAGCCTGCACAGCGGTCTTCATAGTATCAGCGGCACCAAGTAGCTCATTCTTGATTGCTGCCAGGGATGGAATCGATCCCTCCCAGTGGGTGTTGGTCACTACTACGGCTGGATTTGCACTATATCCCAGGTCCTGCCTGGCTACCAGGGAAGGCACTCCCTGAAAGTAAGGGAGTTTGACAGTGGTTCTATAAACATTCCAGCCAGCAAGTATGGGCGCCAATGTCGCACTACCTCCAAGACTGGCATTGAGTGCCTGCGCGGTACTCAGGGAACTATTGAGAACCGGATCTGCATTAGCTCCAGCAGGAGAGGTGGCCGAATCTGTGAGAACCTGGCTGATGGTTCCCAGGATTCCCGTGGTTAGATCCATCGTATAGATGCTTGCCAGAGCCGCGTTCCCTAACTTATCCCCGGTTTTCCAAACTAAAGAACCTGTGGTTACGGGGGCTGCTGGATTCGCCGTTAAAGCTGAATTTACAATGGTATGCGCCGCATACTTAATCGCGGCGAATTCATCACCCACGGAAACAGTTCGGAATGTATCTGAGAAAATGACATTGGCCTTGGGAATTCCGATTGCCAACGCAATTCCTTCTTGAGTCGGGATCAACTGGGAGGCAACCGCCTGAACAGACTGGTTGCTGTAATGTACTTTTGAGATGCTTGCAGGACTTCTTCCGGCGTAGGAAAGATAATCACTGGAGGCCTTAATGGAAAATCCCGCGACATCCTTGAGGCTGTCCGTAATGTAGTAGGTGTAATAAGAACCAGGATTCAGCGGCTTCATGGGAAAAATAATCAACTGGGGCCCACTTGCGATGACAGTGTAATCCTGAAGGGGTAAAAGAACCTTTTTTACTCCTGTGGGCACGACAGTACCCGGTGCTGCTCCTGCGGCAGTCGTCACTTCCAGCATATAGACTTCCACGATGGGAGGAGTGAAAGTGGGTGTCGCGATAGCGGTTCCGTTATCAATACCAAGCTTTAGGATAATTGGCTGAGAGAGTGAAGCCCCATCCATTGTGTTGATCGCTTTTTCTGGATTTGCGAAAGAATCCGCCCCGGTGATCACCCGATTGACGGTTCCATCAGGGGATCCTTCATGTAGTAGGCTTGGTCTGGTTCCCAATGCCGCGGATGCTCCGAAGTCCAGGGTATTTTCCCCGGGACCTATTACCGGCCCACGGGTATTACCTCCACCGCAGCCAGCCAGAAACAAGACTGTAATAGATGCTATACAAAAAGCGGTCTTTTGCATGGTTTTCTCCTGCTTTTCTTAGAATAGTGTAGTTTCAGCTTGAACCTTTTTTGGCCTAGGGAAGGACTCATTGATATTCTTTGGCCCGAACAAATAGGAGATTCTATCAAGATTGTCCAAGGGTATCTATTTTTGTTTTTTTCTGTCTCCCAGGACTTGTAGAAAAGTATCGATTTCTGCCAAAGAATTGTAGATATGGGGTGTCACACGCATGGAATTTCCCCGAAAACTTACGTAAATATTAGATTTCTTAAGTTTTTTCCCGATATCCTCTGAAAATCCCCTTTTTCCGCTAGAAATTCCCAACATATGCGGAACTGATTCCTCTTCTGGAAGAACTTCATAACCCAGCTCCAAGGCTCCTGATCTTAACTTGGAACTCAAAATACTGATGGTTTGTGAGATGTTGGAAACTCCCCACTCCTTGATCTGTCCAAGGGCCTCCAGGCACATGGGCATGTGCAGAAACTGGCTCTTTTCACCCATATCAAAACGTCGCGCGCCTTCCTGGTAGATTTCCTGGTAACTGAGAAGGTTTGGAAAATCACCGCTTCCCTGGCGGTTTAACCAATTAAACTCAAGGGGCTCTGAATCAAGGTACCTATCAGCTACATATAAAAAGCCCAAACTATAGGGTCCTAATAGCCATTTATAACAGGAAACAGCCATGAATGCCGGCTTGATTCTCTTCACGTCGAAGGGATAAACACCCACGGACTGAATTCCATCCACTACCAGACTGGCCCCAACTGAGCCCACCTTTTCAGATACCTTCTCCAGATCAACATAGGCACCGTCACACCATCTCACCTGGGGTATACAAACCAGTGATGTTTGTTCATGGATGTTTTCCAAAACAGCCTCTGTTAAGGTTTTTCCCGGTTCTCGGTCCACCGTCACAATTCTCAGACTCCTCTGTTTGGCCAGGTTTCTCCAGACATATACATTGGAGGGAAATTGGTCTTTCAGTAAAAGAATTTCCTTTCCAAACTGAATGGAAACGCTTTTAGCCGCTGTTGCCAGCCCATAACTTACCGATGGAATCACGGCGATCTGCTCAGGCGCCGCTCCGATTAAGTCTGCAAAAAGTCCTCTGGCTAGCTCCACCGGATTCCAAAAATCTTCTGGTTTGAACTTCCAGGGTGACTCCTGGCTCTTGAGAGCAGCCTGACCCGCCTTTATCACTTTTTTCATTTTGGGTGCCATATACCCGCAGTTGAAATACTTGACCTCAGAGGGAATGGAAAACAGGCTTCTTTGACAATCTAATACACTCATATCCTTCTCTTCTCTTCTCTTCTCTTCTCTTCTCTTAGCAGTGAGCAATTGTACCGTCGCGGTACCATTCCCTTAAGTGAAACCGGGCTATAATCTTCTGAATTGAGCCGTAAAGTGGCGCAAAGCAGGAGCCTGGTAGGTCATTGTCAGTCCACGGATCTCTTCTTTTCTCGTGCAAACTTCAATTGCGGCCTCAACTACATATTCAATTTGAGACTGGGTATAGGTTCTTCTTGGAATGGCGAGTCGTACCAGTTCCATCTTTGCGGGATGTTCCTCTCCGCTGTGCTCATCCACTCTACCAAACATGACCGATCCAATCTCCACGGATCGGATACCCCCTTGCGTATAGAGCTCACAACATAAAGCCTGTCCTGGATACTCAAGGGGAGGGATGTGAGGGAGTAGTGCTTTGGCATCTATATAGACGGCGTGCCCTCCAGGAGGCTTGATAATTGGAATGCCTGCCTTATCCAGTCGATCTCCAAGAAATTTTGTTGAGGCAATTCGATAGTTAAGATAATCAAGATGCAGAACCTCCTCCAACCCTACTGCAATGGCATCCAGGTCTCGCCCGGCAAGTCCCCCGTAGGTCACGAACCCTTCGGTAAGAATCAGGAGATTGCGGGCCTGTTCAGCAAGACGGTCATTGTTGGTGCACAAGAAACCGCCAATATTGGCAAGTCCATCTTTTTTGGCCGACATAGTACAGCCATCCGCATAGGAAAAAAACTCACGTGTGATCTCATGAGGAGTCTTATCCTGGTACCCTTCTTCTCGTTGATGAATGAAAAATGCGTTTTCAGCGAATCGACACGCATCGATATAAAGAGGAATATCGTAGCGCTTGAGCAGCGCGCTTAGTGACTTCACATTCTCCATGGAAACAGGTTGCCCGCCCCCTGAGTTATTCGTGATAGTCAACATGCAAAGAGGAATCCTGTCAGCTCCCCTTGTTTCAATGACTTCCTGAAGGGAACCAAGATCAAGATTCCCTTTAAATGGATACTCCAAAGCAGGCTGCAGACCTTCCTCAATCACCAGGTCAAGAGCCTCCGCTCCTACGGCCTCCACATTGGCCCTGGTAGTGTCAAAATGAGTGTTATTTGGTATTACGTCACCCTTCTTTGCAGCTACGTTAAAAAGAATATGTTCAGCGGCACGCCCCTGGTGAGTGGGAATCACGTGTTTGAACCCAAAAATGCTCTCTACCTGATCTCGAAAACGATAAAAGCTTGTGGCACCGGCATAGGATTCATCGCCGCGCATGATAGCAGCCCATTGTGCGGAACTCATGGCTCCTGTACCGCTGTCAGTCAATAGATCAATCATCACAGTTTCAGCATGCAGTAGAAATGGATTGAAGTGAGCAGCTTCCAGGTAGGTTCTACGCTGGACCGCCGTTGTCATCCGAATAGCCTGCACCGACTTAATTCGGAAAGGTTCAATGATCGTTTTCATAATTCTCCATATTTCTCTCAATAATTAATGACTCAGGTTTTTACAAGTTCACAGAACCGATTGCGTAGTTTTCCATAATCATCCTTTGAGATGATGAAATTCTCTAAGACTTCATCCTCCCATCGTACCCTTCCCTTTTCACTCTTGTATTCTTTCACGTGACGCAGATTCAATAATGAAAACTCGTTACAGCTCTTACATTGGGAGAGTTCCAAACGTGTAAATTCCCTGGCTCCCGGTTTTGCCTGATTGAGTTTTAGAAGAGGAAAGATTCGGCCCGATTTGAGATCCTCATTCAACTTATGAAATCTTCGCGGTGCGCACAAATCCTGGAATGCAACACGCTCCTCAATCCAATCACCGCATCTTTCACAAAAGGGAACCCTGCCTATCACTCCCCAGGCCATCAGAGCGGAAAAAAATATGCTCATAGCCGCCTCCAAAATCCAGATAGAGAATAAGATTCCACCAGAGGGTTTCCATGAAAAAATCTGCCAGATCCCCTTTTCCAGCAGTCCGCTTAGAACAGACTGTATTTCAATTGGGTTCAAAACGAACTGCGAAAAATTTGAGGTAACCCTGATCCAAACTACCCAACTGACATAGATCATCAAGATACCCGCGAAAGCGCCCATGAAAAAAGTTAGAATCGGTCTGCGAACTTTGCCCCAATCCGCACCCAACCCAACGAGAAAACCAGCAGTACCTGAAAATAGAAGGGTAAAGACCAACGAGATCGTATGAACCGGGTTATAGAGAAGAAGCAGGGCGTAAAAAGCACCAATTCCCGGAGGTGCCACAACTGACATTACCAAAAGGGTGGCCCACCCTGACTTTCCCATTTGACCTGATGGATAGTAGGGGGTGTAGAGGCTGTATGTTGGTTTCGCCTTCATAATGAGGTTATAATCGTCACGGACTCAAGGCCGAATTCTACCCGAACTTGAGTCGGAACACACGGGAGGCAATATGAGTTGGGAAAAGGATTTAGAGATATACGCCGATTCTTGCATGGAGACCTATACTCAGGAACTAATGAGCCTGGTGAAAATTCCTAGTATCAGCGCCATGCCGGAGCACAGCAAGGATCTTTATCGAGTCTTGGAGCAAATGGCTGAAATTGTGCAGTCCTACGGATTGACTCCCCAGGTCATTGAAACACCTGGAGCCCCGGCGTTTCTGGCTGAACTTCAGAACGATCCTGCGGCTCCCTGGATCCTCGTATACAACCACATGGATGTACAGCCGGCAGATGAGCCCCAGTGGGTTACACAGCCTTTCGAGCCGATTCTCAGAGATGACCGTGTTATCGGCCGAGGAAGTACCGATGATAAAGGACCCGCACTGTCCATCATCCACGCCATTCATTTTCTTAAGACTCAAAATATTCCCCTGCCTAATATCCAAGTTGTATATGAAACCGAAGAGGAGATTGGCAGCCCGTTTTTCGGAGCTTTTCTCGATCAGAAACGTGAATTGTTCCATGATCCGCAATCGATTCTCGTGAGCGATACGATTTTTGAAGGATCACATCCAGCCATTACTTACCAGCTCAAGGGAATGGCTCGATTTGAAATCGAGCTCAAAACCGGTTCCAAAGATCTTCATTCAGGAGTCTTTGGCAATGCGGTAGAAAATCCTCTCAACCTTCTTACACGCGCGCTCGCAACCTGTGTAGATGAAAAAGGACGAATTCTCATACCGGAAATCCTGGCTGATATAACGGCACCTTCTCCAAGGGAAGAAAGAGAGATCCGTAAAGTAGCTGAGGTTTTTGATCTGGAAGCCTTCAAGCGTGATAGTGAACAGGCTTCCCTTTATAGTGAAGATCCGGTTGAAATCCTGGATGGTGTCTGGAGGAAACCTACCTTTGAAATCCATGGTTTCGAAGGTGCCCAGTGGGAACCGGGGGTCTTAAAATCAGCTCTGCCCTATCACGTAAAGGCAAAAGTAAGTATGCGTCTGGTACCGGGACAGAACCCGGACATCGTACAGCAAAAGCTGCAAACACACCTTTCCAACATTGATTCTCGACTTAAGGTACATTTGCTGTCCGGTCAAAGACCAGCGGTCGCACAACTTGATAATCCCTTTATGGATAGGGCTATTGAGGCATGCAAGATTGGATTTGGCGAAGAACCTCTCTTTGTAGGCTGTGGAGGCACCATAGGGGCGGTACCTGAAATGCAGCGGGTATTCCCAAATGCACCCGTAGTTCTTCTTGCCCAGAGCCTCATGTCTGATGGTTATCACGCACCCAACGAAGAATTCCGTCTTAGTCAGGCAAGAAACGGCATGAAAACAATGGCAGCCTATTTCAGAGGAGTTGCAGACCTCAAAATTTAACCGCAGGAGTTGATCTACCTATGAAAAAAATCGTTGTCTTTCTCGTCATCCTAATCAGCCTTGGTATCGTTGCATTCTATCTTCTCCTTGAACCCTTGTTACTGAGGGCTTTGAACGAGGGACTGGATAAGACCTTCCAGACCCAGGCCCAACTCAACGAAGTCAAACTTGAAGTTGGTGAGTCCAAACTCAGCCTGAAAGGCCTGGCAATCGCCAGCCCCGATGGATTTCAGCGTAAGGAGTTTCTACAGCTTGGCGAGGGATCTATTCAAATACAGCCCTCTTCCCTATTCGAAGATACTGTGATCATTGAGGAACTGGATTTCGAGAACCTCTCGCTGCAGATTGCCTATGATGGTTCGAAAATCAACACAGAGGTACTCGCGCCTCTACCTGAGAAAAAGGAAAAGATAGACTGGAATAAGGAATTACTCATTCGCGAATTAAACATCACAGGATTGAAGCTGTTTGTAAGGGTGCCAGGTAAGGAGAGGGAAGTGGAAATTCCCGATATTCGCATCGAGAACCTGCGCGTGGGTAAATCTCCCTTCCCACCAATGGTTCACGCCATACGACAAATTCTTGACCGAATTCTAAAGGAGGCTCTTAAGAAGTACAAAGAGAAATATGTCACCGATCTGAAGGACAAACTTAAACAAAAGGTAAAGGAAAAAGTACTCGATAAAGTTAAATTAAAACTACAGAATTCTGGAATTTCAGAATCTCAGCTGGAAGATACCGCCAAATCCCTCAAGGATAAATTTAAAAAGTTCTTTTAAAATTCGTATGGCTTAATCGGGAATTCTACTCTTTTTTCCAGGTAATGAGCCTCTCCCAAAACCCACGCTCAACGCGCCGATTCCGGGGACTTTCCACTTGCCCCCTGCCGGGATCGACGATTGTTGAAGAGTAGTCCTCTCGAGATGGATCCAGTAAGGACCTGGGCATGCGCTCGCTGAGAGCCGTTCGGATCTGCTCATTTCTAACCGAACGAAGAAATCTGGTTTCTCTTGGAGTGATATTGTTTTGATCCTCTGCCGGACGGGTGACCTTAGTGCGATATCTGCGCAAAAGGCGCATGATAAGCTCCTCGGACAGGCGTAGCATTCGTGAGCCAGTGACTTTCTCCAGCCAGGTTCTAGACTCTCTTTGATCTCGCTCGTTGGAATCCATGCAGCACCTCCGTCACCACACTATCGGATCAAACCAACACCGTTTTGACGAAAAGCACTGATAAAGCTACCGAACCCTGCATAAACAGACGAATTTGGACAGAAACGATCAAATACATACCAACTCCTAAAGTTTCAGCTGGAATATGCCGATATATAAGTTAGGAAACAAGGACGTTACCCAACAGTCAATCAAGGTAGATAAAATGAGAGTTCAGGATTTGCCAATCGCATCGCAGTCGCTTTCGGTCCCCCATCCTCAAAAGGCTCAACACAGGGGTAGCGAAAAAGCGCCAGTAAAGTTAAAAAACAATACTCCAAAAAGCCCTAAGGCTACTCCTTCAAAGGAAAAGCCTGATGAAAAACCCATCAAAGCTAAGCATGAAAATTCTTCCCACGAAGGAGAAGATCGCCTTGAATTAAGAGGACTTGAAAACGCTGAAGCAAGGATATTGATGGTCTATGACCGCCTGGCTCACAAAGAATCCCATTCTGAAATGAAACCGGCGGCAAGAGATCGCCTCTCTTCTGTAGCCGAAAAACTATCCGACCGAGTATCTGAGGATTCTCACTCCCATGCTAATTCGATTAGAGATTCAAAAAAACAAGCGGAAAAAAATGAGACCAGCCAAAAGAAATCAAGAGAAGCTGCGGCCAGTGCATTGGAAGATGCCACCAGCGTAGCAGAAAGTCCCTCCGAGGAGCTTGCCGAGGGTGCCACCCAAGCCAAAGAGGAAGCTCGAGAACACGTTGAGGAACAGGCAAAACAGGCGATGGAGTTCCGAGCTTCCTTACAGGACAGAATCGAAGACCACCTCAAAGAAAACAACCTGAATCAATACGGAGATCCGGTAGGAACAATCTACACTGGTGGAACTCCTCTATTTAATGAAGGCTCTGGAGAAATCAGAAGCCGAATGGAATACCTCCTGGAAAAATTTCCAGAGCTCACCGCAGCCTGATAAATAAGACTTTCTCTACCAAACTCCAACTTACCGGGTCGAGAGAAGGGACTCGCGAGAGGTTCTTTGAATTTTTTTTGACAGGCACTTTTCGATAATATTACTGGAGGCGTAGAGGAATACACGGTTTCTCGCCCGAGTCAGCCCGGTATATAAAACCTCTCTTGCCAACAAGGGGCTTTCCAGTTGATTTGGAAGAACCAGCAATACATCTTCATATTCTGATCCCTGGCTCTTGTGGACTGTTATGGCAAATGCCGGTTCCCAGGAACGTAGTTCAAATAGAGAGAATAGACGGAATGATTCTCTTGTTCGAAAGGCTACATAGAGCCCGTTTCTACAATCTTTTAACAGTACCCCGATATCACCGTTAAAGAGACCCTTGGCATGATCATTGGATGTAACCATCACAGGTGTTCCCTGGAGGTGTCTTCTACCTGGCTGAATCCCCATGACTCGGCCTAGATCTGTATGCATCTGCCGATTCAGACTTTCCACACCTAAGGGTCCAGTTCGGGTGAGTGCAAGAAGTTTTGAGGCCTCAAGATGGGAAAGCGCAGCAAAAATGCAGCTGTATTGTTGTGTAAATTCAGGTTCATCCTCACTAACCAGGTTGCCAAGATCGAGCTCTCTTGCCTTAGATATTGCATCTATGTAACTCAGGGAGCTTTGTCTATCCCTTCGTTTTAGGAAAAATGCTCCCGCCCAGGAATGGAGGTCGATCTTAAATTGGTCCAGACCCTCGAAGGGCAGGAAGCCAAGTTCATGATCCCCCACTTTTTGAAGAGCTTCTTTGAGCGATCCAGTGTGTCCTGGTAGATTTGGAATTCCCTCTCCTTCCATGATGAGCCTGGACCATTCATGAAGGGATCCCCCTGATCGGTAGGATCTCTTCAATCGTACCAGGGAGATTTCCTCTGGGTGCCTTTGGGACCGAGAAACCAGATCAGACAGTACGGCTCCTGAGTCTACAGAAGGTAATTGATTTTGATCACCCAGCAGCACCACTCGAGTATCTCCTTCACCCACAGCTGTGAATATCCTTCCCATGAGCCCTATATCTACCATGGAGGCCTCATCAATAATTATGACGCCAGAAGAAAGCGGATTCTTACGATGATGCCGAAAACGATTCTTTCTGGGCTGGTATCCTAGAAGCCGGTGAAGAGTCGCACCTTGCAGAGATTCCAGGACCAGATCTTCATCTGCTGGTTTTTGGATGGTTTGCAGGGAACGGTGCAGGGATTCCACAATTCTTTGTGAGGCTCTTCCAGTGGGAGCGGCAATTGAAATGGAATCAACCGAAATTCCTAACCTGATGAATCCTCGCAATAGATTGGTCAACAAGGAGGTTTTTCCAGTTCCTGGTCCCCCGGTGATGATAGTGAACGGCCTATTCCAAGCCTCTTTAAGGGCATTGATCTGATCTTCGTTCCTGGCAATGAGATCTCCGCCTACGGACACCCGCAATGAAAGCTTATCGGCGTAAAGCTTTTCTACGAGTGCATCGGTACCAGACTTCAATGCACTATCAGTTGAAATCGATGAAAGCCGCTCAACACCCTCCCAAAGAAGCCTTTCCTGGTGGAAACTCTGGTGAAAATAAAGCAAGGTAAATTCATCCATTTTTTCCAGCACAAGCGGGCGTTCTGGCGAATCTCCCATCCAAACTCTTGAAACTAGCTCATGGCCACCTGATATTGATTCCTGTGTCCAGGTAAAGAGTTCAGAGGCCAACGCTTCAGCCGCTTCCCTACCCTTGATGGAGGAAAGCTTCTCAAAAATTGAATCTTCTTCAAGATTTAGACAGAGGCTGCCTTCGGAACGGCTGAGAAAGAGAAGCGCTAAAATCCATAGCACCTCACTATTCACTTCAGCACAATGGGCCAGCAGATCTCGAATACACAAAAAGTCTAAATCGCTCAGTTCAGTCTTCTGTGCGAGGAGGCGGAGCGAATCCTCAAAATCTTTTTGATCTTCATGCCTGCCAGATAAACCCATACGCTGAAGTCGCTTTATGCGCTGCTCTAAATGGAGTTCATGAACCGTGGGCAAAATTCACCCCCTCACTACGCTGGATTATGTCTGTCAAATATCCTTCAACCTCTTCTTCACTCTCAGGCAAATAATAGAAAACTCCATCCTGACCATCAGGATTTAATCCCCGCAGAAATAGATACAGTACGCCTCCAAAGCGCTTCTCAAATGAAAAACTATCACCAAGCCGCCAGCGTAGCCAGCGTAAAAGAGCAAGGGTATAAATCCGGTATTGCAGAATATAATCTTCCTCCTCCATTAAAGCGCTGAGTGATTGTGGATCATATCCTTGGGCAATTCGATTGGATTTCCAATCCACCAGAAAGACCTTTCCCTGGTACTCAAACACAAGGTCCATAAAGCCGTTGAGAAACCCTCTTTCTCCACGTTCCCCCGGTCGGTATGGCTGGGGGTCTGCCGAGAGGGATAAGAAAAATTCCGGTTCCCGAATCATCTGATCCTGTTTTAGGTCGAGGATTCTAAATTGGCTATCCACTTGCTTTACCGGGCTCAGGAGGGTACGCAGAATCAAGGTTGTTATTGGATTTAAAAAACTTCTCGATACCCCATAATGATCACAAGCATTAAAAACAAGTTCAGGAAAAAAAGAATGAATGGGGTCCTGCAAGAGCACCTCGATCCCCTGCTCCATACTCGTGATGGAAAGCAGTCTTTCAAAATCAAGTCTCTCAAGAATCTCGTGGAGCATGGAACCAACTTGCCAACCACCCGGCAATTCTTCTTGTTCATGTTCTTCCAGCCTGCCCTCTACCTCCTCCAAAGGATCTGCCCATCTCTCTGAAAAATCTTTTGATCGACCATCCAGGAAGTTTGTCTCCGATCGCTTACGAAGAGAAGAGAAAGAATCGATCCCGCTTCCCGCACGAGAATTGAGATCAAGTCCTGCCAGGGGAGATAGGAATCCACGGGGAATCTTTTGGGTTTGAAAGTCTGCCTCAAAATCTTGTGAATCATCTCTTTGATCCACACTTAGCGGCTTCACGGTTTCCGGTTCCTGTAACGAGTCCTCCCTTAGATCAAGAGACCTGGCATGGGGATGAGCGCTCACCTCCAGGATTGAGGGTCCCACCACCTCCTCGTAAAACTCAGATGCTTTAGCTCTGCTCACTTTGGAATCTTTGACCTGCGCGGCCTCCAACATCGGAAGATAGAGAGAATGCTGAGCTCTGGTCAGAGCTACATAGTAAAGACGCTTCATCCCTGAGATGATTTCAGCCCTATGTAATTCCCTGGCTTCCCCAGGGACCCTGCCAACATAATACCTGGAACCCGCCGACCCGGTGATTGGATGGGAGACAACCCCTCTTGATGCTGACTGGTACAGGTTGAAGAGGAAGACAACGGGAAATTCCAATCCCTTGCTGGCGTGGATTGTCATGATCCGGACCTTACCTTCTTCCTCCATGAGACGATGGTAGGATGCCTCATCTCCGAGGACCTCATCGCGATGATAAAGACGATTCAGAAAATCAATCAAAGCCGGCAGGTCCAAATGACGTCTCTTCGCCTCCACCAGAAGTGTTTCACAGATCTGACCTAGAATTGAATAGGATTCATCCCAGCCTGGTGTTCCTACGCCCTGTGGCCCCACTCTCGTTTCACGCAGCAGAGAGGAAAACAAATTGCCCCAGTCTTCCCGCAACGCCAACTCACGCCAACTAGCAAAGAGCTTGTAAATACTTTCGGCAGTAAAGGGATCCTCAAGTGCGTCTAAATCAAAGAGGGACCAGTCCAGGAAAGAAGTCAACAGCGCTATCCTTAGACTGGCGGGATCAAAGGGACGGGCTATCGCTCTGAGAATACAATTCAGCTCAAGAGCCTCCTGCGAGAGAAAAACACCTGGCTTCTTATACACAAAATGTGGAATTCCCTGAAACGCTTTCTTGAGGTAGATAAGTTCATTTCGTGAACGAATCAAGACACAAAAGTCACCCCAGTTCCCCTTGCGCTCTGAGCCTCCTTCAAGGATTCGATAAGCGCTGTTCTCATTGAGAAAATGAATTTCCGAGGCAATGAATTCAGCCAGAGTCCCCAGGCTGAATTCCTTGTTTTGTAATTCTAAGCGAAGGAAATTAATCGACCCCCTGGGGTCGGGAAACTCTAGCAGACCATGCCTTTGCAGTTCAGGTATGGGAGCCTCTACCTGCACCGAATAGCGAGTTGAACCAAACCAATTCTGATTTGAAAAGAGCTGATTTAAAGGGCTAAGAAGACCGGGAGTAGATCGAAAGTTTTGCTCCAGTGAGTGTAGGGAGGAGTTGCCTTCGTCTGCGAGCATTTCCTCGACAGCCCTTTCATACGTGGGCAAATCTGCCCCTCGAAAGGCATATATGGCCTGTTTAGGGTCCCCTACAAGGTACAGCCGTGATCTGGATCCTCCCTGCAGAAAAACCCTTTTAAGGATTTCCCATTGGGCCGGATCCGTATCTTGGAATTCATCAATAAGAGCATAGGAATACTGCTCCTGTAGTCTTTGAATCAGGGCAGAGGATGGCTCGCGGACCGCCAGGCGCACACCTTCAATCAAGTCTTGAAAACCGTGCAAAGCTTCACTTTCACGAATCCGACGGGCCTCCTTATGAACTTTCTCTACACAATAAATTGATAGCACAACACGTAGTTTTTCCAGGGAAAGCAACAAGGATTGGAGACGTTCAACCAGTTCGTCCAACTCCTCAAGCAGAGCTGGATTCGGATTAGCTCCCTTGTTGTATTTCGAGGGCTTGATTCTGGAAGCGCCCTGGGAGTCCAGCCATTTGCAGATCAGATTCACTGCTGTTAATGCCGCAGACTGGTCCTTATCCTTGCTATAGCGTTTCAATAAAGACTGCAAGGGTAGAAGAGCGTTCCTGAGATTGGCGGAACGAGATCTTGCGTGAAAAGGAAGCTCTTCATATTCTTTGATGAAATTTACAAACCAATCTTCACTATATTTAGCACACAGAGAATCCAATAGAGTACCCGCTGTCTTCACACAGAGGCTCAACCCGTTGAGCTCAGGTTGAAGTTCATCTCCGTTCTCTGGCTTGATCCTTCTTGCCAGCTCAAAAACCAACTGATCGAAACGAAAGCCGTAGAGGTCTTTCTTAGCCCACTCGGCAAGCTCCAAAAGGAGGTCAGTCGGCCCCTCCATGGCAGGTACGTCTTTGCGAAGAACTTCATAGTAGGCCTCCTCCATCAACGAATTTTCATCAACGAATTCCGCTTCAAAGAGGGATCTATTCTCAAAGGCATATTCAGCCAGAACCCTGTTACAGAAGCCGTGGATGGTATGAATGGCGGCCATATCAAAACAATCCAGCGCCTGCTCAAGTCTTTCCCTTAACTTTCCGTGGGAGTCTCTCAGGCGATTTTCAATTCCGGAGCGAATACGAATCTTGAGTTCAGAGGTAGCCTTCTCTGTATATGTCAGTACGAGAATCTTATCTATTGTGATTTGCCTATCACACAGAATGCGTAAAAAGAGTTGTTCTATGGTGTAAGTCTTCCCGGTTCCAGCAGAGGCTTCAATCACTCCGTGGCGCTCTAAATCGATCCTCTCGAACACACTCACAAAGATTCCCTTCCACCCTTCCTAACCTGAAAGGAATAAATCAATTCATAACGCTTTCTAACGAATTGATCCGGATCTGTCGGAAACTTGATATCAGCCAGGCGAATGAGCTCAGGTAAGTTTGCAGAGGACGGCTCACGCAGCATTGCAGCTGGATCGCTGCCTTCATGAAAAATTTTGCTGAGATCCGCTCCATAATCCTTGTAGGGGAAGTAGAAAGGTTTTTTCTTTTCCAGGAAATCCTTGAGAAGATTCTCAATGTAGGCGTAACAGGTTGAGCTTTGCTGAAATTCATAAATCCATTGAACTCGCCTGGAAGCCCCAAGACCTTCGATTGCAGCCCCTCGCGTACATCCAGACTCTTTCAGCTTCCTCCACGCCAAATCATCTGCTTCAAAACAGTGTAGAGTAGCGGCAAAGAGGAATGCGTCTAAACAAAAGGAATGAAGTACCTTTGGATTTGGATCCATCAAAAGGGTCTTCACAAAGAGAAGCGAAGAATTCTCTCTTAGAAAAACGGGTATGATGGATCCTTCCAGTTGGACGGTATACTCACCAGCAGGCATTCCCTCCCATCCCTTTTCAAGACGAATTTTAAAGGTTGGCGAGGGAAGGTTGAGGACTGAACGGGAATGCCCCCCGCAATGATCATGCTTATCACCAATTCTTAGTTCACGACACCAGCTTGGAAGTACTTCTGAAAAGAAACCCGCATTCAGGGTATGAAGTCTCTCATCCAAAGCCTCTTTGGATTTCCTTACCAAAAAGGGCATATAGGGAGAAAGAGGCATTTTCCCCTTTAAAATTAAGCCTTTCTTTGATGCTTCAAAATACTGATCAATCCGTTCAAGTTCCCACTCCTCACAGCCTTCTTTTGCGTCCTCAAAAAGTTGGTTCAAAGGATGGATTTCCAAACTATCCTGGATGCCAAAATCACTTCGAAACGGTTCCACTTCCCGAACCGAGATATCCTGCATTGTCTCCGGTCTCTCATAAAACTGATAACGCCTGGCCAGTATGGACATCCCAGGCTCTCTCAGGAAAGAAGCCAAATCTCGGATGGAAACCTTCAGAGTGGTATCGCGATGTTCAATGCCCCCTCTTTCCAGCTCCACAACAGCCTCAGAACCGGGGTGTAAATCCTCTAGAAATTGGGAAACCCGGGGACTCTCCCGCAGCAGACTGCGAGGATCCCACGATCCTTGCTTTTGAAGAAAGATCAATCGATCCGCCAGATCATAATTCACAAGTAATGAAGGCCGAGCCTCAGGAAGAAAATAGTCCAGGCTAGATCCAGACAAAGGGATTTCTTGGATAGGAAACTCATTATCTTGAGGCAAAACATCGGTTTCAATACATCGAATCAACTGGCTTAAAACCTGGCAGGTCTGGTAGGTCTCATCTTTTTGAAGATCTCTATTGATATAGCTTAAAAACAGCTTTTCTCTGGTGGAAGTCAAAATTTCAAGGAACAGGTAACAGTCTTTTTCAGACCTCGAAGCATCACCAATTTTTCTACGCAGCAGTCTTAGGTCGAGTGTGGACCGGTCCGGCGCTCCGGGAAAACTTCCTTCCTGCAAACCTGGCACAAAGACAACTCGAAAGGGAAGAGGTCTCATAGGCCGCATGGCTGCCACCGTCACCCCTTCTCCAAGATACTTTCCTATTGTGCTGGGGGTGCTGGCGAGACTTTCCTCCAAGTAATAGGACAACAATTCCAGGCTATCGAATGGGGGTAGGTCCGATGCCTCCATTCTCTGAGCCATAGTTTTGATTCTTTGCAGTTCATTGCGGATTCCCAGGCGCACACTTTCCTCTCCGGGAAATCGGGAGGGAATTTCAAGAAGGTCCTCAAGTAACTCGCCAAGCGTAACAGCCCCCCCTGAAAGGTCTCTGTTCTGCTCGTTGAAAACCTGACGGGAGAGTTCGAGAATTTCAACTACCAGGGAAAAACTCTGTACCAGTGATTCTTCCTGGGATCCAGGAGGAGCCTCAGGAAGGATATTTTGAAAGGGCTCGGGGGAGGTTCCCAGAAGATCGGGATCACATTCCATGATTCTACCCAGCCTCACCCTTCGCAGTGCCTGATGGAAGCCAAAGGGGGAATTGGATCCTTCCACTGCCACTCCATCAGCAACGCAGGTCTTTTCATGAAAAGCATTCAGAGTTTCACACCACTCCAATAATGTTTCCACACCCTCGCTATCCAAACCAAACTTCTCATAGTAGCAGGGATTTCTTAGTAGTTTGAATAATCGAGGTCGTGTGGCTCCAAGTCTAAGGATTTCAAGAATTGTACTTACCGCACGGGCATATAAACTATCCTCATTAGCTGTGCTATCTACCAGATGAAAGGGTATGGAATCAGGCTTGCGGGATAAAATGGCCTCAATAACCGGCTTATACGTGGACATAACCGGTACCAGAATAGCGATCTCATTGAGCGAAAGTCCGGGATCATCTTTGACACATTTGATGAGAAGTTGACGAATTGTTTCCACCTCCCGAAAGATGGATGGACAGGCTAGCACGTTGAGGGAGTTATCTTTGCCAGGTTTAAAATCATAGGGGCGGGGTGAACGAGTAAGAATCTGGCGCTGGATTCTCCTTAAAACCGTATCGGACAGAGGGTCTTCATTCGTATAAATACCAGGTACCCAATCTACGTCATAATTAGCGATTTCGCAGAGCAGTCTTATGTTCTCTCTGCCCGGTCTCCCCCATGCCCTCAAGACATAAGTATCGCTCTCATCAGGCAGGCGTACCTCCCCTTTCGCGGTCTCTTCCTCTGTGATTCTTGTACGGGCCGGCATCAGGGTAGATCTGCGACCCTCACGAAACCGTCTGCGATATTCTTCAAAGGGAGTCTCCACATCTTCCCAGAATTCACGGCAGGGATTAAAAGTATAGACAAAGATATTCATCGAGGCTGATAGATGATGAAGCAGAATTTGATGGAATGAGAATATTTGCGATAGACCGAAAATATGCAGATCTGGAATCCCTGGATCTTCAAAAGTCCTCGGCTGAGCTCCAAGCTCTCCAAACACTTCCTGAGCTAGCTCAAATAAAAGCAATCCTTTAAAGGGATCTGAGGGCTCGCGGTCCTTAACTCGCAGAAGCTGAACCATCTCATAGATACGAAACTGTGATCTCTCCAGGAGATCATCAGAGGAACAATCGATTCTTTTGCGCTCAATCCACCCATCCCATTTATGAATCAATTCAAAATAACGGTGATGAAGGTATTCCTGAAAAAGAGAGGATAATTTCCTGGAAAGTTGCCAGAGATGAAGCGATGAAGGATTCTCAGCTGTGGGAGAGCCATAAAGATAATGTCGAATGGGAGAAAGGTCCCGACCTAGTTTTTCTGGCTCTAGAATGCCCGCAACAATAGGATCATCAGGACTAAGGTCTAAAGTCCTGGTAAGAGCCCTGAAAACATAAAGCTGATAATCCCTGACACTGAGTGAGGGAGGAGGCTCTTCAAGTCCTCCCAGCCGAATCAGAATATTCCAGAGGGTGTCACGCATCTCCCCGACCCCGAGATCGAGACAGGAACCATCACGACGGGCTAATTGAAGCTGCAACCAGCGTTGGACGTTTGGATTGGGAATCACCACCCGGGGGCATGAAAAAAGAGATTCCGCTCCCAGGTTTCTAACGGACATCACTTCTCGCAGGATCTCGCTAAGAGAGTCCAGGGAATTGCTGAAAAAAAGCCGAATTGGCACCAAATCTCCCGTGTGTACTTTTGTGAATTCTACCCGAGAAGCCTTCCCAGGTCATCACACGATTAAAAAACATAAAAAGTGGATTCCAGCTAACATAGCTACCGCCCATCTTCCTTGACTTTTTAACCTCGCTCGTGGCTAACTAAACATGCAGTAATTGACTCACTTTTCCCGCTATTTTGATGATTCGAATCCTGATCCTTTTCTGGCTCAATACCTTTTGCCTGGCACCTGGCTATTACGCGCTAACTTATTCCCGTATTTTTCTTCATAAATCAACGGATCCAGAATTTAGGGGCAAATTCCTTGATATTGAAGGGATCAGCCAATCCCTTGGAATAAATAGGCTCACAGCACATGAAATTCAAAATCATATGCGTGACCAATTAGAAGCCATTGGGAGCGGAAGGTTTGACACAATCCCAGGGGAATTGATTGAAAACTCTCTACAAAATTCTATTGATTCGGTAGCAAAGCGCTATGAAGAAGAGTTTTCCTTTCGTCCGCTTCAGCTAAGAGCCAACGAATTTATTCTGGTGCTGGACCTTGATGGTTCAGTTCTGTCCCAATGGCACAACTCAGCTTCGTTGGTTGGAGCGGATCGTAAAGGGAATTTTACCGTTTCAGTCCCAGATACCAGGTTCGTGGAAACGAAAGATGCCAATTCAGACCAGGATGGCAGCAGAATGCTTCAGGTTTCCGGTACAGCGGTGCTGCTAAGGCCTGGAATTATGGAGTTTCTCGAAGTACTGAAATCAATTCCGGAATTTCAGGGAATTGTTCTCTATACGGATAATAGTGATCAAGCGATGCAGCATCTCCTCAAGGCCTGGAAGAAAACCATGCCAGAATTTTTTGGCCACGTGTTGGGAGCATTCGCGAGAAATCATTTCAGGTTCGATCGAGTCCAAAAACGCGCCCTGAAGGATTTGCGCATTTTCGACCCCGAATTGAGAAACATTCTCTCGATAGATGATGATGAGTCCAGGGTTCTTCAACCCCATCTGAACTATAGGATTCCTTCCTTTAACGCCCAGGGATATCTCGATTCTCTCTCTGAGACTTCTAAAGGGAATGAACGCGCTCTACATGAAGGCTTGCTCCCCTATCTCGCTCGACGGATTGAAGCTTGCGCATATAAAGCCAGAAAGGGGTCCTATGGGGGATTCATCACTTTTTGCTTTCAAGCCGAGTTGGGAACCCTTTCTAAGAGACCCAGGGGAGAATTGTTCGCCTATTACCGAACCAAGGAAGTTCTTTATCCCCTCGATGGCTTGAAGCTCATGGAAGTTTTTCATTACAAGAGAGCGCCTTCCATGGAAGTACCTATTTCCACTTCTTTGCCCGGCCAAACTTCTGAATAATTTCTTCAGACAGGAAACATGGAATCAGGTTTTTCGTAGAAGAAGTGGAGACATGCCTATGAGACTCGTACTATTTCTTCTTTCCTCCGTTCTCTTTACGTTGCAAAGCCACGCAATAAGCGATGATTTCTTTCCTGGTCCACAACCCTCGGTTTCCCATAGTGATGATTTTTTTAAGGGAATTGAGAAAAAACCGGTAGGAACAGTTTTTAAGCCCCTCCAAGAGGAATTTAATCCAGTCCCTGGTAAGCGTTTCGATTGCATACCTAGTACGGACTTTCTAGGAAAGCCTCTCTATGTAGGTCAGTTAAAAGTCATCAACGCCTATCTATCCAAGACCTGTAGCTTTCACGTTTACTTTACAATTGATAACAAGCGGTTCCGCAGGCTAATGTTCACTGAGGAAGGAGCTATAGACTTTTTTCTGAGCAGACCTGAGGCGACAGCAGCGCGTACCTTTTATCCCGTATCCCCTAATAAGCCAAATCTGGCTTTGCGCATATCTAAAGATCAATCCATACTTGAAATTTTGCACCCATCGGGTGAGATTATTGAGATCGGAACCCGAAATGGTGAGATTATCGATTTCTCGAATGTCACCATGAATCCCATGGATTGGAATATGGATCCCAGGGACGGAAACAGTCCCCTACGAAAATATAACAAGGGAATACTGGTCGACTCGGGTGTGAGATGGGGTGTGGATCCTCGTTTACCTACCCAGGGAAAGGGGTCAGGTATGAAACTAAAGACCAGTAATGTTATAAGTCGTTCGGGAAGAAAGTGCAAGGTAGCGAATTACTATCTCTACGATTACATATACGACTACTCGGGAGAAGTTGATCATGCCAACTTCCGATTCGCCAATTCCCAGGTTCCTAAAACCCTTGATTTTAAGGAACTGGAAGAGATTCGTGATTCCCTTCAGCCAAAGTATAGAGCAAAGTTTAACAAAAAGTTAAAACTCATACCCAGGAACCTGGCACCCAAGCAAGAGACCTTTGATCAGTACATTTCCAGAGTCTGCCCCGGATTTTAAATCTAGGAGCCTGTCGCAGTAAAAGGCAATTCTCCGACAGACTCCATGCTACGATCACCTCAGTAAGATCAGTGCTTTTGCTTTCGATCTGAAAGAAACTCCCCTGCTAGTCACGATCGATTCCATGTTTCCCGGGCCTGCGTAGAGCAGTGGTGATCCGCCACTATTTTGTTCGTCTACCCATTCCTCGTATGCACGAATATATCTCTGGTAGGCTAATCTCCAACTGGAGGCAAAGTGACCTGAAATTTCGGGACCCTGAATCCAGCGAGCCTGTTCAAAAACCTCTTCGCCTGGATTTAAAAGAAACTTCAGAAACCATTCTCTCTGGTACTGAAAGGCATCTTCACCACCGCTCTGAATACTAGTTTCAGAACTAGCCGCCAGTAAAAAACGGTTGTTCAGGCGCGACATATTCTGCCCTAGCCAATGCTGAACTACATTTTCATAGGATCTCCAGGCGATGACCTGAGTAGAATTAAAACTTCCAAGTTGTCGTTCCCCTGAAAGCGTTAAACTCACAGTCTGGACGCTTTGATTTTCTCGTTTTCTCAGTACGATTCCACCTTCTCTGGATAAAATCCGAACTCGATCATTACCCATCTCTTCCACAGCGATCCCAGCCTCAAAGCTCAGCAGCGGATTGCCTGGAAGATCTCGAAGATCATCTTCCAGTTTCTCAATTCTACGGTCATAATTCCTTCTGGCCTGAATCTTGGAAGATTGAAAGGTCCCATTTACCCACGGACCTTCAAAGACCAATCCCCTGATCCTGACTAATTTTGATCCGTCGCCGGGCGGCTCGTCACTGCCTGAGAGCACCCTGGATAATTTGTAATCGATGTCGCGTAGGAGTCGTACATCGGCCTGAGTAGTACGGGCTACCCTGTATCGAATTCTCTGAAGTTCACGAGCGATGGTCTCTCGAAGCCTGATAAACTCTTCGTACTCGCTTGAATTGGTGGCTTGATCACAGAAACCTGAAAACAATAAGAAAATGAATAGACTAGCGTGAAAGATTTTTAAGAACATTATTTCTCTCCAGAATTACTTTGAAACAAAGCGGTCTTCAAGTTATGCCATTGTAAGTAGAGATTTCTGAGTGTCTACCCCTGCTCTATTTGAACTTTGATTAGCTCCAGAGACTCCATTTCCCTTTCCCATTTTTGCATAGCTTTGTTGAGCTTTTGCTCAAGCTGGTCTTTTCTTAAGACGGTTTCCTTTTGATCCTGGGTATCAAGCGCCTGAAAAGCTTGATGATTGAAGAGAAGACTGAGATTCTCATCCTTTTCCTTCTCTAACTTATGCACCGTATTTTCCATTCGATCGCAGCTTTTCTGCAGCCTTCTCTCCTGATTTCTCAACTCCTTCAATCGCTGATATACTTGCTTCCCCACATCCGTCCCACTGGCTGCTTTCTTCTTTGATGGATCGGTTTTGACAGCAATATTTCGGGCGATTTTTTCATCTAGATGATCAGTCCCTTTCTTCTCCAGGTACTCCTCATAGGTTCCATAAAAATCGCTCAATCCCGCGGGGAGAATTTCAAGGATTCGATCCGCTACTGAGGAGACCAGATAGCGGTTATGGCTAACCAAAATGAGAGTCCCCTTATAATCTTCCAGGGCGGACTTGAGAGCTTCGATGGACTCTAAATCCAGGTGGTTAGTAGGTTCGTCCAGAACCAGGATGTTCTGGTCAATCATCATCCACTTTGCCAGGATTAACCTACAACACTCACCACCACTCAAGGCTTTGATTTTCTTCTCGCCAGCCTCACCGGTCAGAAGAACCCTGCCGAGCATCGCACGTACTGCGCCTATAGGGCTCGAGGGAATCTGGTCCCAAAGCCAATCCATGGCGGTCTTATCGGGATCGAGAACATCCTTATGGTCCTGTGGAACATAGGCCGGATGGGCTTCATATCCCCACTCTATTGAGCCCTGGTCAGCTTCAAGTTTACTAACCAATATCTTTAACAGGGTAGACTTCCCAATTCCGTTGGGACCGATAACTGCTATTTTCTCACCTCTGGAAACATCGAAACTCACCTTATTTAAAACTTTACGACCAGCAAAAGACTTTGAGATATTCCTGACCTCCAAAGCCGTGACCCCTGGATTTCTACAAGGCTTGAACTGAAATGCCGGCATTCTTCGACTGGTCTGTAAAACCTCTATTTCGTCCATCTTTTCCAGTTGTTTTTGCTTGGAACGGGCTTGAGAAGCTTTGGAGGCCTTTGCCTTAAATCGATCCACAAACCCCTGCAACTGCTTTCTTTTACGATCCTGATGTGCCTGATCCTTTTGCACCTGTGCTACATGGAGTTCCTTGTTCTGTTGGAACCTCTGATAATTCCCTGTATACAGGCGCATGTCCGCATAATCAATATCAAGAATATGGGTAACTACCCGGTTTATAAAATCATGATCGTGAGAAACCAGGATCACCATTCCCGCGAAACGGGCCATATAGTTTTCAAGCCACGCAATTGAGAGAATATCCAGGTGATTTGTTGGCTCATCAAGAAGCAATACATCAGGTTCACTGAAGAGAAGTCGAGCCAACTCAACCCGCAGTTTATATCCTCCCGAAAAGGTCCTTAAGGACTGGGCCTGCTGTTCGGCTGGTATGCCCAGACCCGCCAAAATCTCGCCTGCCAGCGCAGCTGCTGAATAGCCTTCATACTTTTCAATGACCTCCTCGACCTGCGTGAGTTCCAGACCATGTCTTTCAGTAAAACCCTCTTCAGCTAAAAGCACCTCTTTTCTGTGCATAGCATTCCAGAGCTCTTCTTTACCCTGTAGCACGAGATCAAGTACGGGCTCTTCTTCTGAAGAAAATGGATCTTGTTCCAAGTACCCCACCTTTACTTTATCGGGAATTGAGACCCGTCCAGCGAAGGGACGTTCCTCACCCGATAGGAGACGCAGGAAGGTAGACTTCCCGCTGCCATTGGCTCCGATGACTCCGTAATGATTGGCACCGTGAAGCTGCAGGGAAACATCTTCAAACAAGATCTGATCTCCATACCTCATGGAAATGTTATCAACTGTGATCGAACTCATATCTTTAAAATTCTCCCATCCATAGGTTGGTTCCGGTTACAATACAAATCTGAAGACTTTCAATCAAGAAACTTTAAGTAAAATGGCAGTGTTTCCCAAATTGAACCTGATTTACGCAACACTCTTCCTCTTTTTTTCCCTGCTTGATTCTCCCATGGCTGCCAGAATTCCACTGGCTGTCTTTGGCGAGCAGGCCTTTTTCTATGAAAACGTCATCCACGATATGCTCACCCATGACATTGAAACGGCTCTTTATTTCCAGCCAAGAGACCACGGCGAGCCTCCCAAAAATATCAGTTTCCACCAGGGCTATCTTCTAGACGAATCCCAAACTCTTCACCTGGAATCAGGTAAACACATCATGGCAGTACTTTTCCGCAGTCCAGCCAAGGCAAGGTACGCGAAGTTAGAAGTATACCTTGTCTCACAAAATGACCCGTATTTGACCCTCCTCCCCATTCCAGACATTGAGCAGCCCGTGTATGCGGGAAAAATCCAACTGGGAACCAGTGAACATACGCACTTTTTAAAAGTTTACTCGGCAGTTGTCTCCCCATTTTATGGGCCTCCCTACGCATTTGAGATCAATTCTTTTGGCCTTTGGGATTCGAAGCTATCCCTGGTCTCGAGAACCTATTCCAAGCCCGAAGACTATCCTGGTTTATTCAATCTGGCCCGCAGATTTTTGGAGCTGAAAGAATACCAGAAATCCATCACGTTCACATTGTTAGGGCTAGAGCTTTTAAAGAATGATCCAGATCTACTCGACGATGGTCTGCGCTCCCAGGTAAGAATCCACCTGGCCAAGGCTTATTTGGGATTCAAGGACTACCAAAGAGCTGTACTAATCCTAACCTCAATAGTAGAAGACCTGCCAAACACTGCAGAGGCCCCCGAAGCAGCAAAACTCCTAAAAAGCCTGACTAAGAAGTAGTTCGAAGTCAGGAGTTGCAAAAGACCTGGATGACCCGATCAAGTAACGGCATGACCGGGGAGGAGGAAGCCGATACTAATTCCCCATTCAATCTTTCCAGTTCTAAATTCCAAAAAAACAAAGTAAGAGCAAAGCGAAAACAGAGTAAAGAACAACGAAGTAAGAGCAAAGCGAAAACAGAGTCTACAAAAAAACAAAAGACCGTGAGGCGAGAGCCGGTGCGTGGTGGGTGATTGGGGGCTCAGGAGTAGTACATGGTTGTGGTTCGTGAGGAGGACGTGGCATCGTCACGTTCGACGAAGGAACCGCGATCAGGTGCTGCTCATGAGCCCCCAAGCACCCACCTAAGCACCGGTTCTCGCCTCAAATAAATTTCAATTTGCCGCTTTCTTCTGACTCAAGAACCCCAACAACCTTCGCAGTAATCTTCTCAAGGCTAGTCCAGCCAGAATAACTTGCGCCTGGAAAGGACTTGCGATTCTTGGGAGTATCCATGGTCCAGGGAACGATAGCATTTGATTTGATGGCTCCGGCACTCTCTTTGGCGATGGTCTTGGTGAGAGTATGAACCATGACCTTGGAGACACAATAAGGACCGGCCTCCTTCATTCCCTCCATAGCCACCTGGGCTCCAAAATTGAGAATATGCCCCATACCCTGTTTTTTCATGATGGGAATCATAGACTGACAGGAATGGAGAACTGTCATGAAATTCAGCTTATACATATGAACCCATTCATCCCGAGTCTGTTCAATCGGCTTCCCGTGATGAAATCCCCCTACGGTGTTAATCAGTACATGTATGGTTCCAAATCTCGCCTGAATGGATTGAAACGCCTGATCAACCGAAGGCTTGTTCAACAGGTCAGCAACGATAAACAAGTTCCCATAATTTTCAACCATTTTAGGATTTGCTCGATGGATTATCCCAAATACACTCTGGGCATTTTTATGAAAATAATCGAAAAGATGGGAACCGACTCCACCAGCCGCTCCAGTGATCACAATATTCATCTCTCCAATATTCACTTAGACCCCCTTATGGATTTTCTTGTATTTCCTAAATCCAAATATCGACCGGATTGAAAAATTCCTGCAAGAAAAGATAACACATTAACGTCTCAGCGAATTAGGTCCATTAACCGCCTTTCCCACATATCCGAAATAGATATGTGACAGGAGTTGCATGAGTATTCATACTACTTTGAAATCTGAGTGTATTGAGCCAATCCTTGCATCCCTTGAAAAACTCTCCACCAGACCTGATCCTGGACTTGAACTCTGGGACCTATATCTAAGAAAAGTTCGTTCTCTTTTCCAGGTAACCGCAGGAGATTCTGACGATTCCTCGAAGGAAGTTGAAGTTCCCAGGACCGCTCATACTCCTAAGGAAGAACTGCTCACTCTATTTCTTGAACTTGGTAAAAAGCTTGGCGAAGACTCCGCGCCTCATGAGTTTAGCCACCACCTGCTACTCCTTCATGAAGCCATGGGCGCAGAGCTTGAGTTGTCCACCGAAGAGCTGATGAAATCTCTAAAGGTAGCTTCTGCTCCTCCACCAAACAAATCTGATAAGAAGCCAAAGATCCTTGAAGAGGACTGTGTCCACCTGATCAATCGACTTTGTCACAGAGACTGGAAGGGCGACCTGAATAAATTCCACTACCGGGTACTCAGCGAACAGGTGGAAGCAGAGTGTAGTTCCCGGGAATTTCATCCCGAAATCAATACCATATCATCCCATCTCTTCGCTGGAGGCTTCATGGGGGCGGTACTAGCCGGAATCCACGGTTCACTGGGATTCATGGCTCCATGGATTACCATACCCTTTATTATCAGCGGCCTTGTTGTAACTTACTTGTGGGTGGTTCGCGAATCAAAATTCATGATGGCGTTTCTTACCTCATTAGCGTCAGGAATTTTGGCTTACTCCTTCTTTGGAACTACTCCAGAACAGGGAATTACGATTCTGAAAGTGCTGGAGATAACCAGCGGAACCATGATGGGAGGATTAGTAGGACTATACCATGGCTACACCCGCTGGTTTCACATTAGAAAGTCACTGCTAGACCAATTTAAGCAACAAAGAATGGCAGTCTTGATCAGTGAAAACGAACCTTCTGTGGCGACATTACACAGGTTTTGTGCCGAATTTGTTATACCGCACTTTCAAGAAGCTAAGACGGCTGTGGCATCCTTACTAAACGAAGCCTACACCTCTAAAGACTCCTGTGAAAGCGGCTTGAGGATTCTAAAAAACCAGGATAACAAACCTGATTTTGAAGAATTTTTTGAATTACACAAGGTCCGTAATGATCATGAATCCAGAATTCAGGTTTTGGAAAGACTCTACGGGGCATACCAAAAATTGGAATCCCGGCTCCTTGAGCGCATGAAGTTGCTTGAGAGAGCCTCTGAGTCGGAGCGATTCCAGGTACTTTCCGGAGCAGTTGGTAATGCTGAATATTTATGGATTGCCGATCAAGAGGTTCGTGGAGAAAAGTGGAAAAAAAATCTTGCGAGGAAACGGATGGACTTATTGATGACCTGGATCGAAAACTTTCGTCCATTTCTAGAGTTCGAACTGCATAGAAAAGAACTCAATAACCTGGAACTATGGACGAAGCAAATCGTTCAAAAATCAAGCGGAAGCGTCGCCTGAACAGGTAACCACAGGATACATCCCCCCCATTCCAGGACCGCATTGAGCTGTCATATAGGTATGACTCCATCGTGCGAAGAAATTGCCCATTTCCCCCTGGATATAGAAAGGATTAAGATCCAGATAATGGGTTGCCTCCACAATATTCTGCATTTCAAGTTCGCAAACAACCATTTCCGGCGTTTCCACAAACTCCTGTGCAACCATCGCTCCATTTCTTGCGCCCTGGTGAAGTATTTCACCCCAAAACCCTGAATCGGGTACCAGTTTTCCTAGGAAGACTTCCTTTCCACAGGAACCTTTAACCGGCTTCACGACCCATGAATCTCTAGTTTCCATCAATAGGTCCAAATCCTCAGGCGCTGCTTTGCTTAAATTGAAAGTCCGGGGAATATGCTCTCTAATTTCATCCAATACCTCTTGCGCGAAACAACCCCGGTATTCCTCATCCCACAAAATCTCGAATACGGACTTGGCACTTAGCGATTCGCTGATAAAAGCGTTCACCACCGGGACGTCCCCCTCTTTCCAAGCCTCCAATATTCTGCGGTATCCAAGAAAGCCCGGATCTCCGACGACATGGAACCACTCAAAAAAGCGATACACTACGTCTATCGCCTTTCCTTCAAACTTTGGCTTTCCACCCTGGTATTCAAACTGGTCCGGAAAGAGAAAACTTACATCATAACCTTCTTCTAGAAGCGCTCTTTGGATGTATTGATGAAGCAAGACATCGCTCTCCCCGAAAGGTGAAGTGGGTCGAGGATGGATAAGACCAATATGAGGTCGCTCCATTCCTGAATTCTCACATAATTCCTTACCCAGTAATTTAACCGTAGGATTTACGCCCCTATCAAAAAACTGAATCCCATTAACTTCCATTTCAGTTCGAAATTTCTGGTAAAGAGAATTGGAGTTTAGAACCTTGGAAATGATGTCTGAATCGCAAATACCACCGGGCCAGGAAACATTAAATTCATGAGCCTTAAAACCATCCCCAACTACTACTGTATCCGGTCTGATGATTCCAGGACCGAACCTACCCTTGGGAGAACATTGGAAAAGACCATCAATTTCATCGTCAAAACTCAAAACCTGGCGAAATTCTGAGCAGAATTCATGTGAAGAGTCTGAGATCACTGACAAGATGTCTTCAAGAACCTGTCTAACCAGGACTCCAAATCTCTCATATCGATGAACAAGTTCATTCTCAATGAAGAGTGGATGCATGGGCACTTGAAAATTGAGCCCTTCCTGGGAGCAATTGGCGGTCATATAGTGGATTTCGCGGGCAACAAAGTCAGAATCCAAATCAATCTCCCTGGAAAGGAAGTCATAGAACCGATTCATAACATGAAAACCACTCATGACTTAGTTATAACAGATGCACGAACCAGAGATAGAAAAAGCACCAAAAAAAAATAAAAATAGAAAGAACAAAACCAGTTCAGAAAAAGGGAGCGAGAAAAAGAAAACGAAGCAAGAGCAAAGCGAAAGCAGAGTAAAGAAGAAAACGAAGCAAGAGCAAAGCGAAAGCAGAGTAAAGAAGAAAACGAAGTGAAAGCAAAGCGAACACAGGGTAAAGAAGAAAGCGAAGTGAAAGCAAAGCGAACACAGAGTAAAGAAGAAAGCGAAGTGAAAGCAAAGCGAACACAGAGTAAAGAAGAAAAATTCAAAAAAGAATTGAGGGGAGGGCCGGTACGTGGTGGGTGATTGAGGGCTCAGGAGTAGTACATGGTTGTGGTTCGTGAGGCGGAGGTGGCATCGTCACCTTCAACGAGGGAACCGCGATCAGGTGCTGCTTCCTGTGCCCTCAAGCACCCACCTAAGTACCGGTTCTACCCTCACCCCAATAACTGAAGGGCTTGTTGAGGCTGCATTTTGGATTGTTGGACCTGTGCGGTACCCGTTTGATTTAACAGTTGGCTCCTGGCGAATTCAACGGTCTGCTCGGCCAGGTCTACATCACGGATGGAGGATTCGAAGGCTCCCAGGTTATTTCCAGTCGTGGTATTCGTGTTGATGAGATAATCCAGTCTATTTTGGACAGATCCAAGGTTAGATCGTTCCGAAGAAACCCTTTTTATCGCCTCATCTATTTTTCCCAGGGCTCGGGTAGAAGATCGGATATTGGTAATATCCAAGCCTTTTAAGCCCAGTGCGTCAGAGGTAAGATTGCTCACCCCGAAGTTAAGAATCTGACTTTTGTTAGCCCCAACCTCAAAATCCAGGCTATTGTTGATAACTCGTATATCGAATTGGACCTCTCTGACTGTATTTCCCACGAATTGATTAAAATTAATTCCATAGGCAGGACCTCCAATGGCGACATCGGTGGAATCAGCGGTGAGCTGGATGGAAGATGTACCGCCTTCCTCCCTTTGAAAGAAAGATAGTAGAACATCATTCGTGAACCCATAAGTAATTGCTGTACCTGACATACTACTGGCATCAATAATGGAAGTAATCTGGTTGGTGGAAATCGAGAAAGATTCCCCGCTACCATCTACATTGGCAGTCCCAAAATAGATATCCCCTGAAGAGGCTCCATTTCCGTCGGTGAGTGAGAAATTCATGATACCTGTTTGGGTAAAAGCCTTCGTGGCATTAGATCCGCTGGTGCTTCCCGTAAACACCGCTGCAGTGCCCCCTGCCCCAGCGTTCGCGTTGCCACTGGCCAACCCCAGTGCGGCGAACATTGTAGCTCCCGCGACTTCTGAAATGGAGACCCGTGAATCTGACCCTGACTCCGTCGCCGTAATCACAAGATTTCCACCTCCATTTACCGACACAGAAGCATCGATACTGTTCGCGGTAAAATAATTGGTAAAAGCAGTGGTTATGGAAGCCTGGGAAATGACCACTCCCTGGTTGAAAGTTATATCCGATGCTACTGTGCTCGTATTGGTATTGAAGTCACCGTCACCCAGGCGAATCCTTGTCACTCCGGCACCCGCAAAGGTCACTCCACCCGTAATATTTGTGATACCTGTCAGCGTTCCGCTGGTCCCTCCTACCCCGGAGGTGAGTCCGTTGGTCAATCCAAGGGTAGTCTGGGCAGCCGCATTAGCGCTGATGGAGATACTTCCCGAAGTTCCCGTCCCTGTTGAAGTGAGCACCAGGTTACTTCCGCTGAAGCTGGCGGCAATGTTTGGATTGGTGTAGTTGGAAGAAGTTGGACCAAAGGTCAGTGAGTCAGAGGGATTATTGGCAGCGCCAATCGCGTTATTGATCATGGTGGAAATAGAAGTTAGCAGAAATGATCTGCTGTTGGTGAGAATAACAGTGACCCCGGCGCTAAGACTCCCCGTTGCCTGATCATTATCCTCACCATTGGTGTCATGAAAAGTGAAGATCACATCAGTAGCACCAATCTGGATAGCATCCAATGCCTGTATTGATCCATCTATTCGTGCTTCCTGACCCAGGTCAAAATCAAGTTCTCTGCCACCCAAAACCCCAAAGGTATCATCGGCACTGGTAGTTGCCGTGAATTCTCTCTTTTCGTAGACTCCATGTCCCTGTTCCTGCCCAAATACGTCAAAGAAAATGGACTCCGCCTCTGTAATAATGTCGAAAGAAAATGCATTTAGAATATCTTCTGAGCCTGATAGAGAAAGCTCTCCTCTAAATCCTGCCACCCCGGCGTTGTACTCGAATTGCCCGTCTTCCGCGTTGAATTCAAAGGACGAATTTGCAATCCCCAACCCTCCGTCTTCGGTGCTAGCAATAATTGTCTCCTCCACCTTTAGAGCAAATTTCTCCAAAGTTTCATTACCCGACATCGTAACTTCGGTTTTGGTTCCGTTTCCCCTCAAGGTAAGAACCTGGGGATTTTCTAAAAAGGAGTTCCCCTCATGATCGAACATACTTTCCATCTCATTTAATTGTGATGTTCGGGTCGCCATTCTCCCTGAAACGACGCTTCTTTGAATTGCAGAACCTTGCTCCTGCTTCACACCGGCCGAAGTCTGCTGCATAGAAACCAGGTAATCACCAGTGCCAATCCCCCCCTCTACCTCGAATGTCGGTAGCTGAATCCCTTCACTGGAAGCATGCACTTCCGCTGAACTCCCATCCAGCAACTTTTTTGTGTTGAATTCTGTAGTGATCGCAACGCGATCTATCTCGCCAATTAGCTGATCAACTTCCTTTTGAAGTTCAATTCGATCGGTAGAAGTAAGCGCGTCTGATTGGGATTGAATGCTTAGTTCCCGCATTCTATTAAGCATGGCGTGATCTTCATTTAGAGCGCCCTCGGCAGTTTGAATCAGGGAGATTCCGTCCTGGGCATTTGCGGTAGCCTTGGTAAGTCCACGGATTTGTGAGCGAAGCTTTTCGGAAATGGTCAATCCGGCAGCATCATCTGCACCGCGATTGATTCTTAATCCGGAAGAAAGTCTCTCAATCGACGATTGTAAACCACCCTGGGTACGTGAAAGATTACCCAGTGTGACAAGACTACTCCCGGGCCCATTGACCCGAAATCCCATGAACACCTCAAAAAAAAATTTACAATAAGACTGATTTCCAAATTCATGGAAATATCAGTCTAAAATCAAAGAATTCTCGAAATGTCCAAACAGTTCGACTCCGCAGAGTGTCCCTGGATCAGGATTTAAGCGCAAGACAAATGTGGGCGAACGTCAATTCTTCTGAAGAGCGCAAAAAACCTTACTCGGGTATTCGGCATCTAAGCTGAGCGCAATGAGGCTGTTTAGTCTGAGTTAGATGTAAATAGATACAAAATGGTGAGCTTTGATTAAGAAACCAACCAATATTGGCTATATAAGGATATTTTTCAATTCCAGGTCAAAGACTGATATCGACCAAAAAAAAATGAGTATGTATAAGAAAAGAATCCATAGGCCGAGCAAAGCAACCAGACGACTAAGGAGTCAGGAAACTGAAAAGGAGGGAATAAGAATAAGGTTTGCAAGGAACGTAAAAAGGCAGGATCCCGCGATCAACAAGCAGGATGGCGAAGTGGAATCAAAGCAACCAAAAAGCAAAGAAGAAAACGAAGTGGGAGCAAAGCAACCACAGAGTAAAGAAAAACACGAAGTGGGAGCAAAGCAACCACAGAGTAAAGAAAAACACGAAGTGGGAGCAAAGCAACCACAGAGTAAAGAAAAACACGAAGTGGGAGCAAAGCAACCACAGAGTAAAGAAGAAAAATTCAAAAAAGAATTGAGGGGAGGGCCGGTGCGTGGTGGGTGATTAAGGGCTCAGGAGTAGTACATGATTGTGGTTCGTGAGGCGGAGGTGGCATCGTCACCTTCAACGAGGGAACCGCGGTCAGGTGCTGCTCATGTGCCCTTAAGCACCCACCTAAGTTCCGGTCCTACCCTCAAAAACAAATGCGGGTCGAGAGCCAGGCTCTGGCTGCGGTCGGAGTCATCAAGCCCTGGTACAACTCGTTTTTTAACAAGTACCAGGTATCGGTTTTCCCAACCCGCATTAGTTAGATCAGTCCTAATCCCCCTATAGCAGCTGATGCTCAGCTAGTGCCCTCAGAAGCTCTCCGGAACAGCCTGTTTGGGCTGCAGTCTGCAGTTGGAGTCTTCCGTCGAGTCACTACCCTGCGCGAGGGAGTCCTTGGTCCTCCTTTTACAAAGGGGCCAAAAATTCTCACCCGAAGTCTTCTTAAGGCTTCTTGGAACGCAGAGCTGACCATGGCCCGCCTGATCGCCAATTGCGATTGATAGCGGGTCAGTTTCATCAACGCTAAAGTCATTGTCGAAAAGATCTAGGTTCTCACTTGTTTTTGAAGGATTGCCAACCGTTAAGCTCAACTTCCCTGTTGAATAATGAACATCCGTGTTCCTAAACATCGCCAATCCTTCGATAGGGGTATCAACGGTGTCGAATTCCTGAAACTAGTAAGAATTCGGGAATTTCGAAGACACCTCTCCCCTATGTCTACTATCGGTAAGATTTCAGTTAAAACTTAGAAAAATCTTTAGTTTTTACGTATTGAATTTTATCTATGAGAAATCCCCACTGGTTCACCTTGTCATTACTGACAAGGTTCAAGAGAACTTTCTCACCAGCGATAGGCTCGCTCCAAAAGGACTCAAGGGGAGAGTTTAGATACTCTATGACTTCTCCCTCAGCGGTTTGAACTGAGAGGGTATCGTTGTATTTAGCAAATTCAAATCGTTGAAAGTGGACACGAATCAGGGCTGCTCCGGGTACCGAGATCTCATACTTCTCATTCATGTCATATCCGTAAGGGTGTGGACTTTCAAGCGTGTAATTTAGGGTATGCCAATCTATTGCCGGATAAGTTGGATTACGCCTTCCGGTCTTACCTGACAGCAAATTATATACATTGAGTCTCCCGGCCGAGCTGACCCAGCGCTTTAATGCTACGGATTGATCCGCGCTTTTCAGTAGCCGCTCCTTCACCTGCAGATGGGTTAGAGAGGGCTCCTGCGCAAATAGAAGAGCCGCCGCTCCGGCTACCATGGGAGATGCCTGTGAAGTACCTGAAAATGCCCTGTATTTGTCTTTAGGTAAAAGAGATAGGATAAGAGAGCCCGGCGCTGCAATATCTATCATAGATCCGAAATTCGCGAAGGGAGAGGGTCGATCCTGGTTGTCGGTAGCCGATACAACCACCTGATTAGGTAAATCATATGCCGATGGAAAATCTGGATCCTCATCAAGATTCCGTCTCGAATTACCCGCAGCCCCCACAAAGAGAACTCCTTTATCGTGACAAAACCTGATCGCACCTTCGATCTGATCATTGCGGTAGCGGCTTCCCCATGAGGCGTTAATGACTTTTGCACCGTTTTCGCATGCATACCGTATTCCCTCAGCGATTTTATCTCGATTGGCCGTACTCCCCAGGCCAAAGATCTTTATCAGCATGATCTTCAGCGGTTGAAATCCACCAGTAATTCCTACTCGATTTGAGCTCACCGCACTCAGAATCGAATTGACATGCGTACCGTGATAGTGACGATCCTGAATGTCGGGATTATCTTTTACCAGGTTCCAGCCGTGCAGGTCATCTACATACCCATTCCCATCATCGTCAATTCCATTGGTTGATTTCTGATCTCCGCTGTCATCGAGACCAGATTCGCCCCTGTTCACCCATAGGATCTCTGGATTAATGTCTTCGTGCTTAAGATCTAGACCTGAATCGATCATGGCCAGAACAACCTTGCGAGCTGGCCGAAATAACTCAAGCGCTGGAAAAAGTTTTATGTCCGCTCCCTCTTTGCCTTTTTCTCCTTTTGAGTCTGGCTGACCAAAATTATGGAAATACCATTGCTGTGCTAAGAAAGGATCTTCAGGGAGTTCAAAGAGGGTTCGAATTCCGCCGGTCCGAAAGAGCTGTGTACTGAAAAAAAATTCCCCCTGACCCAGCATTTCCTGGGTCAGGATCGGACCCGACTCAACAGGTTCATAAAGGTGTACGGGCTCATCACTGAAGCCAGCGAAAATCGCTGTACCCAATGCCATCAAAACAAGAAATAAAAAAGAGGGTTTCATCAGAATAAGACCTCACCTGGACCGGGGCATTATAAGGTCAATCGGCTCTTTGCCAACCCCCGGAAGATCCTTGAGTAAAATGCCTTCCAGAATATCTATGAGTTTACCTGACTCACCATCAGAATATCCGTGATTACGATAGAGAAGCTGGAGTGCCTCCAGGGTAAAGTCCTGCAATTGGGGACTTAAGATTCTGAGCATGAAAGGAAGTTCATTCAGATCGGATTTCAGAATCAGGTTTTCATAGTAAAATCGCTTAAGACCCTTTTCCTCTCTAATGATTTCAAGGACATTGAAGATCTCTTCTTCAACCCGGTTTAGTTTTTTAGCAGTCAGATCCCTGCTGTCGAGGCCTGGTCTTTTCAGTTCCAGCAAAGAATCCAATGACCTTTCCATCCTTAAAGTTGCCACTTGTGAGAGGAACCTCTTACGAACCTCCCTTAAAATTTGATTTCCTACATGAACAGGCGTGTCTTTCTTGAAAAAAGATCCCTGAATCCAACTATAATTTCGCATTCGGGGATGCAGTAAAAATAACAGATCCTTTTGTATTTTCCCCAGTTTTGGAGAAGGTTTAACAACACCATGGACACCAGGGATAGATCGACTTGAATCTGAATCCTTCAACCTCCCTTTTGCTGGGAGCGGGTTGGTCGAGAATAGTTTTTTGGCCTGTCTAGATTCCGGTAGAGATGGAAGAATTACACGGTGGCATCTCAGGTACATCTCCACATGAGCGGGTGTCAATTCTGAACCAGGCGGCAACATTCCCAAAAGATCCAGGAATTCCGACTCCTCTCTCTGCAGAGTGGGATCGGCATAGGGATCCGCTGGTACCCATCTCTCCCTGGTTAAAGGCAAGGCATAGATAAAGGTAGAGGAAGAGCCAGATTTTAAGGATCGTATATCTCTCCATAACTCCGCCCACAGAGTTGATGCTTTTGCGGCCTGGATTCGTTCAAAATGAGTAAAAAACTGCCCTGCGATTTGCTGAAGGGATTGCCTGCGAAGAGTCACAAGGGAAAGGCTGATATCCAGGGCTCTGGTATTAGCTCTTTGCAGGTCTTCCTCAAGAATCCGTTTCTGCTCCACTCTATAATTGGCCAGGATTTGTGCAATTCTTGGTCGCTTCCAAAAACTTCTAAGCTCAAGGTCCATCGAGACAGACGTTAGACTCCCGTGCCGCTGAAAGTAGGAGATCAGATCAATTTGAGAAGCGTTTGCCGCTAATAAAATAATCAGGAAAGAGACCAGATGTAGTCCCTTGTATTTCTGAAAAGATAGGAAGATTGTACTCACGATTTAAATCCTACGAATGGGAATCAAGACGTGCAAGGTTTCTCGATGTCTTCGACTTTTATCCAAGTTCTGGAGAATTCGATCTGATCTTTTCAAGAAAATAGATACCCTTGACGAAATTTACATCTTGTTAGCAGTAGAGTAATTTCTTATTCTTAAGAGAGAGGTTCAAGTCAGCTGGATGGACCGATGAATCTGAAAGTTCATGAAGCAATTAGTCCTTTTTCTCCTAAGTTTTCTCCTTCTAACCGAAATTTCCTATGCCATTCCGATGATGAATATTCGGGGTGGAGGACATGAAAAGTATGATTTTTACAAAACTGAGGGTTGGCTGCAAACAGACCATTCCGGCAGCGGTTTTCACCTCGTTCGTGATTTCAACCGCCCTAACATCTGGGTAAGAATTTTCAAGGTCGACACATCTACTACCGATGTAATTGGACTTCCTAATGACCTCCTTGCCGGATCACACGCCAAATGGGATGGAGTCATAGACTCGGATGTCCCTGCCCTTCGTGGTGGAGATTATTTTAGACTCATTCAAAGAGTAGCCTTCTCAACGAGTGTAGCTGATTTAGACCCAGGTTCCGGTGCTTGCACCGGGGGCGGTAGATGCTACGGAGACTGGGTTAACAATGACCTGCTGTGGGGAGTGGACGGGGAAGATTATCAGGATAAGGACAGCCGTTCCTTTTTTGAGGTGCTTGAGGAGATCAACGGACAGAAGCGTACCCGATATAGATTTACGATTTTCGTGGAAGACAATCTTCCCTTTTGGTTCAAGGATCAGAATGATGGCTACGATCTTTCAGCCGACAAAACTCAGGCAATCCTCTATTATCCTCTGAATCGTGTCATCGTACGAATAACAGAGAGCGGTAATTTCGACCCCTCCTTTGATGATGCTCCTTCCCCGGATTACAATTCCTACGACTCTTCCGGGGACGAGTTCTTCATGGAAAAAAAGGGAATTGATCTGCGGGTTGCCTCAGTACCTCAGGAAAGCCGCCTGAAGAACGGTAGACTTGTTTATAACTTCCCTGTGGTTCACGCCTTTCAGAAAAGTACTGATTACATCATTCAAGTAGTTGCTGAGGACATGGAATTGAACCGCCGAGTCATGCGTTTTCGGCTAAACATGAATCCCCTCGGAGGTCTGGATATCCAAGATAGATCTAGTGGTGGAAGAAAGTTGAGGTAAATCATCGCATTGCGTTTTGTTATAGGAATCATGCTTCTGCTCCAGGGCTCAGCCATCTTCAGTTGCGATGCGCTCTACGTAACCTGGCAGATGTTTGAACTCACCGACATCAGAGACTATCACAGCCCCTCTCCGCTCTACAGCCTCATGGTTCCCACCGAAGGACAGGCACGCTATCGGGAAATCGAAGATCTCTTCTTGCAAGAAGACCAGACTGAGTACCCTGACAGCGGCGGCTCCCCAACCGAACGAACTGATGTTCCCCTTGAGACCTATTTTGAAGAGAAAATCGCCGCTGGAATGTCTGGAAACACGATGTTCCGCACCTATGGTGATGACGCCTTAAGTAATGATTGGGGTATTCGCAATAAGCAAAATCCCATGCGGGACCGGTCTTTGCAGACGGAGGATATCACCACAGATCCAAGCGGTGAGATCTTTAGTTTCTATGCCTTGAAACTCACTGCCGGATTGATCTACAAGACGGATCAAAGCCAGTGTGAAACGCCATACCAGCACCCGGCTACCAATATGGAGATGGATGCTTCCACACCCGATGATCACGAAGTTTTCATCAATGAATCTGGAACACTCAACCCGATCTCTGACGATACCTACTGCTTCTTTCTACTCATTCCCAAGTCTAAAAATCTAGGACCATTCCTATCAAGGGTTCATGAACTGGACCTGGACAGCCTTGAATACATCAAACTTGGATTTTCGCCCTATCTCAGAATTGACCCTACCCTCACCGACAAACTACAGCGCGGAAATGGAGATCTTATCTGGGCTAAAGGACGTTATCTCCTGCCGTCTCCGGGTGGAAAAATGCTGCTGCCGCAGAACGGTTTGAACCAACTCTTCAACCGGGTGGCTCTTTGGCGTTTCTACCACTTTGACCGTCATAAGTTAACTCATGGAAATGATGTAACCACCCGCGTATGGAACACGCTGAATCGTTCGCTGATCCCCCCGGTGCCTGCGTCGCTTAGTTTGTCCCCGGAGGATATGTTTACTGTTCATTCAGCTCCGGTAGTTCTCAGGGGTCTGGAGGTCAGTGAGGAGCTCGCCACCTATTATCAAAATGCTCCAGTGGGTACTAAATCCAGCGGTTGGGGCAGTGTGGTAGGACCTCAATACCTGGCACTCCCCCCTGAAGGAGACCCTCGAAAGCAATTTCCATTCGCGATGCATTTTCCCACCGGACCCTCAGAGCGCAGCTTTGTAGAGGAAGCCTTAGGGGGCTCAATCCCGATCAATGCGAACCGAAATGATCCCAAGGACTCGGGATCCTATGGAGACAGAGCACTACCTAAAGCAGAATTGGAAACAGAATTTAGCGATGCACGTCGGTTCCAGTTTTACATGAAAACTGATTATGAAATGCCAGTAGGTGACATCTTCAATCTAGCCGCGGGAGATGAATCCATCATTGAATGCGATGCGGATCCCCTGGTAAAAGGCTATTGCGATAAGTATGGTCCTCTCGTAACAACTCTTGAAACTCTTTTTCAGGAGATTGGGTCGGCTATCCCCTATGATGCCTCTGTATCCCCTATAGACTTTCGAGATGCTCAACCCCAGGATTTAATGTATATGCTGCGTGATGGTGCCGCTAGCGAATCCATCACCGTGGGTCAGGGATCCCAGGCTCAGAGCTGGAATGTTCATCCAGCACTGGTAAAAATCACAGCCGCTAAGGCGGATCCTCTTTTCACTGAGCTTGGGCTCGACCAGACCCCTCCAAGACCAGGGGAATTCAACTTATTTATGAACCGCACTGAGATTGGGAGGAAATTAGGTTCCCTATCCTTGAAACTGGAAACCAGTCTTGCCAAAGATGATAAACGTTATTCCGACGCGTACTATTCCACTTTTGATGAGCACCTCTACTTCACCAGCAAAGTGGAAGATACTGAATCTACCTGTCTAACTCAACCATCTACACCTCAACGGGCTAACTGCATGTTCACTTCCATGGTGACTATCGTATCGGATCGCTATGAGGCAATGGAATTGGCCGATTCTACTTCGGGAGGATCCTTTCGGTATTACACCGCGAACGACCCCGCAGGAAAAAAGCTTATGACCAAGTTAGCCCTGCTTCAAGATCTGGCTAGCGGAAATCCAAGCAGTATGCGATGGAAGCACATGCTTCCGCCCGATGTACCGACCACCTACTGTGATACAGGAAAACTGAGCCCTCCCATAGGAAGTGTAGCTGATAATGAGATCCAAAAGTGCCTCAATTTCCTTAAAGAACCTAACACTGTCCCGGTACCGGCTGACGAAATCTTCGCCAGCAATCGCTACCCCCCTGGCTACGAAGCCATAGAATGAAGGTTCGAGGGAGCCGCTCCTCCTGCTTCCGACCCTCTTAATACTGCCATACCCGGGTGAAGGGTGTCTGATTTTGCTTCAGTCCGAGCTTATCCACTTCATCTTGCACGTATTCAAGCAAGCGAGTTCCCTCTGGAGATTCCAGATAGTATTCCCAGGCCCCTCTCACCCGTGGGTCCAGGAATTGATTTTCTGAAGTAGTTTTCCAGCGATAATAAAACTGCTTTAAAATCCTTTGACGGTCCTCTTTCCCTGGAGCTGAACTAATTTCAGAACGAATCTTTTCGAGTTCCCCTTCGTAAACCCTGGAGTTCTTACGATCCGTTTTGAGGGCTTCCTGTCTCAGTTTTTCAAGTTTCTCACCGAATCGCTTCCCATCTTCTGAGTGAAAATATTTTTCCACAGGATGTTTGGTCGGGTCCAGATGGGAGCTATCCATTTCCATCAACTTCTCGCGAACCTGTTCAAAAACCCAGCGGCGCTCACCTTCATTTTTAGTACGAGCCAATCTCTTTTTGAAGTCCATATGCAGATCCTCAAAGGGCTTTAGATCTTCCAGGGTCGCGAACTTCAATTCACTAAAGTCAAAGGGCTGCAGCAAATCTGGCTCAGTTTCTTCAACAACATGAGAAGCAGGTATTTCAGGCGCGAGAATGACATTTTCCCGGGATCCTTCTGTAGACGCCTGTTCCAAACTTTGAATTTTTTCAGGCGGCTTCGGTTTGGGTGGAAGCCTCTTAAGAAGTGCTTCCAGGCTTAGAATTGAGACGGGATGCTGTAATTTTCCTTCCAATCGGTCAGCGATTTCCCTGGTCTCCTTTAGTTTTCCTCCGATGAATAATAGATTGGCATAGCGAACTTGATCCTCTTCTGTGCCTTCAGTTTCAGATCGCTCTTTATATAGGGAGAGGAGAGGTTCATAGTAATTCGGATGGGTCTTTTGACTCAGAAAAAGGAGGGTATAGTACGAATACAGATCTCCCTCAATCAGTTCCAGATCTTGTTTAAGAAGTCGTTTCCGAAACTTAATGCGAACGAGCTTCAGCCATTGCTGCAGACTACGAGTTTCCTCTGTCGGCGTCATTTGCCATAGCTGTTCGAGCATATGATCATAGGCTCTAGAAGTTTGAAAAATACGCAGTAACCCCCTGCGAACATCCTGATCATCGGGATTCTTTCGAATCAGAGAATAGAACTTTACAAAAGCTGATTGAGTCTCGCCGCGTTCCATGTAATACCAGCCAAGTTCGCGCTGATAGAGATTTGGCTTGGACTTCTTCATTTGAAAAAGGAGCTTGGAACAATTCTCACTGCTGCTTTCCTCCATGACCTGGGCGCAAACCCTGATAACCTTCCCGAAATTACCCAGGGATTTATGGGTGAGGGCCAGAATTTCAAGTTGCGCAGGAGTGGAAAAGGAACCCGGATCCTTACTATATTCTTTCAGAATTCCCCGGTAGTTTCGGGCCAGATATAGTTTCTTAATGGCCCTTATACTTGCGCTTTCCACGAATGAAAAAATGAGGAAGAAAAGGAGAAGCCGCATCTGCCAAGAAGTGTACACCTAAGGATGGTACTCAGGCAATTCTCAGAAGATTACCAATTTCGCGTGTTGATTGAAAAACGAAGGGATTAATCTAAATTTTCTCTAAATGAACTGATTTTGGTCAAGACCCTGCAAACGGGTATACTGTTTGCTTTCCTGATAGACTATCTTTGCTCATTATGGATGATCCTGGCCATAGAAATGACTGGTCGCTGAGATGATTTCAAGAATCGCATTCGTTCTTTCCATTCTTCTCTTCTGTTCCAGTCTTTGGACAAGGATAAAGGTCACCCTGGACCAGAAAAAGGAATCGAGAATCCTTGAATGGAAGCTGGACAGGGACTGGAAGCTCCAGGGAATCTCAGCCCAGGCTATAAAGGCTTTGAAGACCTTGGACCTTCCTTTGACGGGCGAACTTCAAATATCAAGGAAGAAGTCAGACGAATTCAAACCGAGTGGTAAGAACTCAATCTTGCGGGACCTTGGATCTCGGCTGCAGGAGCAATTGGGTACAGATGACCTTCTGACCATTAAATGGAATCCACTTAACGCCCCAGATCCCTCACTTCCCCTTCCCCCGCTCCTGACTCCAAGTCCCATCCGTCTCGATGTCAGTTTGTACAGTCTCAGCCTTGGAAAAAATACCAGGACCAAACTTAGCTCATTCTTACCTTCATCCACACAAGGACACGCGTGGTAATGAATTCAAGACAAAGCACAACAGCGTCACTCCTTCTAATCTGCTCCGTCCTGACGCTGGGTTCCTCTCTGCTGCTTTTTTCATCCTGGGAATCTCTAACAACACCGATTGAGCATCCCTACGCATCCGAGGAAGGAGCTTTACTTTGGAATTTGAGCTGGCGAATTTCACAAGCTCAGGAGGTTCTTTATCCATACACTGAAAAGGAGGCTACGGAAAGCAGCTGGTCTGATATCTTAGTCCTTCGATCTCAATCTGGGCATTTGAATATTCTCAGGCTAGACTCCACGAAAAAGTCCAGCTTGTGTCTGAATACCACTCATTTAGAGAGTGAAAAGGAATACTCAGATCAGAAATTTCTCAAAGGTCTTAACTGTACTTCCCTGACCACCCTTCCCGTCACCAGTTTTCAAGTGCAGAGCCAAAGACACGAAGGTGATCAGCATATCGGCCAGGTTAAGGTGGAAATTAGCTACCAGGGTAAATCTCGGATTCTGGACCGATCAGGAGTTTTTTCCATATTTTCACAAGACTATAAATGGGTAGTGGGACTATGAAGGATTTCGGTTTTCTTTTCATTACCGGACTTTCAGTTCTCCTGCTTCTCTTTTGCGCCACACTTCACATGAAGACACTATTCAAGGACCAAGAGCAGCCCCGTAACGGTACTGACCTGGTACAGATTCTTAGTGTTGCTCAATTTTCAGCACAGTTGCTCGAAAGAGATTCAAGACTTCCCGGGGAATTAAGTTCATTGTTGGAAATTCCAACCCTCAGTATTGATACCGAGAATGGACGCTATTCAGTCACTCCCCTCAAGGTAAAGCAGGCTTCGAATGAGGATCCGAATTTTGAACTATCAGTAGTATCTACAAGGAATAAACATAAATTTCAAACCTGGACCCTGAATACCCGCCTGGATCGCGCTCGCCCCTTTCTCCCTCCAAATCCGCTGGTCACCCTGGGTCTGTCCAACCTTCCCTCTGGACCAATTGAGAAGGAGGATTCCTACGCTCCAAAGCTAGAGGAAATGGATATTCAGGTCATTCTGAACGCAGAGAAAGCTCTGCGTAAACTTGACCTCTGTTCTCCACTCAGATTTTTTACCCACAAAAAGCTGCTGGAAGCCTCCACACTGATTTCAGCAGTTTCATCACTAAGCACAGCCAAAGAATCAGATAGCGAAGAATTCGCCCATATGAAGAGGCGTTGGTTCTTTCATATGGGAGAACTTCTGTTGGTACTGGTCAGGCGGATGCGGGAAATTTCAAGGGCTGAACTCATCACTTTTCTACATGGATCCAAAATTTTTAAAAGTTTGAAGGTTTCGGATGTGGAACTGATGGAGCTAGGCGAGCAGGCTGTCAAAATTGAAATTCCCGTCTTACTCGAGGAGATAGATCCAAAACAATTTCAGACTCTGCTAAAAAGGACTATGCTGAACAGGGCTCTAGAGTATTTAAGGAGTTCCTCAGAATCACAAGAGCTGGCTCATCATAGTCATTTTCTACTGAAACTCACCTCCATGACGCTCAGAGATAGCGATGTTAGAACAACCGCTGAGCGCCTGGTGCTCGAAGAGGGAAACCAGATACCAGAAGGTCATGAGCATAGTCTCTTTGGATCCAACTGGACCTTGAATTCCTCCTCCCCGTATTCCCAGGAAAAGTTAATTCAGAGTTTTCTTAATCACCTTCCCCACTTCTTAAGAGTGGGTAGAGCCCCTCCTGAACTAAAAGATCCGGTCGCTCTCGTTTCCCTTCAAGGGAGGCTTATTGCGCTTACTAAAAGCGGCACCTGCTATAACTTTGATTCAACGGCGACCTGGCGTCCCCAACCAGGTTTACGAGGCCAGGTGGAGGAGGTCCTGGGAACTACGGTGCTCATAGACCCAATTTTTGAAACCGATAAACTCCGAGCCTGGAGTCGAAGTGGAAAAATAATCTCTAGCTGGGATAGCGAAGATGGATTCCAATGGAGTCCTAAAGGTTCAACCCTTCCGATCAAAACTCTTGAAATCCATCAAGATCTTCAATTCATCACTGATGAAAAGTCATTGTGGCTTTTGATGAGGCAGGAAGGAATTCTGACAGCTGCCTGGAATAGTGTTGATGGCGAACAATGGAATCCAATTAAGGTAGGTGAATCATGGGCTTCTGAGGCCTTTTTATTCAGCTCAAGGAGAGTTCTTTATGGATTCAAAGCCTGCCTGGCAGATGCACAGGAAAACTGCGTAGATCAGTTTTTTGCTATTGCGGGTGACGGCTCTAACAAAATGCGATATGAGATCAAGGACCGAGTCAAGCCATTTGCCGTCATTGAGAGAGGAACTGACTTAATACTGTTAGATGAGAAATCCGGCACTTTGTTTCGTTCTGATTCCAATCAAAACTTCACTCCATTCTCTAAACAATCCTCGATTTCCAGGGGACTGTTAACCCTCCACCGCTCCCAGGTTACAATCCTGGATCCAGGGGGACAACTCTGGCTTCTTTCCGAAGATGGCATTTTGGAGTTTCTATCGAGGCCAAGAGGGTACCGGATCTGAGAGCTTTTCTTAGCGCCAAACTACGATTGCGGGATCTTTCTCTTACGCAGTCTTTGAACATAAAGAGTTCCCAGGGGACCGATCTCCAAAATCCTAACTTTAAACCTACTCCTGGAACTTTGGCGTGGGGATGATTTACCTCTCAGGTATACGAGTCGCTTTGATATCAATCCAACACTCCAATCCAACTTCCCCAAAACTGGCCTAAAAAGACCATCTACAAGGATTATTCGCCCCTTGAGACCACCTGGATCAAAAAAGTTTAGTTCCTCAAGGGAAGGCAATCTTGATTCCTCAATTCCCCGGTAACCGCTGCGAGGAAGGAGCTTTTGGAAATTCTCGAAGGAACCCACGCCCAGCAAAATCAAGCCCACTGTGGATACGGGAAGCAGCCACCAAAGGTGAACTAACTTGCTTCGTGGCATTGCACCTGATGAAGTACTCCCCGGAGAAGTCACGGGTTTGAATCCCATGTTCAGTGAAGTTTCAAGATCTTTAATCCGCTTTCTAAGGTTCTTGTCTGAAACTTTTTTTCGAATCTTTCTCAGGGAAACCACATCCCATCGCCCTCCATTCTCGGAGAGAAATGAAAAGATGAAATTGACGATTTTCCCCTCCCACTTCTTGTCCAGGGCGGAAATCAAGATTCGATTCAGGTCGGTTGGCGGACATTCCCACTCCTCAAGGGCTTTCATTACTCGATTCCATTGGTGGGAATCCTCCTCAATCATACGCTCAATTAGAGACAGAGCCATATCAGGCCGCTTTTTGGTCAATAGCACCAGTGATTCTTCCAGGATCACCCAGTCTGTTTCAAGGAGATTTTCCCTTTCCTGAATTGCACTCAGATGGGGCAGAACACGCGGGTCCCCAAGTTTTGAAAGTGCCCTTGCCGCCGAACGGCTTAGACTTGAATTTTCACCCTCGAGGAATGATTCCAGAGTCTCCCATTCATCACCGAAAGAGAGCACCCCAACAGCGTCGATCATATACTCAAGAGTCTTGGCATCTTCCTCCACCCTCAACGAATTACGAATCAGGATGAGCGTTTCCGCCGGATCGGGTACGACCTCATAATTTAAAAGACGTTTCAGACTGGATATCTTCTCCTCACCAGTACCGGACTCCAGAAACTGAGCTAATTGATCGAGATACTTCACTGGGTTTGAGAAGAGCAGATTCTTACTTCTTTGCGCCTCGCCTTCCGACACAAAAGCCTCACTTGAGTCGACCTCCTCAGGGGTAAGGGCAGACTCTATTGTCTGCTGGGCCTCCACAGCAACGCTCCCATCGCCCGTCCTGATTAGCTTTTTAAGAAGGACCTTTGCTCTTTGTGAATCCATTTTTTCGAGTATGGGAATAGCCAGGTGACTTTCTTCCTCACTGCCCTGAACCAGGTCCTCCAGGCATTCCCAAATCTCTTCATCAAAAAGGCCTGCCGCATCTTCCCTACTCATCAGTATCAGGGCAGTACTTGCGCGAACTGCAGCATCGGAATCGCTCAATACAGGCACCAGAATTGGAAGTAAAGGCTGTGGAATACCAGAACCAAGCCATTCCAGCGAAGTCTCTCTTACCCTTGGATGCGGATGATAGAGATAATTCATCAGGCTTCTAAGCTTGCGCTCGTTGGATTCAATGCCAAAACTAAAGGCACGAATCTCCGAGACAAGTGTCTCAGGATCCTTTTCAGGGTCTAAATAGCACCCCTTCGCATGAACTACCTCCGGTTCAACCTCTTCCTGGATCGAGATTTGATTCGCGGAGGAGAGGGCTCTATACCATTCTGAATCAACCTGATTAAGATCTTTGAGAATTCTTTGAAGGTTAGTTTTCATACGGCTGGGAACCTGCTCAAAAACAGTCTTAAAGCCTTCACAAGCCAGGTCTCGGACTCTTGGCTCCTGATCTTGTAGTAGAAACCCCAGAATTCGACCCCCGTCCCTATTTCGTAATGCGCAAGCACTGGCAACGGCTACAGATCCAACATGCACCTTCCAGGATGGAATCGCTAGAAGCGTCTCTCTTAAAATCCATCCTAGCGCGGTAGTACCATGTCCCATCAAAAGACTTAGAACCCTCCTGCGTACCTCTGGTTCCTTGTGATTACTCAGCGGTATGAGACGTGCTATGGTTTTAGAGCTACCCAGGGAATTGAGAATTTCAGATGTCAAAATTACAATGCGTGGATCAGGGTCGTTTAGAAAGCTGGAAATCTCTTCAACTTGCTCAAAGTGGAGGCTTCCTGCAAGGCGAAGATAGCAAGCCTTGAGATGAGGGTCAGCTACGCCCTTCAAGAACTCGCGCATCTTTGGCAGACACTGCCAGGCACCCTTTTCAAGGGCGGCACGAAATACTTCGATGAGATGGTCCTGTGATGTTTTCGATCCCAGCTTATCAAATACCTCAAGCATTGGATCAGGCTGATTGGGCCGCATTCCCCGTACTTTCATATTTAGTCGACGTTCGATTCCTGATCGGACTACAAGGGATTGCTCCTTTTTGAGGGCTTCCAATAACTCCTCCAGGGCCTTTGGATGGGTAGACTCCAACAAATCACAATAGGCTACTTTCCTAAGCCTTGGATCTGGATGTCCCTGAAAGGGAATCAGAGGAGAAAATTGATTTAAAGACATGGAAAACCCTAAATATATTCGCGAATGATTTCTCTCTTGTCATGACCGGCTAATACATGGAATCGTCGAATTCTATGTAGTGTCGCAGGTGAAAAGGAGCCTAGTGGGACATAGATAATCCTTTTTCCCATGCGCTCAGCAAGTAATTTGAAAAGCGACCGCGGCGGTTTAGGTCCCACGTAAACAATATTTCTATTTACTGAATACTCAATTGCCGCAGCTAGCAGAACTTCGTGTTTATAGGGTACAAACAGGTAATCAGAATCGCTCCACACATCATAGAGCCGCTGGGGAGGAAAACTCATCATTAATCCACCATAATAAGCTCTTCCAATTCCTGGACCCACCATTTGGTCTTGATAGTCGGTAGCATAAAATGCAAGATCAGACTCCTGATCATGCTCACCTAGCCAGGTCAACCGATAGTTATACTTTTCATTCTTGCGGTCTTCATCAAAGATAAGAACCACGGAACCCATCTGATTCTCGAAGCGTCGTAACTCCTTGACATAAATTCGTCCGGAACCAACATTTCTCACCGTTTCGCGGTAATCAATTCCATCTAACAGAGAAGCGGTGAATGGTTCAGTTCTTGTACATTCCGCAGAAAGAACTGAGGCGCCTTTTTTCTTAAGAGTGTCCGCAAAATTTTCGATTGCAATATCTTCTACCGGAAAGGAACATAATCCATCCTTTTCAAAATCCTTACTCCACTCTCCAGGGCGCTTCTCTTTAGGGCGGAGTCTTTGGGGAATTCCAAACTTACCTCGCTTTCGAGAAGGAATCCTCTTTCTAAACCTGATTCTCTCCGAACCCAGCCATACCTCATCGGGGGTCAGATCCACTGTCATCAGGCCGGGTTTTTCCTCCTGGTACGGATAAGTACTCCCGAACTCCCATAACTCATAGGCAAAATCATCATCCACAACGCCCTTTGAGGCATTCACCAATTCAAAGAATTCAGGAAGTAGTTTCTCTTCGAGAAAACAGCGCTTTCGAAGAAAATCACCGATGGCCTTCTCATGCCAGTTCTTGACCTCAAGATCGAGTTTTTTGTGATATTCCTGGGCGGCCTCTTCAAATAGAAGCTGGAAGATTAGCTTTCGATCAACCCATCGCCTGGATCCTTTTGTCTTCCAGGATTCACGGTTTCGAGTGATTGAATTTAAAACCCTTTGACGTAGGATCTCTCCTCCATCCTCTATTTTGCCCTCCTTTCCTCCCGAAATCACCCTCATCACCCTATCCCCTTTATGAACTTGTTTCTCCATGCACCTGATGGAGTTTTGGGTAGGTTTATTAGAATCCCCCTGTCTCCACACCTCATAGGCTGCCGAAAGGGCTCCAAACTCTCCCAGGCAAGTTCTTGAGGATTCCTCGGAGACGTTAAACACCTGGGCGTTTTGACGGCGGTAATAACCCAGGGGGAGAACTTGCTCAGACTCCAGATGCTTCATCACTCTATGTAGGTGCGTCATTCCGCAAACATAGAGGATTTCAGGAGATTTGGGTAAAATCTCCTGAAGCTTATAAGCCATATATCGCTCACGGCGATGGTCAATCTCATTGATACCCTGATGCCTTCCAAACTCCTTTAACCATGCCTTGTAATAATCTTCCAACTTAACATTCGCAAGGGCATAGGGATCAGGTATCAGGTCCCGAGAGGTGGGATACTCATCCACATCCAGATCTACAAAATGGATATCTATATCAAGGTCCAGGGCAGAGCGAACGGCCTCTACAAGTGGATCGCAAGGTTCCACCGGTAAATAGATTGGACTCCCCTTCTGATCCTTATAGATAAGCACTGAGAGATAGGGAAGTCGAGAAACCGCTGTAATAAATCCCTTGCGTACGCTAGAGGGCAGTTCAACCGCAAGAGCGTCAAATTTTTGGGATCGAATCACATCGTGCACCCATAGGGCAAACTCCATCCGATAGTGACAAATAGGAATCCCTAAAACTGATTCAAAGCGAATCATAACAGGTACTGGTCAAACCAGGTCTTCAGTGTCATCCTTGCCAAGTATCATCTCGATGCTCTTGAGAAAAGAGTCATGCAAATCCATTTCTTTGTGGGTGGTTAGCTTAAATGCGTACCTGGCTACATTGATCCCATCACGGATTGTAAACATCAAATTCCGGGCATGGGATTTTTGTAAAAATTCCACTACATAGCGCAGTAGTGCATCCTCTACAAAGGGTACATTTTCTTTGAGAATCGAATATTCCTCATCTTCTGAAGGAAAGTCGATAAAGATACCCGGCTGAATTCTAGAAAGAATATATTCAGGAATTTCGTAGGTTGAGGAATCCTCATTCATTGTGGTGCAAAAGCAAAAATTTGGATGAGCCTGGATGGTCACACCCGCTACTATTGATTCCACATAACGACGATGATCGAGCAGGGGGGCCAGAGAAGCCCAGGACTTTTCACTCATCCGATTACCCTCATCTAGTATACAAACTCCTCCCTGAATCACAGCGGTGACTAGTGAAGAGGCCACGTACTTTATTTTTTGACCTTCCGCAATTACAGGAGAAATCAATAAGTCTTCAGGACGGGTGTCCATGGTGGCCTGAAAGAGCCAAACAGGTCTGTTCATACTTTGAGCGACCGTATAGGCAAGTGTTGTCTTTCCCACACCAGGTTTACCTATAAGACGGGGATTCATGGGTAAATCTCCAGGAGCAGTTACAGTCCAGGCAGCTTGAAGCTGCTGAACAACCTCTTCCTGACCTACCCAGCTCATAGCTACCTCCACCTGAGATGCCAGATGGATTTCAACCCCGTTAATTGTGGTTATATTCATCTTCTCTTTACTCCTATAAGCAGCGTGATAATTCTTCCTTTGCAAAAGATTTCAATTCATCGGAGGCAAAACTGTGCTGAAAGGAATTCAGTAAAATTTGAACCATATCAACATCGCTGAGTTCAAAGGTTTGTTGGGTCAGTTCATATTCTCTATTCAGGTCAGTTGAAAAATATACGGGATCATCACTATTGATCGTAAAAGGGACCTCCGCTTGAAAAAATTGCATCAGGGGATGGTCTTCGAGTTGAGCTACTGATCGGGTCATTAGATTGGAAGTCGGGCAAATTTCCAAAGGAATTCCCCGGTCGCAGAGAATCTCTAGAAGCTCACGATCATCAGAGCAGTGAATTCCATGTCCGATGCGCTGAGCACCGATCTCCACCGCATCTCTAACTTCAAGACATGCCTGATGAGCCGGAGGCAGTTCTCCAGCATGGGCAAAAACCTGAAATCCACAGGCCTTAAGTCTTGCAAAGCCCTCTCGAAACACAGTCAGTCTGCGTCGATCACCACCCCCGCCTAGCCCAACACCTATCACGTTTCTTAGCCTGTAAAAAATCTTCTCAAGACTCTTTACTTGCCAATCAAAAACCTCCTGCGGATAATTCCGAACCAGGTCAACGATCAAGCGAATTACAGGCATGGATTCATCATTCTTTAGCTCTTCTACCGACTGGTCCCAGCCTAGTAAGACCTCTTCATAGAAAGGAGCGTTATCGAGTATCCCGGATTTACCATGACGCATAAACAGACTGTCAATGGGCGAAATATGGGCCTCAACATAAAGAATTTTCTGATCTCGAAAAAATCTTCCTATGGACTGAACAATTCCAGGAAGAATTTCCAGGGGACATTTCTGCTGAAATAGAAGTCCCTGGTGTTCACACCACAAGGATATAAACTGACCAAAATGCTCAAACTTGAAGCGACCCTCAAATTCCTCCCTACTCAGGGTAGGATTCCTGAGAAGCTGCAGGGCAAAGAGATCATCCTTTTGAATACATCCTTCCATATGAACATGTAGTTCAAACTTTGGTAGGCTGGAATAATCTAGCACTGGGTCAAATCCTCCAGATTTCCTAATATCGCTGAATTGAGGGGTCAATCCTGGCCGACCATTCAAGTATACCTCCGGCCAGATTTGAAACCTTTACAAATCCCTTTTTCATCAAAAACTCACAGGCTGTGGCACTTCGCTTACCGGATCTGCACATGACGACCACCTCTGCCTGATCATCCAATTCTTCAAATCGAGATTCAAGTTCACCAAGGGGAATCTCAATCACCGGATCTAACCTGGCAATGTCCAGCTCAAAGGGCTCACGGACATCCACTAGCAGAAAATCTCTGCCTTCTTTCCTATATTCACTCAGTTCTTCTACTGAGATCTCCGCAACCTCGGGTCCCATAGTCATACTACACCTCATTTCTTCTGCTACTACTCTATCTATTTGTGGATTTTCAGAACAAATCAGACATTCCGGATTTTTAGCTATATTCATCTCTCGAAACCGTGTTGCCAGGGCATCATATAGGATCAGGCGACCGATCGCAGGCTTACCGATATTTAAGAGGATCTTAATCGCTTCAGTTGCCTGCAAGGAACCAAGTACTCCTGGTAACACCCCTAAAACCCCTCCGGCTGAACAGTCTGGAACCAATCCAGCAGGCGGAGGCTTGGGATACAAGCATCGATAGCAAGGTCCTTCAGGTGCGCAAAAAACGGAAAATTGTCCTTCAAACCTATAAATTGCCGCGGAAATCAGGGGACGTGAGCCCAGTACACAAGCATCATTAAGAATGTATCTGGTAGGAAAATTATCGGTACAGTCAAGAACTAGATCATAGCCCGATATGATTTCAAGTGCCTGCTGCGCACAAACATTTTCATTATGAGCCTCAAACTTAAGAAAGGGATTAAGAAGTTCCAGCCTGGATGCCGCGATTTCAGCCTTGGGTCCTCCCACATCCTCTACGGTAAAAAGCACCTGTCTCTGCAGGTTGGATTCATCCACCCTGTCACCATCGTAGATTCCTATTCTTCCCACACCGGCAGCGCTAAGATAGGAAAGCGCGGGAGCTCCAAGTCCACCGGCTCCAACAACTAGAACCGCGCTATTACAAAGCCTGGATTGACCCTTTTCACCGACCTCTGGCAAAACCAGGTGGCGGTGGTATCTACGTAGTTCATCCGGGCTGAGACTCATTAATTCCCTGCCAGAGTATCCCTTAAGGGCTGAAAGTATTTCTCAAAGGGTTTCCACTTTCGCAGGGCCGCTTTATAAAGGGGCTGGCGAACCTGGGTCGAGCTCATTGAAGTTACCGCGCGGTCAGTTTCATAAAATTTCATACATTGATCGTCCCAGGACAGGGAGCAATATTCAAGGATACGACGAGTTTCTCTTTCGGGATTCTCCAATAATGCCTCGTAACTTACCTTCAAAATGCGGCCGGGTAGAACAGTATCCCAATGGGTCATGATGTTTTCATATAGTCGGTAATATTCTCCCAGCTCCCTTTGATCATAGGTATAGCGATGAGACTCCGAAAAGTAATTGGTGAAGCAGGAGAAACAGGTATCCATAGGCTCCCGTACACAGTGAATGATGGGAGCCCTGGGAAGAATGAGATGGATCAAGCCAATATGTCGAAAGTTCTGGGGCATCTTATCAGTGATGTGGGAGAGTCCCTGAGCATAGGGAAGTACCCGTTCATAGTACTCTTGTCCCAACATCTCAAACCGACTCTCTCCTGTGGTATCAACACCAATCTCAGTCGCAAAGCTTAGCGGGGAGTTTGGACCAAAGAGTACGAAGGAGAGATCTGTTCGCTCCCCTCCTCCAAAGACTTCCCGGTGAGAGGAAAGAATCTGCTCGATGAGACTGGTTCCTGAACGGGGCATGCCCAGGATAAAAATAGGAAGTTCGGACTGGCAACCCGGTGCCTTCACTCTATCGAAAAAGGATTTATCGAAAGACTCTTCGATTCTCTTAAAGGATGCTTCTTCCTCCTTGGGATCATAATCGTTTGAATCCCTGACCCATTTATTTGCCTCTTCATAATGATAAAAAGAATTTTCTATCTCCCCTAAATCATCATATGCCTTCCCCAGGGCAAAATGCAGATGAAGTCTTTGTAAAGCCGGTAGCGAAGTGCTTTTTAGGAGTTCAAGCATCCTCTGAAGACCATCATTTTCCGGGGACCATTTCGTCAATAATCCCCGCAAGCGATAAGCTTCGCAGAGTTCGGGGTAATCTTGACTGATGGAATCATAGTGACTTATAGCTTCAGATTGCCGTCCCATATCTACCAACATGGCCGCTAAGTTCATCCTTGCTTCAGGATAGTCTGGGCTTAGACTCAGCAAATGGGATAGAACCTCGATAGCTTCAGGGATTCTCTCTACTGCCTTTAGGGACAGAGCCAGGTTGTTGCAAATGGTGAGATTGGATGGATCCAGGGAAAGAGCTTTCTCCAGGTGGTCGAGGGAGCCAGGACCATCACCAAGAAGCCGAACCACGCTACCCAGGTTGCTGTAGGATTCAGCATTTGAGGGATCCAGGGCGATTGATTTCTGAAGCAAACCATAAGCTTCATTTAATTTGCCCGACTCCAAATAACAAACACCCAGGTTGTTAAGGGCTCCGGTGAATTTGGGATTTCTCTCCAGGGCCTGGCAGAAGCAGGATATTGCTTCTCTCATTTCACCTTTTTCGTGGAGGACATTCCCCAGGTTATTCCAACAAGAGGGATTATGAGGCCCAAGTTTTGTGGCTTCTCGCCCGGCTTCTTCTGCCTCATCTGGAAAACCTCGACGCAGTTCGAGAGCACAGAGATGATCCCAGGCCTCTGAATGGGAAGGATCCAAATGAATGGTTTTTCGAAGGGACTGAATAGAATCATCAATGCGATCCAGTTCTCGTTGGGCATTGGCCAGGTTATACCAGATTGAGGCCGATGAGGGATTAACCTGTAGAGCCTTGAGAAGATGGACTTCTCCCTGCTTCATATCCCCTGATTGACAAAGAAGACACCCCAGCAAGTTGAGCGTATCTGGATGAGAAGGATATTCACAGAGGACTTTTTCATAAAGAATGCGGGCTTCATCAAGTTTTCCATGCCTATGAAGTTCCAGAGCCCGAGGGAGAAAATCAAGAGAATTCATAACGCACCAACCTACCATAAGTCCGTTGAGATGTGCTTCCTTGCACGGCTTCTTTGGTCCGAGTACTTGCTGGGATTCTGGGCATCGAAAAAAGTAAGCGCCTAAAGTAAGATACCCTATAAAATCAATCCCAAAGTAGATAGCCGCTACAAGATGAGTGACTCAAAAAAACTGACCTACTTCCTGAGCTTAACTTTTCTACTTTCTTATACTCTTGAATTTTATGTAATTTTTAACGGCGGAGTTCAGAGGTTTGGTATCTCCATTTTGATAGGCTTGATGTGGCTGCCGGCAATTTCTAGTTTGATCATAAGAACCGTATCCGGAGACTGGCAAGATATAGGGATTAAAATAGGCTCGATCAAGAGTCATTTGATCGCATTTTTATTCCCCTTCACTTCCTCCTTCCTTGTTTTCTTAGCATGCTCATTCTTAGGTTTTAGAGAAATAGGCCTGCTGTCCGGAAGCCAATTAAGTACAGTCATCGCCCAGTTACCCATAATTCTTATCCTGGGAATTCTTGGGGCATTTGGGGAAGAAATTGGTTGGCGAGGATTTCTGACTCCCAAAATTTATACCGCTGGATGGAAGTTCCCAACCACTATTTCCGGGACTATTTGGGCTGTTTGGCACTTACCCATTGTTGCATTCGGAGGATATTACCAGGGAATCAGTCCAAGCATACTTATAGTTCTATACTTCGTCTCAATACTGGTACTAAACGTCTACATGAACTGGATTCGATTGTTTTCAGGAAGTGTTATTGTCGCTACATCAGCACATGCTTTTTATAACTTTTTCTTTCAAGTTTTCTGGCTCCATTTATTGTTCAAAGAACCTGGCCCAAATGAAAAGTACTGGCTAATGGTGGGTGGGGATATGGGGATTATGACCAGTGTAGTTTTGTTAGCGCTGATCCTCATTGCTATGAAGTTGTTAGGGCTAAAAGTGAATGATGACTCGGTGGGGTTGAACAGTGAGTCATCAAGTACCAGAGTCTTAAAATGCTGAAGAAAAATTGTCACTGTCAACTTTGAAATTTTAACAGTGCTGTACAAGAGAAGTTGAGAATCGTCATGAGCCCATCCAGAATAAAGATGAATAGCATAGGCCCCTTGAGCACATCCCAATAGGACTCATCGATACGACCTCCCCTGGATGCAATAGGCAAATTGATCAGAAACTGGGAGGCATGAGCCACACCAAAGACAATTAGAAGGACCGTCTGTTCATGGGTCTCTCTAAAGTGGTTCTGATTCATAAGTAACAGTACGGCTAAGAAGCCAAACGCGAAATTCATACCTCCTAGAAAGGGCAGGGCTGATGTAAGGGTGGGATAAATCGAGCTGTGCCGGGCTGACTTTGGAACGAGAAGTTTAGCAGCTGTTTGATTCTTGATGCCAAAATACCAGAAAGCTGCGCCAAACCAGAGTGCATTTAAGACCAGGGTTGTTTGATAGAACATAGATTCAGATTATAGATAAAATTTGAGTTTGTTGCGTCATAATCCAGATCAGAGGTAGTAGAGTTCCTTGATTCTCCTACCTCCACCATGAAGCCGTCCCGCCAGGGGTATAAGTTAAACTTATCACACCATATAAGTTTAACTTGGACTTCCCTCATTTTCCCAGGTTTCTTATCCTCGCTATCTCAACAGTGAAAGGAAAGAAACATGGTAAAAATTGTTCAGAGCGCCACCATTCTTGGTCTACATGCCTACTCGGTAGAAATTGAAGTTTGCCCGGCCCGGGGACTTCCCGGGTTTACCATGGTTGGACTGCCAGATACCGCTGCCCAAGAGGCCAGAGACAGGGTTCGCTCAGCCATTATCAGCAGCGGATTCAAATTCCCAAGGGAAAAAATTACGGTTAATCTCGCACCTGCCAATATCAAAAAGGAAGGACCCCGCTTCGATCTTGCAATTGCCGTGGGAATCTTGCTTGCTTCCGATCAGTGCACGGAGAGGAAGGATCTTCGTTCTCTACTCTTTTTGGGAGAATTGGCATTAGATGGCCGTCTAAGACCGATCCAGGGAGCTTTTTCCATAGCCCTGTCGTGCGTCGAGCGCGGGTTTAGTGGGAGATTCATGATCCCTCAGGGAAATGGTGCTGAGATTGGAACAGTACCGGGAGTTCTAGCTAGCGATTTCACTAACCTCAGGGAGGTGGTGGAGACCATGGGGGAGGATGCCCTGCCGGAAAGGGTTTGCCTGACAGAAAATGAAGCTCCCCCTGTTCAAATACACCTCCCCGACATGAGCGATGTTCGTGGACACGAAATCGTAAAGAGAGCCATGGAAGTAGCCGCCAGCGGATTCCATAATCTATTGATGGCAGGTCCTCCTGGCTCCGGTAAGTCCATGCTCGCGCAGAGATTCCCAAGCATTCTTCCTGAAATGAGCGAACCAGAGAAACTTGAAGTCACCAGGATTTACTCCATCATGGGGCTTCATGAGGGAGAGAAGGGTCTGGTGCAAAGTCGCCCCTTTCGCTCGCCGCATCACACATGCTCTGATGTGTCCCTTGTCGGGGGAGGACGAAAAGCTACCCCGGGAGAGGTTTCCCTGGCTCACCAGGGGGTCCTGTTTCTCGATGAGGTCCTTGAGTTTCGGCGAAGTGTACTTGAGGTTTTGCGCCAACCCCTCAGTGATGGAAAAATCCATGTAAGTCGAGCTGAAAACCATGCGGTCTACCCAGCCCGATTCCTCTTGGTAGCCGCACTCAATCCATGCCCGTGCGGATTCCTGGGAGACAGTCGAAAGCCGTGTACCTGTTCGGAACTCATCATCGAGAGATACCTCTCAAAGCTCAGTGGACCCATGCTGGATAGAATTGACATTCAACTACAGGTACCTCGCCTGGAGGTGAGAGAATGGAATCGGCCCAGGCCGGAACCTTCTAAATCCATACAACTGCGGGTGGAAGCCGCCCGCTCCATCCAAAGAAAGCGCTTTGAGCAGTACCCGTTTAGTTCCAATGGAATCATGGATCAACGGGCAACGGAGAAGTTCTGTCCCCTTTCCCAAAAGGCACGTAGGGAATTGGAACTGGTCATTGAAAAGGAAGCGCTCTCAAATCGTGCTTACAGCTCCATACTCAAGACCTCCAGAACCATTGCTGATCTGGCTGAAGCTGAAGTCATCGAATACGACCATATCTGCGAAGCAGTCTTCTACCGCAGTCTGAAACTGAACCCATGAGTAATAGATCCATAAAATTCTTCACCCTTGTATTTATCCTCTGTCAGCAGTGTCCTGACTTCTCTGCCACGCCACTCAGAGATCATGTACTAAAAGGGCTCCATCTCTTATTGAATCAAGCGCTTGTACATGGATTACCAGGAGACAAAGACTCTCTGGATCCGAAGGTAAAACTCACAGAGTTCGACAGGAGATACTTTCATGTGATTGCGCTGGTAGAAAAATCACCAGAGAGCGAAATATATTTCCTCAGGGAGGAGATCTTCAATCCTTCAATTCCAGGCTCTGAAATGGTGGACCCAATTCAATACCATATTCAAAGTGAGCGATTTCAGTGGATTAGAGAGCAGTTGCGCCAAATCCTAAGTGCCAGTGAATTTCATGGTTCAGACTTACTGGGGATTAGTCTCGCTCTGCTCCTACTCGATGAAAAGAGGAGCATTCTAAAGAGCAAGGAACTGGTCATGCTTAGAGATCATCTGAGGATTCCCTCTAAAATGCTCAACTCAATCATCTCCTATCAAAGATTCATGAAGGCTTCTCCAACAAAGTCGGGAGCAAAGCATTTCTAACCACAATCAATTGGAGAATCTGGGAAAGGGTATTCCTGTTCACTTGGTTTCCCAGGGGAAGATGGAAATTACTAACCTCTTACAAATTAAGGGAGTCAAAATTGGCACGTCTATCTAGAATCTATGTTTCAAATGAGCTGGGTAGCTACCACATCATCTCCCGAGTTGTGGGAAAGCAGTTCCTGCTAAAAGACGAGGAAAAGGAGCATTATCTCAGCTTGCTGGAGAGACTATCTCAGGCCTTTTTCATTCAGGTTCATACCTTCTGCCTCATGGATAATCATATTCATCTACATGTGTCCGGTCTAGACGCACAAGCAAACGAGGCCAGAGACGATGAGCTCTTAGCTCGCTACAAGCTCATCTATGGTCCTGATGCAATGCCACCCATGGGCTCCACTGACTCCAATGGGGACGAAATCGCTGATCCCGATTATGGCATGCAGAGGCTAAGAGCAAGGCTTGGTTCTGTCTCCCGCTTCATGCAGGAGCTACAACAGACATTTAGTCGCTGGTACAACAAGAGACATGAACGAATCGGTTATTTCTGGGCCAGTAGATTCAAGAGTGTCCTTGTATCAAAAGATGAATCCCAACTGATTTGTTCCTCCTATATTGATCTCAATCCGATTCGGGCAGGGATTGTTGAAAAGCCAGAGGACTACCGATGGTGTGCCTTGGGTCTCATTGCCAGAAATCCAAATCGTGCCAAGAGATTCATGGTTCCGATTCCAATGCTTGAGGAGAAAGGTCATTCAGCCTGGGATTGGTATAGGCTGTTTGTGTATTTTTCGGGTTCCCTGGAGAAGCCAGGATCTGCTTCAATATCACCCAATGAACTATCTAAGATAACCGAACTACAGGGAAGATTGAATCTCTCCACCAGACTACGCTACCGAGTATCAAATTTATCAGAAGGATTGGCGATCGGAACCCAGTCATTCATAGAATCAATCCAGAAAGACCTGAACCGGAAATTCATCAGGGCCAGGGAGTGTTTAGATGAACCTCTTCTCTACTCCACCAGATGCCTGGTGAACGAAGGCACCTAACGACAGTCCAAATAGAGAGCTAGGGGTTCTGAACCAGCGTTCAGAACCATAAAAGCCTATCCAAAAGAATTCTAGAAACTGAAACAAAGCACATTTCTCACCCGCCAAGTCAATTTCCCAATATTTAAGACTTCAAAGACCCAAAAATCAGTCTTCAAAAAGTGCCCCCAAAACAAAACCCTGAAAAAAACCAGGCAAAGAACGCAACCCCCCAAAACTAGCCCGTCCCCATTTCTCCCCGTCCCCATTTCTCCCCATTTCTCCGTCCCCATTTCTCTACCCTAGTATGGGTGCCTCTTCTTGCTCAACCAACCCGAAAAGTGGCCTGACCCCTTCTTGACCCTGAAGAAAAATTGTCACTGTCAACTTTGAAATTTTAACAGTGCTGTACAAGAGAAGTTGAGAATCGTCATGAGCCCATCCAGAATAAAGATGAATAGCATAGGCCCCTTGAGCACATCCCAATAGG